>Ga0306871_1000079_pt1 | contig 40847 bp, 42 predicted proteins | sample AntRauMeHopE1497_FD_190447 | JGI IMG/M metagenome (GOLD analysis project Ga0306871, IMG submission 190447) | Saline lake microbial communities from Rauer Islands, Antarctica - Metagenome Hop E1 #497 (v2) (version 2) | ecosystem: Environmental > Aquatic > Non-marine Saline and Alkaline > Saline ... | reverse complement strand
GTGCTTTTTCAGGCGACTTAAGTGACTATCAAAAATGGTTGTTTGCGAATAAAACCGATAGAAAAACCATGGCGGTGACAGGTAAAAAAGATGAGACGCCAAGTATCGATAAAAAAGTACTCAAGAGAATGGAAGCGTTGTTTCGCCAGTCGACCAAAGCGTTTCGTGAAGATATTGCCAAGTGTGAAAAGCACATTGCCAAGTGTCAAAGTATTTTACAAGAAAGTGAAACTAAAATGACTGATCCAGCCTTATATGATGCTGATAATAAAGATTTATTAAATGCGATAATAGCCAAACAAGTTGACGCAAAAAATCAAATAGATGAATTAGAAATGCAGTGGCTAGACTCTCAAGAAGGGCTAGAGCAGGCTCAAGCTGAATTTGACCGTGACAAGGCCGCTAGTTAATGCGCGAAGCGTTAATTCCTAGACTGTCTAGCGACGAGTTTTTCGACTACTCGCAGCAGTTTTACTTTCAAGGTAGTAATCAAGAAAATTTGATGTTGCTACAAGATAACGCTGATTTGAACGAGAATATTGCGCTGTTAATGATGTACCTATGCACTAAAAACGTGGGTTTGACAACTGACAATATTTACTCAATAAACGATAATAATCAGATTCTGGACAGTCTAACCTTAAACATTCGCCAAAAAAGAAGGTCGCTTAAGGCTGATAATATTGCCCAGGGTTTGACGGACTATAGGACCCTAGAATATAAGGATTTGTTAGCTCAGGAGCTTGCTCTTGAAAAAAAACAGCAAGCTTTAATGATTGATCTTGTAAAGTTTTTTGTAAGCGAATCTCAATCATGTGTCACTAGCGTTTTCTATGATGATACTTTGTTAGCAGCCATGAAAAGTCTCGCTGGGGAAGATAAACGTCCAATAATATGCGATATTGCAGATATATTAGAAGAACTTCTCAATGCGCAAAAAAAGCTAGCCAGCACCTTTGTTGTAACCGCCAATGATTGATTCAGTTAAGACGAAATTTGGCCGTATTAGTGCGGCTAACTTTAAGCCTAAGCCATGGTTGCAAAACGCGCATGTGCAAACAGTACTGTCGAAAATGTTGGTTCGTTCACCGCAAATTAACTATATTAATGAACGCATTCAAACGCCCGACAGTGATTTTATCGATTTAGCTTGGGCAATGCCGCACAAGTCAGTCAATGTGAGGGGTATAGCGATACTTTTTCACGGCTTGGAAGGTTCAAGCCAATCGCATTACATCAAACATGTAATATTTGAATTGAACGCAATTGGACTGGGCTGCGTGGTAATGCATTTTCGGGGCTGCAGCGGCGAGCCTAATTTGACGCCTATAGCCTACCATTCTGGGGCAACTTTTGATGCGCAGTTTTTGGTGCCTATTATAAAAGCACGATACGCAGATAAACCGCTTTTTGCGGTCGGATTTTCCTTAGGCGGTAATATGTTGATGAAACTTATGGCGCATCATGCCTATTTACCCATTAAAGCCAGTATTTGTGTATCGGCCCCGCTAAATTTGGCAGCCTCATCAGCTGCAATTCAAGTAGGCTTTTCTCGCGTGTATCAATGGCATTTGATGAAAAGCATGAAACGTAACCTTCTTACGAAAATGCAAACAGTAGATATGACGGCTAGCTTGAAGGTGTCATTGGCGGATATTGCTAAAATGACGACCTTTTTTGAATTTGACGAGCATATAACTTCCGTGCTGCATGGTTTTCGTGACGCGAATGACTATTACGAAAAATGTAGTGCTTTACATGATCTGGTGCTTATTGATAAGCCAACCTTAATTCTTCATGCAAAAGATGACCCTTTTATGGATGACAGGGTTATACCAGGTCCGCCGTTAATTAATAAGCATGTAGCGTATGAACTGAGCGAGTTCGGCGGTCATGTGGGCTTTTTAGAAAGCTTAAGTGCAAGGAGCAAGCTTTGGCTACCGCAGCGCATTACCCATTTTTTGAGTGAGTTTTTATGTTAGTCCCCCATCAAGATTTAGATCCTGACACCCTAAGCAGTTTAATTGAAAGTATTGTATTACGCGATGGCACCGACTATGGCGAGGTAGAAATGTCCTTAGATGAAAAGGTTGCTATGGTAAAACGCCAGCTAAATGACGGCGTCGCCGCCATTGAATATTCACAGGAGCATGAGTCGGTAAATATTATCGCGCTGGAATGAACTTTTGAAGTGTTTGAAATAGAAATAAAGTTATCCTCTGGACTGTCCAGAATTAGTCCAGAGTTATCTTCTAGACAGTCTAGAGGTTAACTTCGTTTAGGTTTCAGACTGTCCAGGACATAAAGAACCTGTGCAATTGCAAAGGCTTCAAAATTTTCGAGGCTCTTCAGCTAAGAACAAATTAAGTTTATCTATATTGAATTACGCTGTTCCAAGCGACTCTTTTGTCGCCCAAAACAACGAAGTCTGGATTAGTCACACTTTCTCGCTGATTGTAGGTGATAGGGTCAAAAGTGGCAGCCATGATAGCCCCTCCAGCTTCATTTATGATGCATTGCGAAGCACCTGTATCCCATTCGCCCGTTGCCCCCAAACGCAAAAATACATCAGCGGCGCCTTCAGCGATAAAGCAGGCTTTGAGTGAGCAACTGCCTGTAGGTAATGTTTGATATGAACGTTTATCGCTTAAGCGCTCAAAGATTTTTTCCCGTGACTGCCTTCGGCTAATAGCAATCATTATTACGTCTTCACTTGGCACACTGAAGCGTCTAACGCTGATTGGCTTGGTTTCACGCGAGCAGCGCTTATATGCACCGCTCTCTTTACTTGCGAAATACAGTGACTCTCCACATGGCCAATAAATCACTCCAATAACGGGCTGATGGTCTTCAATCAGCGCAATATTGATAGCAAAATCACCCGAACGTGCAATAAATTCCTGCGTTCCATCAATAGGATCAATTAACCAATAGCGAGTCCAATTGGCTCTGTCTTTAAGCGCCGGAATAGGCGATTCTTCTGACATAATCGGAATGTTTGGGGTGAGTCTTGCCAACATCTCCATGATGATTTCATTGGCGCGATAGTCAGCGCTAGTAACGGGGCTTTCATCCTCCTTTTGATACTCCTGGAAATCACCTTTATCGTATATGGCTAATACTTCAATACCCGCCTTAGTTGCCGCTTGTTTTGCTATTTCCAGCAAGTCGCTAAGAGACTGCGACATCATTGAGACTTTCTCCAACGTTCCAACAAAAGCAGTGCAGCAACGCTTCTTGCCTCATTAAAATCTTCTTGGCCAAGTAATTCATCAATATTATCTAGCGACCATCTTACCACTTGAAGAGGCTCAGGCTCATCACCCTCTAAGTGGGATTCAGTTAAATCTTGGGCTATTAGCACATTCATTTTTGCATCAAAAAATGTAGGTGCCATGGAGAGATCTTTTAGTGGCAAAAATTGCTCAGCTTTAAATCCGACTTCTTCCTGCAGTTCTCTATTACCGGCTTGAATAGGAGTTTCTCCAGGATCTATTAGGCCTTTGGGAAAGCCTAGCTGATATGAGTGAGTGCCTGCCGAATATTCCCTTATGAGTAGAATATGGTTGTCGTCAGTTAATGGGATTACCATCACTGCACCTCGGCCGCTGCCTGACATACGCTCAAACTCTCTGGTTGCCCCATTGCTGAAGGTTAAATCAACTCTCTCTACTTTAAAAAAACGGCTTTTGGCGACCACCGCTCGCGCATTTATTTCGGGTAATTTATTTTCTTGGTTTGTTTTACTCATTACGACTTCACAGGATATAATACAAAATTAATACATGACTTTAGCATAAGGATAAACGCTTGGCACTCTTACCTTGGCATAAGATTGAAACTGTTTTATTGGACATGGATGGCACCCTCTTAGATTTGCACTTTGATAATCAATTTTGGCTGCATCACCTGCCTAAAAAGTATGCTGAAAAGACAGGAAGGTCACCGCAGTCATGTCACGAAGAACTTAAAGAAGCTTTTGCGCAAGTTCAAGGTAAATTGCAGTGGTACTGCTTGGATTATTGGGCCGATCGCTTGCAACTCGATATAATGGAAGCAAAATTAGAGCTTGCGCACCTCATTACTATCCGCAAGGACAGTATCGCTTTTTTAGATGCTTTACGTGAAAGTAATCGCAGAGTTGTTTTAGTCACAAATGCTCACCCAGACAGCCTATCGTTAAAAGTTGAAAAGACGCAGTTGAACGATCACATTGACACACTTATATCAACGCATCAGTTTGGCGTACCTAAGGAGTTTCAGCTTCTTTGGAAGAAGTTACATAACCATCTCAAGTTTGAGCCCCAAAGTACCCTGTTTGTTGACGATGGCGAGCGGATCCTCGATGCAGCTAAAGAGTTTGGTATTGCCTATACTTTAGGCATTACCAACCCAGATAGCCAACTGCCAGATACGACAATAGCAAATCATCTGCATACCAATAATTATTACGATTTATTACAGTCTATTATAGATGAGCCGTATGTGGCTTAAGCATTACTAGGTGTATAGATACATCATGGTTACTAAGGTTTAAAATGACAAAAAACCGTTCTACTTCTTCTCTTATCGTTGCCGTTGCATCCGCAAACCCTGTGAAAATAAATGCCGCTAAAGAGGCCTTCTCACTGGTATTTAACAGGTCAGTGGAACTTATCACTATAGATGTCGATTCAGGTGTTTCCAATCAGCCTATGAACTTTGAGGAAACGCATTTAGGTGCCAATAATCGTGTAGATAGAGCTATTGAGTCTCAGCAAGCAGACTATTACATCGCTTTTGAAGGCGGCGTTGATGTATTCTCTGATGGCCCCAAAACATTCGCGGTAATTTGTATCTCAAACGGCAAAGATAGAGTGTTTGGACAGTCTGCAACCCTTCCTTTACCTATGCGTGTATATGAAAACCTGCAAAATGGAATTGAATTAGGGTGTGCAATGGACGAGCTTTTCAATACAGTGAATATCAAACAAAAGGGGGGCGCCATTGGCCAGCTAACAGACGGTTTAGAAACCAGAATGAGTATCTATAAATCGGCCACTATTCTTGCATTGAGCCGCTTTGTAAACGCTGATTTGTTTGAATGAGAGATATTTCTTTAAACAATTATCGCGATTTTATATCTAACGCGTAACGGCCTTGACCCAGTGACTCTCCAAAAAAACTAGCGCCTTGCCTGATGTCGTTAGGAAAGTCAGATGGGATAGAGAACGTACCAACGGCAGCGTAATTGCCATTTTGGTCAAAACTGATCTTAGCATCTAATGCTAAGCCGTTTTCGGGCGAAACGTCAAGCACGAAGGCGGGTGACTCACACGACAACAGTGCGTCAAAACTGCCTAAATCTAAAGGACTCCCTTCAATATTCACCCCAGCCTGTAACCAGCTTCCCTGTCCGTTTAGTTGCTGACAGCCTTCATTAAACTTAAAATTCGCAATATCTAGCCTGAATCTTCCTAAAGCCGTTACCGCTACAGGTAAATTTACCTGTGACAATAAAAGCTTCGCGGGTGCAAATATTCTGGCACTACTAAGATTTACCTGTGCCGGATTTAAGATGGAGAGATTGATATTCCCATCTATATAGATTTGTTCGCTGTTTCTAATTGCACCGCCTCTTATATCAAGGCTTGCTTGTAACCATAGCAAGGACAAGGGCGATAAGTCCCATTTGATATTAGTGACGCGTAGACCTTCATAAGACAAGCTTTGGGATGTTCCTGAAAAAAGCGTTCCCGCTACCCCTGTAAACCTGAGCTGATTCTGGGTACTTTCTTGCACGTAACTGGTGACATAACGTGCGGGCATGTATACCAGTAATAGTATTAGGTAAGCAAGAAGTGCTAATATAATCCACTGCCAACGCTTCACTTTACGATTTCCCTAACTGTAAACGTCTAACCTGAACAAAACCTTGCTCGTCGACCTCTGACACATCGGACTGAAGAATAACAACGCCTCGCTTTTCAAGTACGTTAAGCCATCGTAAAAAGTCATTAAAGACGACTTGGTCTAAAGAAACAACTAACTCCTCCCCTTGGGGCTGCATTCGCGCCACAGGAATATTCGCACTTCGGGTAGTTTGATTTACCACTTGGGTTAAAGAACCGTTAAATGAGGTTTTATTCGATGACTGGCGTAAAACAATGGCGCGACCTGATTGTTCATTAACCCAAGTAAGCAGTTGCTTTTCACTATTTAATGCAAGGCGTTGAGTTTCCAATGCGCTGGTCAAAGGAGACCAGATAGCAAAATAGAAAATGCCAATAACGGCCACCGCAGCCGCCACTATAACCAACTTCTGTTCACGCGCAGAGATGCTAACAAACCACGCTTTCAGCTTATCCATTATTAACCCCTCACTGTGATAACGCCAATTACTTCATCGCCACGATTATTAATAGCACCTTGATCTACTTCGAAGCCGAGATTTTGAGCGTGTCTTCTAAATTTCTCTAAGTCTTCGAAGTTTTGTGCTACCGATTGCATGCGAATTTCAGAGCGTCTGCTGTCATACTTCAGCGTCTGCGGTTTCACGCCAGAGTTCTCAAAAGCACTGCTCAACCTAGATAACATGGCCAGCATGCTCAAACTTCCACCGCCTTGTTCCAATGCTTTTATTTCTCGGGTAAGCACAATTTTCACATTTGTGACTTTTCCTAAATCTGGGAAACCTTGCTCAATACTTGTGGTGATGGCCTGTCGTACTTGAGCGCGTTCTCGTTTTACTTCGTTCAGCTGGGCAGTTTTGAACACTAGATTGGCGCATAGCGCAACGACTGCGAGTGCTGCGGCAAACTTCCACTTTTCCCAGCTAGGGTTAGATTTGCGCTTTACCGCATATTCACCTTGGAACAAATTTAAATCGGATATTAATGCGCCTTTAAGCAGCAGATGCATAGGTAAGCTGTCAAAATTAAAGGCTGTTTGGCTTGATTCTGTGAGTCCTTCAACTTCGCTATAGCAAGTTATGCGCGTTTCTTTGGCGCTTGCTTGTTCTAAGACTAATGGCAATAACCACTGGCTTTCACCTTGTAAGCATTGACCGTCGGCTAATTTTACGATCAAGTTACCTTCTATTTCTAACAGACTAATACCGTCATTTTGGGGCAAGCAATAGGCATCGGGCAAAAGATGAAGGCAAAATAAATTAGCATCTCCAAGCATCTGCATCCACTGCTTGAGTTTTTCTTTAGCAACAACTGCCACTTGTTGAGTATTTTCTATTCTAGGTCCCAGTGCAAAAAATAGCTGTTCTACATTAACGCATATTTCATCTTCCAGCATGAATGGTATTGCAGAAATTGCTTTACGAGACGCATTTTTTGGCAATTCAACTTGTCTAAAAACGATATCGCTTGAGGGCGCTAGGGCATAAACCTGCGCGTGGTTGGCCCTGTCTGCTAGCGAGCCAAGTGCACTGGCGTCATTGAGTTTCCCTGAGGCAATTATTTCTTGTTCCTGTTCGCTGTACAGTAACCAGTGAATAGGGTCACTGGTATGTGAACCTAATCGAATTATTAAATGCTGCATCTAAAATCCGCCTCCAAACTCTCTGCTAATAATGGTTATTTCGCCGCTATCTACTTTAAAAATAGTCGATAATGTAAACTGTGAGCCTTGGAACTTGGCTGTAACATTTAGTCGAAAATACTGGGTTGTCACCTTGAACCAACTCTTTTGTTGCTTGCTTAACGAGAGTGCCTGCACTTCAGACAGATTTAAGAATTCTTCATCGCTTTGGAAGCCCTCTGGTGGGCGACTTCCTATAATATCGGCGCCGATATTTGAATTCTGTCCTAAAAGGGCGCTCAACACAACCGCGTTCTCTTTGGTAATAGTATTCACATTTACCGCTAGCTTGGATTCGGGCAGTACACAAATGGCTTTGCGTAAATCTTGGAAGCCGCCCATAGCCAGTAATTGGTCAATGCCGTTAATTAATCTTATTTCTGAAGCGTGTCCTAATGGACTATTTGCGGCTAAGTAAGGGTTTACTAATGACTCATAGTCAGCGTCTTCAGCGCCATAGTTATTGGGTATGCTGTCCTTGTCTATCCAATCTATTAGGGAATCTCGAATTGTCTCAACGACTAGACTGTCGTTAATATAACTTTCTAATAAAAGTTGAAATGATTTTTGAGACGGGCTTGGACCTATTTTAGCAGTAGTCGGATTTGCTGAATTTGACGCAGTACTTAAATTCATTGAGTTGGTTGAGTCTGTCGCATTAGCGCTCTCACCTGAATTAATTGCATTAAGATTAAAGCACGCCTGCATGTCGATTAACTGCGCTTTTATTGATCCGCCCTCAACTGGATATTCGAAAGTTTCAGCCCAAGGCTGGCTTAAATTGGTATTTCCGGGGGTCAGTGTATTCAAGGTTATCAACGATTTTTTAGCAAACTGCTCAGCACCAAGCGCATACCAGTAGGCCTGATTATTGGCTTTTAAATTAAGGGTTCTGGCCACGTTTAGCTGCAGTCGGCTGCTCATTTCTACCGCAATAACCGTAATAATAGCCACAATGAGTAGCACCACGATAAGTGCAACGCCCTTTTGCTTATGACAAGAAGGTGTATTTAATGCCTTTTTCATACTTTTATCTGAAACTCTCTTCGTATTATGCCAAAAGAGTCAGTCGTTATAATTACCGCTATGGCGATAGGAAGCTCGGTACTGGGGATTGTCTCAGACCACTCTAGCTCAGTTTGAACGGTTGATAGGATCTCAATTTTAAAATCACTAACATTGTCTAAAAGCACCCGTATATTTGGTTCAGTGCCCAATACCGCATCAACATAGTTTGTATGAAGCCGTTCTAAACGATTTTCTTGAAGCCTGTAGGCTACGTTTTGCAAGGTGCTGCGTTTGAGCCGTAACTGAGGATTTCGCCAGCCCGCGCGCACGAAACCGATACCATAAGCATCACTTTCAAATTCAAACTCACCGCCTGTTATGATTAGATCATTTTCAAGGCCTTGAGTGCGGGGGGTGCGCGCTTGTATTTGTAAAAAGTCGCGTTCAATAATAAGCATTGCGCGCTGTAGTTGCTCAAATTTTGCTTCTCTTTGTGCTGATATTTCATTTGATCGCATGACTGTCGTTAGCAAGGAGTTTGCGCCTAATGCTAATAGCGAAAATATCGCGATGGCGATAACAATTTCTAGTAAAGTAAAACCTCTATGATTTTTATACGTGAAGTAAAAATATGGACAGTCTAGATTTTTATTTATGGCAGTTTGAGGCGTTTTCATTATTCGGTTTGATTTGTCATGAAAGTTGTCACGGACGTAATAGGGTTCTTAAGTTCTTCATCTAAACCAACTGTAATCGTTACTTGATACAAAGCATCATCAGCTGTCTTCACTACCACTCTTTGCCAATACCAGCGTTTGCCTAACATTTCCTGTTCACCTTTTGTTTGCTTATCTAAAGGCCATTTAATCGTTGTTTCTAAACTGCTTCTGGTAAGTTCATTGTTGGCTACCCATGTTGCAAATGTCACCCGCTCTAATACTGTAATTGCGCTCAAATTTTCATAAACCGCTTTCATAACCGCACCACCAGCCATAGCAAAAATAGCAACAGCAACCATAACCTCCACTAAAGTAAAGCCCTTTGTTTTTTTTGCGCTTTTTATAACTCTGCGCTTATACATCATCAGGCTTAATCATTTTCAAGGGAACAGTGTCTCGTCCTTGTAAAACAAACTCAAAAGGCTCTTGGTTTATCTCTTGTGACTCATATCTAATTTGCAGTTCGAAAGGGCTTATTTCGCCGCTCGATAAAATAAATACCTGGGGTGGCGGAGGTGTTCTGTCCTCTTCGTTGCCGATCACTACGCCATCATTACTGACACTTAGCTCGTCGTCGAAAATACTATTGTTAAATAACGAGTCATCATCCTCCCACATAAAACCGTCTAGCGTGATTTCTAGGGTTACGCCTTGTGTGAAAAATACTTTATCGAAATGCTTTTGATTGTCTAGCGCAACCCACATTTCATCATCGTCTAATTTGACGAATTGGTAAGACTGTTCGTCTCCATCAATTCGTAATCCTAGCTCTAATTGATTAATTAGCGCATAGTCACTCGCCATATTAAAAACGACTTGCAGTCGCTTCACTTCTTTTTCAATGTCCTTTTCTACATTCCCTGTGAAAACAGTGTATCTAACACTGGCTAAAATCAGCCCTATTAAAGCGAGCACAATAATAATTTCAAGCAATGTAAACCCTGCTTGCTGTGAACGCCTTGATTTGAGTTTATTTAAGTCAAAAAACATAAGTCCTTGATTTTATTTGTTTGTATTCTTCTATAAACGTAAAAGTTAGCATCTAGACAGTCTAGATATTTAAAAAGTTATCATCTAGACAGTCTAGATGATAACTTCATGTAGTTATTTTAAATATTCGTTTAGGTTCCAAGTCGCAATGTCATCCTCTGATCCTTCTACTCCATCGGGCCCAAAACTATAAATATCATATTGACCTACTTCACCTGGGTAGAGTAGCACGTAGGGATTGCCCCAAGGATCTTCGGGCAATCGCTTAATAATCCCACCTTCGGGATAACTACGAGGAATTGGGTCGATAGTTGGAATGTTTACCAAGGCGTCAAGGCCCTGTTCAGTAGTGGGTATAGTGTTCGTTTGCAAACGATATAGCTCAAGAGAGCCCTCTAAAGCTTGAATGTCGATCGCGGCTTTTTTTATCTTAGCTGAGTCTCGTTGATTAAATATTTGCGGTGCAACAACCGCCGCCATGGTGGCGATAATAAAGATGACCACCATCACTTCAATGAGGGTAAAACCTTGTATATTACTCTTGATATTGCTTTTCACAATCATGTATTACACTCCAGCTAAATTGTTTAATTCTAATATTGGCAAGATAATCGCCATCACAATAAACAGTACTATGCCTGCCATAGAAATTATCAATACAGGTTCAAATACTTTGAGTGACATATTTATTGTGCTTTCAAACTCTCTTTCTTGATTCTCGGCTGCGCGCGCTAACATTTGAGTTAATTCGCCAGACCGTTCACCTGACGCTATCATATGCATCATCATAGGCGGAAACACTTTGGTCTGCGCTAAAGCTGCTCTAAGGCTACTGCCTTCTTTAACTCGCTCCGCGGCTATGCGCACAAGATTTTGCAAATGTTTATTTTCAAGCACGTTTCCACCAATTGTCATTGACTCCAGTAATGGAACACTGCTAGAGGTCAATATACTTAAAGTTCGAGCAAATCTAGCCGTATTAGTTCCCCTAGTAAGCTTGCCAACAAACGGTAATGTTAATAAATGTTTATGCCAGCGCTCCTGAAGGAGAGAATTTCTAAGCATTTTGGCAATGGCAAATATTAATATACCCAGCGCAATAGCGGCGTAAACACCATAGTTTTGCACGCCCTCACTAATCGCAATTAACACTTTGGTCACGGTTGGCAGCTCTTGCTCCATATTGTCAAACTGTCCAATTATTTGAGGTACTACGGTGGTCAGCAGCATTATAACGACACCAAGTGCAACCACTGTCATTAGGATAGGATACACGAGCGCTTGTGTAATTTGGCTCTGTGTTTGATAACGTCTTTCGGCATAATCTGCAAGGCGAGTTAATACAGCATCTAAATGGCCTGATTTTTCGCCTGCCGCCACCATCGATCTAAATAGCTTGTCGAAAGCTTTGGGAAACTCACCCAACGCTTTGGCTAAACTATGGCCTTCAACCACTTTACTGCGAACCGCCATCATCATGTTTTTGGTGCGCGACTTCTCAGATTGTTCAGCCACCGCTAATAGTGCTTCTTCAATGGGCAGTGAAGCTTCAATAAGCGTTGAAAGCTGCCTAGTGAGAAGGGCGAGTTCTGGGGTAGATATACTAGGGCTAAAAAATGCTTTTACGCTTTTTTCACTGGCTTTTTGCTCTTTAACTTGGGCGACTTCAAGTGGAATAAAAGATCGTTCGCGCAGCTGCTGCCGTACTTGGCGAGGGTTGTCAGCTTCTAAAACACCACTCTTATTTTTGCCTGCTGCATCTAGTGCTTTATATGCGTATGCTGGCATTACTCTTCTCTGGTCACTCTTAAGACCTCTTCTAACGAAGTAACACCTTGTAATACTTTGTCGCAGCCATCTTGTCTAATAGAAGGAGTGGTAGTGCGAATATATTTCTCAATGGCTTGTTCACCGCGGCCTTCGTGCATCATTTCACGTATTTTATCATTAACTATAAGCTGTTCATGTATCCCTGTTCTGCCTCTGTAGCCTGTGTGATTGCAGCTAATACAGCCTACAGGGTTGTAAATAGTGACCTCATTTGAGGTGTTCAAAATTTCCTGTTCTCCTTTGCTTGCCATATGCGGCGCTTTACATTCCTTGCATAGGGTCCTTACCAGGCGTTGGGAAAGTACGGACACTAAGCTAGAGGAGAGCAAAAAAGGCTCTATACCCATATCTTCCAGCCGAGTAATTGCGCCTGCGGCGGTGTTGGTGTGCAAGGTTGAGAGGACCAAATGACCGGTCAAACTTGCTTGCACAGCAATTTGTGCAGTTTCTAAATCGCGTATTTCACCGACCATTACCACATCAGGATCTTGACGTAATATCGCGCGCAGACCACGTGCAAATGTCATGTCCACTTTTGGGTTCACTTGGGTTTGCCCTATGCCTTCTAAATCGAACTCGATGGGGTCTTCGACAGTAAGGATATTACGATCTTTTGAGTTAATTTCACTTAAACCAGCGTACAAGGTGGTACTTTTACCGGAACCGGTGGGCCCCGTAATTAGGATGATGCCGTGTGGTTTACGAATAAGCTCAGAGAAAAAGGTTCTATTGACAAGGGTCATCCCTAGGTCTTGCAAATTTAAGCGTGCATTGTTTTTATCAAGCAAACGTAAGACTACCCGTTCGCCATGGCTCGACGGCATGGTTGACACTCTGACGTCAACCCCGCGACCGCCAATCCTAAGGCTAATACGGCCGTCTTGAGGGACTCGCTTTTCAGCAATGTCCATTTTCGACATAACTTTAATACGCGATACCAGCATTGAAGACATCTTGCGATTTGGTCTGAGAATTTCGCGCAGCACGCCATCTACTCTAAACCGGACTACCAATTGGTTCTCAAATGTTTCAATATGAATGTCAGACGCGCCTTCCTTAATGGCTTCTCCTAGCATCGCGTTTATAAGTTTAATTATAGGAGCATCATCTTCGTTATCGAGCAAATCTTCTGTATCGGGTAAGTCTTCAGCTAGCGCAAATAAATCGCTTTTGTTACCTAAGTCTTCCATTAACTGCTTTGCTTCTGATGAGTCGCGTTGAAATGAATCTGTTAGTAAGGTTTCAAAATCACCTTGAGTGGTTTTTTTTAATACAAAAGTTTGACCGCTGTAGCGACGCACCTCAGCAAATGCTGACATGGGTGTTTCAGGCGTATAGTAAAGATCGTGCGGCTCAACATCTACATCCAACAGCAAATGAAAGCGTTTAGCGAAGCTAAAGGGTAGCTTCGCAGAGCCTTGCGGGCTCATTTCGTCCATTGCCATGTCGGCTATAACTTCTTCAGCTACAGAGTCCGCTAATCCGTCCAAACCTTTGATGTCAGTGGATTGTGTATGTGCTAACTCACTTGCCATTAATCACTATCCTGCTTGTTTTTTTCAGTCAAATATTCTTCAAACGATGGGGGCAGGGTCAGTTTGTCATCCCATGCGGGTAAACTAGGGCCTTCTTTAAACGGCATTAGTGGAATACCCTGAGACTGCCTATTTAACTGCTGCGCCCGAATAAAATTGTATTTTCTATGGCTGATATCGTTCATTGTAATGCCATCGCGCACAATAGTGGGCTTTATAAATACCATGAGATTACGCTTTCGAGTACTCGTGCTGGAGGTTTTGAATAGATGGCCAATGATTGGTATGTCCCCTAGAATAGGCACCTTTGATACACTTTCCTGCACATCTTCATCTATCAAGCCGCCCAATACAATAGTGCCGCCGTCATTTACGATTACGGTGGTTTTAATTTGTCGTTTGTTGATAGAAATATCAACAGAGGTAGCGCCACTTACACTCGAAACTTCTTGCTCAATAGTCAATTGTACCGCGTCGCCTTCGTTTATTTGGGGAGTTACTTTTAGTTTAATGCCTATTTCTTGTCGTTCTACCGTTTGAAAAGGATTGGAATTATTGGAGCCTGTAGAGGTGCCAGTAATAATTGGGACTTCTTGGCCAACAATGAAGAACGCTTCTTCATTATCTAAGGTGGTTAAATGTGGTGTGGCTAGAATATTGGAGTTTGTGTCGGTGCTGACAGCCTGAACAACTGCGCCCCAGCCGTTTTCAACGATTCCAGCAATTAGGCCATTGGCGCCGCCTAATAATTGAGCAAGTGGTGTCAGGTTACCTTCGATTGTGCGAGATGTCGGAACGTCGCCAATTTCAGGCAATAGTGTGGTGCCACTCACTGTGCGATCTTCAGCCTGACGTAAGGCAACTCCCAATGAACCTAATCCAATAACACCGTTGGTAAACTGCGTGCCTCCACCTTCCTCTGAAACAAGCTGCACGCCAAGGGTTACACCATCGCCTTCAAATACTTCTACTATTATTGCTTCAACCTGAACTTGAGCTCTGCGTACATCTAACTGGCGAATGACCTCCTCTAATGACCGCATCATGTCTGGCTCTGCGGTGATGACTAAAGAGTTGCTATCTTCATGCGAGTCGATACTCACATTGCGGCTGGTGCCACCGCTCCTGCGCTGCTGTTGTTGAGCGCCTTGAGCTTCCGATTGAATACTGTCACTAACGCCTTGAAGTACTGTTACTAGATCTTCTGCTTTCGAATAGTTTAGAAAAATAACGCGCGTGTTGCCACTCGTTTCAAGCTCTTCATCCATTCTTTGGATCAAGTTGATTAAACGCTGACGCGCTTTTGCATCGCCGCTCACTATGATGCTGTTGGTTCTGTCATCGGCCACTACTCTTGGTGTTGACTTGCCACCGGCAGCTTGATTATTTTGGGAATTGTTAATACTGTCTATAATGCGCACCATCTCTGAGGCCGAGGCAAAGCGCAATTTAATGACTTCAACGTCTTCATCGCCGGCTCTGTCTACCCTCTCGATGATCTCTACTAATCTATTTACAACTGCTGCGCGGCCAGTGATCATCATTACGTTTGAAGGGTCGTGGGCAACAACATTGCCGCCGCCCGTTTGATCATTTAGCTGCCTTAGAATAGGCGCCAACTCTCTTACGGGTACGTTGTACACGGGAATAACGCGCGTGATCATTTCGTCGCCGTTAAACTCAGTGGCTTCAACTACCGGGATGTTGGATGACTTTGCGTCTTTAGATCGTACCACTTTTAGAATGCCGTTTGGCATTTCTACAACGGCAAAATCGTAGACTTGTAATACGTTTAAGAAAAATTGGTAATACTGATCTTCACTTAATAAATCGTAGCTGCGAACGCTAATTTTGCCTCTTACGTTAGGGTCAACAATAATAGTACGCTTTAAGTTTTTCCCAACAATATTAATGAATTCAGTGATCTCCGTATTCTTGAAGTTAGGCTGATATTCAGCACTGCTGACAAAAAAGCTATTGCTTAACAATGTGCCCGCCATCAGAAGGCTGAATGCTAAGTGTCTAACTTTTTTTCCTGGCTTTACAAGTATCATAAAACTGCTACCTTATTCGTTGCCTGATGCTTCGGAAATATCTAGATCAAGAGAGACGTACTCATTGCCGCGCAGTACTTCTAATTGCAAAGATTCTGCTTGTTGTAATTCTGTGATTGCCTCTCTCGATTGTTGTAAATCGCTTAAATCTAAACCATTAAGTTGCACAACAACGTCACCATTTTGCAAACCTACCGAATTAAACAAAGTGGGTTGCGATCCAGGGGTCACTTTAAAGCCGATAAACACGCCGTTAACTCTGTGCGGTGACAATGAGATCATATCAGTAAAACTGGCTGGTTCTTGTGCTAATTTTCGTCGAGCATCACGCAGCGCTTGCGCCTGATTACGTATATTTTGATTTTGTGCAATTGGACTACTGGGCGAACTCATGAATGGTTGAGTGTTTGCTGAGGTAACGAAGGTCTCATCAGCTCTCTTCTTATTGGCTTCGTCAAAGTCAATACCGTCTAGCATGAGTGTTTCACGAGTAACTCTATTTTTGATAATGACCCTGTCTACATAAATTTTGTCAAGCGTTACGTTAGTTCCTTCAATTTTATCGCCCACGCCGTAAGTACTTTGATTGTTTCTATACTCTATAATGGCAGCACTACGGTTTGGGTCGTTGGAAGAAACTACGCCAGATAATATCAAATTCAACTGAGTTTGAGGTGCATCACTTACTTTATCTAGCGTAGCAACGGGTGCTGGTTTATCGGCGTTACCAAATAAATTTTGATTGATTATGTTGCTAATATTATTGGAGGCACGTGAACTGCCATTGTCCGTTATCTGGGGCGCCTGTAGCTGTGCTAACTTACTTTGAGGTTCTGGTAGCATCGACCAAGTTATTTTCGCAGCAAAAGCCAGCAAATAGATGCTTAGTATCATTATCAATACTAGGATTAGTTTGCTTTCGTTGCGTTGATAAGTTTCCTTTGCGTTTATTACTGTAAAAACACTCATGGTTAATTTATTAAAGTCATTTAAAATTCACTAATCCCCAATCATAGCTAGTACGGGTAAAAGCTACAATAGCAAAGATTAAAACTCTCAAAAAAAACCGTTACCGCGCTGCGATTATCTTGAATAGTCAAATTTTTTGCGGAGATTCACGTTTTTGTATAGTGCCAACTATTAAGCTCTAAAAGCTAATTTTTAGACTGTCCAGAAGTTATTTTCCAGACTGTCCAGATTTTATATTTATCCATTAATTTTGCTTTAGTTTTAGCGTTTTTCTATTTTTCAGTAGAGCCTTAAGTTATAATCTAGACTGTCCAGAAAAGGGCTGATACTCAATTTGAGGAGTTTTTGAATGGCTGGTAAGTCACAAAAAAACAAGCAAGCTAATGAGTCTGATGTTGTATTAAAGGTTCGATTAGACAAATGGTTATGGGCTGCTCGATTTTGCAAAACTAGGGCAATCGCCCGAGATTTGGTGCAAGCAGGTAAAGTTCAGTACAATGAGCAGCGCACGAAAGCCAGCCGATTGGTTGAGGTGGGCGCAAAAATTAAGATACCTTCTGGTTACGACCAGAAAATTATAACCGTTGAAAGTATTAACGATAAAAGGCAAAGCGCCATTCTCGCTCAGGCACTTTACAGTGAGACTTCCCAGAGTATTATACAGCGTGAAAAAAACGCGCAGGCAAGAGAGTTAAGTGCTTTTCACAGTCCCAAACCTGATTCGCGTCCAGATAAAAAGCAGCGACGAGAAATCATAAAATTCAAGCATCAGTGAGTAGGTAGTATATGGCAGACGTTCTAGACAGATTTCTTTTTGAGAATAGATCAATACGAGGCGAAATAGTGTCGTTAGAAGAAAGTTTTCAATCTATTTTAGCATCCGCAGATTACCCAGGATTTGTGCAAACACTGATTGGTGAATTGTTGGTTACGGCAAGCTTACTTGCGGCAACCCTCAAATTTGAGGGTGAAATTGCCCTGCAGATTCAGGGGGAAGGCCCCATAAAATATATTATTGTTAATGGCACGCATGAGCAGAAGCTTCGGGGTGTAGCGAGGTGGGACGAAACAATTGTCCAGCACCCCAAATCATTTTCAGAGTGCTTTAAAAAAGGTATTTTAGTCATTACCCTTACGCCTAAGGACGGTCAACGTTATCAGGGTATGGTAGCGCTTGATAAATCAAGCCTAGCGGATTGCGTAGAGGACTATTTCTTGCAGTCTGAACAACTCTTAACAAAAGTGTTTTTAACTAGTCAATTGGGCGTGAACCCCAAAGCAGCAGGACTACTTATTCAAATTGTGCCCACCTCTAGTGAGTCGAGTAACGTAGAAGAAAACCCAGATTTTGAGCATGTTGTGCATTTAGCAAACACGGTGACTAGCGAAGAAATACTTACACTTCAACACTCTCAAATGATACACAGGCTTTATCATGATGAAGTCATTAGAATTTTTGAGCCTCAAAAAGTCCAGTTTTCTTGTGATTGCTCACGAGACAGAAGTGCAGGTGCGCTTAGAAGTATGCCTATAGACGAACTTTTAGAGATTATCGTTGAAGATGGTAACATCAAAATGGACTGTCAATTCTGCCACAGCGTATATATATTCGACGAAATTGATGTTAAGAACATACATAGCCAAAACTTGGGTTCTGGTAGGGCCTAAGAGTAGATTAAACACTTTAGTGAGAGACGGGCAGCAAGAAACTTGCGTTTAGGCCACCGTCGGGATGATTAGTAAATTGAATTTTGCCGCCATGGCTCTCGATAATTCTTTTAACAATGGCCAAGCCAAGGCCGGATCCGCTTGTTCCTCGGGCTTGATCTGCTTGAGCGAAAGGCGTAAACATTTGCTCCATCTGGGTCTGATCAATCCCCTTTCCAAAATCCCTCACGCAGCATAAGATATTTCTGTTTTTATCAACCATTGCCGTTGAAATGGTGATGGTATCGCTACCATATTTTAAAGCATTTTCGATTAGGTTTTCAATTACGCGCTTAATACCTACCGTGCGTAGTTTTGTAGCAGTGACTTTGGCCAACTTTAGTTCAATCATATGCGTTGAGATAATGGTTCTGCTATCAACTAACTCATGAATTAATTCGTTTATGTTAGCAAATACCGCCGTTTCTTGCTGGTCCTGTTTTGCATAGTCAATAAATTGATTAATAATTGCGTTCAAATCTTCTATATCGTGCTCTATGCCGTCTTTAACCCACGCTTGTTCATCTGGCAGCATTTCGCTTGCAAGCCTAATCCGAGTCAGGGGAGTTCGTAGGTCATGTGATATACCAGCCGTCATAAGGACGCGGTCGTTCTCAAGCTGTTTAATACCCCGCGACATCTTATTAAAAGCCTCTGTAACGGCTATTATTTCGCTACTACCAACGAGCGCAAGAGGGGCCGGGAAATGTCCTTTTTCAACTTGTCTAGCACCCTTTTGAAGTGCTTGCAAAGGTCGATTTAAACGCTGAACGAACAACCATCCTCCTGTAACGCTTAATGCGCCAATAACAAAAAAATACATGGTTAGCGGTGACAGTGAATTTTCATTCGGTCCGGTAAGGGGTATCGAAATCCATAAGTCGCGGTCTTGCGGTGGCTTTATCCACACCATATAGTTCTTCCCTGTTTTGACCCTTATTTCGGTGTCTTTGCCGAGTTGCTGTGTGATTTGCTTTGACATAAAGTCATAGTAAGCAGCATTGCCTAAGCCTGCGTGCATAGCTGAAATCTCATCGTGAAAACGAATTCCCGTGGTACTTGTTAGTTTTTCAATTTGCGCCGGGCTTAATGATTCGATATCAAGGATAAAAAAAGTGTTTATTTGATTTGAAATCAGCTTATTAATTTGTTTGTAACTTGGGCTGATAAAATAGTGTGTTACTGATAAATAAGAGACGAGCTGATTGATAAATAACAAGGCAGCAATGAGCAGAGCCGTTTGACCAAACGTGCTTTTTGGAAGGATGCTTATAAATTTTTGCCTAAGGCCTAGATTGACCATCAGGCACAAATACGTAACCCAGTCCCCAGACAGTCTGGATATATCGGGGATTGGTCGCATCACTTTCTACCATCCTACGAAGCCTTGATACTTGCACATCGATGCTTCGTTCAAGTGCGCTATAGTCTCGGCCTCTGGCGAGATTCATTAGTTTATCACGCGATAAGGGCTCTCTAGGGTGTGTGACTAACGATTTAAGTACGGCAAACTCTCCGCTGGTCAACGTTATTGGTTTTCCTTCTTGACGCATTTCTCGTGTTGCTAAGTTAAGTGTGAATGGACCAAATTCGACAGTTTGTTCAGATCGTGAGGGTGCACCCGGTGCTTCAGTAACTTTCCTACGCAGTACCGCTTTAGCTCGGGCTAATAATTCTCTGGGATTAAACGGCTTTGGCAAATAATCGTCTGCGCCCATTTCTAGGCCAATGATTCTATCAACTTCATCTCCTTTGGCGGTTAGCATAATGATGGGGATTGGGTTTTTTTGTTGACGAAGTCTGCGGCAAATAGACAGTCCATCTTCATTTGGTAACATTAAATCCAACACCATCAAGTGAAAATTTTCTCGTGCAAGTAGCCTATCCATTTGTTCGCCATTAGCAGCGCCTCTTACCAGATAACCTTGTTCACTTAAGTATCTTTCAAGTAATGAGCGAAGGCGCATGTCGTCATCCACGACTAAAATTTTTGGGGTTTCGCGTGTCATATAGGGCATATCCTTAAGCTAATTTTTTTGAATATAGCGAATAGAAGTACGTAAGCCAATTATTCTTATGTTTCTAAGTGTGTCGAAGTCGACTTACTTATTGTCTGCTACCCAATCTACTTGATAATCAGCCCGCCGCTTTTTATCCATAAGCTCGGAAATTAAAGGGGTTAATATAAGCTCCATGGCTAAGCCCATTTTACCGCCAGGGACAACTAAGGTGTTGATGCGAGACATAAAAGAGCCATCAATCATCTTTAGCAAATAAGGGAAGTCAACCTTTGTCATGTCGCGTCTAAATCGAACAACCACAAAGCTTTCATCTTGCGACGGGATTTCTCGCGCACTGAAGGGGTTAGAGGTGTCCACGGTGGGCACTCTTTGAAAATTGATATGGGTGCGAGAAAATTGCGGAGTGATAAAATGAAAATAGTCGTCTAAGCTTCTTACTATACTGCTCATTACCGCGTCTCTTGAATGTCCACGGTCGGAGGTGTCACGAACAATTTTTTGAATCCACTCCAAATTTACGATTGGTACCATGCCAACTAATAAATCGACAAATGAAGCGACATCGCAGTCGTTGGTTTTTACTCCTCCATGTAAGCCCTCATAAAACAGTAAATCAGTTTTATCTGGCAGCTCTTGCCAAGGTGTAAATGTGCCTGGCATTTGGTTAAAGGGAACGGCTTCATCGAATGTATGTAAGTACTGCCGATACTGGCCTTGGCCTTCGCGCTCATATGATTTAAACAGTTGTTCGAGTAATTCAAAATCGTTAGCCTTAGGACCAAAGTAGCTTATATGCCGTCCCTGTTCCTGCGCTTTTCTTATTTCAACTTCCATCTCAGGACGCGTAAATCGATGAAAGCTATCTCCGCCTACTGAAGCCGCATTTATGTTCAAATTACGGAAAATATGCCTAATCGCATTAGTAGTCGTAGTTGTCCCTGCACCAGAGGAACCTGTTATTGCTATAATTGGATGTTTAACTGACATATTGGACTTCTTTGTTTTGTATACCCTACTTATAGGGAAGCTAAAGGTTTGCGTCAAGCCCTTTAAGCTTTATTGGTAAATTCTAGACTGTCCAGACTTGTTTTCTAGACTGTCCAGAAGGGTTTTTATGCTGTTATTCTGGGCGAAAAGGCACATGTTGCGGAAAAACTAGACTACTGAACAGTAACAATACATCGGGTAAACGATTAGTCTTTTTGCATGACAATTGCTCGCAAATACCTAATCAATTATGCAACAACATGCTTCTATCACTGCATTACAAGATGCGTGCGCCAGGGCTTCTTATTAAATTCACTTGAAATTAACGAAGGGCATTCTAATTACAGGAATGAATGGATCCAACGTCGATTGCTGTTCTTGTCTGATGTGTTTGCCATCGACCTGCTTTCCTTTGCGATAATGGATAACCATACTCACCTTGTGTTATTCGTAAATCTTGAATTATCGCAGCAATGGAGTAACGCGGAGGTGCTACAAAGATGGTCTAAAATTGGGAAATTATCCTTATTGTGTCAGTCATATTTACAGCGTGACTGGGGCGCTAAACTAAATGACGTTGAATTGACCGTAGTAATGAATGAAATTGATGAGTATCGGCGAAAGTTGACGGATATCAGTACTTTCATGAGCAGGTTTAATTGCTATGTAGCCAAAAGAGCCAATAAGGAAGATAAAATAAAAGGGCACTTTTGGGAAGCCAGGTTCAAAAGCCAAGCCCTACTTGACGCAAATGCAGTTTTATCATGTATGCAATATGTAGATTTAAATCCAATAAGAGCTAGAAAGTCGAAATCCCTTTTTGATTCGCACTTTACTAGTATTAAGTATCGCTTAGACAAGGCGGTCAACTACGCTCAGACGCAAATGGTACCATTACGAAAAACCTGTTCTTGCATGGTTTGTACAGGGTGGTTAAATATGTCTTTACAAGATTACATTGATAGATTGGAAAGTTTGATTGCTGATGTTAGTAAACATGAAGATTTTGCTGAACTAGATGACAACTGCAAAGACGGAGAAAACTGGGCTAATCGTTCCTTGGACTTCGAAAAGGCCTTTGAAATGAGTGCTGGAGAAAGTCAGCTTGTCGATATGTTTACTAAACAAGCTAGACTATTTTCAGGTCTACGAGAAGCGCAAACTAGCGCATTATGCGAAACTATTCTCTCTCGATTGCGCGATTACCAATATCGCTCCGAAAAAAAGAACCCTTACAGCTGATCTTTCTAATTTGTTTATAAGCCTGCGTTTGCGCTTCTTTAACTGTGTCACCTAGGCTGGTAACGCATAGAATTCGTCCGCCATTTGTTGACACAATCCCTCTCATAAAGACGGTGCCAGCTTGAAACACTTTCGTATCTGTAGCGCGAAGGATATAATCTAAGCCAACGATGGGAATATTTTTTTCATAGCTGTCAGGATAACCACCAGAGGCTAACACCACACCAAGCGCAGCTTGAGATGTGAAGTTTATATCAGCTTTATCCAAATTACCTTCGCAGGCTAGCAAACAAAGCTCAACTAAATCTGACTCTAAACGCATCATAATTGGCTGCGTCTCAGGGTCCCCGAATCGGCAGTTAAATTCAATTACTTTTGGACGACCTTGGGCGGTAATCATCAATCCAACGTAAAGTATGCCCTTGTAGGGATTCCCCTGTTCTATCATTCCATTTATAGTTGGGTAAACTATTTTATCCATGATTTTTTGATGAATTTCTGGGGTCACCACCGGTGCGGGAGAGTACGCGCCCATGCCACCTGTGTTAGGACCAGTATCATTATTAAATGCTCTTTTATGATCTTGGCTGGTCGCAAAAGGAAGTGCATTTTTACCATCAACCATTACGATAAAACTAGCCTCTTCACCCGTTAAAAAGTCCTCGATCACAACGCGTCTACCTGCACCATCGAGCGAGCCGCAGTCCATCATTTGAAAAACTGTCTCGCGAGCTTCTTTTTTAGTATTCGCTATTATTACTCCTTTGCCAGCGGCTAAGCCGTCTGCTTTTATGACAATTGGCATGCGTTTAGAATTTATGTAATCTATTGCCTCATCTATGTCATCAAAGGTTCTATATTTAGCAGTTGGGATTTTATACTTGGCTAAAAAATCCTTACTAAATGATTTAGAGCCCTCCAACTGGGCTGCTTTTTGGCTTGGACCAAAGATCTTAAGCCCATTTTGCTCGAATAGGTCAGTTATACCCATTACAAGAGGTTTTTCTGGACCAACAATGGTAAGTGAAATTTCTTCTTTCAAGGCAAATGCTAACAAACCATCCAAATCGTCTATTGCTAAATTTATTAGCTCAACCTTTTCTTCGTCGGCTATACCCGGGTTACCTGGCGAAACAAATATTTGATCTACAAGAGAAGATTGGGCGACCTTGTAGGCTATTGCATGTTCTCTGCCGCCGCCGCCGATGATTAAAATTTTCATATTTATCTTTCTACCTATTATAGTTGGATGATAAAAAGCTAGACTGTCCACAATTTTGTTGATGTTTCCTCTAGACAGTCTAGATCTCGCTAATGCTTAAAATGACGCATGCCCGTAAAGACCATTGCAATACCATGTTCGTTCGCCGCTGCTATTACTTCATTGTCTCGCATTGAACCACCAGGTTGTATAACAGCCTTAATTCCTGCGGCAGCGGCGGCGTCTATGCCGTCTCTAAATGGGAAAAATGCGTCAGATGCCATTACGCAGCCTTCTATCGTTAATCCCTCATCTTGCGCTTTTATGCCAGCTATCTTAGCTGAATAAACTCGGCTCATTTGACCAGCACCGACCCCAATTGTCATAGTGTCTTTACTATAAACGATAGCGTTAGATTTTACATATTTAGCCACTTTCCAAGCAAATAATAAATCGCTTAATTGTGAATCACTTGGGGCTACGTCGGTCACCACTGTCAAATCATCAATGTCGACCATACCAAAGTCACGATCTTGTACAAGTAAGCCTCCATTTACTCTTTTAAAGTCAAATTCATCAGTTAACTGACCTTGCCAATCACCGCACTCTAGTAAGCGAATATTTGCTTTTTTCGCAATTACTTTACATGCGGCATCGCTTATTGATGGTGCGATGATGACTTCTACAAATTGGCTTTCAATTATGGCAGTGGCGGTTACTTCGTCCAACTCTCGATTAAACGCTATTATGCCGCCAAATGCCGAGGTTGGGTCTGTTTTAAACGCTTTGGAATAGGCCTCTAATATACTCTCCCCTAGTGCAACACCGCATGGATTTGCATGTTTCACAATCACACATGCCGGCTCTTCAAACTCTTTTACACATTCTAAAGCAGCATCTGTGTCTGCTATGTTGTTGAATGAAAGCTCTTTGCCTTGCAGTTGTTTTGCTGTGGCAACTGAGGATTCTTGAATATTGTGCTCTACATAAAAAGCAGCATTTTGATGGCTATTTTCACCGTATCTTAAGTCTTGCTTTTTGACCATTTGTAAATTGAGTGTTCTTCCAAAAGAACTGTGTTTATGTGTGCAACTTTCGTGGCAAGTATGTGCCGCATCTTCAATCATTGTACCGAGGTAGTTTGCTACCATACCATCGTATCTTGCAGTGTGCTCGAATGCTTTTACGGCTAATGAGTATCTAGTTGCATAGCTTATTCCAGAAGGGTCTAAGTTTAACTCATCCAAAATTGTTAAATAGTCATTAGGTTCTACAACAATAGTAACGTCTTTAAAATTTTTGGCCGAGGCTCTAACCATCGCTGGGCCGCCAATGTCGATATTTTCAATGGCATCTTCAAAGCTGCAATCGGGGTTTGACACTGTTTCAGCAAATGGATACAGATTAACCACAACTAAATCAATGGCTTGAATTTCATGTTTCTGCATTACGTTCGCATCTATGTCTCTTCTACCAAGAATTCCACCATGGATCTTGGGATGTAGTGTTTTGACGCGCCCATCCATTATTTCAGGGTGGCCAGTATGTTCACTAACGTCTTTAACAGTCAAGCCTTCTTGGCGCAGAAGCGATGCAGTTCCACCGGTTGATAAAATTTCAATATCCATGCTCGCAAGTGACTTAGCGAACTCAACAATCCCCGTTTTATCAGAAACACTAATTAGTGCCCTAGTAATAGTAGTATTTTGCATTGGTTACCCGATAGTATGTGTAATTTTTTAAAAGTCTGGACAGTCTGGATTTTAATAATCAACTCAGCCGAGTAAGTTCTAAAAGTAAAAAGCTGGACAGTCTAGATTTTAGTTTATGAGCTGGACAGTCTAGATTTTAGTTTTCCAAAAAAAAGAGCGTTATCATACGCTCTTTTTTTAAAATACGAAGTTAGCCTAATCCGTATTGCTTTAGCTTTTTACGGAGTGTTCCTCTGTTTATACCCATAAGGTTGGCAGCACGGGTTTGATTGCCCCTAGTATACGTCATTACTTCTTCTAGAAGAGGTGCTTCTATTTCCGCTAACACCAATTCATATAAGTTGTCGATGTCTTGATTATTAAGTTCTTTTAGATACTTGTTTACAGCTTGTTTCACAGAAGAGCGCAATGGCTTTTGGGCATTTGCCTGCGATGGCGTCGTTACTGTTGTTGTAAAGGGTGAGGTAAGGTTTTGATCGAACATATATTTGAGAGCTCTCTTTGGTTATTCCATGTAACTAAGCTGCGTTGCAAGGATTGTAGTTAACTTGCTTTGACAACAATGAAAAAAATTCTTCTAGTGCCTCTATTTGGAGAACACCTTCGTCTATTTTATTGAATCTGCGACGAAATTCCTTTTCAGGATCGTACGAATCCAGATACCATCCAACATGTTTGCGCGCTATCCGAACGCCCATATTAAGACCATATAGGTCATAGATATCGTGAACGTGCCGTATGGATATCACCGCCATCTCCTGTGGTGATGGATTTGCTAGCTGAATTCCTTGTGATAAAAAATGCTCTATTTGCCTAAAAATCCATGGATTTCCTTGTGCAGCCCTGCCAATCATTATCCCGTCAGCACCGGTGTAATGTAAAACTTCCTTTGCTTGTAAAGCGTTTTTAATATCCCCATTGGCGATGACCGGAATGCTCACATTTGCCTTTATTGCCTTTATGGTGTCGTACTCTGCATGGCCTTTGAACATGCATGTTCTCGTTCTGCCGTGTACTGCAATAGACACAATACCTTTATCTTGCGCTATTTTAGCGATGTGTATTCCGTTTCGATTATCTACGTCCCAACCGGTTCTAATTTTCAGGGTGACCGGCACATCAACGGACTTAACCACAGCATCCAAAATATCAGCTACTAGCTGAGGTTGTTGCAATAACGCGGAACCTGCTAGTTTCTTATTTACTTTTTTTGCAGGGCAACCCATATTGATATCAATAATTTGAGCACCCCTTTCGACATTAAATTGCGCCGCTTCTGCCATCAAAGAAGGCTCACTGCCGGCAATTTGAATAGAACGAATGCCCGACTCACCCTCATGGTTCATACGATTTAGTGATTTTGCTGTTTTCCAAACCTTTGGATTTGAAGACAGCATTTCTGACACCACTAAGCCTGCCCCCATTTCTGAGCATAAACGCCTAAAGGGTCTGTCAGTTACACCCGCCATAGGAGCCAATATTAAATTGTTTTTTAATGTGTAGGGTCCTATTCGCATACCACAACCTTTAAATTGGATTCATGAGCTAATGGAGCGTAGAAACGAACGCCATCCCGAGCGGGGCAGTATACTACTTATTTTTGCTTTATTTGTGAAGGTTAATATTTAAACAAAATATTATTTTTGGGCTTGACTTACTGCTTTTTTTTCAAGGCACTAAGCCTGACCCACTCGCCTTCAACTGTGGCAGGGTCAAAAATAAATTGATTTTCATAGACTTGAACAACCGACTCGTATTGTTCTTGTAATATACCTGACATAACGAGCATGCCCGCATTTTTACAATAATTTGAAATTGTGTCAGATAATTCCTTAAGTGGCGCCGATAAAATATTGGCAATAACTATATCGGCTTCTAAATTGGGTTGGTTTTGTGGAAGATATAATGACAACCTGTCTTCAACGCCATTTCTTTGGGCGTTATCTTTGCTAGCTATTAAGGCTTGAGGGTCAATATCTATGCCAATAACTTCTTTAGCGCCTAATTTTAAGGCCGCAATTGCTAATATTCCAGAGCCACACCCGAAATCAACCAGCACTTTATCCACTAAATCGACGCTGTCTAGCCATTGTAAGCATAATCTTGTGGTGGGGTGTGTGCCTGTTCCAAATGCAAGTCCTGGATCGAGTTTAATGTTAACGGCGTTGATATCGGGTATGTCATGCCAACTAGGGCATATCCAAAGCCGCTTACCGAACTTCATAGGATGAAAATCTTTCATCCATTCTCTTTCCCAATTTTTATCTTCAAGCTGATCTACCGCAATCTCATTAGCATCAATAAAGCGATACTGCTTAAGAATAGCGCTTATTACCGGTTTTAAATCTTCCTGTGCATCATATAAAGCGATAACTTGCGTGTCAGGCCACAGCAATATCTCACCAGGTTTGGGCTCATACATTGGAGTGTCTTTTGCATCAACAAACGTTACCGCCTGCGCATTTAATTCCGTGAAAAAGTCAGCTAAAGCCTCAGCATGATCGGCCCCAACATTTATCTTTATTTGCTGCCAAGCCATATCAGAACACCTAAAGATTAATTCGTGTAAATGGATAGAAACGCGCGCATATCGTCAGCAAGCTTCTTCAAAGAGGGGTGATGAATATACATCATGTGACCTGATTCATAATACTTCATTGTAATACGTTGTGTATCAAACCCGCTTCTACTAAATGAATATTCAGTTGCAAAGAAAGGGGTGGCTAGATCGTAATAACCATTCGCAATAAATATTCTAAAAGATGGGTTTTGGCGCTGTGCTCTGGATAAAAAATGTCCTGTGTTCAAATATCCTTGGCTGCGAGCACTTCCTTCATATAGCCAGTCCCAGTTTGAAAATACCTCGCCTGATAGGATATTGTAACGCTGCTGTCTTAGAATATTTAAATCGCTAGCAAGATAGGTCTGCATTGCTGCGGTATACGCACCGTCTATTGCGTAACTAGATGGATCGGTGTCAAAACGGGCCCCCACATTACTAGCGTCAACGCCTAAGTAGCGACTGTCTAGTCGGCCTACACTGAGGCCCCTGTCGCGAAGAAGCTCTTTCATGAACAACATTTCATCTATTCTTAAGTTTGTTTGCTCCAGATACTTCTTACTGAGGCCTGTGTACTCGTGCAGTCTATCAACTACATTTGTAAACGCTTCCTTTGAAACATTCTGGCCAAGAATGAGCGCTGAAGCATATTCGGTCATGGCGAAGGTTCTGACTTCTTCTATAAAGGTAGGTAGATCCGCATAGTTTTCTTTATTCGGCAGCGCGTTATGATACCAAGCCGTGGCGGCATAGGTTGGCAAAAATGTGATGAAAGGTAAGTCGTTACCCGTATTGAAGTCTCCTGCTTGAAAATCGACAATACTTGAAATTAAGAATACGCCGTTAAGGTCTATACTTCCCCACCCCTCTTGGAGTTCCTTTACCATTACCGCTGCGCGCGTTGTACCATAGCTTTCGCCGGCTAGGTATTTGGGTGAATTCCAGCGTTGGTACTTAGTGATAAATTGGCGAACAAAATCGGACATTATTTCAGCGTCTTGGCGCACGCCCCAGAAGTCTTTGCCTTCATACTCACCAAGGGCTGTTGAATAACCTGTTCCCACAGGGTCAATAAACACCATGTCAGCGATGTCGAGTAAGGTTAACGCATTATCTTTTAGTGTGTACGGTGGCGCAGGTACCGCTTGCGCGTCGCTGGGGATTTGGACTATTTTGGGCCCAAAAACACCAAGATGCAACCAAACGCTCGATGAGCCGGGGCCGCCATTAAAAACAAATATTAAGGGACGTTCCGATGTATTTTTAACATCGCTTCTAAAATAGGCAGTGCTAAATATAGAGGCTTTTGGTTTTCCTTTACTATCTTTTAGTTCGGTGTCGCCAGCTACTGCGGTGTAGTTTAGCTTTCCATTTTTCCCACGAATACTATGTTTTGTTTCAACCAAATCAAATGGAAGTATGCCTACCTCATCCGATTTTGCTATAAGTGAAGTAGTAATCAGTGTTACAAATAAAAAGCTAATTGAAATTTTTTTTACCATCATGACGATCCGTAACCTTGTTATTTATTTGCTTCGTTTGCCTTCTTAATCGTGTCGATTTGTTTTGACAATTCCTCAGCCTGCGATGTTATTTGTGCATACAATCTCATATCACCTTTACGCTGTGCATCGACTCCTTTTTGAAGTAGTTGATCATGCTGGCGCTGTAGTTTTTTTGTGGGGTCAGACTTAAATAATCCAAACATTGTAATACCTTATAGTTTTAGTAGAGATTCTATATACGACTTAAACTCAGTCTTGATTACTTTTATATTGGAAGACGCATTAATAGCGGCTGTGTTCTCGATAACTTGCAGGAATTCACTCAACTCTTCTTGTTGAGAATCAGTTAGCTTACTGACCAATATCTTTGCTTGTTGAGCACTTAAATCGAGATTGCGTTTATTTGCCGCTTTTCTGTTGTATTTTTGCCACTCAGCGTTGTAGCTACTCATCAAGCGCTCTGGAAAATGCTGTAGATCGTATACGTCTGAGTGTAAGTTAACGATATCATTTTTTTCATCAAATATGTATCTGTAAGTAAAAACTGTATAAATATCAGTGATTTTAGTTTGTTTACTTTTTAGTGTCATAAGCTATCTTTATTTGTATTTGATAAGTGTGGACAGTCTAGATTTAAACTTATTAAAGCTGGAAAAGGTTTTAAAAAAGTCCAAGTTAGTTCCAAAGTTACTTTCTAGACTGTCCAGAATGAAGAGTTATGCTTTAGACTGTCCAAACTAAATGGTCCAAACTAACTGCTGTCTACAGTTGTGCACCAGACAGTCTAACGTGAGTCCAGAGCGAAAGAACCATGACTTTTGGGCACAAAAGAGCCAGCGCTAGCTGGCTTCGGGTTTATTTCTCTTTCTCGAGTTTTCGTTCCAAATAATGGATGTTGGTGCCGCCGTTAAAGAAGTTTTCGTCTTGCATAATTCGCTTTTGTAGCGATACGTTAGTTTTAATGCCGTCTATCACGAGTTCATTTAAGGCGTGGCGCATTCTGGCTATAGCTTCATCACGACTCTCACCAAAGGTAATTAATTTGCCAATCATAGAGTCATAATAAGGCGGTACAGTATAGCCTGAGTAAATATGTGACTCCCAGCGTACCCCTAATCCACCGGGTGCATGAAACGTGGTTATTTTGCCTGGACTGGGAATAAATGTCTCAGAGTCTTCTGCGTTTATACGACACTCTATGGCATGGCCACGCACTTTTATTTGCGACTGCTCTATCGACAATGGCTGCCCTGCGGCAATGCGCAGCTGCTCTTTAATAAGATCAACGCCGGTGACCATTTCGGTAACGGGATGCTCTACCTGAATTCGGGTATTCATTTCGATAAAAAAGAACTCGCCGTTTTCATATAAAAACTCAAAAGTACCTGCACCGCGATAGTTTATTTCGAGACAGGCGCGTCGGCAGCGCTCACCAATTTTTTCGCGCATTGAATCTGAAATGCCTGGAGCAGGGGCCTCTTCAACCACTTTTTGATGGCGCCTTTGCATAGAGCAGTCACGCTCGCCTAAGTGAATTGCATTGCCTTGACCGTCGGCTAAGATCTGAATTTCAATATGGCGGGGATTCTCTAAAAATTTCTCCATATATACCACGTCATTATTAAACGCGGCTCCAGCTTCTGCTTTGGTTGTGCGAATGGCTTCGTCTAACTCGGCTTCGCTGCGCACAACACGCATGCCGCGTCCACCGCCACCGCCTGCTGACTTTACAATCATGGGGTAGCCAATGCGTTTCGCAATGGCTTTATTTTTCTCAATATCGTCGCCTAAAGGCCCGTCTGAACCCGGCACGCATGGCACACCTGCTTTTCGCATAGACGCTATAGCGGATACTTTGTCGCCCATAAGGCTGATCGTTTCAGCTCGTGGTCCAATAAACACGAATCCGCTTTTTTCCACGGCTTCAGCAAACTCAGCATTTTCTGATAAAAATCCATAGCCTGGATGAATAGCAATTGAGTTAGTCACCTCGGCCGCAGCAATTAACCGTGGAATATTTAAGTAGCTTTCTTTTGCAGGCGCATTGCCAATGCAAATGGATTCATCAGCTAACAGCACGTGCTTTAAGCTTCTATCCGCGGTGGAATGAGCCGCAACGGTTTTTATGCCGAGTTCTTTGCAGGCGCGAAGTATACGCAGCGCTATTTCTCCACGGTTCGCTATTAATACTTTATCCAACATAGTGGGGCCCTTTATTCAATAACGAAAAGTGGTTGGTCAAATTCGACCGATTCTTGATTTCCAACTAATATCTCTTTGACCACCCCGTTTTTGTCACACTCTATTTGGTTCATCATTTTCATGGCTTCGATGATGCATAAAGTATCCCCCACGCTCACCGCTTGACCTATTTCAACGAAGGCTCTTGCTTCTGGAGAAGAAGAGCGATAAAACGTACCTACCATAGGCGATTTTAATACATGACCGGTTGTAACTGGTGTCACTTCCGCGGCCACGGGAGCTATGGGCGCTGCGGGAGGGGGTGCCATGTGAGAAGGATAAGCAAAAGGTGCTTGGCTAGCACTGCTGCCTCTATGAATACGTACTGACTCCTCGCCCTCAGTGATTTCCAACTCAGAAATGCCTGATTCTTCTACTAGCTCAATGAGCTTTTTAATTTTTCTTATGTCCATCACTATGCCTTTTAATGTAATCGTCGTTTGTTAGGTATGTTGTAATTGTTTTATTAGTGCGTCAAGCGCATATTCGTAACCATTGGCGCCTAAACCCACTATGGTGCCTATGGCAATATCTGAAAAGTAAGAATGATGTCGAAATGCTTCACGTTTGTGAACGTTTGACAAATGTACTTCAATAAATGGAATGTTTACACTTAATAAAGCGTCACGCAGGGCAACGCTGGTATGGGTAAACGCAGCAGGGTTGATAATAATGCCGTTGACATCTGCCGCGCTTGCGTGAATTTTGTCTATCAGCACATGTTCTGAATTTGACTGCACACAGACAAGCTGAACATCCTTTGCTTGCGCGGTAGTGAACAGTGTTCTTTCAATGTCAGCAAGCGTTCTAGAGCCATAAACATCAGGTTCTCGCTTCCCCAGCATATTCAAATTTGGCCCATTTAATAACAATATTTGCATGTACGCTCATACTTGTTGTGGTCATTGCATGTCAACTGACTGGCAAGACAAGGTTTGGTTGGTAATGTTAGTATCAATCTCGTTTGCACTTGTTAACATTAATCTGGCTAAAGTAGCACACTTGCCAGCATGTTTTCAGCAAAATACTGGTCTAATCAGCGACGTTAGCTGATATTGAGCGTTTTTATGGACCCATTTTGACATGCGCGAACATGATTTTTCAATCGCAAACTAAAGTAGCCACTATTATTTTAGCGTGTGCGGCACCGAAAATTTGATATTGACAGGGTAAAACCAATGCAACGCGCAAGCTTTCGTTTACTTAGCGATGAAGTTATCGTAAGCACTGCCCAAAAGTTTAGCTTTTAGGCAATGTATTTCTTGCGTGGGCTGCAAAGACGTCAGCTTTCATAAAGCCGGTTACTCTTGCGCGCTCAAGTTCAATACCTTGTTGATTAAAAAACATGATGGTGGGCAGGCCTACTATGCCAAATTGCTCTTGAAATTCGAAGTTACTCGGGGTGTTGTCGGTTAAATCCAGCTGCATCCAAACAGCCTGTGAGAGGGCATCAACTACTTGGGGTGCAGGGAATGTATACTTTTCAAACTCTTTACAGGCAACGCACCAGTCAGCATATAAGTCTAGCATAACGGGCTTGCCTTGTTCATTTGCTTCATTCAGTTTTTGTCTAAAGTCGGCTAAATCACGCACCACCATAAATTCTGGATGTTCAAATGCGTTGTTGCCAGTGCCTTGGGCACCCGAACCTGCGTTATTGCTAATGATGGTGGGGATCAAATCAACTTTTTGCAGCGCTTGAATGCTGAAAATAATCACAAATACCAAACCACCTAAGCTAATTGTAGTGCGCAGACCCTTGGCAAAACTCATTTGCGTATTTTGATTTACTGTATACCAGTAGGCAAAAAGCCCTAAGCCTAATGCAGCCCATAATAAATCGGTCCAATCTGCCACAATAAAGCGTTCAACAAACAAGATCGCCACAGTGAGCATCATAAAGCCAAACGTGACTTTTATAACGTTCATCCATGCGCCTGCTTTGGGCAATAATTTACCGCCGGTTATACCAAATAATATCAGCGGAATGCCCATGCCTATGCTAAGGGCGTACAGTGAGAAAAACCCAAAGGCCAAACTATCGCTTTGGGCCACCACGATTAATACGGCCGTTAAGGGCGCTGTGGTGCAAGGCGAGGCTACGAGTCCCGCCACTATGCCCATTACGAAAACGCCAAAGAAGTTACCCTGTTTTTGCTCATCGCTAAGGCTATTAAGCTTATTTTGCCATTTTGACGGCATCTGAATTTCGTATAAGCCAAACATAGCCAAAGCAAGCACCACAAACAGCACAATAAAAATGACTAAGAGCACAGGATGCTGCAAGGCGGCTTGAAAGCGCACGCCAGCCGAGGCCACAATAAGCCCAATGATTGAGTAGGTAATTGCCATACCTTGCACAAATACAAAACTAAGGGCGAAGGCATGCGAGGTTTTAAGCTGTTTTTTCCCCTTGCCTAGTACAATGCTCGATAAAATAGGGTACATCGGATAAACGCAGGGCGTGAACGCAAGGCCTAAACCAAGTAGGGTGAGTAAGCCTAAGCTTATAAAGATACTCTGATCTGAAAGCAGTTTTTCGGCTAACGTAAACTGCTCAGACACGGGCGCAGAATTATCCACTAGTGGCATTTTTTGAGGTGCAATTACGCCAATATTATTAGCATCAACTGTTACGCTTATGGACTGATAGCAGATATTTTCATTAGCACAGCCGGCAAAAAACAAATCAACCATTGGCGGTGCTTGTGACTGTGAGTCTGTACTAATAATGGGAAAAGTGACGCTGACCTTGTCATAAAATACATCGGTGATGCCGGTGGGCGTTAAGGCTTGTTTAACGTAGCCTGTTTTACTTTTCTTACCTTGAATAGAAAGCCCTTCACTGACAGACCCCTCACTGACAGACGCTTCACTGTCAAGCTCTTCATTGTCGAAGAATAGCGGTTCACCAAATTCATGAATAAATGACTCGATACTGATACTGTCTTTGCGTAAAAAATAACCTGGGGCAATACTTAAATCAAACACCAGTTCGGTGCTAGTTGATTGCACTAAAGCAGCTGTAAAAGCCTGTTCTGGCGACAGCAGTCCGGTACTAAAAGCGTCTAAAAACACCACTTTTGTGGTGGGTGGATAACACAAACCTGCTTTTGCACAGCCTTGAAAGCGAATTTTTATAGATCCGTCTTGCTGTGCCTTTATTATAGGGTAGACCATTTGCATGTCGTCAAAGAAAACGTCAGACAAGCCAAAAAATTCATCTTCTATTTGTTCATGCGCAGGATAGAGGGGCTCGCCTACAAGGGCGTTTTTGCCTGCCGCTTTGAACTGCCTCTTATATAAGTAGTAGCCATCGGCAATGGTCCATTTAACAATAAGTTTGCCGTTTTGTTGTTCGAAATCAAAGCCAAAGGCCTCGTCAACTTTGAGAAAAGTAGGGGAGTCGCTAAAAATAGATGCAGGCGTGGTTTGCGCGCTCACGAAACCCGATACGCCTAAAGTACTAAGTATTAGTGCAGATATGAACGCCAGCATAATACCAGCGCGTTGACAAAATGCCATGTGTGGCTTGAGTGCTAAGATATAATGGCTTTGAGCGAGTTTTTGCACGCCTATTCCTTTTAAAAACGATTGGTAGTATTGTAATGTTAATAAGGTTAATACTTGTTTACTGTTAGGTTTTGGTCGTGCTAGTTAACGCTGTGTCTAAATCGTCGTTGTTTTATCACCAGCGCTATTTAGGTGAATATAGATGCATAAATACTACGGAAGATGCCAAACCACTAGCATATCATACTCAATTGACGCCGAGTTAGATTGAAATATTTATAGGTGTCCCAATTTATGTTTATAGAAGGCAGGCACTTCACCTTTTTACACAGTATGTTACACAAGGAGCATTAATGCTTATATTGTTCACTTTATTCGTGGCTTTGCCTATTGCTGAAATAATACTGCTCATTAATGTATCTGGCAGTATTGGCGGCTTGAGCACATTCGTTATCGTTATCGTTACCGCTGCATTTGGCGCTTATTTCGTGCGTCAACAAGGGTTTTCTTTACTGCAGCAAATTCAAACAAAACTACGCGCCGGCGAAGCACCAAGTACCGAAATGGCTGAAGCAGCATTGTTAATAGTTGCCGGTGTGTTGCTAATTACCCCTGGGTTTATTACCGATATACTTGGGTTTTTATTTACATTGCCGTTTAGTCGCGCCCCCATCGCTGGGTTTTTAATGCGAAAAATACCCATCACGCAGGCGGGTGGTGTGCATTTCAGTCAAAGCGGTTTCAATACCCGTCCTACCGGCAGGCCATTTAATGAGGGCAAAACCGATGACGGCGATATTATTGACGGCGAGTTTACCGACAAGACACAAAGCGATGATAAAAATCGTTTAAATTAATTATTTTTCATTGTCTGCCCTTGAGATCGCCTTCCTAAGCCCCACCTCCTTTTTACAATAGACAATGACATTATTTAAACCGTTTTTTTTATTTGCCGTTCGCAAAAAGAAAATGGCTAGAATAAGGCCCTAATGCTTTGTTCTATCGTTATATAAACAACTTTTTTTAGTAACAATACTGGAGATTTGAAAAATGGCAATTCGTCCCTTACACGACCGCGTAATTATTAAGCGCGAAGAAGTAGAAAGCAAGTCAGCTGGTGGCATCGTATTAACAGGCTCTGCCGCTGAAAAGTCAACGCGCGGTAAAGTTATTGCGGTAGGCAAAGGTCGTATCTTAGACAACGGCAACCTGCAACCTTTGGATGTAAAAGTAGGCGACAGCGTAATTTTCAGCGAAGGCTACGGCGTTAAAACTGAAAAGTTAGACGGTGAAGAAGTACTAATATTAAGTGAAAACGACATTTTAGCGATTGTTGAATAAACCCTATTCAGCATATCAGCGTTACGTACATATTTGATTTTAAGCCCTGTTGGGCTTACCACATAAGTTTAGAGGAATAATTATCATGGCAGCTAAAGAAGTTCATTTTGGCAACGACGCCCGCACTAAAATGCTAAGAGGCGTAAACGTATTAGCAAATGCAGTAAAAGTAACTTTAGGCCCTAAAGGCCGTCACGTAGTGCTAGACAAGTCTTTTGGCGCGCCTACCATTACCAAAGACGGTGTATCGGTAGCTAAAGAAATCGAATTAGCAGACAAATTCGAAAACATGGGCGCCCAAATGGTCAAAGAAGTGGCTTCTAAAGCAAACGACGAAGCCGGTGACGGAACCACTACTGCAACTGTGTTAGCTCAGTCAATCGTAGCGGAAGGCCTTAAGCTCGTAGCTGCAGGCATGAACCCAATGGATCTTAAGCGCGGTATCGACAAAGCCGTTATTGCTGCGGTTGAAGAGCTTAAAGCACTTTCAACTGATTGCGCCGACAGCAAGTCTATTGCACAAGTAGGTACAATTTCTGCAAACTCTGACACTATCGTGGGCGAAATTATTGCCGAAGCGATGGAAAAAGTCGGTAAAGAAGGCGTTATTACCGTTGAAGAAGGTCAAGCACTTCAAAACGAACTAGAAGTGGTTGAAGGTATGCAGTTTGACCGCGGTTACTTATCTCCTTACTTCATCAACAGCCAAGAAAATGGTTCAATTGAGCTAGAAAGCCCGTACATTTTGTTAGTTGATAAGAAAATATCTAACATTCGCGAATTGCTACCTACCTTAGAAGCAGTTGCGAAATCGTCTAAGCCATTATTGATTATTGCTGAAGACGTTGAAGGCGAAGCCTTAGCTACTTTAGTGGTAAATAACATGCGCGGTATTGTGAAAGTAGCAGCCGTTAAAGCGCCAGGCTTTGGCGACCGTCGTAAAGCAATGTTGCAAGACATCGCTATGCTAACGGGCGGCACTGTTATTTCTGAAGAAATTGGTTTAGAACTTGAAAAAGTCCAGCTTGAAGACTTAGGCACCGCTAAGCGTGTAGTTATCACTAAAGATAACACTACCTTAGTTGACGGCGCCGGTGAGCAAGACGCAATTCAAGGCCGTTGCAACCAAATTCGTGCCCAAATTGAAGAATCTTCTTCAGACTACGACAAAGAAAAGTTGCAGGAACGTTTGGCTAAGCTAGCTGGCGGTGTTGCTGTGATTAAAGTTGGTGCAGCCACTGAAGTTGAAATGAAAGAGAAGAAAGCGCGCGTTGAAGATGCACTTCATGCCACTCGCGCAGCTGTTGAAGAAGGTGTTGTACCTGGAGGTGGTGTTGCATTAGTAAGAGCCGCGTCTAAACTACATGGCCTTACCGGTGAAAACGAAGACCAAACACAAGGCATAAAGTTATTGCTACGCGCAATGGAGTCTCCGCTTCGTCAAATCGCATCTAACGCAGGTGCAGAAGCTTCGGTGGTAACTAACCAAGTGAAAAGTGGCACCGGTAACTACGGTTACAACGCGGCAAACGACACCTACGGCGACATGATAGAAATGGGTATTCTTGACCCTACTAAAGTGACTCGCTCTGCACTGCAGTTTGCAGCGTCAATTGCCAGTCTTATGATCACCACAGAGGCGATGATCGCTGATGCACCGACTGACGAATCAGCCGGTGGTGGTATGCCTGATATGGGCGGCATGGGCGGTATGGGCGGCATGATGTAAACTGCCCATGTAACTCCTAAGTTACTGAAATATAACCCGCAGCCCTTACAGGTTGCGGGTTTTTTTTGCTTCAAGGCCGTGCATAGAAAGTCATGGGATTGCGTCAGATTGCATTTATTTTGGGGTATTTATTGGGGTACCTAAAAAATTGAATTGCCAAATTAGTGGTTTTTATTTTAAGGTACCCCACTTCGATACCCCTCTTTGGAGTAGTATATATGAAGTTAAATGCAGCAGAAGTGAAATATTTAAAATGTCCGCCAGATAAGGCTCAGTTCAAGAAGGCTGACGGTAAAGGATTATTTATATTAGTAAAGAAAAGCGGATCTAAACTATGGCGCTACAAATATACTTTTGGAAAAAAAGCACAAGAAATGTCGTTAGGAGCTTATCCTGTCGTGAGCTTAGCGGACGCTCGAAAAGCTCACGAATCAGCAAAGGTATTGCTTAATCAAGGTATAAATCCGTCGAGGGCGAAACAAGAAGAAAAAATTCGGTCTATTAAGCAAGGCGCTATATTTAATGACGTTGCTATTCAGTGGTGGGATAAGCAAAAAGAAGAATGGTCGGAACCGTACGCAAACAAAGTCAAAAAGTATATCGATGGTGAGTTTAAACACATAAGCAAGTTTCCATTAGATAGAATTGATTACTCAATTATTTCAAAGATCATGCTTGATATTGAAGTCAAAGGTAACCCTAAAAAGGCGTCGGTCGCTCTTTCAATCGTAAATAGAATACTAAATCATGCAAAAGCTAGACAATTGATTGAGGTAAATCCCACCATAGGCATGTCTTTGGCTGATCTATTGGGACCAGTGCCAAAAGTAATACCAAGAGCGGCAATTTTAAATGTTAAGCATCTCAACGTTCTTATTAACGATATTGAGGATAATGAGTTAGGCACTTTGATTAGTAGAGCCGCGCTAAAATTAATCCCACATATATTTTTACGGCCGGGTGAAGTTAGTTGTATAAAATGGGCTTACATTGACGACAATATTGGTAGAGGATTTAGAGTGGGATCCTGTTATTGTTGATACTCAACTAGCACATTTGACGGGGACAACAACGTCTAGAGCTTATAATAGAGCTATTTATCTGAAGCAAAGAACCAAGATGATGCAGGAATGGTCAGACTTTTTGGAAAGCCTCCTTGATGTTAAGCGGCAATAAAGTTGAACGTTAGGATATCGACTCGTTGGTATTAATTCAAAAAAAAGCATTTTTGGGAGCTTAATATAAGCAAAAAAGAATGGGTTTATCGATTTGGTGATGAGACAGGCTTATATCAAAAGATGTCGTTTGGCGAACGTAACGATAATCCAGCGATGATTGAAGCTGCAAACCCCAAGGGCGTTAAGCTTGAGCGAAAGGAATTACCGAGCGGCGAAGTACTTTTTGTGCTTAACGTTGAAATACCGGCTGCTCAATTCGATGAACTAGCTCTCGCATGGATAAAGTATAGAGATCTGCAGTCTCAACAATACAATTATTCGCTAGACGAGCTGTTGGCATACGGTGGCTTCAACTGGCCGATTACTTAAATCAATCACATTCCACGTTAGTGGTGTGGATGGCGCATATTTGCCGCAAATTTTAAGAGGCGCAAAAAGCGCAGGGCAAAGACAGCAAAAAAACGGGCAAAGCCAATTGGGCACTTAATCATATTCAAAAGCTGATTAAAGACTTGCCCCTTGAAGAACGCTACCGCGTCAGGCAAGAGCAGTCTGACCCATTACTTAAGCACTTTAAAACATGATTGAATAAATCAGCGCCTAATGTTTTACCTGAAAGCCTGCTTGGCAAAACGCTTAACTTCGCTTTAAACAAATGGGATATAGTCATACGTTTATGCGATGATGTCAGGCTAGACATTGATAATAACCGAAGTGAAAGAGCTATAAAGCCCTTTGTGATGGGTAGACGTTATGTGTAGTTCCCCGTTATGTTGAGTTTGCAGTGCGGATCGCTACTAACAGTGGGTGCTGGACCTTAGGTACTTCACATGATCAGAGACTTGCTAAGAACGATAAAAGTCGTCAGTCACCACTGATGGCATTAGTTTATGAGTAATTTCAATAGCGGGAGGCTTCGCTAGCGCACCGTTTTCATTACTATATCAACTTTCATATATTGCTGGGTAGTTTCAAGCTTCGCCTGACCAAGCTATTGATTGAATATGAGCGTCGCCTTAACAGTAGAGGGATTATCATTATGTTCATATTATTGCAGTTACGCTTGATTGATATCGTGTGTTTGTGGGGCTGGCAGCAAAGAACTTAACATAACGGGTATTAGACGACAATTAGCTTGGCCGCCGCGACAATTAGCTTGGCCGGTTTTGGTACACTCAGATATATCCTTCTAAATTGAGCAAGATATGTCTGGAAAACCCATTACCCAACAAC
>Ga0306871_1000077_pt1 | contig 41521 bp, 27 predicted proteins | sample AntRauMeHopE1497_FD_190447 | JGI IMG/M metagenome (GOLD analysis project Ga0306871, IMG submission 190447) | Saline lake microbial communities from Rauer Islands, Antarctica - Metagenome Hop E1 #497 (v2) (version 2) | ecosystem: Environmental > Aquatic > Non-marine Saline and Alkaline > Saline ... | reverse complement strand
CCCTTTTCTTTTGCACGCTATCAAAATGCTGATGTGCTGTCAATCCTCCTCAAAAAGACTTATGACGCAAATACAGTAGATGTCTTTAAACAGGTGCAAGCTCAATTGGGGCAAATTGAGGAGGCCTACCCAAACTTTCAGATTAAAGTGGTAGAAGAAGCGGCCTCTACCATTGAAAATTCTATCGATAATTTATTGCAATCGCTTTATCTCGGCGGTGTATTGGCTTTTGTGGTGCTTTTTCTCTTCTTAAACAGTAGTAGAACGCCTTTTACTATAGGCTTATCTATTCCTTTGTCGCTTTTTGCCACCTTTACAGCTATGTATTTGCTAAATATTCAGCTCAACATAATTTCTTTAAGTGGTCTTACGCTCGGCATCGGTTTACTGCTTGACAATAGTATTGTGGTGCTAGAAAACATCAATAGATATAAAAAACAGGGCTATTCATTATTTGAGTCTGCGGCTAAAGGAAGTAAGGAAATTGCCTTTGCTATCACGGCCTCTACCTTAACCACTATTTCTGTCTTTTTGCCTTTACTCTTTTTAGGTGGCTTTGAAGGGGCTTTTTTCAGGGACTTGTCTGCTACCCTAAGTATCTCTTTATTAGCCTCTTTATTGGTAGCGCTCTTTATTTTACCCGTTTTGGTGCTGGTTTTGAATGATAAAGGTCAAGAAAAAACTATTTTTGAACCCGTAAATCTTTTTCTGAACCGTTTTATTGAGGCGTATACCAAGCAAATGCAGTTTTTCTTGGTACATCCAAAACGTCTTTTCGCAATAACGGTACTATTATTTATTGGGGCCGTTCTTTGTTTCCTACAGCTGCCAAAAGAAGCCTTACCTGCAACCCAAGCCCAGCGGTTTTCCTTTAATGTGGCCTTAGAGGGTAATCAATCGCTGCAAGCAAGTAAAGCCGCTGCCATACAAATTGAAGAAACGGTGGGTAGCACGCTGCCGCAAAGTGCAACGCTTATTCTTGGGGGCTATACCGATTTAAGTAGCGCAGCCGCTCTTTTAAATGAAGGCCTCAACCGATTTACCGTGCATATAGAAACGCCTGATGTGGGCAGTTATCAGCAAGCTGTTGATACGTATGAGGCTTTAAAATCCCAATATAAACAATGGCAATTCAGGCCCTTAGATGAAGCTAGTACGGGGCAAAACGGCGGATTATTACAAAGCGAAGCCAGTATGGTTGCCATAGAATTGGTGGGTATAAATCGCTCGTTGTCTGAGCAACAAGCCCCCTTATTGGAAGCGCGATTGCAGAATAGCTTTGAGAATTTGCGCCTGCAGCAGCGTTTCCCGCAAAAAGTAAAGAGCTTTGATATTCGGTTCAAGGCAGATGCGTTGGCTTTCTACAACTTAAATGAACGCCAGGTTATTCAAATCATAGAAAGTTTGGGTAATGGACTTTGGGTAAGTCAATGGAATAGGCAAGATGAGCAGTGGCCAATTCGCTTAAAAGCACCAATAAATAATATTGATAACCCAGGCGAAATAATGCTGCCTATTACCAATCGTTTTATACCACTAACAGAATTGGCGCATTTTGAGGAGCGTTCTGAAGCCCTGCAGCTTGAGCGCAATAACCAAAGAGCCGTGCTAACTTATGCCACTAACTGGAGCTATTTCGATTGGTTCTGGAACAAAAAAGCCTTGCAGGAAGAGCTTAATACGATACAACGCCAAAATAATGTGGAACTCAAATTGAAAGGCCAAGCTCTACAATTGGATACTTTATTGGCAGATATGGGACGCTTACTGCTACTTTCGGTTTTCTTAATATATTTGATTTTAGCCATTCAGTACGAAGATTTGATCTACCCGCTATTAATTGTTCTCGCCATTCCCTTTGCCTGGATTGGGTCTTTTTTTGGCTTGGCTTTGTTTGGTTTATCGCTAAATACCCTTTCCTTTATGGGCATGTTAATCCTTACGGGAATTGCCGTAAATGATGCTATTCTAAAGGTAGATTTTATGCGGCGGTATTTGAATATTGAAGGAAAAAGCATCCATGAGGCTATTCATCAGGCGGGTGTAAATCGTTTTAGGCCTGTAGTAATGACTTCGTTGACCACCATTTTTGGGCTTATTCCTATGATGCTACCCATCGGCGAGGGCTATGTTTTTCGCCAAGCGCTAGCCGTAAGTCTTTGTGGCGGAATGTTTACCTCTACTTTGCTAACGCTCTTTGTTATTCCCTTACTATTTGAGCGTATAGAGCGCTTTAGGCAAAATAAAAAAGATGGAATTCGGTTAAAAAACGCACCTTTAACGAATCCATAATCCAACAATGTGGCTTATATTTCGCAATAAACAATCCGCAACTATGATCTTAGATTCTTCTAAATACCTGCTTTGGCTACTGCTATTGCTCACAGCAACGTCCTGCATAAATACGGCTGGCGAAAAAAGTGAAAGGAAAAATATTGATAGCATTGAGATTATGCCTGAGGTGGTTTTCGATAAAGCCGATGCTAAACCTATTCGCTTTTATGTGCGTTCGAGAGGGGTGGTAGAAGCGCAACAATCCTTGGTTATTACGCCTAGAATTGGGGGATTTGTGCTGCGACATCAAATCAGAGAAGGCTTAGCGGTGCAAAAAGGGGATACACTTCTGCAATTTGATGATGTAGAATGGCAATTGAGAGCCCAAGAAGCTTACCATGCCATGTTGCAAGCTGAGCAACAATATGAAATTAATCTTAGTGGACGAAATACCGAAACGTTAACGGAAAAAAATGACCAACTCATTCAAATAAATTCGGGCTTTGCCAACGCAAAAGTGCAGTATGAGCGCAGCAAATTAGACCTTAGTTATAGTGCAATTGTTGCACCTTTCTCTGGGGAAATAAGTAGCACTATTATGTTGGTGCCTGGCTCTTTTGTTAATGCGGGAAGGGAACTAGGCTCGCTGGTGAGTACAGATTTAGTGCAAATACGTTTTGATGTGCTAGAGTCTGAAATAGACCAATTTGCGGTGGGAATGCAGGCCGAAATTAGTAGTCCTACGGGCAGCACATTTACCGGTATTGTTCAAGCCTTGTCGCCCCAGGTTAATTCCCAAAATAAGACAGCCCAAATCATTGTTAGAGTTGATAATAAAGCGAATTTACTCAGAGTTGGCATGACGGTTGAGGCGGAGATTATCACTGGCACCCAGCAAGCTAAAACTAGGGTTCCACGCGATGCCCTTTTAGAGCGAGATGGTAAAAGTTTGGTATTCAAATACCGTGGCGAAAAAGGCGATGCCGAATGGATTTACGTAACGCCCATAGCTATGAACGCAGATTGGGTGTTAATAGATCATCCCAAAATTGCCGAAGGCGATAGCATTGCCATAGACAAACACTTCGCGATAAGCCATCAGCAAAAAGTTAGACCTGTATTTAAGAATTAACCACTCATCGTGGTACTATTTGCTTTCGCAAATCACTCGATGTACGCTGTGTAACCAATTATGAATTATGAATTATTTTTTCAAATTTTGGTCATTGAGCCAAGCCGAAATGCAAACCTCTAACCTCAAACCTTAGAGAGCGCAGCGAACCACACCTCAAACCTAATCTCAATCATTGTTTTTCCTCAGCCGCAAATATCTCATTTCGTTTTCTTATCTAGCCATTAGTGTCTTAGGTATTTTGGCGTTTTTGTCTATTGCGGTAGAATATACGCCATCCATTCAGCTGCCAAGTATAACAGTTTCCTACGGTTGGGGCAGAACGAGCCCGGAAGTTGTTGAAAGAGAACTTACCCGAAAAGTAGAGGGCATTGTAAACCAAATTAGGGGAGTAGAACAAGTTCGTTCTATTACACAACAAGGTAGAAGCGCTGTGACGGTTAATTTTCGAAAAGATGCCGCCATAGATTACCGTGTTTTAGAGCTCAGAGAACAGCTGAGCAGAGAAGAGGAGCTTTGGCCTGAGGGTGTAAGTACCGCAAGAATTAGTAGAAGTATTCCCAAAGATCTAGAAGAAACCGAAGACTTTATGATCTACACTTTTAGCGGTGCGTATGAGCCCAACGAATTGCTAAAGCTTGCCGAAAATAAGATCAGAAATACCATGCTGGGCAAACAGGGCTTGGTTGACGTAACCATAGCTGGGGTTGATAGGCTCGCTGTTATTATTGATTTTGACGCAGATAAAGCGAACCGATTAGCGCTAAATCCGGCGCTAATTTTGGCAGACCTACGCGAGCGTTTACAAACTAAGGGAGCTGGTTTTATACAAAAAGGCCCCAATCGTTATAATATTCAGCTTCCCCCCACTTACAGCAGTATTGAGCAGCTTAAACAACACCCCATTGCCATAAACAGCAGTTCGGCACATCTGGTGTTGGCAGATATTGCAACGGTTTATATGAGCACTTATCCGCCCACACAAATTAGGCGAATAAACGGGCTGCCATCCTTGTCTATATCATTTGTGAAGGAAAAGGGAAGTGATGCTTTTGCTTTAGCTGAATGGATTGAAGCGCAAATGCAGCGAATTGAAGAGCAAGAATTGCCAGATGGTTTAACCTTACGCAAACAATACGACGCTACGGAATCTTTAAGGCTTCAGTTTGATAGGCTGAAAGAGCAAATGTTGTATAGTATTCTGCTCGTATTTGTAGTGGTTTTACTATTTATTAGGCAGTTACGTGCGCCTTTAATCATTTTGGGAAGCATCATTTTCTCCATTCTAATGGCGGTAGCCGTGTTGTTCTATTTGGGTTTCAGCTTAAATGTGCTAACACTTGCAGGTTTAACGGTTGCGGTGGGAATGCTCATAGATAATGCAGTGGTCGTTTTTGAACAAATACACAAAAAGGGGCAATACTTAGTAAATCGAAAAGAACGTATTAAGCATTGTGTACAAGAAGTACCTAAAGCCGTAGTGCCTGTATTAGCGAGCACACTAACAACGGTTGGCATATTTGTGCCCTTACTTTTTGCCTTAGACGAGCTACGGGTGTTTTTGGTGCCCATTGCAACGGCTTTGTCTTTAACCTTAGTGGCATCAGCTATTATTGCCTTCACATGGATCCCCTACGCCTATGTCTGGTTAATTCCTAGCCGATTTGCTAAAGTCCTTCCTTCCCAAAAAACGAATAAACGGGCTTATTTCTTTGGGGAAATTAGAACGAAGTGGCATAGCATACTTAGGTCGTTTGGTAAAAAAAGACCTAAAAAGAAAATGTATGGATATCGATTTTTTTACTACCGAAATCGGCTTAGATATGTACTTTTAGCCGTGCTTATAGCAGCTGTAGGGTTGCCCACTTTTTTGCTCGAAGAAACCCTATTTGTGTCAAAAGACAAACTTAAAAAAACCCCTTTTGGCACCTATACTGTACCCAAAGATAGCGTACCTGCTTTTGTGTCGTGGTACTTTGATTACCGAGATGTTATAGACCCTTGGGTGGGTGGGCTTCCGTACTATTTCAATAGACATGTAGGATTTGGCAGTCCTTGGAATTTTAATTATCCCGAGCGTATAAGTGTGCGCATATATGGACCTCAGGGTACGCCAATTACGGAATTTGATAAGGCAGTAAAGAATTTTGAGCTTGTTGCAGAGCCTTATAAAGAAGCCTTTAGTTATTACGAGGCTCAAATATCAGAATATGGCGGTGTACGCATGAGTTTTGAGGTAAAAGATGAGGCCTTATTTACCGCGGCACCTTACCGTTTTCTGGGGGAAGCCATGTACCTAGGTGCTAGAACGGGTAATTTATGGTGTTCTGTTAGTGGTTTCGGGAATTCTATTAGTACCGGTATGGGAGGTAGTTTCAACAGCCAACGCATTGTTTTGTATGGCTACGAATACGATAAGCTGAAAGACTTCGCGACTTCCTTGAAAGTCCGATTACAAAAAAATTCTAGAGTAAAAAACGTAGATATTAATGCTACTAATTCTTACTCAGATAATGAGTATCTAGAATACACCTTTGATTTAGATGAAGAGGCTTTAGCCGCTCGGGGCATAGATAAAAGAGCTTTTTTGCGCAGTGCTGGCGTAGATTTAAATCCGGCAAACAGCTTAGGACAAGTTTTTATAGAGGGAGAGGAGCTTAGTTTCTTAGGCAGAAATGTTTACGATAGAAAGGTATACGCCCCTGAGGTATTGTCAAGAAAACGAAGCTCACCAACACAGCTGCAAAATAATACTGTTGGAAGTTTGCAGCTTCCCCAAACACAAAATGAAACTGCTGAGAATAACAGGCTAAATAGTACACCACAGAACATAGCACAGACGTTATTTTCCATTAATGATATAGGAACTATAAAAAAGGCTAAAGCTTTGTCTGCCATCCGCAGAGAGAATCAAGAATACCAGCGAGTAATCAGCTTCGAGTATAGTGGAAGGTCGGAAGCAGCCTCTGATTACCGCCAAGAAATCATAGAATCTACCCTAAGGCCAGAAGGAATTCGTATAGTAAACAACCGTACATTATTTTCATTTGGTAAGAAAGAAACCTATGGGAATTTAGGTCTTGTAGCCATTCTTAGTCTCATTTGTGTATGGATGATTATTACGGCATTACTAGAGAATTGGCAAGATGCGTTAACGGTTCTGATGGTGCTGCCTTTATGTGGATTAGGAATAATGGCGGGTGCAATAATTAATGAAATCAGCTTCGAGAGAGGGGCTATTGCGGGCACTTTGTTGTGTGTTGGCGTTGCGGTAAATAATGCCATTTTGTTGGTACATCAAAAACAAATGTATGCTGCCTTAGGCATATTTGGCACAAAAGCATGGACTTTAGCTTATAAAAATAAAATTAGGCCCATTGCTATAACAACACTAACAACAATTGGAGGATTATTGCCATTAGCTTTTTTTAAGGAAGATATTTTTTGGCAGAATGTAGCCATCGTTGTGATATGGGGCCTAGCAGGCAGCACAATTTTGAGTGTATTCTATTTGGGCTTATCAAAAGCTACCACCGCTAAATCTCATCTCGATACATTCGCTACGCGAACACTCGATGAGCGCTCGATACAATAGACAAGGCGAACACTCGATGAGCGCTCGATACATTCGCTACGCGAACACTCGATGAGCGCTCGATACAATAGACAAGGCGAACACTCGATGAGCGCTCGATACAATAGACAAGGCGAATACTCGATGAGCGCTCGATACAATAGACAAGGCGAATACTCGATGAGCGCTCGATACAATAGACAAGGCGAATACTCGATGAGCGCTCGATACAATAGACAAGGCGAACACTCGATGAGCGCTCGATACAATAGACAAGGCGAACACTCGATGAGCGCTCGATACAATAGACAAGGCGAATACTTGATGAGCGCTCGATACAATAGACATGGCGAACACTCGATGAGCGCTCGATACAATAGACAAGGCGAACGCTCGATGAGCGCTCGATACAATAGACATGGCGAACACTCAATGAGCGCTCGATACAATAGACATGGCGAATACTCAATGAGCGCTCGATACAATAGACAAGGCGAACACTCGATGAGCGCTCGATACAATAGACAAGGCGAACACTCGATGAGCGCTCGATACAATAGACATGGCGAACACTCGATGAGCGCTCGATACAATAGACATGGCGAATACTCAATGAGCGCTACTGCCCTTATCTAATAAATACCAGCCATAATTTATGATATAACCCATCCTGAAGAGATGCTTTCAGAACGGCAAATCTGTGCTAATAAACAGATATTTATTTAAAACTAATAATTCTTTTTAAATAAATATAAAGCAGAAATAAAAGTGAATATTCTTAAAATAAATAGTATTTCTTTATTCTCTAAAGAGCCAAAACAACCACATGAACCATTACTATTTGCAAAAAAGTCTATAAGTAAACCCAAAAGAGGAATAAGGCTAAATAATAAAAGGCTTATTTGTTGTATAACATATCGTTTATTAAACCATAGAAGCATCAATAATAATAATTCAATAGTAGCAATACTATAAGTTACAAAGCGCATTAAACTAAGATTAGCTGCACCCAAATTAAAAAACTGCGTGAGGTATATAGCCATGGTATTAGAATCAACAAATTTTGAGACTAAAGAAACTATATAAATAGCAGATAAAAATACTAGACTTAGAAAAAATAAAGACTTAAATGAAAATTTAGTATAAATACAAGCTTTTAATGAGGGTTTTAAGGTAGAGTCATTTAAATATGAAGTTTCTAATGTGTTCATCTAAATTACTTCCTAATCCAACTATTTCAGATTTTAGCACCCCATCTTGCGGGTTTACAATTGCTTTTGATGGTATCCATTCTATACTGTAAGATCTGGCAGCAATCATGGCTGTATCATAAAATACGGTAGTATAATTTAGGGCTAATTGGTTGAAATAGAATTGGGCATCTGAAAGTGACTTATTAACAATTATTAGTTTTATGGGAATATCTGAGATTAGATCTATCTTTTGTATTTCTTGGATGCAGTAATTACAGGAAGAAACATGGGCAAATATCCAGATTTCATTTTCTTTAGGTTTTAAATCATAATTATCTTTGAACTGTACTAAAATGTCATCTTTAACAATCGCCTCTTCACAACCAATCATTAATAAGACAAAACTAAAAATAAAAACAACATTAATTGATTTTAGCATGAGATATCTGTTTGGCTAGGGTTACAATTTTTTCTGAGTTGAATTACAAAATATTTTTACGCAAATTTTATGAACTACTCCTCATAACTAATCTGATAACGTTTAATCCATGAATCGTTGCCCACTACTTTATTGGTGTAAAGTCTGTGTTGGAAGTCTACCGCTAAGGCAATCTCATCTAATTGTTTCTCATATATCCATTTTTCTTGGTCTAGATCGTAAATGGCTATAAAATATTCAAAAAGATTAGAATCTTGTTCTAAATGCCCCTGCATGGTATAGTTACTGAATAGTAGATAAATTTTATTTTCCACCAAATAGATACTTCTGACATAACTATTTGCTGTCATTTCTTTACGTCGTGTTAACATATCATCCTGCATGGTAGGTTTATCTTCCAATATGTTAAATAAAGTAGGATAATTATTTATTTTATAACTTTGATTTATTATATGGTCAGTTTTAGAATAATCATAAATTATAATTATTGGCTCTGTTAACCATGTTTGAATAAATCGATTGCTGAATGGGTCTTGATTACTAACTGGTGAGACATGAAGCATATCAAGTTTTGCTAAATCGTTTGGAACAATACCAGCAAGAGATATAATTGAGTCAGATTTCATAACTGCAATTGTTTTTGATTCTAAGAAATTTCTATTGTAGGATTTTTTTGGCTCAAAAATGCCAGCAAGATAAATTTCGTAATCATTGGTATAACTTATATAAGCTCGTAGCCAGATTTCTTCGGATTTAAAACTTCTTTCAGAGATATAGTTTAATTCGTCATCAAAAGTAATGAGTTTAGCATTGCGTACATCGAAAATAGAAAACTCAGATTTCTGTGCATCAAATATGATTAACGTTGCACCCAAATATTGTGAAGGACCTCTGCCTTTAGAACTTATAAATATACTTTTATTGAAATCCTTTAACTGAAATAACTTAGATTGCCATTCGTCTAAAACTATGTGGTTATCACTATAATTATTGACATAAAGTTGATCAATAGTAACATTTTCAACTTTTACTGAATCTGTAAGCGCTAAATCAATTAGTTTAGTCTTTATTGATGCAATATTGGGGAGTTCTTTTTTTGTGCAGCTGCTTAATGATACTAACATCACTATTATTGTACAGAAGTACACAGTAAAGCGATATCTATCTAGGACTTTTAGCATGATTTTAGCTTCTATTCTGAGGGTTTACTACTGAAGAACTTTAAATTTTTTCTACTACTACCTTAATAGTAATAAATTCTGACTATGTTTCCAACAGGGGTGGGGATAATTTATTAAAGAAGCCATCATTAGTAGGATTTGTCGTTAATTTTTGTGTTTATCTAAAATCAATAGATTATCGCCTTGAACTGTTTTGAATATTCTCTACACATAATTAATCTATGAGTAGAGCGTGCAAATATATCGTGGCACTATTTGTTGGAAAATAAATGAAATGTATCGAGCGTATATCGTGTGACTTGATGAAGTTGTGTTGTACCAAAGACGAGGATGACTTTTGTGGCATTAGACTGTTTTTGCGTACAATGATCCCGACCTACCGGGAGAGAGTGATCGGTAATCCATGAGAGATTAATCCCATAATAAAGTGGCAATGTATAGATTCTGTGTCTATCAATCTGCTAACGCATTTCAATGTACGGAAAGACGGCTCATAGTCACTGTTCAGGACGAAGTATATGCCCAGAATTCATTTAATCGCATTCTCGTATAATCATTCTAATCGAATAAGCTATAGCCAATACAAATCCTACCCAAAAGGTAATACCTCTGCGAAGCAAATAATACCACGAAAGAGCCCATTCGGTAAGCTCAGGGACCACGAAGCGAATGAGTAATCCTACAAAGAATACGATTCTAGCTCATGTCTATGCTTTGTCCACAGTCCTGGAGGGATGTTTTCTGTCTTCCTATTTCTTCCAAAATTCCCCGCTAAATAGAATAAGAATGGTGAAAATCTCAAGCCTACCAATTAGCATCAAAAATATGCAAACCCACTTACCTACCACTGGGAGATGGACAAAAGAGGCCGTTGGACCAAATTCGGCAAATCCTGGGCCTACATTCCCCAAACATGCAATACTTGCACTAGCCGCCGCAACAATATCATAGCCAAAAAAGGTGAAGACCAATGCTCCTAAACCAAATACAAAAATATACAGTAAAAAGAAGGAGAGAACCGTTTGTTGAATGGAAGGCTCAATAATTTGCTTTCCCATACGTAGTGGTAAAATAGCTCTTGGATGTAAAATTTGTTTAAACTCACGAACGCCACTTTTGATAAGCACTAAAATACGAACCATCTTTACGCCACCACCAGTAGATCCAGCCATTCCTCCCGTGAAGAATAATAAAAATATAAAGAAGCCAGCAGCAGGCACCCACAAGGTATAATCGCTTGTGCCAAAACCCGTTGTGGTAATTATAGATACCGCTTGAAATGCTCCATATCGGAAAGCCTCAACAAAACTGAAATCGTCTTTTAACCACAATACTAAGGTCAAATAAGCGATACTTATCCCGCTAATAAATCCATACAAATGTAGCTCTCTATTCTGAAAAAACTGTACGTGTTTGCGCTTAAATAAACGCAATTGCAACGCAAAGTTTATTCCCGCAATAAACATGAATAAGGTAATAATGAGATCTATGTACCAACTATCAAAGGCCATAACCGACGCATTTTTGGTGGAAAAACCACCTGTTGCTAACGTTGCCATTGCATGATTTATGGCATCAAACCAATCCATTGAAGGATGAATCCATAGCAGAATAAACTCAATGAAGGTCAGCGAGACATACAAAACCCATAGTAGTTTGGCAGTTTCCTGAACTCTCGGTGTTAGCTTATCGGCAGAAATTCCTGATGCTTCAGCCTGAAAAAGCTGCATTCCACCAACACCTAAAAGCGGCAGAATAGCGATGGAAAGCACAATAATACCCATTCCACCCAACCAGTGAGAAAGTGAACGCCAGAATAGGAGGGATTTTGGAATATCTTCTATAGCAGGATTGACAATTCCCTCAGCTGTTGTTCCCCCTAAAATGGTTGCACCTGTAGTACTAAAGCCACTCATGGTCTCAAAAACAGCGTCAGTATAACTATCTAATACGCCTGAAAAAACAAAGGGGAACGCGCCAACTAGCGATAGCAGCAGCCATGTTAGTCCTACAATTAAAAACCCTTCACGAGTTCTAAGTTCATACTGTGGCCTAAAGAAATACCACGTACTTCCGCCAATTAATGCGGCACCTATGGCGGTTATTAGAAATGAAAAGCCAGCCGACTCTCCGTAAACCCATGCAACAATTGCTGGCAATAGCAACGCAACACCCATAAAAGTGATAAATGCGCCTAAAATACCTACAATTAATTTTAGGTCAATAGGTGGACGTTTTGCGTTTGTAGAGAAAAGAGCCTGCATAAGCTGATGCTTTGCTAATTTTTATGATTCAAGAGTATGCTACAAATTACGCATTGCAGAACAATTCAGAAACGTCGTTTATGGCTTCTGGCATTACAAATAGTATTACGCGGTCGCCTGCATTGATAACCGAATTACCCGTTGCAATCTCGGCTTTGCTACCGTTGTTCAATATGCCACCAATAATACAGCCTTTAGGAATTTTAAGTTGATGAATAGGCTTTTTAGTAACCGCACTTCCTTTTACAGCTTCAAGCTCAACCACCTCGGCTTTAATTCCTACTAGGGAAGTAACCGATATGATTTCACCTTGGCGTACATAGCGGTGTATGGCGTTTGTGGCAGCACTCTTTTTATTGATTGCCGCATCTAAACCAATTGTTTGAATAAGCGGTACATAATCCGGTTTTGAAACCAATGCCACGGTTTTATGCACATTCAAATGCTTGGCAATCAAACAGGTTATGATATTAGATTCTTCATCGTCAGTTACCGATATAAAGGCATCAGTTTCACCAATTCCTTCTTGAGCCAATAAATCTGGGTCTGTTGGGTTACCGTACAACACCAAGCAGCCTTTTAATTCACAGGCTAAGGTATGCGCTTCTTTTTCATCGGGCTCAATCAGCTTAATTTGCCATTTATCATTCTCTTGGCTCAATAGTTTGGCCACCATGGCACCAATAGGCGTTCCACCAGCTATCATCACCTTGTTTATGTCTAGCTCTTTCTTGCCCGTAGAACGAATGAGAAGAGGGATGTCCTCGGTCATGGCTAGAATAAAAATCTGGTCGAAGGCTTGTAGCTTTATGTGTCCTGACGGCATAATAGTTCTACCTCTACGAACTATGGCTACCACACGAAAGATTGCTTTCCCTTCAAATTGTGCGGCGTAATCCACCATTGAAACCCCATTTAGCGGCGATAATTTATCTAAGCGAATGCCAATAATCTGCATTCTACCGTCTGCTAAATTTACTACATCAGAGGCTGCTGCTCTTTTGATAAGTAGTACGATTTCTTCGGCTGCCGATAGCTCAGGATGTATCATCACATCTATGCCTAAGTCGGTGGGCTTTAGCGGTGTATTTGGCCTAGAAAACTCATCGTTTCTAACCCTAGCTATAACCATTTTAGCGCCTAATCTTTTGGCCATCATAGAGGAAATCATATTTACCTCGTCTATACTAGTAACGGCAATAAATATGTCGGCAAATTCAACGCCTGCTCGTACTAAATCCTCGGCAGAGGTAGCGTTTCCTTGAACAATGAGTACATCATGATGACTATTTAATCGATTTAACGTATTCTCATTTTGGTCTACTACTGTAACATCGTGTTTTTCGGTAGATAATACGCCGGCTAATTCGTAACCAATTTCGCCAGCGCCTAGAATAACAATTTTCAAAACCGTTGCATTGAATTGGGTGCCGGTAGCCGACACCTTGAATAAATCTTCATTCCTTTCTCCGCATCAAAAATACGGAATTACTTTAAGCTTTCGAACTTATTAGGTAAAGCCTAAGGCACCGGAACCGTGTGTAGAATCTTGTGAACAATATCTTCCGCCGTTACTTCTTCGGCTTCGGCTTCAAAAGTTGGAATGATACGATGGCGAAGCACATCTATGGCTATATCGCGTATATCTTCAGGCGTTACATAAGCTCTGTGTTCCATGAAAGCTCTTGCTCTAGAGGCTAAGTTCAGATTTATGGAAGCTCTAGGGGAAGCACCAAATGAAATCAGCTCTTTGAGCTCACCCAAACCGTACCTTTCAGGATAACGCGTAGCAAAAATCAAATCAATGATATACTGCTCAACTTTCTCGTCCATATAAATCTCGTTAATCACCTTTCTAGCTTCCATAATAGTATCAGTATCAACTATTGGGGAAACAACAGGTTTCTCGCCTGTTTTGGCCATTCTACGCATGATTTCAAGCTCTTCTGTAGCACTTGGGTACCCAACGTTGAGCTTTAACATAAAACGATCTACTTGCGCTTCTGGTAGCGGGTACGTTCCTTCTTGCTCAACTGGGTTCTGCGTTGCAAGTACTAAGAACGGTCGATCTAGTTTGAACGTCGTATCACCAATGGTTACCTGCTTTTCCTGCATAGCTTCTAGCAGCGCAGATTGAACTTTTGCTGGCGATCGGTTAATCTCATCGGCAAGTACAATATTCGAAAAAATAGGGCCTTTTTTCACCTCAAATTTCATTTCTCTTTGATTGTAAATCATTGTACCAATCAAATCTGCCGGTAATAAATCGGGCGTAAATTGTAATCGCTGAAAATTTGTGCGAATAACTTTAGCAAGTGTAGCTACGGTTAGGGTCTTTGCCAAGCCGGGTACGCCTTCTAAAAGTACATGACCATCAGCCAACAAACCGATCATAAGTCGTTCAATCATATACTGTTGGCCAACCACCACTTTATTCATCTCTTTGTAGATGTCGTCGATAAATGCGCTATGTTTCTCTATCTTCTCAGTTAGCGCTTGCATATTCATTTGATACGTTTGCATATTTTCCGCTTATTATTTTTCTATTTTTGTGCCGTCAAAAACGTTGGCAATCTAGCACTTTTCACACATAAAGAACACAATGGAATTAATTCATGCACTGTATTTAGGTCTTTTGCAAGGACTAACCGAGTTTTTACCCGTAAGTAGCTCCGGTCATTTATCGCTTGCACAAGCTCTATTCGGCATAAATGTGTCTTCTGGCGTGGTTTTCGAGATTGTAGTTCACTTCGGAACCTTATGTAGCATAGTGATCTATTATCGTGAAATAATAGGCAAATTATTTAAAGCAATCCCAATTTGGCGAAATCCTAAGCTTGCAATGCTGCATCCTGAAGCAAAACTCATCGCATTCATCCTCATTAGTATGATTCCAGCCATGATAATCGCCTTCCTATTTAAAGACCAAATTGAAGAATGGTTCAGCAATCCGGTTATTGTGTCTAGTATGTTAATTTTAACGGGAATTATTCTGTACGGAACCAAATTTCAAAAAGATGGCATGGAAGAATTAACCCCAAAGAAATCATTTTTTATAGGTCTTGCCCAAGCCTTTGCCATGCTCCCTGGTATTTCTAGATCTGGCTCAACCATTTCAATGGCGCTATTTTTAGGTATGAAAAGGGAAGATGCCGCAAATTTCTCCTTTCTTATGGTAATACCGGTAATCTCTGGCGCCATGATTTTAGCCATGAAAGACCTTAGTGAAAGCACCAATAATAGCGCTGAACTATTACCACTAGCCGCAGGATTTATCACCTCATTTATTTCTGGTTACTTAGCACTAAAACTGCTTATTGGTGTGCTAAAAAAACATGGTATTTACCCTTTTGCCTGGTATTGCTGGGCCGTTGGTATTAGCTCGTTAATCTGGTTTCTGCGCTAATTTTGAAGGCTAAAAACGTGCAAGAAGAAGCCTATGCAAAATCCCTTGTTTTACTTAAAAAATATTGGGGCTATGATGCGCTGAGACCCGGACAAGTTGATGCGGTTAAGGCTATTTTAGCTGATAATCATAGTTTAATTGTGTTGCCTACGGGCGGTGGAAAATCTATTTGTTTTCAATTACCTGCGCTAGTAAAATCGGGCTTATGTTTGGTCATTTCGCCTTTATTAGCGCTAATGAGAGACCAAGTTCAGCAACTATCTAAACGAGGAATTGCTGCCGTTTCTATCAACTCAGATGATTCCCAAAACAAAATTGAACAGAAATTGTTGAATGCCAGAAACGGCTTATACAAATTTTTATACCTATCACCAGAAAGACTTTCTACCGATTTATTTCAGCGCTATTTAGCCGATTTACCTCTTTCTTTTTTGGCCATAGATGAGGCGCACTGCATCTCTGAATGGGGACATGAGTTTCGCCCTAGTTACCGAGATATTGCTCTACACCTACCTACCGAAATTCAAAAAGTAGCCGTTACAGCAACAGCTACAACTAAAGTTCAAGCCGATATACTTGAAGTCCTAGAAATTGGAAATGCAACTAAAGTCATGGGGGATTTTGTGCGGCCAAACCTGCATTGGTGGACCACCTCAACTGAGCGAGCCTTTAATTCTGTGATAAAAACGGTTACGCGAGCGGAAGGAGCGGGGCTAATATTTTGTAACACTCGTAGGCAGACCCAAAAATTTGCAGATAAACTACAAAGTATTGACGAGTCGGCAGAAGCATACCATGCTGGCCTAGATTCAGAAAAGCGAAAAACTATTCAAAATGATTGGATTAACGGGGAAATACGCACCGTTGCTTGTACCAATGCTTTTGGTATGGGAATAGATAAACCCGATTGCCGTTTTGTGCTACATGCGCACTTACCAAGCTCTTTAGAGGCTTATTATCAAGAAGCGGGAAGGGCTGGCAGAGATTTAGCCACAGCATACCCTATTTTGTTTTACAACAAGGCTGCGTACAAAAAGCAAGTTGAGCAACTTACCCAACAATACCCCAGTTATGATGACTTAGATCATGTGTATCAGGTTTTATGCGATGAAATTGACTTAGGCCTGAATGACGCTATGGAAGAGTGGGAATGGCTGGATATTGATATGGACAAGCTGGCTAAACGCGCAAAAGTCAAAAGAAGCTTGGTTTATTATGCTTTTCAACGTCTAGATGAACAAGGAATTTTAAACTTAGAAGAAGTTTCTAAGAGCTTTTATAAACTAAACTTTGCCGTAAATACCATTGATTTACCTAGAGAATTAAGCACTCAAAAACGTCAATTTATTGACCGTCTTCAGCGACTTATTCCTACACTTAAGCTGAAAAATGGCTATCTGAATGAGCGTCAATTATCTGAAGGAATGCAGCTTTCGACAAATGTTTTAAAGCGATCTTTTGAAGTGCTGCAAAATGAGAAATACCTAAGTTTTGAATTAATTAATAGTACTTTTAGAATACATTTAGTGGAACCAAGACAGCGTAAAATTCCGGTAGATAAAACTGCATTATTTGTGGGAAGAGATAGAAAAAAAGATAAGCTGAGCTGGATGTTTCGATACGCTACCACGGAGAAATGTAGATCTGTTTTCATAGCTGCCTACTTTGGTCAGCAAATTAAAGAGGATTGCGGCGTTTGCGATAATTGCCAAAAAAAACGCAAAATCCAGGAAAAAAGTGAAATAGAGCTTGCTGTAAAAAATTGGTACTCAAAAGTGCCAAATAAACAGAACCCTATTTTTGAAGGCGTATTCTTGGAAGGTTTCCCAAGAGATAGTAGAAATCAAATACAGCGAGAAATACACCAATACACAGCAGAAGGCTTACTGTACAAAAATGCTGACGGAAAGCTATTCAGAAAGTGATCGGCGAGATTTATAGGCACTATCAGCACCTGGTGTAAGTATAGGACTAACCATCTTTAACGGGCCTTCTTCAAGAAACCTAATATATTCTCTAACCCGTTGATACCGTTTGAGTTGTGCATCATAATCTATTTCATAAATGGCGTGGCTAGAGTCAAACTGTGAAGCTCTGTAACCATATTTATCGAACAAAGCATCATTAAGGGTCATAAAAGCAACGGTATCTTTCGTCACTTGTAGGAATGCTCTACTTAGTTGAAGTTCGGCTGCAATTTTTATGTATTCGTCTTCAGGTATTATCAGAGATGACTTTTTTTGCGTACAGCTTATCAGAAAAAGAAAACTCATAGAAAAAACTATGAGTTTTGAAGGGTAATTATCCGAATTAGCCATTTCTGAGTTTTACGCTATTAAAGGGCGTAGCGTAACTTCACTAACTAAGAAGTTATCAGGTGTTTCTAATAATTGTATCAATAAAGTGGCCACATCTTCTGCTTGAAGCATATTTGGGTTGGCTGTTATGGCTTCAATACTATCAAAAAATGGCGTTTCAATTGAACCAGGCAACATGCACGTTACTTTGATACGATCATTTCTTAATTCTTTAAACAAGGCGTCACTGAAGCCTCGTAACCCAAATTTAGTAGCATTATAACCGCTTAGCAATGGATTGCCCATTAAGCCAGCAATGGAGGCTATGTTAATAATATGGTTGGTTTCGGCATTGGCTTTCATGTGTGGTACTACAAGTCTAGTAAGGTAGAAAACCCCACTTAAATTGGTAAGCATCATTGCATCCCACTCTGCCACACTAAGCTCTTCAACGGGTTTCATGTGGCCAACACCAGCATTATTAATAAGAATATCAGGATTGTGATTTTTGTTAAAAACCTGAGCAACCCATTGTTCAATATCTTTGTGCTTGGTAAGGTCTAATTTGATTGGCGAGAATAAGTTGCCTAGTTCTTCTTCTAGCATAGTTAGCTTAGTTAGATTACGCCCGATACCATATACATTAACCCCTTTTTCAACTAATGCTTTCGAAAAGGCTTTGCCAATTCCACTTCCTGCCCCAGTAACTATGGCAATTTTCCCTGCTAAATTCATAATCATCCTAAAAATAAAATTTAAAAATATGCTTAGTGAAGCTTCAAAAAAACACGACCAATAATACACTAAACTTAACTTAAACATTTATTAAAATTGGGTCATTTTTGAAATTTATGGTCTTCTTTTGGGAAATGGCCCATCTACTTCGCTCGGGGACTGGAAAGTGAATAGTTGCCCAGTGGAAAATGCCCCAGTGATCTAATGGATAGTGCTGCAGTTATACGATCGTCATGCCGGACAGCTATGAAGACGAAGTCTGAAGAGCGAGATCCGGTATCTCTTTATTAATTCAGAAATTGAGAAATTGCCCATCGACAAGCTCGGAGGACCAGGTAGCCTCTATAGCTAAGATCTTTGGTAGTGCACACGGTAGTCGAGTCCTTCGACTCCGCTCAGGAACCACGGAGCCGAGACAACCGTCTAAAACCTAAGCCGCAGTCGAAATACCACGAAAGAGCGCCAACGAATGAGTCTTACCAAAGCGAAGCTTTATTACCTCTGCGTAGCCGAATTACCTCAAACCTCAAACCTTCAACCTCCAACCTAAGCGAAGAGATGGTTTAGCGCCACAAGATTCTGAATCTCCGCCTACGGCTACGTTCAGAATGACTTTTTTCCTTTCATCGGTAAGTAGTTTACATTCATAGCGTAATAGCTTGCGTTGCTCGATAAAGCCCCCATTTGTGGCTGCAGTTTGATAGGTTAGTATTGCATAAATGCGATTATTTATAAACCAAAACTAAATGCGTGGCTATACCTATGATGTAAAAGCCTCGTTGTAAGAGTATATGAGAACCCTTTTTCTTTTTGCCTTTTTAAGCTTGTTTAGCGGCGCCCTTTCTGCACAAGACTTTCTATTACATTCCAACAGCGTTACCGTTATTTGCGATGATGCAGCCGTTGGTGATAGTGGATCCGTAACGATCAACGGCGTAGCTACAAGCTTTACTAAACGTGAACGTTTCGATATTACGGGGGAAAATGCGGCTACTACCTGTACCTCGGGCATCACAGATATGAGCGAGATGTTTATCTACCAGGGTACGTTTAATGCCGATATTAGCCACTGGGATGTGAGTAGTGTGACGGCAATGAGCACAATGTTTGCCTACACAGCCATTAATCAAGACTTGAGTAACTGGGACGTCTCGGCCGTGACCAATATGGCCTTTATGTTCCAGGGTGCGAGCGCCTTCAACAGCAACATTGGTAGTTGGGACGTGGCAAATGTGACCGATATGGGTGGCATGCTAACGGAAGCGATTGCCTTTAATGCCGACCTATCGGGTTGGGACGTGAGCAGCGTAACCAATATGAATTCGATGTTTGCTTACGCCGATGTTTTTAACCAAGATATTTCGGGCTGGGATGTCTCGGCTGTTACCGATATGGGTTATATGTTTGCTAGTGCGGCCGCTTTCAACCAAGATTTGAGCGGTTGGTGCGTGAGCGGTATAAGCGCCGAGCCGGGCTTTTTTGCTGAATGGAGCGGACTCTCGGCGGGCAATAAGCCGGTTTGGGGCAGCTGCCCGGAGCCGGATAATGGGCAAAATGATGATTTTTACTTTTCCCAGAACGGGTTAACGGTTATATGTGAGAATGCAGCCGTCGGCGAGACGGGCGTGCTAACGCTTAATGGGGTAGCGGTGAATTTCACCAAGCGTACCAAGGGTCAAATTACTCCGGATAATGCAGCTAGCACCTGCACCTCGGGCATTACCGATATGAGCGAGTTGTTTAAAGACCAAGCAGCTTTCAATGGCGATATTTCTCACTGGGACGTGAGCAGCGTGAGCAGCATGAGAAGTATGTTCTCAGGGGCCGCGCAATTCAATGGGGCTATTGGCAGCTGGCAGCTAAGCGGGGCCTCGCAACTAGATTTTATGTTCAACGGCGCGGCGGCTTTCAATCAAGACATCAGTGGCTGGGACGTTTCAGGGGCAATAGATATGAGTGTTATGTTCGACGGGGCGAGCTCTTTCAGCCAAGACTTGTCGGGCTGGGATGTTCGGCAGTTTGCCAGCGCGCCTAACCGCTTCGCCGACAACAGCGCCATGCAGCCCGCGCAGCTACCAATATGGGGCACAAAGGGCGGATTTACGCTAATAAATGCGGGCAAAACGGTGGTCTGCGAGCAGGCGCCGGCCGGGGCTACGCAGCAGCTTAGCGTGAATGGGCAGCAGCTGAGCCTGACCAAACGCACTAAAGACCAAATCATACCAGCAAATGCCGCCAATAGTTGTACATCTGGCATTACCGATATGAGTGAGCTGTTTGCGCAGGCAACTAGCTTTGTGGGCGATATTAGCCACTGGGACATGCGTAGTGTAACCACTATGCGCCGGATGTTCTTTCTAGCACTGGCTTTCAACGGCGATTTAAGCGCCTGGGATGTGAGCCAAGTAACGGATATGTCGGGCCTATTCGAACAGGCTAGGGCCTTCAACCAAGGCTTGGCAAACTGGGACTTAAGCGCAGTAACCACTAGTTCTCGCATGTTTGCAGGGGCCCAGGCCTTCAACGGTGATATTTCAGGGTGGAATGTGGCCAAGGTAGCAGATATGTCGGGCATGTTTGCGGCCGCAGCGGCCTTCAATGGCGACCTCTCGGGCTGGGATGTAGGCCAGGTTATCAGCATGGGAGAGATGTTTCAAGATGCTACCTCTTTCAATAGCGATATCTCGGGCTGGAGTATTGACAATGTAACGGATATGAACCGCATGTTTGCCGGAGCAGCGGCCTTCAGCCAAGACCTGAGCCGTTGGGTGCTGCCCAACATCTCAGCGCAACCGCAGAATTTTGCCAGCGGCAGTGGGCTGCAGCCCGGCCAGCTTCCCACCTGGGGGAGCGTTTTCTTGGTGGCGGGCAACGGGCTCACTATCATTTGCCCAGACGCCCCGATTGGCGCCAGCCAAGCAATTAGCTACAAGGGCCAGCAAGTGCGTTTCACCAGGCGCACAAAGAACCAAATTACTCCAGAAAATGCCGAAACTAGCTGCACCACCGGCATCACCGACATGGCTGCGCTGTTTAAAGACCAGGTGAATTTCAACGGCGATATCAGCCATTGGGACGTGAGCGCAGTCAGCAGCATGAGCCAGTTGTTTTGGGGGGCTAGCGCCTTCAACGGCAACATCTCGGGCTGGGATGTGGCCAATGTAGCCGATATGTCGGGGCTGTTTTTGGACGCAACTAGCTTCAATCAACCGCTGAACGATTGGGACGTATCAGGCGTGGGCAGCATGAACAGTATGTTCACGCGGGCAGCCGCATTTAACCAAGAGCTGAGCGCCTGGGATGTCAGCGCGGTAACCGACATGAACAATATGTTCAACACCGCAGCGGCCTTCAGCCAAGACCTGAGCCTATGGGTGCTGCCCAACATTTCAGCGCAACCGCAGAATTTTGCCAGCGGCAGTGGGCTACTGCCAGAGCAACTGCCATTTTGGGGTTCTCAGTTTAGTGTAGGCCCTAATGGGGCAACCGTGGTTTGCGAGAACGCAGCCATAGGAGCAAGCCAAACCATTGATTACAACGGGCAAAGCATAACTTTCACCAAACGCAGCAAACAGCAAATAACCCCTGAGAATGCGGCTATTACATGCGTATCTGGGCTTACCGATTTATCAGCTGTGTTTAAAGCTCAGAACAGCTTCAACGCCGACATTAGCCACTGGGATGTAGCCAGCGTAACCAACATGAGCGAGCTATTTAGTAACGCTCAGTCCTTCAACCAAAACTTAAGCAACTGGAACGTCTCTAGCGTAAGCAATATGGGCTTGATGTTTGCTAGTGCAGTAACCTTCAACGGTAATATTGCAGCTTGGAATGTATCCTCAGTTACCGATATGAGCTTTATGTTTAGTAATGCGTCTGAATTCAATGCAGATTTGTCTGACTGGGATGTGTCTTCGGTTACAAATATGAATTCTATGTTTCAAAATGCAACGAAATTTAATCAAGACCTTTCTGACTGGGATGTGGTTAATATTCCCACAGAGCCTACAGATTTCAGTAAAGACAGTGGACTTGAACGCTCACAAATGCCAAGTTGGAGTGGTCAGAATAAGGACTTTTATATTGCTGATAATGGAATAACTGTAGTATGTGAGTCGGCTGAAGTTGGTGAAACAGGCCTGCTGACTATCAAAGGCATTTCTACTAATTTTACTAAACGCAGCAAAGAGCAAATAACGCCCGAAAATGCCGCAACTAGCTGTACCTCTGGGATAACTGATATGAGCTTTATATTTAGCCGTCAGCTTGGTTTTAGCGCAGATATTAGTCATTGGGACGTGGCCAGCGTGAGTACCATGCAAGGCATGTTTGAGGAAATAGGTGCATCATTTAATAGAGATTTATCGGTATGGGATGTAGCTAACGTAATTAATATGGAATCGATGTTTGCAGGGGCTAGTGGATTTACCCAAGATCTATCTGGCTGGTGTGTCAGTCAGATTGAACAAGAGCCTGCTAATTTTGCAACTCGTACAAACATGAGTGTAGAAAATTATCCTGTTTGGGGAAGCTGCAACGGCTTCAGTTGGGCGCAAAATGGACAGACACTAGTATGTGCAGATGTAGAGTTGGGTCAAAAGGCGAAGCTGATGTATAAAGATCAGCTAACTACCTTCACTAAACGTAACATTGGGCAAATTAATACTGAAAACGCAGCTAATAGCTGTATTTCAGGACAAACGGATTTATCTGCATTATTTCAAAATGAAGTTAATTTTAACGGAGATATTAACCACTGGGATGTGGCCTTGGTAACCAATATGGCCAATTTATTTGAAGGAGCCACCTCTTTTAATCAACCCTTAAGTAGTTGGAACGTGGGAAATAAGCTTACAAATATGCAGTCCATGTTTAGTAATGCCAGTTCCTTCAACCAAGACTTACAAAGATGGGATGTATCCTCCGTAACCAACATGAGTGGTATGTTCTCACAAGCTACAACTTTTAACCAACCTATTGGGAATTGGCAAGTTGGCGCTGTATCCAATATGGACGCCATGTTCCAAGATGCTAGTGCTTTTAGCCAAGACCTCTCGAGCTGGCAAGTTTCCCAAATCCCCACTGCTCCGACGAATTTTGCGGCAGGAAGTGCCCTATTGCAGGCGCAAATACCATTATGGGGGACAAATATTATTTTCAGAATAGCTCAAAATGGTTTCACCGTCATTTGTGATGATGCTAATATTGGTGATTCTGCTACAATTATATATCGCGGTGAACTCAGAACGTTTACAAAGAGAGAAAACTCGCTCTCACTTCGAGAAAATCCAGAAAGTAGCTGTACATCAGGTATTACAGATATGAGTGATTTGTTCAATGCAGACATATTACTAAGAACGCTTAGCCCTGATGTGGCACATTGGGATGTTTCTGCTGTGAAAAATATGGCTAGGATGTTTAAAGGTGCTTTTAGTAGTACCAGAGATGTACCTCAAGCAGATTTATTTTCCTGGGATGTCTCTAGTGTAACGAATATGACTGAGATGTTTGCTGACGCACAAAAATTTCGTGCAGACCTCTCTAATTGGGATGTCTCAAATGTTAAAGATATGACTGCTATGTTTAGTTTAGCTAGGCAATTTAACGGAGATATAGCCAACTGGAATGTTGGAAATGTAACCGATATGAAAAACCTATTCTTTGGAGCTACTCTGTTTAATCAAAATATTGCAGCATGGAATGTGTCAAAAGTGACAAACATGTCTAGCATGTTCCTTGGTGCATCTGCTTTCGATCAAAATATTGCTGCTTGGAATGTGTTGAACGTAACTAGCATGCAAAGTATGTTTAATGGTGCCACTGCCTTTGATCAAAATATTTCAATATGGGATGTGTCAAATGTCACCACAATGCTTAGGATGTTTAACAATTCAGTAGCTTTTAACCAAGACATAAGTGGCTGGGATGTTTCTTCAGTAACAGACATGAGTTCAATGTTCTATGGAGCTAGTTTGTTTAATCAAAATTTGAATTCTTGGTGTGTATTAAATATGCTATCAGAGCCAAATAGCTTTGCCCTAGAAAGTGGGCTAAGTTTGGCTAATCAACCAATTTGGGGGAGCTGCTGGAGCGGAATGTCATACGCAGATAATGGTAATACTATAGTGTGTGATGAAGTTGAAGTAGGTGACTCAGGAGTATTTGTTATAGACGGAGTACAGCGTGAAATTACTAAACGAACAACAGAACAAATTACAATTGATAATGCAAGTAGTAGCTGTACAACAGGAATAACAACTATTAATAGTTTATTTCAAGACCAGTCTTCATTTAATGGAGATATTAGACATTGGGACGTCTCAGCCTTCGAAAATATGGCCAGTATGTTCTCAGGCGCCCCCAACTTCAACCAAGAACTTAGCTCATGGAATGTGGAAGGTGTTAACGATATGAGGAATATGTTTAAAGGGGCGACAGCATTTAATGGAAATATCAGTATTTGGAATGTTGATAACGTAACGGATGTGACAGGTATGTTTGATGGAGCGGCAAGCTTTAATCAGGAACTTGGGTCTTGGAATGTGACGCAAGTAACAGCCATGCAAAATATTTTTAAGGATGCTGCTGCTTTCAATGGAGATATTAGTAGTTGGGAAGTAGATAACATAACCAATATGAATAGCATGTTTGAGGGTGCAACCAGCTTCAATCAAGATCTGAGTTCGTGGAATGTTGAATCTGTTACAAGTATGCAAAACCTATTCAAAGGTGCAGCAGCATTCAATGGAGATATCAGTGGCTGGAAAGTAGATAAAATAACGGATATGAGTAGTATGTTCGATGGTGCAACGAGCTTCAATCAAGATTTGAGTACTTGGAATGTTGAATCTGTTCCAAACATGCAAAATCTATTTAAAGGTGCAGCGGCATTTAATGGAGATATTAGCAGTTGGAAAGTGGATAATGTTACAGACATGAGCAGCATGTTCGAAGGCGCAGCGAGTTTCAACCAAGAGCTTGGTTCATGGAGTGTGTCAAAAGTAACGTCTATGCAAAATATGTTTAAAGGTGCAACAGTATTTAATAGGGATATTAGCAACTGGAAAGTTAATAGCATAACCAATATGGAAAGCATGTTTGAAAATGCAGTAAGTTTCAACCAAGATATAGGCGCTTGGGAGGTTGAATCTGTATCAGATATGAATGCTATGTTTAATGGAGCCACTCAATTCAATCAAGATCTTAGTCAATGGTGTTCACCTATTGTTAATGAGCCAGTAAACTTCAGTACCAACTCTAGACTAGGTGTATCTAATCTTCCAAAATGGAACTGCAATAACGGTTTTTATGTAGCCGAAAATGGGGTTACAGTTGTATGTGATTTAGCAAATTATAGAGATGAAGCAACAATTATGTATCAAGGGAGACTTAGGAAATTTATCAAAGAAGCCAATATAAAAATTTCAATGAGGGGCGGTGGTATTTTCACCATTAAAGATTATTACGATTTTTTTGAGGAAACCTGTACTTCTGGGATCACTGACATGAAAGATCTTTTTCACATAACGGACACTAATTTTAGAGGTGTATTAGAATTTGGCAGATTAGACATTGGCCACTGGGATGTATCTAACGTTACTAATATGTCGTTTATGTTCAGCAATCAAACATGGATGGTATTAGATCTTAGTGCGTGGGATGTCTCTAATGTAGTTAACATGGCATATATGTTTAAAGGGGTAAGAAGAGATAAACCTGGTATTTCTACCTGGGATGTTGGCAAAGTCAGATCGATGCAGAAAATGTTCTTTCAAGCGTATGAATTCAATGATGACCTATCTTCTTGGGATGTTTCTAGTGTTACAGACATGAACGGAATGTTTGAGCAAAGTCATTTTAATCGAGATATCTCGAGTTGGGATGTGGGTAATGTGAGGAATATGTCCACCATGTTCAAAAACAATGCGTTTTTTAGCCCCAATAAATCATGGGATCTATCTAAATGGAATGTTTCCAGTGTTCAATATATGAAGGAAATGTTTTCATATACCGCTATTAGAGGCGGTATAGCTGATTGGGATGTTTCCAATGTTACAGATATGAGCGGAATGTTCCACGGCGCAAAAGTCTTTGTAGACGATATATCAAGATGGGATATAACAAAAGTCAGATATATGAAAGATATGTTTAAAAGGGCATCAAGTTTCAATGCAGATCTTTCGTCTTGGGATACCTCTAAGGTTAAAGAATTAGACCGAATGTTTGAAAAAGCTGAAAAGTTCAATAATGGCGTTCCTAAAACGCCAGCAGAATGGTGGGATGAAATCAATATTTTTAACAAAATTAAGCCCGATCAAGACGTTGATTTAGTAGAGAACACCATGTCTTGGGACTTGTCTAGCGCTGAAAGTGTCTCAGGTATATTCGCAGATGCCGCTGCATTTGACGCCGATATTAGCAACTGGAATTTATCGAATGCAAAGCAGCTAGATGATGTTCGTGCAGCTGGCGATACTCTTTGGTACTATCAAAGCGAGCGTGTTGAGTTAGAGCAAATCTTATCTGAAAACGAGATTCTTTTTGCCGACACCGATTCGGCCCAAATCATAGTCTTTGGCCTCACTCGCGACTCCCTAGACTTCCGCGTTCTTACCCAAGATACGCTGCTGGCCGGCTTCCTGCAGAATACGGGCATGAGCACCGAGAATTTGGATAAACTGGTTGTCTCGCTGAGTCAGCAAACACTGCAGCCTACCGTAACGTCTATTACTACCTATCCGGCTCAGGTCTCTGAGCAGGGCGCGGCCGCCCTTGAGCAACTCTCGCAGAGCACAGGGGTGCAGGTTACCACCGGTGGGGTGCGCACGCAAGTGGCGCTAAACCAAAGCCTAAAAGCAGGCTGGAACCTGATTAGCCTACCTGTACAGCAAGTAAATACAGCGCTATCAACGCTTTTCCCATGGGCAGATCCTAATCTAATTTATGGCTACAATGGCAGCTATATTCCCGTAGATTCATTAGTGGCAGGCCTTGGTTATTGGGTGTATTCTGAGCAGCCACGAGAATTAGATTGGGACGATTACTCCCACCCGCCAATGGTTAGAAGGGTAGCGGTAGGCTGGAATTTGCTAGGAAGTAGCTCCTTTGAACTGCCCATAAATGAGCTGATTGATCCGTCGAACCTACTAGATAAAGATGCTGCGCTGAGCCACCAAGATACTGGCTATGAACCACTTAGCGAAGTGCAGCCTGGGCAGGGCTACTGGATTAGCAGCAGCGGACCGGGCCAAATAGACATTCCTTTTAACGTGCCAGGTCAGCAGGGCAGTGCCGGAAATTCAATGACCCAAAAGTTTAGCCAGCCTAGCCTAGTGAATGAGTTAGGTGGGTTAAGGCTAAACCTACGTCAGGGTGCGGCAAGTCTGCCATTGCAAGTGGGTTTTGCCGAACCCGCCGAGCTTGCACAACAAACAGCCCTGCAAGACCGCCCACTACCACCAGCGCCACCACAGGGAGGCTTCGATGGCCGCCTGCGTATTCAAGGCAGTGATTACCGAACCAAGGTTCTGGGGCTAGGCCAGCAGCTGTACCGATTCCCAATTAGCTACCAAGTAGCGGGTACCGACAGCAGCTTGCAGTTTAGCTGGAACCCCAATGAGCTGGTACAGGACTGGGAGTATAGCTTTGAGTCGCCAGCTGGCGCGCAAGTGTATAGCGTTAATCTAGCCGATTTAGGCGGCAGCTGGAGCCCAACGCAGGTACAGGCCTCGCTAGCCGATAGCTTGGTTTTGGTGATAAAAGAAAGGGTGAGCACATCCATTGATGGAGCAGGTGAGTTGCCACTGGCATTTAACTTGGCGCAGAATTACCCGAATCCGTTTAATCCAACAACTACCATTAGCTTTACCCTAGCCCAAGCAAATAGAACTAGCTTAAAGGTGTACAATATGCAGGGGCAGTTAGTGAGCACGCTGCTCAGCCAGCCAATGAACGCTGGCAAACACCACATAAGTTTTGACGCCAGCGGACTTCCGACTGGGGTCTATATGTACAAGCTGCAAAGCGGAGCCTTCAGGCAAGTACAAAAAATGACATTGGTGAAATAGGGGGGGATAATTGTGAAATTGACAATTCAGTGAAAAACGACTGAGTGGTGAGTATTGAGCCTATCGAAGTACTCAATAACCAGTTTCCCTAACTAAAATCTCCGGTAGTGCCCATGGTTATCGAGCGGAGCCGAGATAAGCATGAAAAGCCGTCAATCCCCAACGATCTGCCTCAGGCTGAGAGTGCAGGGAATCTAGTATATATGGCTGCAATAATAATACGATCGTCATGCCGGACAGCTATGAAGACGAAGTCTGAAGAGCGAGATTCGGTATCTCTTTATTAATTCAGAAATTGAGAAATTGCCCATCGACAAGCTCGGAGGACCAGGTAGCCTCTATAGCTAAGATCTTTGGTAGTGCACACGGTAGTCGAGTCCTTCGACTCCGCTCAGGAACCACGGAGCCGAGACAACCGTCTAAAACCTAAGCCGCAGGGGAATTACCTCCAACCTCAAACCTCCAACCTAAGCGAAGCGTCACCTAAACCTCCAACCTAAGCGAAGCAACAGCTAAACCCCAAGCTCTCTACTGCTTAACTCATGGTTTATTCTAGCCGTTACCATCTCTAAAGCAATTGTATTCTGCCCACCTCTAGGAATAATAATATCTGCATGACGTTTAGATGGTTCTACAAATTCTAAGTGCATCGGCCGTACATAGCGCTCGTACTGCCTTAAAACAGATTCTAGAGTTCTTCCACGATCAATAATATCGCGTTGTAGCCTTCTTAATAAACGAATATCGCTGTCTGTATCAACAAATAGCTTTATATCCATTAAATCGAGTAAGGTTTTCTCGGAAAAAATTAAAATCCCATCAAGTAAAACTACTTTCCTAGGCCTTAATGTCAATGTTTCGGTTTTTCTAACATGATTAGAAAAATCATATTTTGGAATTTCTACTGCAAAGCCTTTTTTAAGCGCTTGCACATGGCGCACCATTAACTCAGTTTGTAATGATGCTGGGTGATCAAAATTTTGCTTGGCTCTGTCTTCCGCATTCATGTGTGATAAATCTCGGTAATAGGCATCATGTTGCACCAAATTAATAGAGTTTTCCCCCACACTTTCAATAATTTTCCTGACAACGGTAGTTTTCCCCGATCCACTTCCGCCTGCAACGCCAATTACCAAAGGAATTAACGATTCCTCATGATAAGCAATGCTTTCTAGCTCGCTCATAACTTATTTATTGATATTTGTTAAATGCTGATTTTTTTCAATTTGTATTTTATAATCTCTCACTGATCTAAATAATGCAGACGCCAGCATAGTTTGGCCATAATCTGAACTTAAATATTTCTCCTCATCAGGATTACTAATAAAACCTAGCTCAACCAAAACTGAGGGCATAGCAGCATGCCATAAAACTACAAAACCGGCTTGTTTAACACCCCTAGAAGGGCGGTTCACTCGCTTGGTAAATTGTTGATCGATAGCTGTGGCAAACAGCTGACTATTGGCAATAAAACCGCTGTGCATTAACTCATAAACAGCCAAATCATCTGCTGAGAGTTCAACTTTTTGATCTACTTCCATCTCAAATTGCACCACACTATTCTCGCGGAGCATCACTTCTTTAGCGGCTTCTGTTCTGTGCATTCCCAAGAAGAACACCTCAACACCCTCAACGCTTCGTTTTCTAAAGGCATTGCAGTGCAGTGATATAAATAGATCGCCTTCAGCTTCATTAGCAATTTTCCCGCGTTTTTCTAAGCCAATGTAACGGTCATCATCTCGGGTGTACACTACCTTTACATCGGGTAAATATTCATTTATGTAGGCGCCCAATTTTTTAGCAACTTTCAAAGCAATGTCTTTTTCTCGCGTTTTTCTGTAGCCTAAAGCACCAGGGTCTTTCCCGCCGTGGCCTGCATCAATAACAATTACGTCAAATTTTACTTTTTCTTTAACGGCGTCATAATTGGTATTAGCCATTACCTCATTTTGCAACAAGGCTGTTGGCTCTATCGGAAGTGGTTCTTCATCTATTGCTAATACTGCTTTTACGGGCATTTGAACCACCGAACTAGCCGTCTCGTTTGCGTAGCCTGACCATTCCTTTAGCTCAACTTTCTTAGTGAGTTCTGAGAGTGTATTTTCGTCAGATTTTAATAGAGAGATTAAAATATCATTAGTAGCCCCGTCTTGATAGGCTGTAGCAGATAAAAAAGTATTTTCTGATAAAAAGATATTTAGCCCATAACCGGCTTTTTTGGGAAGTACAGCAACATCTTCTATGGGTTCCTTAAACGGCCCATTCTGAAGGGTTAAAGGAACGTGTAGATCTGAATTATCTAAAGAAAATTGAATTAGTGAATAGGTTGGCTGGCTGATACTATAGTCTGTTACTTTAGCCGACAGATGTAACCTCATTACATAGCCTTTACCGTCACTTCTAGTAGCCATAGAAATTCGCTCAAGTATGGGTTGAGCAGCAGACATTGCACAAGTACTAAGCAGTACAAGCACGGTAAAAATTGATTTACGAAGTAATGAGAACATGGGAAGGGGAGATTATTTCCCGAAAAATACGAAATGCAATGAATAAGCCCAATTAGCCAGCTTTTATTAAAAAAACACAGGGTTGCTTCAAAATATGCTCATAATCTGAGAGTTTCCACTCAGATATTCTTTTGGTTTTTATCCACTCTGTGGGAAGGGTTATATTACAAGCAATACACAATTTTGTATTGGGATTTAGCGTTTTTCGAAGGCTATCTACTAAAGATATATTTCTGTGCGGCGCTTCCATAAATAGCTCGGTTCTGTTGAGCACTAAAGAGGATTCTTGCAAGGTCAAAAGGGTCTGCTTTCGGTCTTTCTCTTGAATAGGCAGATAACCAGCAAAGGCATAAGACTGCCCACCAAGACCACTTGCCATTAAGGCTAAAGTCATAGAATTTGGGCCTACAAGTGGAATAACCCGAATGCCGTTTTCTTGCGCTAATTTGGCCAAATCTGCACCTGGATCAGCAATAGCAGGGCAACCAGCATCGGTCATTATCCCCAAACTTTCGCCTTTTTTTAGCACATTCATTATGGCCATAATTTCTTCGGGCGGCGTTCGCTTATTTAGCTCAAAAAAGGTGCACTCATGCATGGGTTTTGTCTCACCAACCCATTGCATAAAACGGAGCGTATTGGGCATACTTTCTACGGCAAAAAATCTTAACTCCCTAACAATGTCTAAAACACCAGGAGCTAAGCTGGTATTTGCATCTGTTTTGCCTAATGGAACGGGTATTAAATAAAGGGCTTTTTCTAACATTAAATGAGTTTTCCTAATCTACTCTAATAATTTGAAGCTCATCTGAACCCGCTAGTCTAATCTTTCTCTCGGCAAACCTAGAAGCGATAAACATCACAATTAATAAGGCTATAGTGCCTATGAGAGCGATAGCCAAGTTTATTAGAACCACATTTTTATGCACATCAAAGGTCTTCATAATCACAATGGGCATAAAAGAACTCTTGTAGTAACTAATCTCTAAGGTTGGATCTAGCATGAGTTTGGAGGCAATATTTACAGGCAAGCCCAATTTCTCTTCATGCATCACTTGCTTTTCATCCTGAAAGGAAACAATTACCCAACCATTTGCTTGCGATGCTATGCGCTTAATCTTTGCATCTAACACATTTGCAGTAATAGTTTCTCCTAGTTCCGCAGTTTGAACCATGCCTCTGTAGACGCTTAACTGGTGAAAACTCAATACAACAAGATAAAACGGAAATAACCACAACAGATGAATTAATCTATAAAAACGAAGCTTTTTTGGGTCACTCATCATTTTCCGGTTTATTGGCTAAATAAAATTTAAAGAAATGGGTGTATAAATCTTTATACGTTATGAAACCGCTAAGATTTCCATATTCATTTACTATGGGAACACACTTTAATTTTTTTTCTAAGACCACTTTTGCCACATCCTCAATTTTATCCATTTCGGATACTTTGTGATATGTGTGATGCATAACCTGATGAGCTCTTTTAATCAGGGAAGAACGGTCTATTTTACGCTCAGCCATAGTTCCAATAAAAGGAGAGAGCGATTTTAAGGCATCATCTCTATTTATAACCCCGCGTAAATTGCCCTTTTCAACGACTATTATTTCATCAAGGTCGTTTTCCTCCAAGGTCTCAATGATTTGAGACAAAGCCATATCTAGGTGAGCCACGGGTAAGGGTGGTCTCATTATATCTTTAATGAAAATTGCTTTTTTCATAGTTCTGGTACTGAAAATTCATTGATAATCTTTAAAATACTCATTAGAGCTTCTTGAAGAACCGTCTGCTCAATTAACAAAGGTGGCGCTATTCTAACAAGCGTATTTGAGTGTAGTGTCCAACCTAACATAATATCATACTCTTTTAGACAAGTAGTTACTACTTTTTCTGTTAAATCTTTTGATATCAATTCCATTCCAAGCATGGCACCTTTACCTCTAACCTCAACAACTGATGGATGAATTAAGGTGCTTTTTACCATTTTTTCAATAGCTAAGGCTTTTTGACCTACTTTCTCTTCCAATAAAACCTGTAAATTTGCTAATGCGGCTGCGCAACTCACAGGATGCCCACCAAAAGTTGTTACATGGCACAAAGCAGGATCTTTTTTGAAGCTTTCAAATAGTTCGTGGGAAGCAACAAACCCGCCAATTGGCATGCCACCACCCATTGCTTTAGCCATGCATAGTATATCAGGTTGAACACCATACTCCATGAATGCAAAAAACGGTCCTGTGCGGAAAAATCCTGACTGAATTTCATCAAAAATTAGGATTGCACCTACCTCAGTACAACGCTTTCTAATGGCTTTGAGCCAATTTTTATCCGCAGGAATTATTCCACCTTCCCCTTGAATGGGTTCTAAAATCACGGCTGCTGTACGCTCATCAATTATGGCTAAGCTGTCTATATTGTTGAATTCCCCAAATGCCACATCTGGTAATAAAGGGAGAAATGGATCTCGGTAGACATCCCTTCCCGTTACACTTAAAGCGCCATGAGTATCGCCGTGGTAGGAATTCTTGAAGCCAACCAGCTTTTGTCTGCCTGTATATTTTTTGGCTAGCTTTAAAGCTCCTTCATTGGCTTCAGTACCACTATTTACGAGGTAAATTCGATCTAAGCCCTCAGGCAAATTCTCGCACAGTAGTTTAGCAAACATACTCTGTGGCTGTTGAATAAACTCTCCATAAACCATCACATGTAGGTGCTTGTCTACTTGATCCTTGATGGCTTGAATCACTTTAGGATGCCCGTGGCCTAATGAGCTTACTGCAATTCCTGATATTAGATCTAAAATTTTTCGACCGTCTGTTAGGTGAATATAGGGTCCAAACGCTTTCGCAACTTCTAAGCCCATTGGGAAATCTGAGGTCAACGCAACGTGATTATAAAAGCCGTCTTTACCTATGCTATAGTTGGCTAATGCACTATCCATTTTTTTGCCTTCCTTCTAATATTTCGTCAATTTTTTGTTTACCGTTAACAAAATAAGCCCATATAATCAGTCCATTGTAAGTGGGAATTTCTTTCTTTGGAACAATACCCTTGAACTGATTCGCAAGTTCAGCTCGTTCTTTCAATAAGCGAGCAAACATCCCGTAAAAGTGTATATGAGCCATAAATATGGCACTAAGTTCTTTGGGTTTGCCAGAGATCAATGACTTGATAGCAGCAACTCCGTCTAATACCAATCTGCTGAAAATTGTAGGAATTAAAGCAGCAGAAGTATTTCTAGTAATCATAGCAAGAGAATTTCGAAAATTGTAATAAACTTTTCTTGGGGAACCCATACTTAACGAGCCTCCGCCAAGATGATAAACTACACTTTTAGGTTCATACCAAACCTCATGACCTGCGCGCCAAATTCGCCAACATAAGTCAATTTCCTCCATGTGAAACTCAAAATGCTCATTAAACCCCCCAAGTTGTTCAAAAACCGACTTTCTAACAACAAGTGCCGCACCAGATGCCCAGTCTATTTGTGAAGCCGTATCATATTGACCTAAATCTTCTTCTAAATGCTCGAAAATTCTACCCGCACAAAATGGATAAGCAAGACGATCTAAATATCCACCAGCTGCGCCAGCATATTCAAATTTAAGAGGCTCATTTACCGACTTAATTTTTGGCTGAACCGCCGCCACCTCAGGATCTTCAAGGCGTTTGTCTAAATGCGTTAACCAATGTTCTTCTGCTGTGGCGTCATTGTTTAGGAAAATGAGAATATCGCCCTTTGCGTGGGCCACAGCTCTGTTATTGCCACCGCAATAGCCATAATTATCATCGAAAACTACATGATTAACTTGTGGGAAGCTGGCAGAAAGCCATTCTTTAGTTCCGTCAGTTGAATTATTGTCTGCAATAATAACTTCAAAAGATGAGTGATTTGTAGCAACTGCCTCAGGCAAAAACCTCTTAAGTAAGGCTAAACCATTCCAAGTGACAATGATGATGCTGTATTTAACGGGGGATTTGTTCATTTATATAACATAAAAAAAGGCATGCCCTAAAAGAGCACGCCTTTAAAATAGATAAATCGGCAGATTATTTTAGCAGTTCCTGCATTCTTAAACCGATTTCAGCTGGCGAATCAACTACGGTGATTCCAGCTTCTGACAATGCTTTTTTCTTTTCTTGCGCAGTTCCTTTACCACCAGAAATAATGGCACCAGCATGGCCCATTCTTCTACCAGGAGGTGCTGTACTGCCCGCAATAAAGGCTAAAACTGGTTTCTTAACATGCGCTTTGATGTATTCTGCAGCTTCTTCTTCTGCTGAACCACCAATTTCACCTATCAAGACAATAGCTTCAGTGTCTGGATCTTCGTTAAATAGTTTCACAGCATCTGTGTGGTTGGTTCCAATAACGGGGTCTCCACCAATACCTATAGCTGTAGATTGGCCAATGCCACGCTTAGTTAACTGATCAACAGCTTCATAAGTAAGTGTACCAGATCTAGAAATGATACCAACAGATCCAGGGCTAAAAATAAAACCAGGCATGATACCAATTTTAGCCTCACCTGGCGTAATAACACCTGGGCAGTTAGGACCTATTAAGGTAGCTCCATGACTTTTAACCACTTGTTTTGCTTTAATCATATCATCAACAGGAATACCCTCAGTGATACAAATAATGACTTTGATGCCCGCAAAAGCTGCTTCCATGATGGCATCGCCAGCAAAAGCAGGGGGTACAAATATGACAGAGGTATTAGCTCCTTCATGGATTACTGAATCGGCTACAGTGTTAAAAACGGGGCGATCTAAGTGTTTAGAGCCACCTTTACCAGGCGTTACGCCTCCGATAACAGGGGTTCCGTATGCAATCATTTGTTCGGCATGAAAGCTGCCTTCTTTTCCGGTGAAGCCTTGCACCACCAGGCGGGTGTCTTTCCCTACGAGTACGCTCATGATATAAATTGGTCCTTGGGGGTTTTATGATCGAGATGAAGATAATGTAAAAGCGCTATCGTATCAAAAATTAGCTGCAATTAATTTTTAACATGATGTAGGCCTATTTTAAATCAAAAAGCAACTGCAATAAAAACAAACTACAGAAATCTTAACAGAGATCTTATAAGTCCATTAGCTCTAGTATTTCATTAGCTGTTGATTGCCCTCTATCTTTGGCGTACCATTTCTGAAAGCCTTCAGTTAACTCTGACTTATTCAAGGCTTCTGTTTTTTTATTTTCTGCCAACCAGTTCTGCAAAAATGCAGGTCTAGGTCCCCAGCTCGCATAATCTGTTAAATTTTTTTTTGTAATCAATACAAGTTTTGGAATTGATTTGCCGCCATTGGTCAAAAAAGCATCCATAATATCAGGATTTTCATCTCGCAAGATAATTTTAAGCTCAACATTTGGTGATGCATTTGCCAGTTCATTAATGATCGCTAGGTTTGCGGCCGCATCGCCACACCATGCTTCCGTGATTAATAACCAGTATTGAGGAACACCTTTACGAGCTAAGTCTATCTGCTCAGCGCTTAGTTTAGCCTGTTTCTCGCCACGCTTTAGCCTAACTACATTTAATTCTGTATAGTTAATCATAGCTGCTGAATGATCGGTTCCTGTGGTCTTTTTTTGTGCTAAAAGTTGGATAATTAAGGCTTTATAGGCATCAAAATTGTACGCATTGTCAAATAATGATTGTTCAAATTTCATTTCAGAACGAGTATGTGATAAGTGAAAATTAAGGGAGGGAAAGCTTACCTAGGCGAATCATTGAATCAGATTCAGCTAGATATAAACCTTCCCCAAAAAAGCTTTCGTTTGCAAGCACAGAGAATAATAACCCTTCTTTTGCGTCCGCTGTAACACCTAAATCTTCAATATTTTTGAATAGAAGTTTTGGGCAATAATGCGCTAATCCTTTCATGAGGGTAGGGTTAAAACGTCCGCCTCCTGAGACGTAAATTTCGGCGCCATCTAGATCTAATTTCTCGAAACCTTTACAAATGGACCGATAGGTAAAGGCAGCTAATGTTGCTATCAAGTCGTCGCCATCTAACTGCGTAGATATCCTTTCTAGCACATAGCGTTCATTAAATAGCTCTTGACCAGTAGATTTTGGGAAGTCTTTTTCAAAGAATGTATTGTCCATGAGTCTGTATAAACTCTTCTCATCAATACTTCCCCTACTTGAGATCATGCCGTTATCGTCATAATCTAGATCTGAGTAATTTAATTTGACAAAGCGATCTATCAGAGTATTACCTGGGCCTAAATCTCCAGTTAGTAGATTTCGCCATTCTTGGGAGCCGTCTAATAAGGTGAAATTGCTTATTCCTCCGATATTCAAGAATAAGCGTTTGCAGTCTTTCTTATGGAAAAGTAAATGATCAGCATAGCAAGATAAGGGAGCACCCTCGCCACCAGCAGCTATGTGTTTTTGTCGGAAATCGCTAATAACAGGTATTCCTGTAATGTAGGCTATATGGTCTGCATCAGCTATTTGCAGCGTAGAATTTGGCTTCGATTTAACAAAAGAAGGAGCGTGATAAAGGGTTTGACCGTGGCTCGCAATTAGATCAATGTCGTCTTTTTCAAGGTTATGTTTTTTTAAAAAATCGTTGATGTATTTGCCAAACAGCTTGCCAAGTTGTGCGTTCATAACGCAAACCTGATATTGAGGCGTACTTGATCTATAGGCGTATGATAAAAGCTCAGCTCTTAATTTTTTTGTGTAGTGTTTGGTTTCATAAGCAATAATGGAAGCCTTTGTTTGCGTTCCTGTACCTTTTAACTCACATAGAACCATGTCTAAGCCATCTAGTGAGGTTCCCGACATAAGGCCAAGAATTTTTCTGCTTGGTTTATTTGCAATTTGAAGTATGATATTGGCTGGTTGCATGCGCTTTTTAAACTATTTTAAACGAAACGTAATTTTTGATTTTTACTAATCATTTCCAAAGACAACTTTCCTATTTTATTCAAAAATTAAATCATATGGATGAATTACAAGCTTTCCAAGAAGACCTCGAAGTTCTTGTCAATACCCTCAAAGAAGCTTTCGAAGCTGACAATATAAGGTATACTATTGAAGCCGAAACAGAAACACTTTACGTTGAAATAGCTGGCCTAGAAGACTTTAGCGAAGACGAGATTGTTGAAACTGCCGGCGAAATATTGGAAGAATTGTACTTAGATTTCGAAGAAATTATCTTGCTACCTTATTCAGACAACTGATCTAAGTTACGCTTTTTCCGATTTTTTAAATTATTTGAACCTATTTGTTACCTATGTCTACTGATAAGACCACTGAATTTGCTGCGCCATATTCCCTTAAGTGCGCCGTTACTGGTACCGTTAACGACGAAAAAAAAACGACAACCTATTGCATAGAAAGCGGCCACCCTCTAACGATCGAGTATGCTGAAAAAAAGAATTCTATTCAGTATCCACTCAAATCGTATGAAAATGATCCACTCAGAACAAGGCCTACTTCTCTTGTTCACTTAAAGAGGTTAAGCCAGAGATACGGTTCTGAGATTTGGGCAAAACTAGAGTTCGAAAACCCAACTGGCTGCTTTAAAGACAGGGGTAGTTTAATAGAGGTACTAAAAGCTATTGAATTGGGAAAAGAAGCTATATGTCTCGCCTCTACTGGTAATATGGCTGCTTCTGTAGCCGCGTATGCCTGCTACTATTCTGTGCCGTGTTTTGTTTTTGTTCCCGAAAAAACCACGGCAGGCAAACTAGCTCAGGCCATGATGTACAATGCTAAGGTTATCAGAGTAAAAGGCGATTATAGCGACTGTGAGCGTACTTGTAGAGAATTTGCAGATCGAAAAAAGTATTACTTAGCAGGTGATTATGTTTACCGATGCGAGGGACAAAAATCGTTTAGCTGGGAATTAGTAGATCAAGATGGTGGCCAAAATTTTGATCATATTTTAGTACCGGTGGGTTGTGGAACAAACTTTGGCGCAATCTGGAAAGGGCTTGTAGAGTGTAAAGACGCTGGAAAGGTTTCGACATTACCAAAAATGGTTGCAGTTCAGCCAGAGGGCTGTTCACCCGTAATAGAGGGCATTCAAAAAGGTAAAAAGATCATCAAAGACCGTGTTTATACCCAAGCAGGAGCGGTGGCCGCCGCAGATCCCGTTGATTTTGTCAAAGTTTTACAAGGTATTCAAGAAAGTGATGGACTTGCATTAACCGTTTCTGAAGATGAAATGATAATAGCACTTAAAGAAATGGCTATCACAGAAGGTCATTTCACCGAACCAGCTTGCGCTCTACCGCTAGCTGCTTTAAAGAAGCATGAAGCAACATTCAAAGCCAAGAAAGTATTGTTAGTCTTAACGGGAACAGGTTTAAAGGATACAGCAATAGTTGAGAAGTTAGCCTTGCCAATGCCTGTGCTACCAAATGATTTAGCCTTAATAGATCATTTCATTGACTCTGGCTATCTAGATGTGCAGAACAATGAGTGGGGAAAAAGTAGAACAGGTTTATTGGATAAGTTACGTTTAGACAAGCATCAAATAGAGGCATACTACCAAAATGTTGAAGACATTAGAAGTAGAAATAAAAACCTAAATGAAACCGAAAAAGAAATTTTGGTCAGCCTACTTTTCAACGAAAGGCCAGGGGTGAGCTATCCATTTAAGATTATTGATTACCATTTAAATTTGAGAAAAGAGCAGCAAGTTGAAGCGTTTGTTGAAATGCTAATCAATGGTGAAGATGTAATATCAAAAGGTATTGGTGTTGGACCTGTAGACGCTGTGCTTGAAGCGGTTAAGTCTAAAACAGACAAAATTATGCCTGTTGAAGTAACCAATTTTAATATGGATGTACTCAGTGAAGATACCGAGGCTTTAGTTGTGATAAGCTTCACATTAAAGACAAAAGATGGACAAGAATGGGTATCAAGAGCTGCCTCACCTGATATGATCGAGGCAACTTTGGCGGCATTCTCTAAAGGACTGGCACAAGGCTTAAATAGGCTGAGTAGGCAATAATAGGGTGCCTATCTAGCTTTATTTAGGTGAAATACTAATTATATAACCATGCCAGCTATGGCTAAAAGCAATGCAATAATCCCAATGCCTAAGCCAAACATAGCCATTGTTTTGACGGTGCCCACATCTCCGCCTTCTTTTTTCATGTTTCTCAGAACCTTAATGGCTTTAGCTTGATCAGCAACTTTTGCCTCTAGTTTTTTCACATCTTTAAGGGCATCTTCTCTAGATTTTTGGATCAAATCAACAATCTCTTGGTTGAAGTTTGGGTGCTTCAACGGGTTTTGCTTACCAAGCTTGGGTTTTTCAGATGCCATGCTATCAGGCATAATATCATCTATCGAAAGCTGTGCATGAAGTCTTTCTGATATATCTTTGGTTATTTCTTCTAAAGCTGAGAATAGGTCTTCACGTATCATGTTCTCTACGCTGAAGGTCGGGTCATCACTTTCACCCAGTAGATCTACTTGTTTTTTAAGGCCCGTACAAACCGTTCTGTAGCGTTCTAAAAATTCTGCGGCGATAGGTGTATAGGTGTTATCAATCCCATTTTTTGATTTCCCGTAGCGTTCCACATCTGAACCTACACTTGTGACTATAAGCATGTGCTGAATAAGCTTCTCGCGTAATTCAGTAAATTTCAGATTTTGATCAGCATGCTGATAAAAAATAGACCTTAAAACACCCAAGAATAAATCAATACCATCATTTGCGTGAACCAGTATATCTGCATTTTTTAGGGTTAAACCGCTAAACATTTTTTCCCAATATGGCTTACGGCGTAGCGGATATAAATCTTTTTTGCAACTATTGAGGTCGTCTGAAAAGAGGTTAATTAATGCAGAAATGTCATTTGCGTTAACATTATTCTTTTGTGGTAAAACAATTTCCAGTGGGAGCATGGTGTATTTCTGAGTTGATTTTGGAGAATAAACTACAAAATGAGAACAAATGGAGTGTAGTTGTTTTTCGAAATTTACAACTTTCATATTTTTTAAACCTATTTACTGCTACTGGCGTCAAGAAGTAAATACAACCCAAAGCAATCATTTATAACTGTAGCTAGTTGTAAAGTCTGGCCTATCTATGGCAAAAAAATATAATTAAAGGCTAGTTAAAAACGATTTTATAGATTCAAGCAGTAAAAAAAATGATAATTCTAGTGCTTATTTGCTCCTTTTTGCTAGTGAATGAAAAAATAAATTAGATAGTTTCGCCTACCAATAGGGCTAATTACGTCTTAAACAAAGATTTTGCATGAAATACAGGATTGAGTTAATATTTTATTGATTTAGTAGGTGTTGGTAAGAAATTGTCTTAATTTATTGTTGGATATCAATTGAGATGACACTAGCTCTAGAACGGTTTGCATATTTTATTTGGCAGATTGAACAAGAGATGTGGGTCAAATCAACATATTCTCAATTTTGTCAACTTTTATTTTTTATAGTTAATTTCATGAATCTTTTTGT
>Ga0306871_1000076_pt1 | contig 41530 bp, 47 predicted proteins | sample AntRauMeHopE1497_FD_190447 | JGI IMG/M metagenome (GOLD analysis project Ga0306871, IMG submission 190447) | Saline lake microbial communities from Rauer Islands, Antarctica - Metagenome Hop E1 #497 (v2) (version 2) | ecosystem: Environmental > Aquatic > Non-marine Saline and Alkaline > Saline ... | reverse complement strand
TAATAAAAACCCGAAAATCTTGATAATTTTATTTTTTTCTTTGCCTAGGCATCCGGAACGGTTGGGACTAAAGCATAGCCGTAGCTAGGGTCAATAATTTTAACAACGGCAAAGGGAAATAGAAAGAGATAAAACTCGTGTTTTCATTTGGCAGGAGTATATATGTTACTTAAGAATCCGAAAATAACACATCACTTTTTAGCACCGATTGCCTAAATGAACTGGCCAGACTGAGCATAAATACACCTGCCGGCAAGCATGTCCTATGTCAAGGTTTAAGAGCTATATGTTGTACCCTCTAGAAATAATGCTAGAATCTCGTAAATAACAAAAGCCATATCATTGTACTTGTACATTGATATGGCCTTTTAGAAGAAGCTTACAGACTTTGTTTGTTTTAATTTAGATTAAAACGGCAACCCTTGATTGCATCTGCGTTGCTAGTTCAACGTTTGAGATGTGTTTCATCCTTGGTAGGCAACCAAAAACTACTTTACATTTCTTCTAATTGTCTTAACAAATTTTAAAAATTAATGGCTAAAAGCCCTATTTTTAAAGATGTCCATTTTAATATAGGAAAGCGACAGCCTTCTTATAAAAATGCGTGCTGTTGCACAAAAGTTATTAAGAACAACGTTTATACCAAACACGAAACAAAAATATAAGAACGTAAACTCTATAGTAATTAAAATTTAGGATTTTAACACCTTCCTTATCAATTATGCTACAATATACGAAATTTTTGACGTATCAGAGGGGTTTTTGAAAAATTTAAAAATCAACATGTTATGCACAATAGTTGTTAACAAAAGTTCATAAAAAAAGCATCAATTATAAATTGATGCTTTTTGCTATGCTTTACGAGGTATTTTAACCTCTAATTTCTTTGATTTTTGCTTTCTTACCAGTCAATTCCCTAAAGTAGAATATACGTGACCTACGTACTTTACCTTTTTTATTGACCTCAATTTTCTGCAAAGCAGGAAGATTGATCGGGAAGATACGCTCTACACCTATAGTCCCGGACATTTTACGAATCGTAAACGTTTCGGTAGCCCCAACGCCCCTTCTTTGAATAACTACGCCCTTAAAGAACTGCGTACGTGTTTTTTCACCTTCCGTAATTTCGTAGTACACGGTAATCGTATCTCCGGATGAAAACTTAGGAAACTCTTTTTTGGCTACAAACTCCTCCTGAACATACTTAATTAATGATTCCATTTTATATTTTAATTTGGAATTAAATCAAAACAACATTCACGAGTATCGTCAGAGGTTGATTTAACAGGTTGCAAAATTAATTCTAAAATTAGAATCTGCAAGTATTTTTCCGCTATTTTTCTTACCAGTGCGTCAAACCCCTATTCCAGCAGGTCCGGACGTAATTGTTCCGTACGTTCCTGCGCCATGTCTTCTCTCCATTGTTCTATTTTTCCAAAATGACCGCTTAAAAGCACAGCGGGCACGTTCATTCCTTTGTATTCCGCAGGTCTGGTGTATACCGGTGGTGCCAACAATCCGTCCTGGAAACTATCCGTTAGGGCAGAGGTTTCATCGTTCAAAACGCCCGGTAATAATCTGATAATGGTGTCACACAAGACGGCCGCACCCAATTCCCCGCCAGAGAGCACATAATCCCCAATGGATATTTCCCTAGTGATAAAAGCGTCCCGTACCCTTTGGTCTACTCCTTTATAATGTCCGCAGAGAATCATAATATTTTTTAATAAGGAAAGACTGTTGGAGGTCTGTTGGTTTAGGGTCTTGCCGTCCGGGGTCATGTAAATGATTTCGTCATATTCCCGCTCGGACTTTAGCTTGGTGATACACTTGTCTATAGGTTCTATCATGAGCACCATTCCCGCTCCTCCACCAAATTGATAGTCGTCTACCTGATTGTAACTATTGTCCGTATAGTCCCTGATATTATGAAAATGCACTTCTACCAAGCCCTTTTCTATGGCTCTTTTTAATATGGAGGCCTCAAACGGACTCCTTAATAACTCCGGAAGTACAGTAATGATATCTATTCGCATAGCCTAGGAAAAATGTGATTGAATTTAACTTTCAAAAGTAGTGAAAACAAAAGGATTCTTTTTTCAAACCTTGGGATTGCATTTGGTTTTTATTTTAACAAGTAATACCTCTTCGTAGTTGTATTCATTAAGGGTCTGTGATGAACCAACCCGACTATTTTGGGAATGGCCTCAAGATTGATGTATTGATTATTCGGACTCAAACAACCAACCCTAAGACAGGATAAATAGTTACCACAACGATTGAATATAGCCAAAAATCGGGTTTTATTCCAAAATTTATTTTGACGCCTTAGCCCTCTTATGGGTACTTTTGAATGTCACGTTCAAAAAAAAAGCTCCAATTTGGAGCTTTTGTGATTATTTCGGTTTTTTCTGCCTGTTTAATTCGTCCTGTAGTTGCCTACTTATTTTTTGTTCCCGTTCCAGGGCCCTGCGGCGATGGTCCTCGTATTCCAATTCCAATTCGGACAGATTGTGTTTGGCTTCCTGAGTCAGAATATTGCTGTTCCTAAATCTATAGATAAAAACACCTAACAATAAGAAAAGCGCACCAATAATGGTCCAAAGGATGATATTGTACGTAGCCTTTGCCACAAGTATTCCTAAAAAGGACATGCTATCTTTTTCCTCGCTAACGGCCGTTAAATTAGTGGTGGTTTCGTCTAATTTTTTATTTAACGATGTTATCGTGGTTTCATGTTCGGCTATGGTCGCATTGAGTGCTGCCGTTTTTTTAGTAGTTGCCGCAATGGAATCCAAGACGTTTTTTCTCAACTTAAATAGGTTGGTTTCTTTTACAACCTCATACCGCACTCCGTCCGCCCTATAATTACCAGATCTTTTCGAAATATAATCGAACTGGTTGCTTATTGGTCCCTCGTCTAGCGAAAGAGGTTCATCGGTTTCAGTTTCTGTTTCTTGGGAATAATGTAAGTTGACGGTAAGTAGAACCATCAAAAGGCATAATAATCTGGAGACTCTCATTTGTATTGTATTGCCGTTAAAAAATGATTTAGAGACGACTAAAGTAATTTAATAATATCAATTTAAGAAAAAAAATGACCGAAGCTTATCTCGGTTATACTTACGCAAAACGATCTTGTTAGGATGTTTTAAGTTCCATCTTTTAATCGCAGGCGTAGCTAGGAACTTTTAAAATGTATTGTGTCAATGGTGCAATGTCATGTGAATAGCCACACGTATTGCCCTACCAAAGGTTTAGGATTAGGTTTTGCCCGATAGTGGAAAGCAAGGTTGCTTTGCTATTGTAGATAGCGGACATAGAGATTCCAAGATAGGTTTTAGGTATATCCTCTAAAAAAAGTGCAGCTCCAAAAGAGCTGCACTTTTGGACACTATCTATAGTCTTATTGAAAGATAAGGCGCTCTCTTTCCCCTTTTTCATTCAGCATGGTAATGACCGTTTTGCCATATCTGGTAATAGCTCCAAATGCGGTGTTGGCATCGGATATATCATTTATTTCTGTATCGTCAACCTGTAAAATTACCTTGCCATAAAGTCCGTGACCTCTATATCTTTCGGGCACTCCTGTTATTTTCACCCCTTTTTTGGTCCTGAATTTTTTCTTGTCGGACTCCGTAAGGTTTTTGACCTCCATACCCATTTCCGGAACAATGATGGTCTGCCGTTCCTTAAGTACAACAGGTATTAAAAATTCTTCCCCTGTTCTTTGCACTATTAATTGTACGGTATCCTTTGGGCGTTTTGTGGAGAGGTAACCCGTTAGATCGGGAAAATTATGCACATCTATTTCATCTACTTTTTTAATAACGTCCCCAATTTCGAGTTCGGCATCGTAGGCACCGGATTCCTCTTCTATGTATTCAATATAGACGCCATCAATATTATTGATACCGCGTTCTATGGCACCCTGGGTATCTACGGGCGCCGGTCGTATGCCAATGAATCCTTTCTGAACGTTTCCGTACTCCATAATATCCTCCACAACTTTTTTGGCAATATTGCTAGGTACGGCAAAGGAATAACCTACATAAGACCCCGTTTGAGAGGAAATTGCGGTATTTATACCGATTAAGTCTCCGTTCGTATTCACCAAGGCGCCGCCCGAGTTGCCCGGGTTTACCGCAGCATCGGTCTGGATAAAGGACTGGTTGGTGCGCGTATCCAAACTTCTGGCCTTTGCACTTACGATACCGGCAGTAACCGTTGAAGTAAGATTGAACGGATTTCCAACCGCTAGCACCCATTCGCCTATTTTTGCATTGTCCGAGTCCCCAAAGGCCAAATACGGTAGTTTATCTTCCGCTTCTATTTTTATAAGGGCGATATCGGAATTTGGGTCTGTCCCAATAAGCTCCGCTTCATAGGTTTTATTATTGTTAAGGGTAACCTGCAATTGACTCGCATTTGCTATAACGTGATTGTTGGTTACAATATAACCGTCCCGGGAAATGATAACGCCCGATCCCGTACCTACCTGGGGTGTAACACTGCCGCCGGAGCCATAGAAAAAATCGAATATGGTAGTGGGCGATTTGCTTAGGGTAAGGTTTTTAACGTGTACTACGGCATTTACCGTATTTTCGGCCGCACTGGTAAAATCTACCTCGTTGATGCCTGCCCCTTTGGCCGAAGTTGGGGTAAAGCTCGTCTGTATAATGGAACCGCTTCCTTCTTGGTTCACGATAGCATATTTGGTTTTCTCGAAAAAGAGTTTGTATGCCCCTAAGGTAATGGCGCCTGCAAAAACGGAAACTAACAAAAGACTTCCTATATTTTTCATGTATACTTTTATATTTATATATGTAAAATTAGTCGATTTTCCACAAAAATAGTAGCCTTTAACGCGTTTTTAACGGCTAGGAACATCTTTATAAAACCCTATATTTGTGCTTTTTTCAGACAGATAATGAAAATCGAATTTTATAAATATCAAGGCACCGGAAACGACTTTGTGATGATAGATAATCGCAGAGGGGATTTCCCCAAATCCAATATTGATTTTATCGCCCACATCTGTGATAGGCGATTTGGTGTTGGGGCAGACGGACTAATTTTATTGGAAGCCGATGCCCGGACGGATTTTGGGATGGTATATTATAACTCTGACGGTAAGGCGAGTAGTATGTGCGGAAATGGGGCCCGCTGTATGGTTTCCTTTGCACATTTTTTAGGTATGGTAGGGGAGAAGACCACCTTTATGGCGGTAGACGGCAGACATCATGCAACGGTACAAGGAACGGTTGTCCATCTTAAAATGCAGGATGTTACGGAGATCAAAGCAAAACCAAATGCCATCTTTATGAATACAGGTTCTCCACATCATGTGCAAATGGTTTCAGATCTCCCTAATTTGAACGTAGCGAAGGAAGGTGCCAAACTGCGGTACGGACTTTATGGCAAGGCAGGTAGCAATATCAATTTTGTGGAAGAAAGTGACGATGGGGAGTTTGCCGTACGCACCTACGAGCGCGGTGTGGAAGATGAGACCCTCTCTTGTGGTACGGGGGTTACGGCCGTTGCTTTGGCCATGCACCACCTGGGGGTTACCACCAATTCAAAAGTAAAATTAAAGGTGCTTGGCGGATCATTAGAGGTAACTTTTGTAGCCACACCTCAGGGCTATGGGGATATTTATTTGATAGGCGAAGCAAAACAGGTGTTTAAAGGCGAACTGCAATGGAACTCTTAAAAGGTGATCATATATTTTTAAGGGCCTTGGAAAAGGAAGATCTGGAATTTCTTTACAAACTGGAAAATGACACCAACGTATGGGAGATCAGTGGCACGGTAACACCGTATTCCAAGAATGTCCTTAAATTCTATTTAGAGAACGCCCATAGGGATATCTACGATGTAAAGCAGTTGCGCTTGGTTATTTGTTCTTTGGACGGAAAAGCTTTGGGACTTATAGATTTGTTCGATTTTGAACCAAAACACAAACGGGCAGGCATAGGTATCGTAATCGTGGAGGAAGCCAATAGAAATAAAGGAATAGGTGCCGAGGCCTTGGAAGTGCTTTCCGAGTATGCGTTTCATACTTTGGAGTTGCGGCAGTTGTACGCCAATATTTTAGAAGAAAACGAAAGGAGTATTCATTTATTCCAAAAATTGGGATTCATTAAGGTAGGGGTCAAAGAAGATTGGATCAGCTACGGTGGAACGTATAAAAATGAAGTTCTATTTCAAAAAATAAACAGGTAATGTACATTAAAAGAATTTTACTGGCAATTGTAGCGATTGGTCTTGTGGTAGGGGCGGCTTTTGTTTACATGGTCTATGGCGTTTTTTTTACTCCAAATACCGCTTTCAATGACAAGGAAGCCTTTGTGTACATTAAAACCGATGCAAGTTTTCCCGATGTAAAGGAAAGTCTTGCCCTGTTATTATTGGATTCGGATGATTTTGAATCTGCGGCGCAAAGAAAAGGTTATGCCGAAAATATTAGGGCCGGAAAATATCGTATTGCAAAGGGCATGAACAACAACGAAATTATCAACACCCTGCGCGCCCAAAACATTCCCGTTACCGTAGCCTTTAACAATCAAGAAACCTTGGCCGATCTTGCCGGTAGGATTTCTGTTCAGATAGAAGCGGATAGTACGAGTCTTTTAGAGGCATTCCGGGATTCGCAGTTTTTATCGGAACAAAATATAGATGCAGAAAATTGTATTGCCCTCTACATTCCCAATAGCTATGAATTTTTTTGGAATACCGATGCAAAGGATTTTAGGGCTAGAATGTTAAAGGAGTACGACCGATTTTGGAACGATACCAGAAAGCAAAAGGCGAGGGGCTTGAACTTAAGTCCCTATGAAGTGGTCACCCTAGCTTCCATTGTACACAAGGAAACAGCCAAGGTAGACGAGCGGCCACGGGTAGCAGGTGTTTATTTGAACAGGTTACGGACGGGAATGTTGTTACAGGCGGACCCAACCGTCATATATGGTATAAAAAAGGAGACCGGAAATTTTGACACCATAATAAAACGGGTACTCTACAGGGATTTGGAGTTGGACTCCCCATACAATACGTACAGAAATCCAGGTCTGCCCCCAGGGCCGATCGCTATGCCCGATATTACGGCTATAGATGCCGTTCTGAATCCAGAAAAGCACGATTATTACTATTTTGTCGCTAATGTGGAAAATTTTGGATACCACATGTTTGCCAAGAACTTAGCGCAACACAACCGAAATAAGCAACAATACGTCCAATGGTTGAACGCACAGAAGATAAAAAGATAGTAAATGGTCTGAATTTTAAGACATGTTAACTAAAAGTGTATATCTTTAACAGTTTGTTGCAAAGCCAAGTTACTTAACTGCCTAACTTTGCGCACTGAAATTTAAGCAAGCACTTTTTGCCGTAAGTCTTAAGAAATACATACTATGAGAAGATGGATAATAATATTTTGTCCGCTTATCTTGATGTTTGTTTTATCTGGTTTTGGATTTAGTCCTTTCAAAGTAAAGGTGCCGGAGTCACTTAAAGTAAAAGAACCTACTACCGTTTTGTTTCCCAAAGACAAAACTGCTATTAATGATCTTGAATTAATGCCTCCCTTTGCGGGAATGGAATTTACCGGTTTTAAGGAGGCCTTGGCCTTTAAGGAGTCTAGAGGAGACTACTTTGCAATAAATACCTTTGGGTATTTGGGTAAATATCAGTTTGGCATGAGCACATTAGAACTGATGGGCGTTTATAACGACATGCAGTTTTTAGAAAACCCTGCCCTGCAGGAGAAAGTATTCCAAGTTAACATCGCCAGAAATAAATGGATCTTAAGGCGAGATATCAAAAGATTTGTTGGAAAACGTATCCGTGGCATAGAAATTACGGAATCCGGTATTTTGGCTGCGGCACATCTTGCCGGTGCCGGTAACGTAAAAAGCTACCTGCGCTCTTTAGGACAGCAGAATGTGAAGGACGACTACGGAACTGATATTGCCCATTATATAAAGGAATTTTCCGGGTACGATATCTCTAGTATAGCGGCCGTAAAAAATCCTAGAATTTAAAGGTTACAGTGCATTTGAAAATGGGAAACCTTGGCAATTTTTGTCAAGGTTTTTTTATGCTTGTATGATAAAAATGGCAGGGCGCTTGTGCAAGTCTACCTTTTCATGTTTCCATTCCCCTGCCGTTCTGGTACTTATAAATTCCGTGGCCAGGGTAAGGTCGCAAGCGACGCAAATACGGGTACTGTTGGCCAAAGTTTTTTGTAGATCTTCCAGTAGCTTGGTATTGCGGTAGGGCGTCTCTATAAAAAGTTGCGATTGTTGTTCCTCCTTGGATTTTTTCTCGAGTCGCTTTATTTCTTTTTTCCGTTCGGCGGAATCAATGGGCAGATAGCCGTTAAACGCAAAGTTCTGGCCGTTTAAACCGCTTGCCATCAAGGCCAAAACAATGGAGGAGGGTCCCACGAGAGGTACTACCTTTATGTGTTTTTGATGCGCCAGCTGTACTACCGCAGCTCCGGGATCCGCAATCCCCGGGCAACCGGCTTCCGATAAAATTCCCATATCGTAACCAGAAAGGCAGGGTGCCAGAAATTGGGGTATTTCAGTAGCTTCCGTAAACTTGTTCAAGGCAAAGAGGTGGAGGGCAGGTTGTGATTTTCTCGGACTTATTTTTTTTATGAAATGGCGCGCGGTTTTTTCGTTTTCCACTACATAGTGATCTATACGCTCTATGGTCCTTTTTATAGAAATAGGAAGCACCTCCAATGGCGGACATTCGCCCAGGGTGGTGGGAATCAAATATAAACTTCCTTTTTTTGTCGGATCATTGCTCATAGCCGCTTTTCTAAAGTCGTTTTACAATATGTTCGCAGGCCACATCCACCATTTTAAAAACATGTTCAAATCCGTCTTCTCCACCATAATAAGGGTCTGGAACTTCCTTTTCGCTTCCATCTATTGCGCTTAACAGCAGTCGTACTTTAGTGGCCTGTTCCGCACTGTTGCTCATCTGCACAATGGTATCGTAGTTGCCCTTGTCCATAACATAGATGAGGTCAAAGTCTTCAAAATCACGAATATTGAATTTTCGGCAGACCTGTTGGCGTATATCTATACCGTATTTCTTGGCAACGGCAATGGACCTGCTGTCCGGAGATTTTCCTATATGGTAACTTGCCGTTCCAGCGGAATCCACCATAACATTAGCAGGATTGACCTTGTTTTTAAGAATACCTTCGGCCAATGGAGACCTACAGATATTCCCTAGGCAGACCATGAGCACTTTTGTCTTCATGAGGGTAGGTATTAAGAGAACTTCTTGGTAAGGTCGTCTATGTACTTACGGAACTGTTTATCGGTCTCCGCCAGGTTATCAACAGTTTTGCAGGCGTGTAGTACGGTAGCATGATCTCTTTTGCCTATTTGAGAGCCGATACTTGCCAAAGAAGCTTTGGTGAATTTTTTGGCAAAGAACATAGCCAATTGTCGTGCCTGTACAATATGTCTCTTCCTGGTCTTGGACTGTAAGGTAGCTACATCCATCTCAAAGTAATCGGAAACCACTTTTTGAATGTAGTCTATGGAGACTTCACGTTTTGTATTTTTTACAAACTTCTCTACCACTTGTTGTGCTAGCTCTATGGTAACTTCCCTTTTGTTGAGGGTAGATTGCGCGATCAAAGAAATAATGGCGCCTTCCAGTTCCCTAATGTTCGTTTTGATGTGTTTGGCAACGTACTCGATTATTTCCTCAGGCATTTCAACACCATCCCTGTACAACTTATTGTTGAGTATGGAAATACGTGTTTCATAATCGGGTGTTTGTAATTCTGCGGAAAGTCCCCATTTGAATCTGGAAAGTAAACGCTGCTCTATATCCTGCATATCTACAGGTGCCTTGTCCGAGGTAAGGATGACCTGCTTTCCATTTTGATGTAAATGATTGAAGATATGGAAGAATACATCCTGGGTACCGGATTTGCCGGAAAGGAATTGTACATCATCTATAATGAGGACGTCTATCAACTGATAGAAATGTATAAAATCGTTTCGTGTATTCTTTTTGACCGATTCAATATACTGCTGTGTGAATTTTTCCGCAGAAATATATAACACCGTACGCTCGGGATATTTATCCTTTATTTCGACACCAATGGCATGCGCCAAGTGCGTTTTTCCAAGACCTACGCCTCCAAATACCAACAAGGGATTAAAAGAGGTGCCGCCCGGTTTGTTGGCAACCGCCATTCCGGCAGATCGTGCCAACCTGTTGGAGTCGCCTTCCAAGAAATTATCAAAATTATAATTTGGATTTAGTTGCGATTCAATTTTAATGTTCCGTATCCCCGGGATAACAAAAGGATTACGTAATTCTGGATTTTTAGATTTGATTGGAACGTCCATTTCTTGTGGTACCATATTTCCTCTGTTGGAACTAGGTATTTTTTCTGTAAAAGGTTCTTTGTTGCCATAGGTGTTCTCCATACGGATGATATACACAAGTTTGGCACATTCTCCCAACTCTTTGGTCAGCGCAACCTTTAACAGTTTCACATAGTGCTCTTCCAGCCATTCATAAAAGAATTTACTGGGTACCTGAATACTAAGGGAATTTTCGGTTAACTTGACGGGCTTTATAGGTTCGAACCAAGTCTTAAATGCCTGCGGTTGGATATTATCCTGGATAAATATCAAACAATTTTTCCAAACGGAATTAGCAGTAACACTCATAATAAAATAGCCCTCGTTTAATGGTTAGTCGCAAAGATCGAACAACAAAGTAGCAGCAGTTGTTTTCACATTCCCTGTTCGACAAATATGTGAACAAAAAATCTAAAAAAAAAATCATTCCCTATTGAATATGACCTTTTTTTTTCTCATGTTAGTTTGCCCGTTGGGGGAGGACTTAAATATATACTTTTTTACTTAAAAAAATGGTTGTAAACGAAATTAGTTTTAGGATTAGGTATGGCGAAACAGATCAAATGGGCGTAGTCTATCATGGTAATTATGCCCAATATTTAGAAATGGGCAGGATATCCTGGTTGCGTTCCCTTGGCCTTTCCTATTCCGAAATGGAGGCGAAAGGGGTTATTTTACCAGTAGTGAGCTTACAGGTAAAGTATTTGAAACCTGCGCTGTTTGATGATTTGGTTACCGTGAAAACGTCCCTAAAAAAAATACCAAAAGTTAGGATAGAATTTGAATATACGATTACCAACGAAAAGAATGAAATTTTGGCAGAAGCGAACACCATTTTGGCATTTGTGGATGCCAGTAGGAAAAGACCTATAAAATGCCCCGATTATATTCTTGAAAAAATTTCAGGATAGCCTAAAATTGTAGAAGAAAAATTTCTAAAGGGCTACAACTTCTATTTTATGGAGCGACATCAGTTCCTTTCGTACTCTCTTTAGCTCTTTCTTCCGAACGGCTAGGACTACTTCACAATCCAAATGAAGCTTTTGGGAAACAAGTTCCAATTGGTTTTTCTTTAGAAACCGCATTACGGTATCTATTTCTGCATATTCAAATGTTAGGGTCAGGTGCTTTTGAATGATCTTTTCAACAATTTTAGCGGTCTCTAAAGTGAGCTGTGCCGTTTTCCTATAAGCGCTTATCAATCCACCTACACCTAGCTTGGTGCCTCCAAAAACGCGAATTACGACAATAAGGATATTGGTGACTCCAAAGGATTGTATTTGTCCATAGATGGGCATTCCGGCCGAATTATTCGGTTCGCCATCGTCATTTGCCCTGTAGGATGGATTTTCAATGCCCAATTGCCAGGCGTAGCACACATGGTTGGCTGTTGGGTGTGCTTTTCTTAATTGTTCTAGCAGTGGTCTTACCTCGCTTTCATCCTGTATAGGGAAGGCATAGCCGTAGAACTTGCTTTTCTTTTCCTTTAAAAGTATTTTATGGACTTCTGTCGCAATGGTTTTGTAGGTATCGGTCGGTTGCATGGTTTAAAGTTATAACACAAGAAGAATACTGAGTACCGCTAAACCGATTCCCATCCAATTTTTGAAACTCATTTTTTCCTGGAACAGCAGAATGCCTAGCAGGGTAGAAAGCAATACAATTGCTACATTGTTGATCGTAAAGATGGATGCACTGTTCAATTCGGTGTAACCTAGGGCAAGCAAAAGAAAATAGATCGAAAAGAAGTTGGGAATTCCCAGTGCTATTCCACCCAATATATTTCTATAGTTTATGGATAGGGGTTTTTTAAATGCCTTTATTCCTATAAAAAAAAGACCTGTGGTGCCTGCAAAAAAGAAGATCAAGGAGGAGAAAAGAGCAAATTCATGTTCCGGTACATGAACTTCCTGAAAATATTTTATCGCCGCATCTATGACTCCCGAGCCCAAGAATACAAGAAAAGGAAACAAGAGCATGGAAGGCTTAAAGGCATCTACCGATTGTTTCATGGCAGCCAAATACACGGCAATGGTGGCTATTACAAGACCTAGCACCTGCATGCTATCCAGTTGTTCGTTATATAAAAATACCCCTAGGACGGCAGGAAGCACAAAGGACATTTTAGTAGCCACGGAAGCCACGGAAACCCCTAATTTTTGCGAAGTGGCTGCCATAATATTGAACACCAGTATAAAAAGAACGCCTAAAGCCATGGCGCCCCAAAACCAGCTTTTGGAGGGCAGACCGGCTATATCCAGTCCGCCTTTATAAAAGGCGAGTCCAACCAAACAGGCTACTATATAATTGGTAATGATGCCGTACAAGGTCTGCACCCGGTACCGTACAAACAATTTAAAGACCACAAAGATGAGGCTGGAAAAAAGAATACTAAGGGCTAAATAGTGCATTTACAGCTTTGCCTTTAATTCTGTGATGTCCTCCGAACCTACGGCAAGCTGCCAGGTGCAGATGCCAATCGATGCCGCGGCATCGGTATTTTCCTTGGTATCGTCAATAAAAAAGGTTTCGTTCGCCTTCAGCTTGTTTTGGGTAAGTACGAATTCAAATATTTCGGTGTCGGGCTTTCGCATGTGTATTTCATGGGAAAGGTAAAACTGCTCAAAGCAGGCCTTAAAGCGGTTCCAACGTTCCCTGCCCATGGCTTCTTGAACAAAACGGATATGAAGATCATTGGTATTACTCAGCAGGAACAGACGATAGCTGCCTTCGGATTTCAATTGTTCCAAAAATATGAGTCTGGATTCCGGAAAATCCAGTAGCATGGAATTCCAAGCAGCGGCAATCACGGGGATGCTTGTGCTTGGCACCATCCGTTGTAATTCCGATAGAAAAGTATCCGAAGAGATTTTGCCTACTTCGTAGGTTTTGGCCCATGTGTCCATCTCTGGGGTCAATTCGGTATACCCGTATTGGGCTAGGGCGCTATATACGGCGGGTTTATCCAGATTAATAAAAATATCCCCAAAATCAAATACGATGTTTTTAATCATTTTTCAAAATTATTAAATGGTCTTGTTCCAACCGTTTCGATGCTATGGGTGTTCCGCTGATACGCGGTGCCCTTAGCCCTTTTTTAAGCAGGGACGGCCCCTTAAATATGCGTGCTTCGTCCCATAGATTGGAATCGATAAAGCTTTGCAAGGTTTCCGCTCCTCCCTCTATTAGTACGCTCTGTATATCCAATGAATGAAGTGCGTGGCTTATGGCTTCCGCTCTATTTTTATCGCTATTCAATGCCTTATATTCCATACCCTTTTGCCGCTTTGAAGCTTCCGTTTGAGCAGTGTATACAATGGTTCTCTGTTTTGTATCCAATACATGGTAGTGGGCCGGAATTTTAAGGTCTTTGTCCAACACAATCCGTATGGGCGATTTACCCGTCCATAAACGGACATCCAATTTGGGGTTGTCTTCCAGAACGGTTGTGGTGCCCACCAGTATAGCTTGTTCCTCGCTCCTCCATTTATGCGTTAATTGTCTGGATAAGGCGCCCGTTATCCAAAAGGGTTGGGGTTCCGTAGTTCTCATCTGTTTTTCCGGTGCAATAAATCCATCGGCGGTTTCTGCCCACTTCACGATAATATAAGGCCGTTTTTTTTCATGAAAAGTCAAAAAGCGTTTATGATGTTCCCTGCATTCTTGTTCCAAAATGCCTATATCTACTTCACAACCGGCATCTTTCAATTTTTGAATACCCTTACCAGCTACTTTCCCATGGGGATCCAAAAGACCTATGACCACACGTGTTATCCTGTTTTCCACAATCATATCCGCACAGGGCGGTGTCTTGCCAAAATGCGAACAAGGTTCCAGAGTCACATATAAGGTAGATTCCTTAAGTTGCGCTTTGGTTTTTACGGATGCAATGGCATTCACTTCGGCATGGGCTGCGCCAAACGGACTCGTATGGCCTTCACCAATAATTTTATTTTTGTAGACAACCACAGCACCTACCATGGGGTTGGGCGCTGTTTTTCCCAATCCGTTTTTTGCCAGTTGGATGCAGCGCCTCATGAACTTTTCATCCATTAGGTTCTGACTGGTTTTTTCATCGGGCATGGTTCGCATCTTTTATCTAAATAATTTACCTACGTCACTGCTTCGCGCCTACCTTCGGCAGGTTGGATTTCCGATTTCACCTCTCTTTGGGCAGGTCGGAAGTACCTTTTCGCTCCCGAATGCTCGGCACTGGTTGGGGCAAAATACAAGATTTCTGGAAATTTTGTCTTTTTTCCTAAACCTTAGCGTTTCCCTTTTTATGCATTTCACCTATCTTCACGCACCAAAAATAATACTTTAAATGCTATAAAAATGGATGCGGTTGGAACTGCCATTATAAGGAAAATTACGAAATCCGACAATGCCAAGGTGGCCATCGTCATCAAAAAAGTGCTGGAAGACCTCGGGGCACCTAAAGTGGGCACGGCTTATGCAGATAGGGCATTGTACCGCATGTTCGAGAATTATGATGTCCCAAATGCCGCCTATTTTGTAGTGGAAGCGGAAGGCGAAATCCTGGGTTGCGCCGGAGTTGCGCAATTGGAGAATTATAACGGTAAGTGTTGTGAGCTCCAGAAAATGTATTTTTTGGAAGGCGCTAGGGGAAAGGGGTTAGGAAGTCTAATGATCGTTAGCTGTCTTTCCGCTGCAAGGAAATTCGGTTTTGAACAGTGCTATTTGGAGACTATGCCCTACATGGAAGCGGCCCAGAAACTCTATTTAAAATCGGGTTTTGAATATATTGATGCGCCTATGGGAAATACCGGTCATTTTTCATGTCCCGTTTGGATGCTAAAAACACTGTAGGGATGTTGTTGAAGGAAATCAAGACTATTTTTCATACCGAACTGGATGTACGTTATGGTGCTTTAGAAGTAGCCAGTTTTTTTTATTTGTTGATAGAACACTTTTTGGATTTGGAAAAGTTTGTATTGGCCCTACAACCGGAGCTGGTCATAAGCAAAGAGGAAGAAGCACCCTTGTTCCGAGCACTTAGTCAATTAAAACAGGATATTCCTGTACAATATATCATTGGAGAGACCGAATTTATGGATCTGAAATTTGCGGTAAGTCCCTATGTACTTATTCCCAGACCGGAAACCGAGGACTTGGTACGCTGGATTTTAGAGGATTACGAAGCCTTGGTTGCAACGGAAAAGAAGACCATTAGCATTTTGGACATCGGAACGGGAAGCGGTTGTATTGCCATTAGTTTGGCTAAAAACTTGAAATATTGTGAAGTGAAAGCCTTGGATATTTCTTCGGATGCCTTGGAAGTTGCCAAATCGAATGCGGTATCCAATGGCGTTGAAGTTAATTTTTATACAGGGGATATCTTAACCGGTGTATCCGAACCCAAAATTAAATCAAAGTTTGACATTATTGTGTCCAATCCTCCCTATGTGAGGCAATTGGAGAAAAATAAAATGCATACCAATGTTTTGGAACACGAACCTGAAAACGCCCTGTTCGTATCGGATAGCGACCCCTTGTTGTTTTATAGGGCGATAGCCCAATTTGCGGAAAAACACTTGGTAGCGAACGGAAGCCTTTATTTGGAAATAAATCAGTACTTGGCAGCAGAGATGGTAGAGCTGCTCAAATCATATCATTTCACGCAAATAGAACTGAGAAAGGATATATTTGGGAATGACAGGATGATGAAAGTTAGTTGGTAGAGGGTAGTTGGTAGTTTGTAGAGGGTAGCGGATAGTGGAATGAAAAATTTAGAATTTAGAAGTACGAAATACAAATTGTAACTTAGATAATAATGAGCTATCGTACATTTTGTATTTGATTTTTGCGTTTGTATTTGTATTTGAATGGGTAGACGGTAGTGAAAAAAGTGGGCAGTAGCGGTGGGCAGTTCTCATTAATTAGTAAAAAGTCAAAAGTAACTAGTGAAAAGTGAAACAAAATTTAGTGGATGTAAGTCACTATAGTGGTTTAGTATAAATGATTAAATGGAAAGTCAGCTGGAAATAGGCATCTTTGCGAGGAGCGAAACGTATGCTGAAAGTATACACAAAAATGGCCGCGAGGAAGCAATCTGTCTATGCAATGTGGGAGGTTCGATGCTTGGTAATAAATATTGTATCTGTGTTTGACATTTGTTTTTGTCTTTGAGCTTGAACTTGACTCTTGCACTTGCACTTTTAAAAGTAAAAAGTGAGGCGCATAGCGCAAAGCCATTTTTTTTGAACTTGTATTTGAGTTTGAACTTGAACTTGACTCTTGCACTTGAACTTTAATTGGATGACTAAAAAAGAACAATAATGGGTATAGAAATCGGAATAAAGACACTACGTGACGAACTTAGGGAGCATAATTATAATTATTATGTACTGGACAATCCTACGATTTCCGATTTTGAATTTGATATGAAATTGAAGGAACTGCAAACTTTGGAGGCCCGGCATCCTGAATTTTATGATGCAAGCTCGCCCACCATTCGCATAGGCGGCATGATTACCAAGAATTTTGAGACCCTTGTCCATGAGCACCGTATGTATTCGCTGGACAATTCCTATTCCAAGGAGGATTTGGAGGATTGGGAAAAACGTATCCAGCGTAATCTAGGGGATGTCCCAGTGGCCTATACCTGTGAATTAAAGTATGATGGCGCATCCATTAGCATTACCTATGACGATGGAAAATTGATACGTGCCGTAACCCGTGGCGATGGTTTTCAAGGCGATGACGTGACCACGAACATAAAAACCATAAAATCGGTTCCTTTGCAGTTGAAAGGCGATTATCCGGCCAAATTTGACATCAGGGGAGAAATCGTATTGCCTTTTGACGGTTTCCTAAAAATGAACGAGGAGCGTATGGCCAATGGGGAGCAGCCCTATATGAATCCAAGAAATACGGCTTCCGGAAGTTTAAAGTTACAGGATAGCAGTGCCGTGGCACAACGACCGCTGGAATGTCTCTTGTACAGCATTGTCGGCAGCAACACTGGTATAATCTCTCAATATGAAATGTTGGAAAAGGCACGGCAATGGGGCTTTAAAGTGCCTAGCGTTGCGAAGTTATGCCAAAATACAGACGAGGTCATGGAATTTGTGGACTATTGGGACGTGCATCGTCACGATCTGGCTTACGAAACGGACGGCGTGGTGGTAAAGGTAGATCGCCTTCAATACCAAGATGAATTGGGTTATACGGCAAAATCACCGCGTTGGGCCATGGCCTATAAATTTAAGGCAGAGCAGGTGTTTACGGTACTGAACGAAATCACATATCAAGTAGGTCGCACCGGTGCCATTACGCCCGTGGCGAATTTAAAGCCCGTATTGTTGGCAGGCACGACCGTAAAACGCGCCTCTTTGCACAATGCCGATCAAATTGCCAAGCTGGATATACGCGAAGGCGATACGGTCTTTGTAGAAAAAGGCGGAGAGATCATTCCCAAAATCATTGGGGTAGATTTGTCCAAAAGACCTGCGGATTCCAAGGAAACCGAATACATTTCGGAATGTCCGGAATGTCAAACACCTCTACAACGTACCGAAGGCGATGCCAAACATTACTGTCCCAATGAGTACGGTTGTCCGCCACAGATTACAGGGCGAATTCAGCATTATATTTCCCGAAAAGCCATGGATATCGAAGGGCTGGGTGGAGAAACGGTGGAGCTGCTTTTTAAGGAAGGCTTGATCAAGGACTATGCCGATTTGTATGATCTGACCAAGACCCAAATCTTGCCCTTGGAGCGTATGGCCCAGAAATCCGCCGAAAACTTGGTCAAGGGTGTAGCGGATTCGGTAGCCATTCCCTTTGAGCGGGTATTGTTTGCCTTGGGAATTCGTTTTGTAGGCGAAACCGTAGCCAAAAAACTGGCAAAGGCCTATAAGAATATTGATGCCCTTGCTACCGCTACCCAAGAGGAATTGGTGGCAGTAGATGAAATAGGGGAGCGCATTGCGCATAGCGTGGTCGATTTTTTCAGCAATGAAAGGAACCGCAGGGCCATAGCGCGATTAAGGGAAAAAGGAGTACAGTTTTCGTTGAGTACAGAAAAATTGGAGAACCAGACCGATATCCTAAAAGGAAAAACATTGGTCGTCTCCGGCGTCTTTGAATCTGTTAGCCGTGATGAACTCAAAAAACTGATCGAGGACAATGGGGGGAAAGTCGGTTCCTCCATTTCCTCCAAGACAAGCTATCTGGTAGCAGGGGATAAGATGGGCCCCAGCAAACGCACCAAAGCAGAAAGTCTGGGAGTGCCTATCGTCACGGAACAGGAGTTTTTGGGGATGGTTTGATAAGGAAAGGGTAGACAGGGGACAAGAAGCAAGAAACCAGAGAGGAGATAGAACAGAGCAAGAAGGTAAAAAAGAGGGTCAAGTCTAAGATGCACGAGACAGGGGGCAAGAAGCAAAAAAAAGGACGGGGATAAAACCCTTACTTTGGCTGCGGGCGGTTACGTTGATAGTGCTACCTAGAAGTAGTGAAAATTGATTAAAAAAGTAACTAAACATGCTACCTGAGAACTATACCGAATTTGAAAAGACGCTAACGCTGGCGCATCCGCCATCAGTTTGGCCGGAAGCCTTAAAAGCCATGTGGTACGATGCCAAAGGCGATTGGGAGAGTTCCCATACTATTGCACAGGACATGCATGACGCTCTTGGCAGTTGGATGCACGGGTATTTGCATAGAAAGGAAGGAGACAGATTTAATGCTATATATTGGTATAGGCAAGCGGGCAAATCCTATCCCAAGACGAGCTTGGATGGGGAGTTGCGGGATATTGTCGCATTTATATTGTTTGGGGATGCATGAGTTGGGATTTGGATATCCATTAAATTAATATCGTATTACCTTCTTCTGGTCTTGATAATTATGCGGAATTAATTGTCAACCCATGTACTCACCCTTGAATCCCCTCTCAAGCGGGGAGATTTTGAGTTCTTGTATTTATCCTAGGTAGTTTATTGTTTCTAAGTATGGTTTCAATGATGTATATCCTGGTTTTGCCAGTATTCGTTTCCAGGCCGTATACGGCATTTGAAGAGAAGAAATTTTTCTATAGTTAGAATCTTTTCCCCTCCCGAGAGGGGATGAAATGATTATATGTTTTTAACTTTGTTGATAGCCGGCTAATAAGCACTGCATCGGTAACCCGGTTAGCTTCCTAAATTTTAACGGTGTCGTTTTGGGCTGCGGATTTATAAACGGCTTCTACAACGCGGATATCCCGTAGTCCTTCCTCTCCGGGCACCAACATATCCTGGCCCAATTTCAAGGCCAAGGCATCATCGTCCATTTGCTTGGCCTGTTGGTTTTCCAAAGGAAAATTTATAATTGTACCATCGGACATGCTGCCCTTATTGCCGGAGTAGGAGGAGTGGGGCGCCATTTCCAACCAGCCCTTTTCGTAGGTTACTTTTAAATGGTTCATGGATATTCCAAAACTGGTTTGGCAGGAAGCCCTTGCCCCACTTGGAAATTCCAGTTGAAACATCGCTGTTTCTTCTACTTCGTGATAGATTTCGGGTCGGGTCGTATAGGTTTGCGCCAGAACGGAAATAGGCTCCTCCCCGGTTGCCAACCGTGCGCCCTGTATGGCATAGACGCCCATATCGCCCATAACGCCACCGCCCATGGCTTTCTTTTGTTTCCAGTGGTTGGAGCGGCCATCAAAATAACCTGCAGCCGACGTGAGCATTTTCACCTTCCCAAAGGGTTGCTCCTTAGCTACTTTCATATAGGCCTGTATATTGGGATCGTGCTGACATCGGTAGCCAATGGAAAGCTTCACCTTATTATCCTTGCAGGCCTTTATCATCGCTTCACAGTCCGACACCGAAGGTGCCATAGGTTTCTCGCACCATACATGTTTTCCCGCTATTGCCGCCCTTATGGTGTACTCGGCGTGCATGGATGGCGGCAATACCACGTACACTACATCAATATCGGGATTGTTGGCTATACTATCAAAATTTTCGTAATTGTAAACGTTCTTATCGGCAATACCATACTTTTTTTGCCACACGGGAATTTTTTCGGGACTTCCCGTTACAATGCCCTTAAGTTCGCAGTGTTCGGTCAATTGCAGGGCCGGTGCTAAAATATCTTTGCTATAATAACCCAAACCTACCAAGGCAATGCCCAGTTTTTCTTTTGCAAGATCGGTTTTAGACCATATCATAGTTGGCATTAGGGCAGTAGCGGCCGTTACCGCACTTGCCTTTTGTAGAAATTTGCGTCTCGATTTTTCCATGGTTTCAAACATTTAGATTGAAAAAATACGACAATCGACCTAATTAAGCAAGGTTATTCGCTTACTAAAACGGTTAAAAGGTATCCGTAATTTAAGAAAGCTTCATCTTTATCCTTAGGGTCTGTCTAAAAATAACCTGCCTATTTCAAAACATACCCTAAGCAGTATCTCCATAGACTCATATACCCCTGCGTAGGTAGTCGAATAATTTGGTAAAGGAAAATAGAGCAGGTTACACCTGTATGGAAACCCCATCTCCGCTAATCCCATAAGAATCAAAATAAAAATCGATACGGCCTAAATTCACACCAAAACAACCGACTTGGTTTACAAGCACCTCCCGCCCTTCGGCATTGGTCACGATACTCGGTTTTTCCAAAAAGGTATGGGTGTGGCCTCCAATAATAAGGTCGGTGTGCCTGGTCTTGGCGGCCAAGGTCATATCATCTGCGCGAATATTGGTTTTATACTGATAGCCAAGATGCGAGAGACAAATCACCAGATCACATTTTTCATCCTTTTTTAACCGTCGCTCCCAATCCATTGCGATTTCATAGGGGTCTAGATATTCGGTTTCCTTATAAAGGTCTTGGGGCACCAAACCCTCCAATTTAATGCCCAGACCGTACACCCCAATTTTAATGCCATCGCGGAGGTAAGTTTGGTAAGGTTTGGTAAAGCCATCCAAAATGGTATTACTGAAGTCGTAATTGGAAGAAACAAAATCAAACTTTCCATAAGGTAGTTGTGCCAGCAGTCCATCCAGGCCATTATCAAAATCATGGTTACCTAGCGTAGCAGCATCGTAATTGAGCATGGTCATCAGCTTAAATTCCAGCTCGCCGCCATAAAAATTAAAATAGGGAGTACCTTGAAAAATATCGCCGGCATCGAACAATAAGGTATTTGGATTTTCTTCCCGAATATTATTCACAAGACCCGCCCTTCTGGCCAAACCGCCCAGACCGGGAAAGCGGGAATGCTCGGTGGGAAAGGCATCGATATGACTATGCACATCGTTCGTATGTAAAATAGTTATGTGCTTTTTTTGCTGTCCGGTGCAAGATGCCAAGGGTAGTCCGCCTAGGCCTACAAAAGAGGCCGATGCCAAAGTGTTCTGTATAAATTTTCTTCGCTCCATATCCTAATCCAATTTGTAATAACGGTCATCTACTTTGGGCAATAACGTATCTACCTTGGAGAAATAATCGATCATTGCGTTTCGTATTTTATAATCCAAGGAGGTAAATGACAGTCCGTTTTTAAAGAAGACCATGTCGTCCCCGCCGCTAACAAGGTAATCGGACGTGGCTACATAATATTTACCATTTTTATCAAAAGGCTTTCCCTGTATGTTGATACTATTGAGGCTTTCATCGGCATTCAAGATGACCTGTATACCCGAAATGGGATGCGCTCGTTTGGATGTGATCAGATAATTTACCAAGGCCAAGACCGATTCGCCATCCAGCTCCACCACCGAAATACTATTTTCAAACGGCATCACCTCATAAGCGGTGCGGGAGGACACATTTCCTTTGGAGATACTGGCGCGTATGCCCCCATGGTTCATCAATACAAAATCGATATCCTTACCGGTTCGTAACTTAAAGATTGGGTTGGCTTCGGATAACATAATATCCGCCATTAGGTTTCCGGCCGTGGCGTTGTACTTGCCATCCGTTTTGGAAATGGTATAGGGTGCATATGCCAGGGCACTGTCCAAAACGGCATCCACACGCTTACGGTACGGGCTTATAAATTGTGCTATGCCTTCTACCGGTGTGGCCGTACTGTCTATGGGCAGCTGTTCCGCCGTTATGGCGCGTAAGGTGATCGGCTGTTGTTTACAGCAAGCCAATACTAAAATTGTTATAAATATAACAAAATGTTTAATATTTAAAATTATAAAGTGTTTTAACTTCGCCATACAGTTGAACGGATAATATTTACATTTGTAGAAATGTAAAAATACATGTTTTTAAAAGGAATTAAGGACAAGTTCAAGCAGAAATCCGGTCGGAAATTTATACGGCAGAGACTGGCAAAGCCTGCGCCTGCAAGTACTAGGAAGAAGGGCGTCCGTAAAATAGGCTGCATTGTTGATCTGGATGAATTTGACAAGGCGGACATGTTCCATGAGTTTGTGGAAGAGTTTAAACTACAGCCCAATGCGGTTAAGATAATTGGGTATAAAAGTTATTACGACAAAAACTCGCCCTATGCGACGCCCGTATTTTCGGACAAGGACCTGGGTTGGAACGGGGATGTAGAAAACAGCTACGCATTGGAGTTTTTAAATGGGGAATATGATGTATTGGTAAATTACTACAAGCAGCACAATTTGTTGTTGAACATTATGTCCCTAAAGACGGTAGCCCGTTTAAAAGTGGGTTTTAAGGAAGCGGGACCGGAGTTTAATGATTTGATGTTGGATACGCCGATGTCCGATTTTAAAACCTTTAAAACCGAGTTGAAGAAATATTTAGGCGTATTTAAAGAATTATAGTTATGGAACAATTAAGGGGTACAGGTGTGGCTTTGGTTACGCCGTTCAAGAAAGATGGTGGGGTAGATTTGGAAGCCCTTTCCAACATTGTTGCACATTGCATAAAAGGAAGTATAGATTATTTGGTAGCGTTGGGAACCACCGCGGAGACCGTCACCTTGACAAAGGACGAGAAACAAGTGGTGTTGGATACCATAGTGGTGGCCAATAATGGCACTTTACCCTTAGTAGTAGGTGTTGGTGGCAACAATACCATGGGAACGGTACAGGAATTACACACCATGGACCTTAGCGATTTTTGTGCCATACTTTCCGTATCTCCCTATTATAATAGACCTACGCAGGAAGGCATTTATCAACATTTTAAGGCGATTTCGGAGGCTTCGCCCTTGCCGATAATCCTTTACAACGTGCCCGGAAGAACGGGGAGCAATATGCTACCGAGTACCACCTTGCGCTTGGCGAACGACTTTGCCAATATTGTGGCAATTAAGGAAGCATCGGGCAACATGGTTCAGGTAATGGAGATACTACGGGACAAACCGTCCGACTTTATGGTGTTATCGGGTGATGATATTACTGCCTTGGCTACAGTTTTAGCAGGGGGTTGTGGTGTTATTTCGGTCATTGGACAAGGACTGCCTCAAGAATTTTCGCAAATGGTGCGTTTGGGACTGGCAGGTAGCACAAAGGAAGCCTATGGGCAGCACTATCTTTTACAAAGGGGAATGGGCCTTATTTTCGAAGAAGGAAATCCCGCAGGTATCAAGGCAATATTGGAGCTACTGGGTCTGTGTAGCGCCGATGTGCGACTGCCATTAATAGCTGCCTCGGCCGAACTCAAAAAGAAAATTCGTCTGTTTGTACATTCATCTTCAAGGATTATGGCTTAGTTTTTTATGTTAAAATGTATCTATACTCCTACCAAATGAAAACCCGAGTTTTTATCTCTTTCTTTTTGCCTTTTCCGTCGTTAAAATTAAAAACCGTAGCTACGGCTATGCTTCGCCATCGCTACGGCTCGCCCACAGCTTTCGCTGTGTCGTGCCTAGGCAAAGAAAAAAATAAAATTATTAAAATTCTCGGGTTTTCATTAAGTATGAGTATACAAGCCCTTAGTGTATGGAGATTTTCCACTTTTTGTACTGTTTTCTAAAGCTGCGAATTTCCGCGCGTAATAAGTTTAGGTATTCAGTTTCCTGAACACCGTCCTTTTCCAGTCCAATGCAATAGGAGTTGATGTTTCGTATCATTATGTTTATGAAAGAAATCGTGTGCCTGCGTTCGGAGCTGCATGTGGAGAACTCCGCTTGGACAATCTTCTGAGGTATAAGTATGGTGTCCGTTAAAAGGGAATTGGCAATGGTGTCCCTTAGACTATTGGATTGGTATAATGTCAACAAATCCTTGTTCAGGGAAACATAGGATACAATTTCCCTGCTCATAATACAGAGTTTCATTGCTTTTTGGTAAATAGGCAGCTGCCGTAAATTCTTATTTGACATGGTGTCTCACAATTAATTGTAAAATATAAAGTTACTACGCAATTTTGTTAGAATGCTTTCCAATACAAAGGAAATTATTAAATTAGCTGTTGAAACTAAAGATTAATTTAAATTATGGGTTCGAATGTAAAGATTGATGAGCTGAACTGGAAAATATTGAGTCGGTTACAGCAAAATTCCAGGGAATCCTTTGCTACTATTGGTCGCGCTATAGGTCTTACGGCGCCTGCGGTGGCGGAGCGGGTAAAAAAAATGGAGGATGCGGGAATTCTCCTTGGTTACCATGCCGTGGTCTCCCATTCGCTCACGGGGCATCAGTTAAAGGCCATTATCAGCTTACGGGCTTTTATGGGAAAATTAAAACCTTTTCTAGCGCTAGTGCCTACCTTTGACGAAGTGGTAAATTGTTATAGAATCACGGGCAATGAAAATATTGTGATGGAAGTGGTGCTAAAGGACCAATTTCATTTAGAGAAATTCATAGACAAGTTAATACAGTACGGTGAAACCAGAACAAACATTGTATTGTCCCATGTAATAGCAAATGCCCCCATCCACGGGAAACCCGTATACTAAGCGAACATAAATTGTTTTTTCCATATATCTTTTAACTAATGGATGAAATCCTTTAATTTAGAACTATATTTTGGCTAGATTTTTGACAACCTTTCTATTATGAAAAAAAATACCATTCTCCTGCTTTTAGTGTTGCCAAGTTTGCTGCTGGCTCAAAATGTGACTCTTCTCAAAGGCGCAATAGCCGAAAATATAGTAGTAAACGACTCCTTGACCGAAACAATGTCCGTTTATTTGCCCAATTCCTTTGAGCTGTCCAAAGCGTGGCCCATTGTCTTTGTTTTTGATATGGACGGGAATGGAAAGCAGGCTCTTTCTATGTTTAAAGAGGCTGCGGAGCAGGAGGGGTACATTTTGGCCACATCCAACAATACAAGCGATACCTTATCGCTTTCCAAGAATATTTTAATTGCGGACAGGATGTTGGCAGGTGCACTTGAGCTGTTACCCGTACAAAAGGAGCGGCTGTACACCGCCGGTTTTTCGGATGCCGCTAGGTTTTCATCGATCCTACCAAACTTTATAAAAGGTGTAAAGGGAGTAATTTCCTGTGGTGCCGCCGTTGGTAATTTAGAAATCCTAAATTCGAAAAAACCCTATTATTTTATAGGAATCGTAGGAAGGGAGGATTATAATTTTATTGATATGATGGAGACAAGAAAGGTGCTTGATAACCTAAAGTTCCCAAATCAATTATTGTTATTTGATGGAGGCCATGAATGGCCGGGCAAAGGGCTAATCGCAGATGCTATGCGTATATTGACGTTCTCTGCCATGGCAAAGGGCGAAGCCCCAAAAGATGACCAAATGGTAGCTTCTTCCTATCAAGAATCCTTGGTAGCGGCCAATACCCTTTACTCGGATCAAAAGCCCTTGTTGGCGGAACATTTGTTGTCGGAAATGATGCGCATCTATGGCCCCTGGATGGATTTGGATTCCTTAAAGGATATTCGAAAGCAATTGCGGAGGACCAGTTTATTTAAAACGAGTAGGAGAAATCAGAACAATATCATGCTAAAAGAGTCTTTGACCAAAGAGGACTATCTCTATTTTTTGGAAGAGGACGTGATGACCTATAACTATAATAATTTGGGTTGGTGGAGCTATCAGATGGAGGAACTGGACAAATTGGAAAAAAGCAACAATGTATATGAAAGGCACATGTCCCATAGGCTTCGGGGCTATGTGAACGCATTGATAGAGGATACCATAGATATGATTGCATCGGACGAGAAAGCTGTGGATATGGATGCCCTTACTTTTTTGTACATGCTCAAGACCGTTACGCAACCTAAAAACTTTGAATACTACCTTAATATTATTTCCAACAGTGCAAAGATAGAGGATTATGGCACCTCGCTTTTTTATCTGGAAGAGCTGCTTAAGAACGGTTACCGCAACAAGGATCAACTCTACGCCTTAGAGCATACAGCTCTTTTCAGGATTATGCCAGAGTTCAATGCCGTGGTTAAAAAATACCTGGACGAGGCGCGTTATGATATTATGGAAAGATAAGATAGATACTCCTGCCAAATGAAAACCCGAGTTTTTGTCTCTTTCTTTTTCCATGTGCCGGCGTCAACCCCGAACGGTCGGGGTAAATTGTAGCTACGGCTATACCGTACAATTTTGCCTTGGCAAAGAAAAAAATAAATTTGTCAAAATTTTCGGTTTTTCATTAACATGGGCATAGCTGCTGTCGATTTTCGGCGTATGGCAAATCCCTTGCCCGTAAAACCCTATTTGTTACTACAACGGATTACACTGGGTTAAAATCGCTTCAAAACTTTTGGGGTACTTTGTAGAGTTAATGTATTTTTGATAAAAATTGAATTACATGAACGGAATAAAAGGAGCTATACTGGCACTGCTCGTTATCACTGCAGGCTGTAGGGAGGGTAAAAAATATCACGATGCAAAGGAAAGGCCGGTGATGGCAGCGGACTCGGATAAAATTGCATCGGTACTGCAGTTTCAGGAAGAGCTTAATGCGGAATTCAAAAATCCCGAACAATCACCATTGGCGGACAGGTTTCGAATAGATTTTGAAAGTCTGGATTTTTTTGCCCCTGACACCAATTACGTGGTAAAGGCAGCGTTGATACGGACACCGGAAGCCCTACCTTTTTTAATGCCGACAAGCACAGGTGACACATCCAACGAGGTGGTTTATGGTATTGCCGAGTTTACGCTGAACGGCAAGGAACACGCTTTGGAAATCTATCAAAATCCAGAGTTGATACAGGAAAAAGGATATGAAGATTACCTCTTTTTGCCCTTTTCCGACCTCACAAACGGCAAAGAAACCTATGGCGGCGGTCGTTACCTAGATCTTAGGGTTGCGGCAGGGAAAACCCTGATTTTGGATTTTAATAGGGCATACAATCCGTATTGCGCCTACAATAAGAAATACTCCTGTCCCTTGGTGCCTTCGGTAAATCATTTGGATACGGCGGTCATGGCCGGTGTAAAGGATTTTAAGAAATAAGTTCCTCTTTTTGGTAAATTCGACACTACGTCCGCATGAACCTAGGGCTTTCATTTACAAGTATATGTCAACTGCCTATGCCATAACCATATTGCCAAATTAAAGTATACTTATAGCTCGCACTTCCATATTGCTTTACAGTTTCCTAATAAATCGCCTGACTTGGGATTATCACTATTTCAACCCTTTTTTGCTCGTTGACTTATTTTTGCCCCGAAAACTCAGTGTTGGTTCATTCTAAAGTCCGGATAGGCATCCATGCCATGTTCATGAATGTCCAATCCCTCCAGCTCTTCCTCTTTGGAAACCCTAAGGCCTAAGGTCGCTTTTAGCCCGCCCAGTAAAATGCCGGAAATGATGATGCAAAATGCGCCTATGATCAATACGCCGTACAATTGGGTAAGAAACTGCCCTGAACCGGCTTTATCCCCAAAAAGACCCACCGCCAAGGTACCCCAAATACCACAGAATAGATGTACGGACACGGCACCAACGGGATCATCCAGTTTTAGTCGGTCTACCAAGGCTACGCCCAGCACTACAACGATACCGGCCAAAAAGCCTATAACCACGGCCTCGTTTGGTGACATAAGGTCGGCCCCTGCCGTAATACCTACCAAACCTCCCAGTATACCGTTTAGAAACATGGTCAAATCCATATTTTTGTAAAGAACCGTAGAAAGGATAATGGCGCCAAAGCCTCCAGACGCAGCGGCCAAGCTAGTTGTGACCAAGACTAGGGAAGTCAATGCGGGATCTGCCGAGAGTACCGAGCCACCGTTAAAACCAAACCATCCCAACCAAAGAACCAAAACACCGGCCGTGGCTAAGGGAATATTGTGCCCCGGTATCGCTTTTGATTCTCCGTCCTTACCAAATTTCCCTATTCTAGCCCCTAAAAGTGTTATGGCCACCAAGGCTGCCCATCCGCCTACGGAATGCACCAGCGTGGAGCCAGCAAAGTCATAAAACCCCCAAGATTCCAAAAAGCCACCGCCCCATTTCCAGGCACCTACAATAGGGTAGGCCAATCCTAAATAAATCAGGGTGAAAATCATGAAAGAGCCAATTTTAATACGTTCTGCAACTGCGCCCGAAACGATAGTGGCAGCTGTTGCGGCGAACATCCCCTGAAATAGGAAATCCGTCCACCAGGTGTACCCGCCATCGGCGTATGCGGCGGTCATACCCCCTTCGGGAGCGGCAATACCAAAACCTGCGAATTTTAGTATACCCATATCCCCTTCTTCAAAACCGGGGTACATAAGGTTGAAACCAAAGGCGTAGTATAGTAAAAGTCCACCTGTGATGATGAAGATATTCTTGAATAATATATTAATGGTGTTTTTTTCTCTTGTTAAACCTATTTCCAAAAAGGCAAAGCCGGTATGCATGAAGAATACCAAAGCGGTAGCCACCATCATCCATACGTTATTTGCTGTAAATACTCCTGCGTCCATATTTTTAAGTTTTAGATTGTTGGTGTGTATGTTAAGTACTTGAAGGATATTAATTGATGCCGGCTTGTCCGTTTTCTTTGGTTCTGATGCGGTAAGCCTGAATGATATCGGAAACAAAAATTTTACCATCTCCTACATTTCCGCTGTAAGCTGCTTCTAGTATGGTATGTACTGCCTTTTCCAAAAATTCGTCGGAAACGACTACGGATAGATATCTTCTTTGAATGTCGGTGGTGCTATACGAAATACCCCGATACACATGACCTTGTTTTTCATTTCCTACGCCGGTTACGTCCCAGTAACTAAAGAAATTAACCTCAATTGCATGCAATGCCTCCTTGACATCGTCAAATTTGGACTTTCTGATAATAGCCTCTATTTTTTTCATTTCAATACTGATTTTGTAGGTATAAATCTATATAAAATGATTATAACCCCTAATTATTTTGTGGCTTGTCATTAAATTTTTATTAATTTTTATATTTGACCCCTATAAAATAATGGGTATATGAAAATAATATTGATAATTTTATGAATTTGGATATCTGTAGTGAACCGATTTTTTAAAAAATGGGGATATGTTGCCAGGGTGATTGCAATTTATAAGAAGTAGTTTAGGAAGTAAAAAAGCATTGTTGCCCTGTTAAAATTTTTGGGAATCCTCGATGTTATACTCCTGCCAAATGAAAACCCGAGTTTTTGTCTCTTTCTTTTTCCCTCTGCCGTCGTTAAAATTATAAACCGTAGCTACGGCTATGCTTCGCCATCGCTACGGCTCGCCCACAGCTTTCGCTGTGTCGTGCCTAGGCAAAGAAAAAAATAAAATTGTCAAAATTTTCGGATTATCATTAAGCATGAGTATATTATGAAAAAGGAGATTCTAGCGTTTTGGACAACGCAGCCTTGCTTTTTGCACTATTGGGGAAATTGAATAAAATTGATGGCCCATAATGAATTGAAATCCGCAAACTTGAGTTTGCTCCGAAAACTCAAGTCAAGGAGGAAAAGAGTTATAAAGTTAAAAATTTCTGATTCGGATATTTTCAAATAACTGTAAATAAATATTCAAAAAATAGTAAAAAATTCAAATTTTACCAATCATAAACCAAAGTCCCTTTTTGGAGTGGACTTAAATATAGATATCAAGGCTTTTGAAAATTTAAACTAAAGGATACAGGTAGGTCTTTGTTCAAGCGGCAGGGTTTTAGAGTTTGGCTGTAGGATATCAAGTCCTTCCGAGGTACGGTGGGCTATCCTTTTTATCGGACAAGAGTAAAGAAAGCACTCTTTGAAATCTATGGTAGATGCTATAAACGGTTTTCCCTATACGAACTTGGAGGCCCATAGCCCTAGCGCCACGGCTAAAACGCCCAAAGCAATACTGCAGAAGGTATACAGGGCAAAGTGAAGTACATTGGAGTCCTTTAAAAACAAGTGTCCCTCCATGGCAAACGTAGAAAAGGTCGTAAAGCCACCACAAAAGCCTGCGGTAAGTAATAGGGTTTGATTTTCTGAAAGAAAAGTGGTTCTCATGGAAATACCCAAGATGAAACCTATGAGCAGGCAACCCACACTATTGACTAAGAATGTTCCTAAATAAAAGTTGGTAAAAGTTGGATTAAGGGTTTTGGATATCCAAAAACGGAGCAAACTTCCAAAACCTCCGCCTAAAAAAACAAGTAATAATTGTTTCATACCTGATAAAGGTAAAAAACTATACTGCTTTTTTCAATTCGTGGGAAAGTAAATTAATTGGATAAATGACGGAACCCTCTCGTTTAGATGTTTTGGGTGAAAGTTTCTGCGCTTTTTTGTTTGCCTGTTTAAGGCTTACCAGCATAATAATTGCGTTAAATCCAATTAAAACCAAAAAAATAGTAAGAAAAGTTATCATAATTATACCCCATTTAAATACAATAACGCAAAATTACGCTATTTGTTATAGTTTACGAGTAAAATATAATTATTGTTGTGCAAGTAGCCGTTTTTGTTGTATAGCTGGTATTTATGCTAATTTTTAAGGAAGAATTTAATCAAAAACAGGGTTACTAAGAAGATTAGGAAGAATAAGCCTACCCACTTGACACCTTTATAGTTTTTTTGGTGCAATTTCAGGTCTTTTTTGTAGGAGAGTACAATAATTGTTAGAAATACAATAGCAAAAAGGCCTCCAAAAATTAATTGTCCGCTGCTGAACATATTTTATATTTTTACGCAAAGCTAACAGAAAACAAGAACAGTTAAGATGAAAAACAAAATCAATTGTGTCAAACTTTTTCACGAAGCCTTTGGTATGGGTGTTTCCAATGAAATGATGGCGGACCTGGGTGCGCCCAAGAACTTGTTGCGATTTAATCTAATGGACGAAGAAAACAGGGAGTATCTGGAAGCCGCTACCAATAATGATATGGTGGAGGTGGCCGATGCCTTGGGAGATATGCTCTATATTCTTTGCGGCACTATATTGGAACATGGCATGCAGCATAAAATAGAGGAGGTTTTTAACGAAATCCAACGCAGCAACATGAGTAAATTGGGAGAGGACGGCAAGCCTATTTACCGGGAAGATGGAAAAGTGTTAAAGGGCCCTAATTATTCTAAACCCGACATTGGGGCTATATTGGGAAAATAAAAGGATAGATTATTGGTTCATTTTCACAACACCTGTCGGTCGAAGGTAGGTGCTGTGATAGAACCTTTCAATTCAATGCTAACGTGTTAGGGGAAAATCGAATCTCGGTTTTAAACAGAGCTACTTTAGGTTATGCAATGCGCACGCTGCGTACCCATATCATCAAAATAGTCCTAATAATAAAGGACGCTTGTAGATTCAATTTAGGTTGTTACTTTATACCGCCATCCGTAATTGTCCTCTGATTTGTTGTATTGGATATCCGTAATGACTTTTTTTAATCGGGTAGCATACGGCGTATCCAATTGTGGTAGTTCGTAATCGGTATCTTTGAAGCCGAAGGCGGAAATTGGGGAAATGACAGCTGCCGTGCCAGCTCCGAACATTTCTTTTAGGCTGCCTTCCTTTGCAGCGTGCACCACTTCGGTTACCGATATTTTTCTGACCTCTACCGGAATACCTTGATCTTTGGCAATAGCTATAATGCTCTTACGGGTAACACCATCCAGTATCCTGTCACTTGTTGGTGCCGTAATTAAGGTGTCGTTGATACGGACAAAAATGTTCATTGCCCCAGCTTCTTCAATGTATTCGTGTTCCGTGTCATCTGTCCATACCACCTGGTTGTATCCTTTGGCAATGGCCAACTGGGTGGGGTAAAATTGTCCGGCATAGTTCCCGCCCGCCTTGGCAAATCCTACACCGCCGTTTGCCGATCTGGAATAAGTCTGTTCAATAAGGACTTTTACCTTTCCTGCAAAATAAGCACCGGACGGGGCACATGCAATAATAAATTTATATTGATCGGCCGGAGAAGCATGAAATCCTTTTCCTGTTGCGAACATAAACGGGCGTATATATAAGGACGACCCTTCCTTGGTGGGTATAAAAGCACGATCTAGCTTCAAGAGAGTGGTTAATCCTTCTATAAAGTAATCTTCTGGAATTTCCGGTATGCACAGGCGCTTTGCTGAGATATTGAATCTTTTATGATTTTCTAAAGGCCTAAAAAGAAAAATATCCTCATTTTCATCCTTATAGGCCTTCATGCCTTCAAAAATTGATTGTCCATAATGGAAAATTTTTGCAGAGGGATCCAGGCTCAAGGGTTGGTAGGGAACAATTTTGGGAAGTTCCCATGCACCGTTCTTGTAGTCGCAGACCAACATGTGGTCCGTAAATACCGATCCAAAGGCCAGATTGTCAAAATCTATTTGGCCTATCTTGGAAGTGTGGATCTTTTCTATACTAATACTTTTTGTTTCGATGCTCATTAATTGCTTAAATTTGAAAATTAAAATTAATCAAATATCCCAATGGTCACTTCTTTTTAAGTCGAAAAAAGACCAATTTTACAAAGCAATCCTAATTTTTATAAGATATGAAAGATTTTAACATTTTACTTGTGATTTTTGTGATGCTGTTGTCCTGTAAGAATCAGAATCCGACCCAGGTATCGGACGGTGAGAAACAGGCCATGCGTTCCTTTGGAGAGAAAATTGAAGCGACCGATGCTTCCGATTCAAAGAAGATGTTGGCCGTATATAGTGGAATGGAGCAATCGGATAGTTTGCAAACAAAATTTACGGCAAAGGTTAAGGAGGTATGCAAATCTAAAGGTTGTTGGATGAAATTGGAGCTGGAAGATGGACAAGAGGCGATGGTACGCTTTAAGGACTACGGATTTTTTATGCCCATGGATATTGAAGGAAAGGAGGTCGTTGTCAATGGTCTTGCCTTTGTGGAAGCTATGAGCGTGGAGGATCAAAAGCACTATGCGGAAGATGGCGGGGCAACGGCAGAGGAATTGGCGAAGATTACAACTCCTAAAAAAACCTATGGTTTTAAGGCCAGCGGTGTATTATTGAAAGAGTAGCTTGGAGCGGGAAATCATTACCACTGCGGACGGTTCCAAAACCATTCAGCTAACGGACTGGGACGAACAGTACCACTCCAAACACGGAGCAATACAAGAGGCGTATCATGTATTTATACGGCAAGGATTGGATTTGTTCCAAAATACCTCTTTACACATTCTAGAGATTGGCTTTGGTACGGGGCTCAACGCATTTATTACCTTGTTGGAAGCACCCAAAAAGGAGCTTTCCATTAGCTATTTCGGTGTGGAAGCATATCCCGTTTTATGGGAGGAAGCCAAGCAATTGGATTACGTAGCCCAACTAAAGGTTTTGGAAAGGGAAGATGATTTTGAACGTATGCATACTGCACCTTGGGGCGAAAAGACGCCCATATCGGCATCGTTTAGTCTAACCAAGAAACGAATGGACTTCAAGGATATTGAAGACCGAGAAGTATTCCACCTTATCTATTTTGATGCTTTCGGTGCTCGGGTGCAACCAGAATTATGGACAGTAGCGATTTTCAGGAAGATGTACGCCGCTTTGAAAAGTGGAGGGTATTTGGTCACTTACGCCGCAAAAGGCAGTGTTAGAAGAGCGATGCTGGAAGTGGGTTTTACGGTAGAACGACTTGCCGGGCCACCGGGTAAGAGAGAAATGCTCCGCGCCCACAAGGCCTAAAAGTGCGGTTTCGCATCGTGTTGGTTGAGACACTACACACCCATTTTTCCCCTGTTTAGCGGGCGACACTGTTAAATCCAAATTAAACCTACACCAAGCCTTCCCCAAAAATTATACCTTTGGCCTATGAAGTTATTGATTACAGGAGCTACAGGTTTGGTTGGGCAAGAGCTGGCAGCTCAGTGCCACGCAAAGGGGTACGCCGTAAATTTCCTCACCACAAGTAAGGAGAAGTTGGTTTCCCGGTCCAATTATAAGGGTTTTTATTGGAATCCCAAAGTTGGGGAGATAGATGCGGAATCCTTACACGGTGTCTCCGTTATCATTAACTTGGCAGGGGCAAGTATATCCAAAAGATGGACTTCCAAGTACAAAAAAGAAATCTTGGAGAGTAGGATAGATACTTTGAATACCCTTAATAACGCTTTAAAACAGTTTCCGGAGCATGAAGTTGCTTCCGTCATTTCGGCATCCGCCATCGGGATTTATCCCAATAGCCTTAATAGCTATTATGAAGAAGAGGAAACTGCCGTAGATGATAGTTTCTTAGGTGAAGTGGTGCAGGCTTGGGAGCAGAAGGCCAATGAGTTTAAAACTTTAAATATAAAGCTCAGTAAAGTAAGGATTGGCCTGGTGCTGTCTGCCAAAGGTGGTGCTTTACCGGAAATTGCAAGACCTATTAACTATTATGTCGGTGCCGCCTTTGGTTCAGGGGAACAATGGCAGTCTTGGATTCATATTACGGATCTGGCAAGGATGTTTTTGTTTATTGCCGAGAATAATTTAAAAGGTGTATTTAACGGAGTTTCCCCTAATCCGGTCACAAATAACAGATTAGTAAGGGAGATTGCCAAGATTTTAGAAAAACCTTTATTTCTGCCCAATGTGCCAAAATTTGTAATGCAGACCATTTTGGGTAAAATGTCCTATATTCTTTTTGCCAGCCAAAGAGTAAGCAGTAAAAAGATAGAAGAGGAGGGCTTTAATTTTGAATATCAGAATATATGCAACGCCTTGGAGAACATATATAATAAAAGTGGAATGTGCAGTGTTCCGGATGACAAGGTGCGCAATGAATACGCACCGTAATTTCTCTGGCGTAAACGCAAACTAAAACTTCTAATCCGCTATAGGCGGATTTTTTTTATAAACATGCAAGCTTCCCCTTTTACCATCTTTTCTTGTTTGCAAGCCAAAAAAATAGTGTTTACCATAATATATCCTTAGGCTAGTGACAAAATAAAATAGTCAACGCCGTACACTTTATTTATTTACAAGCCTTTAGGTAAAGGAAAGCTGAAATTCTCATGTTCTCATTGAGGTATTGTCTTAGTTCTGTTTGGAAATGAAGTACTTATTTCTATACAGATTTCGAGTCCAAATCGGAATCTATACTCATGCTTAATGAAAACCCGAAAATTTTGACAATTTTATTTTTTTATTTGCCTAGGCATCCCGATATATATCGGGAAAAGCATAGCCTTAGCAACGGTTTGCCCCGACTGTTCGGGGTTAACGACGGCCAAGGGAAAAAGAAAGAGATAAAAACTCGGGTTTTCATTTGGCAGGCGTATAAATAATGTTTGCGGCCAATAGTTTGGGAAACGTTCTGTCTGCTCTATTTTTTATAGTCAAACGGTCTTTTCTCTTTTGGTGTGTGCTAGTTTAATACTTTAATGACATTTTGACATTTTATAAGATTTGGCAGTACTTTTGCCACCTTGAACAAGTTATTAAATAGCGTAGAATCATATGAGCAATAAAGATACATCTGACGAGATTGAGGATACAATTTCGCAAGAGGAAGAATTAAATGCCGCTGAGAACCAAGAAATGCTTGATGGGCCCGAGCAGACGGAAGAGGAGCGTTTGCGCGAAGATCTGGCAAAGGAAAAAGATAAATTTTTAAGGTTGTTCGCCGAATTTGAAAATTATAAAAGAAGAACATCCAAAGAGCGTATGGATCTTTTCAAAACTGCCGGACAGGAAGTTATAGTGTCCCTATTGCCTGTTTTAGATGATTTTGAAAGAGCATTGAAAGAGCTTTCCAAGTCTGAGGATAAAGAAATGTTCAAAGGGGTAGAACTCATTAACGGCAAATTAAAGGAGGCATTAAAATCCAAAGGTTTGGAGGAACTGCACGTTAAGTCCGGAGACATCTTTGATGCCGATATCCATGAGGCCATCACACAAATACCCGCACCCAGCAAGAAGCTGCAAGGAAAAATACTTGATGTAATTGAAAAAGGATTTAAGCTGGGCGACAGGATCATACGCCATCCAAAAGTGGTAGTAGGAAATTAAAAAAAAGGTATGAAGCAAGATTATTATGAAATACTTGGCGTAGCTAAGGGCGCCTCTGCGGCTGAAATAAAGAAGGGCTATAGAAAAAAGGCCATAGAGTATCATCCGGACAAAAATCCCGGCGATACCAAAGCGGAGGAGAATTTTAAAAAAGCGGCCGAGGCCTATGAGGTGCTGAGCAATCCGGACAAAAAGGCGAGATATGACCAATTTGGACATGCAGCTTTTGAAGGCGGCGGATTTGGCGGCGGCGGAATGAACATGGACGATATCTTTAGCCAGTTTGGGGATATCTTCGGAGGTGCATTTGGCGGCGGCGGCGGATTTGGAGGTTTTAGCGGATTCGGTGGCGGTGGCCAGCGCAGGGTAAAAGGAAGTAATTTACGCATAAGGGTAAAGCTTACACTCGAAGAGATCGCTAATGGCGTAGAGAAAAAAGTAAAGGTAAGGCGCAAGGTTCAGGCCGAAGGCGTTACGTACAAAACCTGTACCACCTGTAACGGTATGGGACAGGTAACCAAAATACAGAATACCATTCTAGGTAGAATGCAAACAGCCGCTACCTGCAGTGCCTGTGGTGGTGCCGGACAGCTATTGGACGGTAAGCCCGGTGATGCGGACGCCCAAGGATTAAAGGTGTCTGAAGAGACGGTAGCTATAAATATTCCGGCCGGTGTAGAGGACGGGATGCAGTTGAAAGTACCCAATAAAGGCAACGAGGCACCCGGTAATGGCGTTCCGGGCGATTTATTGGTAGCTATAGAGACGCACGAACACCCCACCCTGAAAAGAGAAGGGGATAATTTGCATTATGATTTGTACATAAGCATATCCGAAGCGGTGCTGGGAACATCTAGGGAAATAGATGCGGTTGGCGGAAAAGTGAGGATAAAACTGGAATTCGGTATCCAGTCCGGTAAAATACTGCGTTTGCGCGGAAAAGGCATTTCCAGTTTAAACGGGTACGGAAGCGGGGACTTGCTGGTACATGTAAACGTTTGGACGCCAAAAGAGCTTAATAAGGAACAAAAAGATTTTTTTGAGCGGATGCAGGGCACGGATAATTTTGAGCCAAAACCCGAGAAATCCGATAAATCCTTCTTTGAAAAAGTAAAAGATATGTTCTCTTAATCCTAAAAGCTTTGGATTATAAATAAAAAACGTATATTTGATTTAATATTGGGAAACCAATATTAATTTTCTTTTTCATAGCAATTTTTTTCCCACCCTTAATTCTTTTAAGGGTGGGTTTTGTTTTTAGGGCTTTTATTTTGCTTTTCGTGCTGTTTTGGCACAGGAAACCGATCGAATAGAAAAGTATGATCCTTTTTTTGATTATTATCGGTCTGTAAAAAGGCCTGTTAAAAAAGTTTAGGGTAAGCTGAAAAAACACCTTTTAAAACAATTCTATATCTTTGACCAAATTGCGCACATGAACAATATTTTGGTAGTTGACGATGTTACCAAACAATATGGTGATCACACAGCCTTAAAGCATGTATCACTAGAAATCCCCAAGAATAGTATTTATGGCTTATTGGGTCCCAACGGAGCTGGCAAGACCACGTTGATCAGAATAATCAACCAGATTACCTACCCGGACCAGGGAACGGTTTTCTTTGATGGGAAACCACTTAGACCGGAGCATATAGCCCAGATCGGTTATTTGCCGGAAGAGCGTGGCCTGTACAAAAGCATGAAAGTAGGGGAACAGGCACTGTACCTGGCGCAATTAAAAGGACTTTCTAAAACGGAGGCAAGGAAAAGATTAAAATTTTGGTTCGATCGTTTTGAAATAGGGGACTGGTGGGGAAAGAAGATCCAAGAACTCTCCAAGGGCATGGCCCAAAAGATTCAATTCATAGTAACCGTACTCCATGAGCCTAAGTTGCTCATTTTTGACGAGCCTTTTAGCGGGTTCGACCCCATTAACGCCAATATCATAAAGGATGAGATCTTAAAGCTCAAGGAAAATGGTGCCTCCATTATTTTTTCTACACACCGTATGGAATCGGTAGAGGAACTTTGTGAGTATATTGCCCTGATACATCGATCTGAAAAGATTTTGGATGGAAAGTTATCGGACATAAAGAAAGTGTTCAAGAATAATATTTTCAATGTAGGCGTAAGTATAGCGAGTCCTAATGGTCTGTTGGATTCATTAAAGGAGCGTTATCGGATACTTTCTTCCAGCTATGATGGGCAAGAAAAACAACTGAATTTTTCCATTCAGTTACCCAATGATAATTCAGGCGAACTACTCGGTTATCTTGGTTCAAAAGCCAACGTAAATAATTTCTTGGAGACCATACCTTCCGCTAATGAAATTTTCATTAGGACTATTCAAAATAAAGGATTCGAAAATGAATAAGCTACCACTGATCATAAAAAGGGAATACCTGGCAAAGGTGCGCAACAAGTCTTTTGTCGTTATGACTTTTTTGAGTCCTATACTTATGGTAGGCATGATTCTTCTTATTGCCTACCTGACCAGACTGAACGATAGCGAGAAAAGGGTCATTGCCGTGCTCAACGAAAGCGACTATTTCTCTAACGAATTTATGACCAATGAAACCACGGCCTACGTAAGATATACAGATCTTACCTTAGAACAGGCGATGGACTCCACCAAGCAAATGGGCTATTATGGGTTGGTGTATGTGCCCGATGAGGATAATCTGGAAGGCGTAACACAACGTTCCTTTTTTTATAGTAAGGATGCTCCCAGTGCCGCTATATTGGAAAGTTTGGAACGCGTATTCAAGGAAAGGTTACGACAGGAAAGATTAAGGGATCTAGGAATATCCGCTGCGGATTACGCCGAAATGGACCAATCCTACCAAATGAATATTTCAACCTTTGAAGGCGAACAGAATCTAAAGGGCATCAACGAGATAAAGGCGATAATTGGCGGTGGTTTCGGTTACCTGATCATGATGTTCATCATCATCTACGGTGGTTTTGTGATGAGAAGTGTCATTGAGGAAAAGACCAGTCGTATTATCGAGGTCATTATCTCCTCCGTAAAACCTTTTCAATTGATGTTGGGTAAGATAATAGGCACCTCCTTGGCCGGCATTACGCAATTTGCTATCTGGATCCTTTCGGGTAGCATTTTACTAATTGTGGCCATGGCCATTTTTGATATAGATGCAGCCATGCTTTCGGGCTCTGGAGCCAACACTGTAATGGGTCAAGGGGCAAATTCCGTGCTTCCTTCGGCAGATATGACCGTGCAGTTGTATGCCCAGCAACTGTTTGATATTCCATGGCTATCGCTCATTTTCTTTTTTCTGGTCTATTTTATTTTAGGGTATTTGATCTATAGTTCCATTTATGCAGCTATAGGTGCGGCGGTTGACAATGAAACGGATACGCAGCAATTTATCTTTCCGGTAATATTACCGTTGATGTTGGCGATCTATGTTGGATTTTTCTCTGTATTCAGTAATCCGCATGGCCCCATCGCCGTAGGGTTCTCATTATTTCCCCTAACCTCGCCCATTGTAATGATGATGCGGCTGCCGGGAGGGATAGGGGATGGTGGAGTTCCCATTTGGCAATTGGTTTTATCAATTTTGATTTTAATAGTTACCTTTATCGGTATTGTTTGGTTGGCTGCAAAAATATACCGGGTAGGCATTTTAATGTACGGTAAAAAGCCGAGCTATAGGGAGTTGTTCAAATGGCTCAAATACTAGGTATGATTCAAGATAAAACCGAGAAGATAAAGGAAACTATAGCGTACGATGTTTGGGGCGCTATCAAGCAATTCCTGGAACTTGGGATTCATTTTGGTTCCGGTGAAAAATCCATAAACATAACCATCGGCTTGTTGTTGTTGCTGACGACTGCCTTTGTGGTCTCCAGCTTTTTTATGAAATCGATTCGCAAGTTGTTTACGCGAAACATGGAGACCGATGACAAGCTTAAGTTTGTAAGTATCTTTAAGTTTATCAAGTACGTTGTCTATATTCTTGTGATTCTCTTTACCATGAGTTCCGCAGGTATCAATATTACGATTCTCCTTACGGCCTCCGCTGCCCTTTTTGTAGGTCTAGGTCTTGCGTTGCAAGAGCTTTTTCAGGATATTATAGGAGGCATCGTTATCATTGTTGATAAATCGCTCCGCGTAGGCGATATCGTAGAAGTAGAGGATAGGGTCGGAAAGGTATTTGAAATAAAGCTCAGGACGACAAGGGCCATTACCCGGGATGATAAGATCATTATTATTCCAAATCATAAATTTATTAGTGATATTGTTTATAATTACACCCAAAATCACAAGATAACCAGGGAGACCGTTAAGATCGGGGTGGCCTACGGCAGTGATATACAATTGGTGACCAAAATATTGGAGACTATTGTTCATGACCAACGGGGTGTTTTAAAAAACCCTAAACCTTTTGTTTTATTCGATGATTTTGGGGATTCCGCCTTGCTCTTCTCCGCTAACTTTTATATAAACGATAGTTTTACGGACCCTAGGATCAAGAGCGAGATACGCTATAAGATCGATGCTGAATTCCGGAAAAGCAAAATTTCAATTCCGTTCCCGCAGCGCGATGTCCATATTTTTCAACAAAGTCCTTTTCAACATAGCGGCATTCAAAACTCCAGCAAGGAACTTGGAAGCGGGGAGGAGTAGTCCTACTGGCGTTTTTTCTGTCCGTAGGTGTTGTTATGGCGCAAACGCCAGATGTGTTCAGGGTGGAGTATATGTCCATGCCCAGAAACGATTCCGGGGCAGAATTGGCGCGGATAAAGTTAGTGGCCAATTTCCCTATTACAATCGGGAATTATAGGAATGTCATACTAGGAAGCGAGTACAACCGTGTAGCTTATGATTTGGAAC
>Ga0306871_1000075_pt1 | contig 41534 bp, 38 predicted proteins | sample AntRauMeHopE1497_FD_190447 | JGI IMG/M metagenome (GOLD analysis project Ga0306871, IMG submission 190447) | Saline lake microbial communities from Rauer Islands, Antarctica - Metagenome Hop E1 #497 (v2) (version 2) | ecosystem: Environmental > Aquatic > Non-marine Saline and Alkaline > Saline ... | reverse complement strand
TGTATTGGCTAAGTCTGAAATTTGTTTTGAGGAAAGGCATGGCACAATTGAAGTATTATATAATGGAAGACTCGTAACTAAAAAATTACGCTCAATGGAAGTTAATGAATCGGTTAGCGATGTAGCTACGATGCCTGAAGTTAGAGATTGGGTTAACTTAAAAATGCGAGCGCTGGTAGAAAACGGTAGGTTTATTGCTGATGGTAGGGATTTAGGAACTGTTGTTTTCCCGAATGCAGCACTGAAATTTTGGCTCAATGCAGATCCTAAAGTAAGGGCAACTAGAAGGGTATCTGAGTTAGAAGCTATGGGTGAGTTAGATATTGACTACAATAATGTGCTAGCAAATATCATTGAAAGAGACTATAAAGATAGCTCTAGAGCTGTAGCGCCACTTAAAAAAGCAGATGACGCAATAGTAGTAGATACCACAAATTGTAGCTTTGAAGACCAAGTTTTAAGAATTTCTTCTTATATTTCTGAGCTATTAAAACCAATCTGATAATCAGAAAGGTCTAATTTTTAACTCTATCCCATTGCTGCGCATTTATTTAGTAGCGATGGCGGAATATTTATACATGGAAAACGAAGAACAAAAAAACGTCGAAGAAACGACGGTAAACAATCTAGAAGAAGTAAAAGAAACAGTAGAAACTACAGAAGTAGCAGAAGTTACTGAAGTTGTTGAAACTGTTGAGGCACCCGTTGTTGAGAAGAAAGAAAAAGCTATTGCTAGCTTCTCAGGCGATATTGAAAGCCGTGTTTACACCTTTGCAGAATTAGAAGCGGCATCTGAAGACTACACTGATGATGAGTTCAATGACATGGCAACGATGTACGAGAGTACACTTAGCTCTATTGACGAAAAAGAAATTGTTACAGGCCGCGTAGTTTCTATTGATGAGAAATATGTAGTTGTTGATATCGGATTCAAGTCTGAAGGTATCATCTTTACTAACGAATTTTCTGCTAAAACACTTGAGACCCTTAAATTGGGTGATGAAATTGAAGTGTTCTTAGACAGAGTTGAAGACAAAGATGGTCAGTTAATTCTATCCAGAAGAAAAGCTGATATTCTCCAAGCATGGGAGAAAATTGAAGCAGCTCACGAAACGGAAATCATTATTGATGGTTTCATCAAACGTCGTATCAAAGGTGGTATGGTTGTTGACGTTTACGGTATCGACGCGTTCTTACCTGGCTCACAAATTGACGTACGTCCTGTACGTGACTTCGACGCTTATGTGGGTAAAACCATGGAGTTCAAAGTGGTTAAACTTAACATGCGTGCTGAGAACGTTGTGGTTTCTCACCGTGCACTTATTGAGTCGGATCTTGAAGAACAACGCGAAAAAATTCTTGATTCTATCACTCCAGGTCAAGTACTTGAAGGAACTGTTAAAAACATCACAGACTTCGGTGTGTTCATCGATCTTGGTGGCGTAGATGGTCTTCTTCACATTACCGATCTTAGCTGGGGCCGCGTAGAAAATCCTTCAGAAATTGTACAATTAGATCAAAAAATGAACGTAGCCGTTATCGATTACGATCAAAAATCTAAGCGTGTATCTCTTGGTCTTAAGCAATTACAGCCGCATCCGTGGGACGAAATTGATTATAAATACCCAGAAGGTGGACGTGTACAAGGCCGCGTAGTATCTATTGCAGATTACGGTGCCTTTATTGAACTAGAAAAAGGTATTGAAGGTCTGATTCACATCTCTGAAATGTCATGGACTCAACATATTAAGCATCCATCTCAATTAGTGCAAAAAGACGACATTATCGAATGTGTGGTTCTTAGCGTTAACAAAGATGAACGCAAGATTTCTCTTGGTGTTAAACAACTTGAGAACGATCCATGGAGCGATATCGAAGAGCGTTACCCAATCAATTCTACGCATAAAGGTACTATCCGTAATCTTACCAACTTTGGTGTATTCGTAGAACTTGAGCCAGGTATTGACGGACTTATCCATATTTCTGATCTAAGCTGGACTGAAAAAGTAACTCATCCATCTGAAATTGTTGAGAAAGGTCAAGAAATTGAAGCTAAAATCTTAGCTATTGATTTTGACAACCGTAGAATTACCCTTGGTCATAAGCAAGTAACAGACAATCCATGGGATTCTTACCACGAAACCTATTCTCCTGGTACTGTAATAGAAGCTACTGTTTCTAAAGTAACAGAGAAAGGTGTTCATGTTAAGCTACAGATTGGTATAGATGCGTTTATTCCTGCCAATAAAATGATTACTGATTCTGCTGAATTAAAAGAAGGCGAAGTAATCAACGCAACTGTTACTAACTTAGACGAAGAGAACAAGTTTATTGAGTTAAGCCAAGACATTAAAGAAATTGGTAAACTTAAAACTGCTATCAAGAAAGCTGAAGCTAAGAAAAGCGAAATCACCGGCACACCCACTCTTGGTGAGATGTCTGGCTTAGCTGATCTTAAAAGGAAAATGGAAGCACAGGAAAAAGAAGAAAAAGAAGAAGAATAATCTGAATGATTCTTTCCTGAATCTATTTTATCTAAGCGATGGTACTTCTGTGCCATCGCTTTTTTTTAATCAACTATTTACTTCCCCTTTATTATGGCTGAAAGAATTACCTATCCTGATACACTAGACGGCATGATTCAACATTTAACCGTTAGAGTGGGCAAGTCGGTTCCTGCCTTTGAAATTGAAGAAAAAGCAAAGCTAGCTCTAGAAATTAATCGCATAAAAAAAGAGCGTAATGCTATCATACTGGGCCATAATTATATGGAAACAGCGCTTTTCAACAGTATTCCTGATTATGTTGGAGACTCACTCGGTCTTTCAAGAATTGCAGCAGAAACTACCGCAGATGTTATTCTATTTTGCGGCGTGCGGTTTATGGCTGAAACGGCAAAAATCGTGAATCCTACAAGAAAAGTTTTACTTCCAGCAAAAAAAGCAGGCTGTTCACTAGCTTCTTCAATTACGCCACAAGATGTTATAGATCTAAAAGCTAAGTATCCTGGTGTTCCTGTGGTTACCTATATTAATACCTACGCAGCGGTTAAAGCTGAATGTGATGTCTGCTGCACCTCTGGAAACGCTACTAAGATTGTTAATAACTTAGATTCTGACGTGGTTATCTGTATTCCTGATGAATTTCTCGCAAAAAATATTGCTAGAGAAACTGGGAAAAAAGTGATTACCCCAGGTGGCATCTTAGGAGCTGATACCATGGTTGTTTGGGACGGGAAGTGTGAAGTGCACGAACAATTCAAAGTCAGCGATATTGAGCAAGTTAGAAAACAGTTTCCTGGTACATTAGTTATTGCTCACCCAGAATGCTCACCAGAAGTTGTAGAAGCATCTGACTTTAGTGGCTCTACTACCAAAATGGAAGAGTTTGTTAAGCAAACCGATTCAAAGCACTATTTATTACTGACAGAATGCAGTATGAGCGACAATATTCAATCTAGTAACCCCGAAAAAGATATGCTAGGATTGTGTAGCGTTCGTTGCCCGCACATGAATGAAATTACACTCGAAGATACGCTTTTGTGTTTACAAGAGGATAAATATGAAATTAAGCTAGAAGAAAATCTTCGTTTAAGAGCGTTAAAGTCCATTGAAAAAATGTTTGAGCTAGGCTAAAACTTTTTGTCTACTTTACACGTCTAATACATGTTGAGGATTTTCCGTTTTCCTCTTTTTTTAAAGTCAAAATCAAATCAATACCATGTTTACAAAAAAAACTGCATTAATATCGTTAGCTGTTGTGTTACTAGTTGTGGTTGGATGGTCACTTACGGGTCCTGGTACCCAAGAAAATATAGATTTAATTGTTAAACCTGCTGTTGGTGAATTTGTGGTTTCTGTGGGAACCTCTGGTGAACTTCAAGCAAAAAACTCTACAAAAATTTTAGGGCCAAAAAACGCTCGAAGTGCCCGAATTTGGAATATGAAAATATCAAGATTGGTGGACGAAGGAACCGTTGTTCAAAAAGGAGACTTCGTTGCAGAAATTGACCGAACAGAGTTAGACGGAAGAATACAAGACAAGCAGTTAAGTGTTGAAGAGCAGCAATCGGTTGTAGACCAAGCTATTTTAGATTCAACATTAAGTCTATCTCAAGCAAGAGATCAGTTAGAAAATATTGTGTTTCAACTTGAGGACAAAAAAATCACCGTTGAACAATCTACTTATGAGTCGCCAGCTGTGCAAAGACAAGCTCGAATTGATTACGAAAGAACTCAGAGGCAATTAGAACAAGAAAGGGTAAACTACCAGACTAAAATTCTGCAAGCAGAAGCCAGAATTAGAGAAGTACAGACGGACTTGAAGAAAGAAATGAATGACTTAAATCAGTCGCTAGAGTTAAAAGATGAGTTCTTAATTTATGCACCGCAAGAAGGTATGATTGTTTATAAGCGAGAATGGAATGGAAGTAAAGTTACCTCAGGCAGTCAAATCAATGTATTCGACCCAGTAGTGGCAGAATTACCAGATATGCGTGTTATGGAGTCTGTGACTTACATAAATGAAGTTGACATCAAAAAAATTAAGAAAGATCAAATAGTTCAAGTCACAATGGACGCCTACCCAGATAAAAATTTTACGGGTTTGGTAACTAAAGTGGCTAATGTTGGCGAAAGAAGACCTAACGCAGATTCTAATGTGTTTGAAGTAATTGTAGAAATTAATGAAGCAGATAGCACGCTAAGGCCTGCCATGTCTACTAGAAATGTCATAATTGTTGATGAATTTGTTGATGTAGTAAGTGTTCCATTAGAAGCCATTCACTCAAACGACAGATATAGATATGTTTTCGTTAAAGATGGCATAAGCACGAAGCGCAGAGAGATATCTATAGGCGACGTAAATGATATGTCTGCTATCATACTAAGTGGCCTAGATATTAATGATAGAGTGCTATTAAATGTACCACAAGATACTGCTGGTTTAGATTGGCAATTGCTAGAAGCAACACTAGCACAAAGCGCAAACTAAGCTGGACTTTATTTCATGCAGCAAATTATCATATACAATCTGCAAATTGCCTTAAATGCGATCAGACAGAATGTGCTTAGAAGTATTTTAACCTCGCTTGGTATTGTTTTTGGCGTATCATCTGTGATTTCTATGCTTGCCATTGGTAGAGGTGCAGAGCAAGAAATTCTTGAACAAATGAAACTGCTTGGCACCAATAACATAATTATTGAAGCCGTTACGGTACAAATGGAGGGAGATGTTGATTCATCACCCTTCAAAGGCAAGGAAAAGCAAGCGTACAGTCCTGGTCTGGGGATGGCCGATTTATATCAAATTCGAGAATTAGTGCCTTCTATTGTTGCAAGTAGCCCTGAAATGGTTGAAGAAACCGTTTTTATTAGAGGCGGGAAAAGTAGAAGTGGAAAAATGCTTGGGGTAGATGCAGCCTATTTTGATATCAATAAGATGGGCTTGTTTTCAGGGGCTTATTTTGACGATAGTCATCTAGAGACAGCTGCACCAGTTTGTATTATTGGTTATGGCTTAGGTGCAAAATTTTTCCCAGGAGAGAACCCAATAGGCAAGAGAATAAAAGCAGGTCCGCTTTGGTTAACCATCATTGGTGTTTTAGAAAATAGAACCCAGCGCATTCAGAATGCAGAGAAATTGGGTATTCGAGATTACAATATGGATGTATTTTTACCTGCACAATCTATGTTGGTTCGCTATAAAGATCGAAATAAACTTACATCACAAGACTTGCAAAAATCTAGAAGTGGTTCTTCTAGCATGGTCATCTTTGGTGGAGGAATGTCGGCTTCATCTTCATCTAGTGAGAGTGAGAATTCTGGACCAAGTGAACCCAATTACCAAATTAATAGAATGATTATCCAGGTTGATAAGAGTGAGCGTTTATCTGCTACTGCCGACGTAATTTATCGAATGTTGAAAAGACGCCATAATGGAGTAATAGACTTTGAGCTTATTATCCCAGAGCAATTATTAGAGCAGGAACAACGGACAAAAACCATTTTTAATGTGGTTCTTAGTTCCATAGCCGGTATATCTCTTGTAGTTGGTGGTATCGGTATAATGAATATTATGCTTGCTTCTGTAATGGAGCGATTCAAAGAGATAGGTGTGCGTATTGCCATTGGTGCCAGAAAAACTGATATCATGCTGCAATTCTTGTCAGAAGCACTCGCTATTAGCCTAACTGGTGGTACAATGGGTGTTATTTTAGGCTTTTTATTAAGTTATATAATTGAATCTACTACTGGGATACCGACCATTGTTACAGGAATTTCTGTAGTAATCTCTTTTGTGGTTGCACTGGCTGTAGGACTTGTTTTTGGAATTGTACCAGCCAAAAAAGCAGCAGACTTCCAGCCTGCTGATGCCGTTAGATATGAATAAAATCCGTTTACCCTATATGTCTACCAGACTACTCTTTTTAGTGGCAGTATTAGCCATGCCCTTATTTTGCTACGCTCAAACTGATGACGCTCTGTACCTAGATCTTGATAATACCGTGGCTATGGCAAAGGAGCAAAGTCCTTCTGCAAAGGCAGCTAAATACGCCTATTTATCGGTTCAATATAGGTATCGCTCATTCGTTGCAGACTTACGACCTAGAGTTTCTTTTAACAATACAGGGACGCAATATTTCAGATCTATTAATGCGGTAACATTGCCAGATGGAACATTATCCTTCCCACTTCAGCAACAAGCACGTTTAAATAATGAAATCCAGCTTGAACAAGTAATACCAATCACGGGCGGTTCAATTGATTTTAGTACTGGTTTAGATCGAGTTTTTGTATTTAACGACAACGAAAACGCATGGCGTAGAAATTGGCAATCTCAGCCAATATCTATTGGTTTTAATCAGCCATTGTATGCATTTAACCCACTAAAATGGGAATTAAAAACCCAGCCACTACGCCGCCAAATTGGAATGAAAAATTTTGTGCAGCAGATGGAAAGTGTGGCAAGTGAGGCCGCCCAATCGTATTTCAACCTATTGCTAGCAGATCAAAACTTAGCGATTGCCAAATTAAATAAGGCTGTTAACGATTCCATTTTTCAGATATCAAAGGGCCGTTTTAATATTGGTACTATAGCTGAAAATGAGCTTCTTCAAACCGAATTAGCGGCAATGAATGCCGCTGCTAGCTTGAACAGATCTCTAATTCAAAAAGAACAGGCTATGCAAAGCTTTAGAATCACTGTTGGCTTAGAAGATGGGCAAGAAATCATTTTAGAGAGTCCTAGAGAAGCGCCACAGATTGAGCTTGACGTACAAAGAGCTGTAAGCCTTGCAATACAAAATAATGCTAGTTTCGATCAGTTTAAGCTTAACGAATTAAATGCTATGGCTAGCTTAGACCAAGCAAAAAAATCTAATACATTTAGAGCCGATTTACGAGCAAGCTTTGGTCTAAATCAACAGACTTCACTTGGTGTACAAGAAGTCTATGATAATTTACAGAACCAGTCTTTTATGAGCGTTGGTATGCAAATTCCTATACTAAACTGGGGCAAAAATCGTATGGAAGTAAAAGCTTCTAAGGCACAAGTAGAGTCAATTAGAAATGAAATTGAACTGCAAGTACGCCTATTGAATCAAGATATTTCTCAACGAATGATTCAATTTAATCAGCTTAAAGAACAGCTAGTTATTGCTGAAAAATCTGACATAATAGCCCAAAAACGCTACGATGTTGCTAAGAACCGTTATCTGATTGGTAAAGTTACAGTAACCGATTTACAAATAGCCCAAACAGAGAAAGATAGTGCTAGGGTGTCCTATGTTAGAGCACTTCAAGAGTTTTGGTCTTCTTACTATCAAATACGCCAGCTTACGCTCTATGATTTTGAAAAAGACGTACCCATTAACTATGAAGTCAATATTGATTTGTGAATCCTATAGCATTGGTGTCTGAGGAAAGGCTTCAAACCATAGTCTATTTTTTACTTCTTATTTTTTTCTTGTTTTTATTCGATAGGCCGGGGCTCCAAAACCAATACAAATTGAGCTATCCCCCTGGCGCTAAGGGCTAAAAGCTTAGATGAAATGCTATTGGTTACGCTGAAAAAACAGAAATGTAGTTCTCAAGTAACTATTCTTTCTTTACACTTTAGCTGCTGTATTTAATTCAAACACCAGTGATATTAAATTCAGTTTTTATTCACTTACTATGGTGGTGCTAGTCTTTAATAACCGGTAAATTTGCGTCACAGGATCTAGATAATAGGTAAATGCATGATACCTATTGGTATAATTTGAGAACGGGTTAATAAAGGCATTTTTATCAATGCTACGATCATTTCTTAGGTGGACATAAGAATAGGAATGTACGCCTTCCTTTATCAAAGCTGTTGTGGTTAAAAAGGGGAAATCAGGGTCTTTATCTGAGCGTAGCCTGTATCTTTTATCAATCTGCCATTGGGTGAAATCGCCAACCAAATATATGGCTTCATTTACCCATGATTGGTCTACTTCAAGGCTGAACACCGTTGACACGTACTCAGCTTCATCGCGGTTGTCAGCCGCATTTCTGACTGTATTTGCACGGCTATTATTTGCATCTAAACCAGGTGTATCTCGTTGAAGTATAACTTTGAGATTGTTATCAGGCCTATCTACCTCAAGAATTCGAAAATTATCTGGCTGCGGATTTCGTAAATTCACCTCTCTAGTTTGGTCATCTGCAATAAAAGAATTACTTCTTGATGGGTGAAAGCCTAATTCGCCTTGAATATTCTGATCTATTATATCGCCAAGAACAGATTCCCCCCAAAACTGATTTTTATAAAAATAGGTGCTTATCTGGCTTATAGGGAATTGCACAAACTCAGGAAGTCTATAGGTTAAAAAGGGTTGATGAATAACCCGAGTATTTCTGCCTGTTGCATAAATTTGTTCAATATTAATGGTTGAACTTTCTAACTCTTCAGAAATGAAGAATGGGAAAGAAGCCCAAACATAGCCGCTACTTGGGTCAAAAAGCTCTAGGCTATAATTGCCACTAAATTTGAATTTCTGCTGCTTACTAGGGAAGTCAATATAGAAAGATCGGTAAAGTGGACCAAGTGAAGCGCGGTTGGTTTCATTTTGAACAATATCATAGCTATTGCCATCTAGGAACATGGGAAGTGGTATACCAGAGGATTCCCAATTTGGTTGATGATGATTAAACCTGATGGCTAATACTGGAGCCTTTGTTGATAATACATCAAAAGAAAGACGAAGTTTTTCAGCACTATTAAGACGAATAATGGGCGCAGCACCTCTGATATTTACTGGAGAGAGATCTATGAAGCCAATTAGGGGTGTTTTTACGCCATAATTATTTGGGATATATGGATTTTTGACCGCAATGGCATTACTTTTTGGTTTAGCTTGTTGCTGTAGTGCTGTGGTGTAATTTGCTAGGCCACAACCAACTAAGAGTAGTAAGAGCAGAAAAATACCTATGTACTTGAAGGATGTATTAAGCATAATAAACACCATTATAGACCGTTATGGCTGCACCGCTTAAGCACAAGTTATCATACTCTTTTGTTTCTAAGTTAAATCTAAACTCGCATAAAAGTTTACCGCCTGGCATCTTAATCATAGTTGTATTCAGCAATTGGGTGCTTTTATGGGCAAAATGCCAAGCTATAGCTGATGCAAGGGCGCCTGTTCCGCAGGCTAATGTTAGGTCTTCTACCCCGCGTTCGTAGGTAATGACATTTAATGTTGATTTACTTAAACCATTTTCTGAGCTTTTAGCAATGAAATTGACATTGGTACCTTTAGAGTTTAACGCTTTATTGTAGCGAATTGCCGCACCGACTTGTAACAGAGCCGCTGAATTGCTTAGGTCTTGATCGAGTAAAACTACATGGTCTGTTCCCGTAAACAATTGAAATAGCGTAATTATTTCTTGAGCTAGGTGCTTTTTTCTGACACTCACTTTCAGACCTTCCCAAGATAATTGTACTTCTGTCGGATTAACTATTGTTGAATAAAGCCCTTTATGAACAGAAAAGCGGAAGTTTTTCCCCATACCCAAAGAATTGGCAAATTGGGCTATACAACGGCCACCATTGCCACACATTCCGGCATCGCTTCCGTCTGCATTTCGATAAATCATTTCAAAATCGGTATTTGGCTCAACGGGTGGGTTCAACACAAGAAGGCCGTCTGCACCAATACCCAATTTGCGATTACACATAGCTGGCGTTTGTGCAATTAAATCAGAAATAGAGAAAGCCTGTTCTCTGTTATCTATAGCAATGAAATCGTTGCCACAGCCGTGTAATTTGGTAAATGGAATGGAGTTCAAAAAATGGGAAATTAATGAGATTGAAAAGCCGGTTGGTGCAAATAGTTTTGTTCTGCTGAGATAATAGGATCTAAGCCACGCATATACTTTGCATATCGCATAGATAAAACCGTAAAAAGCATCTTGAAGTTGCCATTTTGTTTAATAAATGTTCTAGCAGGCGCTAGTTCTTCAATCATTAGCTCAATCTTTGCATTGGGCAGGTTCTTTATAAATTTCTCAAGAGCTAATCGCTGATCCACATTATTGATATGAGTGCTTTTATTGGTGTACTTAATCAAATAAATATCTCTCAATGTGGCTTCAATTAAACTTAATAGGGCTACTTGGTTCTCTAAACTCAACAGTTTGTGCCAATTATTGATAATATTTGTCAATTCAAAAGCATGTTGGCTATACGACAAGCGCAAGAAATTTATGACTTCTTCATGTGCCGAAGCTAAAGCTTCAATGTCATAAAATCGGGTTATGGTGTAGTTACCATTAGCCATTTTCGCAAGTGTTTCAGCTTCATTTTCTTTCAAGCCTTCAAATTGCATTAAGCCGCTTTTAATTTCGGGTACGGTTAATGGTCTGAAATGTATAGTTTGGCATCTTGAGGTAATGGTGGGAAGAAGCTGTTCTGGGTAGTCGCATGTGAGCAGAAATAAAACTTGGGGTGGTGGCTCTTCCAACAGTTTTAGGAATGCATTGGCCGATTCCTTGCGCATTCTCTCTATTCGGGTGATAATAACTACGGTCTTTTTGCCTTCATTGGGTTTATAAAGACAGCTCTTCTTAATCACATTTCTGAAATACGAAATAGGGTAGAAGCTCTGTTTATTACTGGTTTCAATAGCCGATTTTAAACTAGGTCGTCTTTCAAAATCAATGATAGCATAAGGATCTTCCGCTAGTAGATCTAAACGGCCAGTGATTTCTATGTCGTTTGGGCTGTCTGCCACATCTGTTGTTATGGGAAAGTAGAAATGAATATCTGGATGTTTACGCCAACTAGATTTATTGCTTTTCGTAGAATTTTCTGGCAATGTACTCAGATTTTGAATGCCATTTACTGCCTCAGCCATGGCTAATGCAATGGCTTTTTTACCAATACCTTCAGAGCCCGTAAATAAATAGGCATGACTCATTTTGTCTGATTCAACAATTTGGCTAAGTCTTTGACGTACATCTTGTAGGCCAATGATACGTTGGTTTCCTATATCAAGCATAGATAATTTTTTTAGTATTGAACAGGCATAAGTTTATGCTTCCCAAAGGCTTTCTAATAATAAAGAACCTGCCGTTAATAGGGCACCACAAAAACCAATTAAAGGAAGAAATGGCTTCCAGTCAATTGTTGAACCATTGCCAAATAGGGCCGTTTCACTGAGTTCTATGGCTATGAGTAAAGCTGGAAATAAAACAGGAACGCTAATCACCGCAAAAATAGCAGATTTACGATCACTCTCTGCAACTATAGCCGCTAGTAAGGTAGTGGCTGAAGCTAAAGCTAATGAGCCTAAAATAATTACACTAAATAAATTTAGCCAAGATGGCACGCTTAAATTGAGCAAAAGCACATACACCAGTATCAAAGGAATGGTAAACAGCAACAAAAAACTGTAATTAAAGAGCAACTTCCCCCAATAAATTGCTTGAGCATTTGCATTTAGCCGAAGGTATTCCAAGGTTTTTTGCTCGCGTTCTGCAATAAAAAGACGCGAAATAGCGTTAAGCGCTGCAAATAAAATGATAAGCCATATAAGCCCGCTTTTCACTGATTCAGAGGCATTAGCCACCTTTAACGCAAAAATAGCCGTTAATAAGCTACTTAAAGCAAATGCTATTGCCGTATTGATTATGGTACGGCTCCTAAGCTCAATGGTAATGTTGAGCCAAAAAATTTCTAAACTTTGTTTAAGCATATTCTGAAGTAAATTGGGATTGTTAATATAGCTAACTACATTTGTTTGACTAAATGGTTTCTTAGCTGAATACCAACTTATTAACCCAAATTACATCTATCTCTATTGGAAATGATACATTTTTCTGCTGAGTTAATTCGAGATCAAATAGCCTGCGAAGGTAAATACGAGCTAATCCAAGAAATGATTGGCTGGTTAACCATTGAAGGCTATAAAGAAGAAAAACTTAAAAATATTGAAAAAGCAGTTATTGAAAGAGAAATGATAATGTCTACTTCCCTAGGGTTTGGAATAGCATTGCCTCACGCAAAAACCGCTGAAGTACAAAAAACCCATATTTTAGTAGCTAGATTGCTAAATCCCATAGACTTTGAAGCTTTAGACGGGGTTGGTGTTGATATAGTTTTCTTGGTAGTGAGCCCGGTTGAAGATCATAAAAACCACATTCAAACCATTTCTACAATTAGCCGTTTTTTGAATACAGAAGGCAAAATTGACCAAATAAAACACCTGAACCCATTTAATTCTCTAGCTGCAGTATGGGAAGAAAAATAATTTCAAAAGCGATTTTCTTTAGACTAGCTATTTTTCTAGGCCTAATTTGTACAGTTCAAGTAAGCAGAAGTTTTGCTCAAGGCATTGAATCGACTAGTTCTTTAGAATTAGCACAAAAAATTACAGCTATCATTGATACATCTTCGGTTAACCCTGCTTTTTGGGCACTAACCATCAGAGATGAAGATGGTAGCATAATTTGGTCGCTAAATAATGAGCTGTTAATGAGGCCTGCCTCAAATATGAAGCTACTAACAACGGCAACCCTGTTAAACTATTTAGGGGAAGATTACACCCTGAAAACTAGGCTTTATGGTGTAGGTCGACAAATCGGGGATGTTTGGTCAGGCGATTTAATCCTAGTTGGTGGTGGAGATCCTTCGATGGATAAGCACTTTTTCCCGGAAGATCCTTTAACTGTTTACAAGCAAATGGCGGCGTCTTTAAAAGAAAAAGGCATAAAAAGGGTAATGGGAAGTATAATTGGGAATGATAGCCATTTTGACAGAGAGGTTTACCCAAGGTCTTGGGACTGGAACGACCTAAGTTTTTACTATGCACCACAATTAAGTGCACTATCGTTTAACTCTAATTGTATTAATCTAACTGTTGATGCAAACGGAGAAGTTGGTGGCACGCCTAGCCTTTCTTGGTTCCCGTATAATACAAATTACATTAGCTTTGTAAACTTGCAGAAAATAACAGAAATAGGCACAGAGTATGAAGAATACTATAAACGTATGCCTGGCAGTAATACCATTCGATTAGCCAGCACTATGCCTGTTGGGTACATAGAGAAAGAAGACCTAACCGTAGACGAGCCAGCATTATTTGCCATAGATACATTCAAACGTCTTTTACAGGAAGAGGGAATATCTGTACAGGGCGGAATTGCAATGGAGCACATCACACGAGATTATAATAATGAGAAGTACCTACTATTGGCAGAACATACTTCGCCTACGGTCAAAGAATTGATATTCCACATTAATAAAGATTCAGATAATTTCTACACCGAAATGATGCTGAAAGAAGTTGGCTCTTTTGTCTTAGGTGGACAAGGAACTACCGAAAAAGGACTTTTAGCCATGCGTTCTTTTCTGTCTGAAGTAGGAATTGACACCAACTTGGTAGTGCATTCAGATGGGTCTGGTTTATCGGGAAGAGGGCTCATATCTACAGAGTCTGTTAGCATGTTACTAGATTATATGAGAGGAAACGACAAATTTGAGGCCTATTTCGCGAGCTTACCGGTAGCAGGCGTCGATGGAACGCTTAAATATCGTTTCAGAAATAACGATACTTATGCTAAAGTATATGCAAAAACAGGCTTCATAGGTGGCGCCAGAGCCCTCAGTGGATATGTAGATTGTAAGAGTGGTAGAAGATTAACCTTCTCTATGATGACCAATAATTTTGCTGGACCAGTTAGCCAAGTAGACCGAGTTCATGAGGCGTTTCTAGATGTATTGCATAATCAATATTAGCTAAAACTAGGTCAGTAGAATGAATTATAAAGACCTCAGAATTTATGTTTCCATTGCCGATTCAGCTGTTGAAAATTTACTAATTAGCTTTCTGAGGCATTATGAGTTGCGAGTAGATATTATTGCAACACTAAAAAATGATGTGTTAAAGCAAAAAACAGCTCCGCAAAGCAAACCGATAATAATTGTTGACGACTCTTCTGTACTACATTCAGTTTCTATGGGGCTTGGCCATACAGATGCTATATCTGTGATTTTATTGAGTAATGATAATAAAAAAGATAGGCTAGATACGTACAGGAAGTTAGGGGTAGAAGCAATCATGAGTTATCCGCCAAAGCTAGAGGCTGTAGCTGACAAAGTTAGAGAACTGCATTTAGATGAGCTAAAAAAAGCTGGGGCAACTTTAACGGAGGTTTTGATTGATAAAGAGCACATTAGTGCACCATTATCAAGTCAGCACAATGGGTTGATTCCTAAGTATTTGACTCATATAAATACCTCTGCAGTAGAACAAATTTATGGTAAAAGTTTAGCTATTCAGCACCTACGAGATTTGATCGAGCATTTGAGTAAGAATGACTCTACGGTCTTTATTAGTGGTGAATATGGAACGAGTATTGATAAAGTAGCGACATGGTTGCATAGGAAAAGCATGGTCAGAAGTCATGAAATGGCAAACCTTTGCTGTATTGGTTTAGATAATCACAAGCTTGAGGTGTTCTTTTCTGAGCTAGAAGAGCATATCAGTAGTAATGTTCGTTCTAATTCATTTGTAAATGGAAGTCTATACATCAGTAATTTACAAGAGCTTGACGAGCAAGCACAGAATACCTTTTATCGAAATTATATTGAAGTAATACAGCCAAATCTTAGGTCAAATAGCACTGTAAATAAAGGCTTTAGAGTAATAGTGTCAGCTAGGGATTCCATTACTGATTTTGTCAAAAAAGAAAAATTCAGGCAAGATTTATATGATGATCTGCATGCTATACCAATTGAGGTGCCTAGGCTTAAAGATCGCACCACAGATATTCCGCTTTTAGCAAACAAATACCTCCAAAATTATATGGAAGCTTACCCACATTATATGGGAAAGTCTTTCGCACCAAATGCCATTGATTATTTGCAGTCTTTGAATTGGCCAGGCAATGACTCAGAACTAAAAAAGAAGGTAGAAAGAGTTTGTGCACTTGTGCAGCATCCTTTGATTATGCAAGATGACATAAAGTTATACTTGAAGAATTCTGCAAATACCAATCAAATTCAAAATTTATTTGAAAAATATGATGATTTTCAATCGTTCAAAGATGCTTCAGAACGCTTGTTTTTAACTCATTTTTTAGATAAATACGCATGGAATGTGTCTAGAGCGGCTGATGCTATTAAAATCCAGCGAAGCCATCTCTACAGCAAAATTAAAAAATACAATATAGTTAGAGACTAAAAGGAGCCCGTAAAACTATGTCTGCAACCATAATAGATGGTAAACTAGTAGCCGAAAAGATCAAAGATGAAGTGCGTGAAGACGTATTAAATTGGATTTCTAGAGGTAATAGAGCCCCAAAACTACAAGTATTGCTAGTAGGCAGTGATCCGGCCAGCCAAACCTATGTACATGCTAAAACCAGAGATTGTGGAGATGTTGGCATCGTGTCAGATACCTTAATACTTCCTGACACAGTTTCCCAAGAAGAAGTATGCTCGGTTATTCACGATTTTAACGAAGATCCAACTATTGACGGCATTTTAGTTCAACTTCCATTACCAGATCATATTACTCAGCTGGCAATTATTGAGAGTATTGATCACAGAAAAGATGTAGACGGTTTTCATCCAATGAATATTGGTAGACTGGCCATAGACCAACCCGCATTTAAGCCCTGTACGCCATCAGGAATTATGGAAATATTTAAGTTCTATAGTATTCCCGTTAAAGGAAAACATGCAGTGGTTGTTGGTGCAAGTAATATTGTTGGCTCTCCAATGGCTGTTATGCTATCCAGAGAAAACACCACCGGTAAAGCAACCACAACCATCTGTCACAAATACACAAGAGATTTAACCACACACACCATTAATGCTGATATACTAATTGTTGCTGTTGGTGTGCCCAGCCTAATAAAATCAGAAATGGTTAAAGAAGGAGTGGTAATAATTGATGTGGGAATAAATAGACTTGGTGATGAGTCCTTGCCCAAAGGGTATAAACTAGTTGGGGATACCGATTTCAAAGAAATTGTCAAAAAAGCGAGTTATATAACCCCAGTTCCAGGTGGTGTAGGGCCAATGACAAGAGCCATGTTAATGAAAAACACCCTTTTAGCTGCAAAAAAATCTTTATATCCCACTAAATAAATCAAGGTGACATTTTCTGTCACTTTGTGGTAGTATCCTTAAGAGAACAAAAAAAGGATACTACTATGTTTAATACTGCTTATAAATTATCGAATACAAAGCCAGCAATTCGCAGAGTTGGAAGACCTTCCACAGAAAAACGCCTACGAACTAAATACCAACCTTTGCTTAACGATTTGGGTTGGTCTAGTATTCCCAACGCATTATTACTTCATATTGCGGAAGACTTATCGGCTTGGGAAATAGCTAGCTCTGAGAATAGCCAACAACTTGATGCAAAGACATTTACCCGAATTGCCAGAATCAGGTATTGGGTAAAAGCCTATTTAGCGAATCTGTGTTCATTAAAAACCGCTCTGCAAGCACTTTCATGAAATAGCTTTTAGTTTACAATTTAGTGTGGCTTTTTCTTAATTTGAATGCTTTCTACAATTTTTGAATACCAAAATGTCCCATGAGCGCATCAAAAAGCTTTTTCGATAAAATTGCAAGAGACGGTCTAACCTATGACGACGTACTGCTTGTTCCCGGTCACTCTATAGTTTTGCCTAGAGAGGTAAATATGGGTGTTGATTTAACAGAAAATCTACGCTTGAATATCCCCATAATGAGTGCCGCTATGGATACGGTTTCTGAATATAGGATGGCCATAGCGCTTGCAAGAGAAGGTGGCTTGGCTATTTTGCACAAAAATATGACCATTGCTCAGCAGGCCGAGCAAGTACGCATGGTTAAACGTAGCGAGAGTGGTATGATTGTAGAACCGGTTACTCTTCGGGAAGACGCCACGGTGAAAGATGCCAATGATTTGATGCGAAAACACAGAATTGGTGGCTTCCCAATCATCAATGGGGAGTCTAAACTTATGGGTATAGTAACCAACAGAGATCTTCGCTTTGAGTCTGATAATAAAAAGCTATTAGGCTCTATTATGACCACTCACAATCTGATTACTGCAAAAGTAGGCACCACACTGCTACAAGCAGAAATGATTTTGAAAGATCATAAAGTGGAGAAATTACCTATTGTAGATGAAGAGAATAGATTAGTGGGTCTTATTACTTTTAAGGATATCGAAAAGAAAATGAACTTCCCCAATGCATGTAAAGATAGCATTGGAAGGCTAAGAGTTGGTGCTGCTGTGGGTATTGCTGCAGATACTATGGATCGTGTTAGTGCATTAGTTGAATCTGGAGTAGACTTAATTATTGTAGATACGGCTCATGGCCACTCACAAGGAGTGCTTAATATGGTAGAGTCAGTCAAAAAGCTCTATCCATCGCTCAATTTAGTAGGCGGAAATATTGCAACTAGAGAAGCGGCAAAAGCCCTTGTAGAACATGGCGCAGATGTGGTAAAAGTTGGTGTAGGTCCTGGTTCAATCTGCACAACTAGAGTAGTAACGGGCGTTGGGGTACCACAATTATCTGCTGTAATGGAAATTGCCGATTATATGCACTCAATTGGTAAAACGCTGATTGCAGATGGTGGCATAAAACAAACTGGCGACATCCCTAAAGCTCTTGTTGGCGGCGCTCATGCTGTAATGCTGGGTTCAATGTTTGCAGGCGTAGATGAAAGTCCTGGCGAAACTGTTATTTATGAGTCAAGAAAATATAAAACCTACAGAGGCATGGGAAGTATTGGCGCAATGAGTAAAGGCTCAAAAGATCGCTATTTCCAAGATGTAGAAGATGATATTAATAAGTTGGTTCCTGAAGGAATTGAAGGTAGAGTACCCTATAAAGGAACGCTCTCAGAGGTTGTATACCAAATGACGGGTGGTATTAGAGCTGCTATGGGCTACTGTGGTGCTGCAACAGTCTCCGATTTGCATACAAAGGCTGAATTCGTCAAAATCACCTCTGCCGCTTACAGAGAAAGCCATCCTCATTCTATTCAAATAACTAAAGAATCGCCAAATTACTCTTTCAACTAATCTAGTCTAGGGCAAACATCTAGCTTTCGCTAGGTAACTACCATGAAAAGAGTGCTATTTATCCTGTATTACTTCCCTCCAATGGGGGGAAGTGGCGTTCAGAGGCCTCTTAAATTTCTGAAATATCTTGCTCAGTTTGGGTGGGAGCCAATAGTACTTTGCCCAGAGCATGGTGCCTACTTATATATGGATAATAGTCTCAATGAAGATCTTGATGCAATGAACCTGAAGGTGGTACGCGTACCTAATGAAACCCCCTTAAACTCAAAATTGGCTAGCTTCCTCTCAAAGACCACCGAATTGGTAAAAAAGCCTCTTAGAAGTATTAGCGATTGGATCTATATCCCAGACAATAAAAAAAGATGGACCTTGAAAGCTACTGAGATTGGAGAAAAGTTGATTTTTGAGGACAAAATTGACCTAATATTTTCTTCAGGCCCGCCATTTAGCTCTCATTTAGCTGCTATTGAACTCGGAAAGCGTACCAAAACAAAGGTTGTTATTGATTATAGAGATGCTTGGACAAATTCACATTTAGAGCGTTACCCAACTCGATGGCACAAAAAGCAGAATATCTTATTAGAAAATAGGGTAGCCGAAAATGCAGATGCCATTTGCGCGATTAATGAGCCCATTCTGCACTCAGTAACAAAAAATGGGCGCTTAAATCAGCTAAGAAAAGTAATTTCCCACGGTTATGACCATGCTGATTTTGAAAGAGCCCTTAAATTGCCTCTAGATCAAAAACTGCTAGATGCGAACAATATCTATTTCATTCATAATGGTTTATTCTACAATGAAAGAAGACCTGATGAGCTATTAGAAGCTTTTGCTACTTTAAAAAGAAGTGGAACCGCCCCAAAGCTTAAATTAGTGCTTCAAGGTGGTTTAGACGGTATTCAAAAAAAAATAATAGAGAAATGGGGTCTACAACAAGATGTGATAGACCTAGGTTATCAGCCCCATCATCAATCTCTCAGGAATGTGATGGCATGCCAAGCAACTGTTTTACTGATTGGCCACAAAAAACGAGCTGATCAAATTGTTACGGGCAAGTTGTACGAATACATTGGTGCAAAAAAGCCCATAATAGCGTTGGTTCCATCAGGAGAAGCAAAAAATCTTTTAGTCAATTATGGTGCAAGTTATTTTGGTAATCCTTACGATATTGAACAAATAGCGAATTGCATTAGCGCTTGCTACAAACAAATATCTTCCAAAAACGTATCAAATATCAATAATCAGTTAGTAAACCAGTTGAGAAGGGAAGACCAGACAGAGAAATTAGCAATGCTATTTAACGAAACAATATTATTATAGCCGGCATGAGCTATTTGAACTATTATGCGTAATCTATTTCGAATATTAGCCCGTCTACATAATCGCAAGATCAAAATTGTTATTGTAGACCCATCTCATCCAGATGAGACGCACCACACAGAGATTATTCCTGAGGCATTATTTCGGCGGATGATTTTTCTGGTGGTGATGCTTATTCTAGCAATAGGAGCATTTCTGTATGTTTCGCCATTAGGTGATGCAATCTATCATCGAGAAGATCCAGAAATTGCACGAACATTAATAGAAGTAGGTAATAAATTAGAATCGCTCAAAGATACTATGCAGTTGCGCGAATATGAGATGAAGAAGATGAAAGCTATTATGGTTCAGAATGCAGATACAGTTTTTACTGTAGACGAATCTGTAATAGCGGTTGCAGCCAATTACCTAGAAAGCTTAGAAGACTCTTCGACGCTGCAGAATTTCAACTCAAATGAACTCAGTTTTTATTTAGATGGGGGAAATTTCCAGTTGACAGACGACGATTTAATCACAATTGATCAATTGGGAAACGAGAAATCGTTGGTTCCATTTAATTTGCCAATAAAAGGAAGTATTTCTAGGGAGTTTGAAATTCAACAAAACCATTTTGGAATAGATATTGCCTCTGAGAGTGGGTCGTATGTGCGTGCCATAGCAGGTGGTTCAATAATTCAGAGTCAATGGACTTGGAATTTTGGACATGTTATAGTAATACAGCACAAAGAAGGTTACATTTCTGTGTATAAGCATTTAATGAATTCAAATAAAATTGAAGGTGATTTAATTGCTAGAGGCGACATAATTGGCCAAACTGGCAAAGTTGGGTTAATTACAACGGGGCCACATTTACACTTAGAAATTTGGAAGAATGGTTTACCGATTAATCCATTAACTGTATCACATTAAAACTCATGTTTACAAAAAATACACCAAACCAATCAATGAACGGAACACAAAGCGCTGAATCTAATAGCATAAACATGATTAGTGAGGGATCGCTGATCAAGGGGACTATGGCGGCGGCCAATGATATCAGAATTGCTGGTACAATAGACGGTCAAGCTGAGAGTAAGGGGCGTCTGGTGTTAACTTCTAAAGGAAGAATTAAAGGCAATTTAGTTGCTCATGATGGTGATATTGCTGGAAGCGTTGATGGTGAGGTGCATATCTCAGGCACATTGATTTTACGAAAATCTGCTAAGGTACGTGGAGATATTCACACAAAATCTATCATCATTGAAGAAGGAGCTACCTTTAATGGAGCCTGTAAGATGAGTGCGAATCCGTTAGAGGGTGTTGAAAGCATGAGAAAGATTAAAGCACAAGAACAGGTTCAGACTCAAGCCCAAATAGCCTAAGGTAGACATGGAAGATTTAAAATCTTCTTTAAAGTATATAAGCTTTGGTTTTGAGTTAGTTGGAAGCTTATGCATACCAGCAGCTGTCGCGTATTATTTTGATACATCTTACGGAAATCCCTCAGTTTCATGGATTTTCATAGTTGGTCTTTTCTTAGGCTTGGCTGTTACCTACTTTCGTCTGAGATCAGTTATTAATTCAATTAATCGAGAAACAATCGTAAAGAAGAAGGATAATTGAACAGGCTTATGAGTCTGAATATTTACATACTTTTTTTTACAGACTTTAGCGTTTTTATACCTATATTTGCAGGCGTTTTGATAAGCGGCCTAATTACTCTGCTGCACTATACATACTATGTTCGTGTATTAAAGAATAAGAAAGAGGGATTTACCCGTTCGCTGTTTTTCATTACAACACTTAGAATGTTACTAATTGTACTCTCGATAGTTGGATGTTTCCGCCTTTATAGAGAACAACTACTTGCGTTCACCTTATCAATTTTGATTAGCTACGTAGTGTTCTCATTACTAGAAATTAATATCACAAAGAATTATCTGGACCAAAAGTCACTCCCAAATGTTTGATCTGCTTAGGCGCTTCGCGCTTCTTACAATAGCTTTTACCATGTTTAGTTCAACACTAATAGCTGCCGATAGTGCAGACTCAAAAAGTGATATTCCTGATTTCTTAGGCTACGTTGAAGATCATGACTATCTAGAGTTGCTTGGTGTTAAAATCTATTTACCAAGAATACTTGTTGTAGATGGGGAATGGTTCTTTTACGCCAATTCTAAGGCGGCTGTTGAATCGGGCTCATTCATAGATAACAACCATAAGTTGGAGCCAGCAAACGGCAAACCGATTACTATTGATTTATCTATCACTTCGCATTTATTATACTTCTGGTTTGCTGTTGGATTAACATTATTAATTTTCTTCTCAATGAGTGCCCGTTATAAAAAGGGAACAGGAATAAAGTCAGCACCAGCTGGGTATTTTCAAAATATTATGGAAGTGTTGTTCATATTTATTAGAGATGATATTGCTAAGGAAAATATTGGTGCGAAGAAATACAACAAATATGTGCCTTATTTAGTAGGCATGTTCTTTATAATCCTCTTTATGAATCTTTTTGGTTTGTTACCATGGGGCGCAACAGCAACAGCTGATTTGACTGTAACTGCTATTTTAGCTTTAACTACATTTTTAGTAACGCAGTTCTCTGGGTCAAAGGATCACTGGACTCACGTTTTTATGTTCCCTGGTGTGCATCCGGCAATACGCATAATTCTTACACCAATTGAAATTATCGGCTTATTCACAAAGCCATTTGCATTATGTGTTCGCTTATTTGCAAATATGTTCAGTGGTAAATTAATGGTCATGTCGATCCTTGGTTTAGCTTTTATTCTAGGTGGAATGTTTGGTCCTATTGTAGGATATGTAACAACTGCATTTGTTGTGCCACTTACAGCTGTTCTATACGTATTGAAAGCTTTTGTAGCATTGCTTCAAGCGTATATCTTTACTATGTTGTCAGCCGTTTTCATAGGCATGGCTGCTGAAGAACATGAGCATCATACAGAACACGCACATTAAAATTTTCTCAAAAAAACCTCTAACAAAATATAAAAATCAGGTAATTATTATGGGTTTACTAGCAGCAGGTATTGGAGCTGGAATGGTAGCGATTGGCGCAGGTATAGGCATTGGAATGATAGGTAAAGGTGCTACAGAAAGCATCGCTCGTCAACCAGAGGCTGCAGGCGATATTCGTGGGGCTATGGTTCTTACAGCCGCCTTCATTGAAGGTATTGCTCTTCTAGCCGTTGTGGCTTGTATTTTATTGATCTTCCTTAATTGATAAATAAAATCTAATTAAGAACATTACTTAACAGATTCCTATGTTGGCTTTATTATTTGCCGGTGCTGATTTTTTATCATTTAACGCCGGATTCGCTTTTTACGTCGCAGTAACTTTAGCTCTTTTCATGTTCATCATGTATAAATTTGCATTGCCAGTAATGGCAGCCGCAATTCAAGAGCGCGAAGCGACCATTACTAATTCTTTAGAAGCTGCAGAAAAAGCTCTGACACGCGCTGAAGAGGTTGGTAACGAAAATAAAAAAGCACTACGTGAGGCTGAGTCAAAAGCTCAAGCAATACGTGATGAGGCTATTCAAGAAGCTGAAGTAATTCGTTCACAGAGGCTAGAAGCGGCCAAGACTGAAGCAACACAATTGGTTGAACAAGCACGTTTAAGTATCGAACAAGAGAAAAAAGCGGCTATTGAATCATTGCGCAAAGAAGTTTCTGACTTGGCCATACAAGCAGCCTCAAAGATTTTAGAAGTTGAATTAGATGCGGATAAAAACAAAAGCTTGGTCGATAGTTTCATTCAAGGTGTAACCAAGAATTGAGATGCATTTGACTAAAGCAGCAAAACGATACGCAGATGCTTTACTCGACTTAACAGAAGAGACAAAGCAGACTGAGGTTATAAAAAAAGATTTAGCAGGTGTGCTAGAGACTATTATGGCCTCAAAAGAACTGCAAAATCTACTCCGTAGTCCAATCGTCAAAACGTATGACAAGAAAGAAGTATTACTTTCATTATTTACTGGAAAAGTAGATAAGTTGACAATTTCATTCTTAAGTTTGATTACGGAAAAGGGCAGAGTATCAGATTTATCGGTTATTCTTCTTGCTTTTGAACATTCATATAACTTGAAATACAAAATCAAGAAAGCTACAGTTAGCTCAGCTTTTGAACTTTCGGAAATACAAAAATCAGAGCTTATAAAAAGCTTTGAACAAAAAACTGAATCTACAATCCTTGCTACGTATCATGTAGATTCCTCCCTCAAAGGTGGCCTTAAAGTGCAAATAAATGACACTATTTATGACGGTACTATAAGTCATAAACTTAGTCGCCTTGAATCATTGTTCAGCTCACCTCTATAAAAAATACATCACAAATGAGTTTAGTAAGACCAGACGAAGTTACTTCTATTCTTCGTAAACAGCTCTCAGGTTTTGAGCAAGAAAATGAAATCTATGATGTCGGAACAGTTCTTGAAGTAGGCGATGGTATTGCCAAAGTTTACGGACTGACTAAAATTCAAGCTGGTGAGCTTGTAGAGTTGCCGAATTCTATTGATGAGAATGGCAATGCCGTAACAGGATTAGTTCTTAACCTTGAGGAGGATAATGTGGGTATCGTTCTTTTTGGTAGTTCAAGAGCTGTTGAAGAAGGACATACTGTACGCCGTACTAAGCGCATTGCCTCAATCAATGTTGGCGAAGGTATGCTTGGCCGTGTTATCGACCCTCTTGGAAACCCAATAGACGGTAAAGGCGCTATTACTGGTGAAACCTACGAAATGCCCATTGAAAGAAAGGCACCAGGTGTGATTTTTAGAGAGCCAGTAAAAGAGCCTCTACAAACCGGTATCAAAGCAATTGATGCACTTATTCCTATTGGTCGTGGACAGCGTGAGTTGATCATTGGCGATCGCCAGACAGGAAAAACTGCTATTGCAATAGATACCATCATAAATCAAAAGACCACACAGAATACAGACAAACCTGTATATTGCATCTATGTTGCAATAGGCCAGAAAGGCTCAACTATCTCTAACGTTGCGGCAACTTTAGAGAAGTATGGTGCTTTAGAATATACAACGATAGTAGCAGCGCCAGCTTCTGTATCTGCACCACTACGTTACATCGCACCATTTGCAGGTGCTGCTCTTGGTGAGTTTTTCCGCGATACAGGAAGACATGCGCTTGTTATATTTGACGATTTATCTAAACAAGCAGTTGCCTATCGTGAAGTTTCATTGTTACTTCGTAGACCTCCAGGGCGTGAAGCGTATCCTGGTGATGTATTCTACTTGCATAGTCGTCTACTAGAGAGAGCTGCAAAGATTATTAATTCTGATGTAGTTGCTAAAACTATGAACAACGTTCCTGATAGCATAAAACATATGATTAAAGGTGGCGGTTCATTAACAGCTCTTCCCATAATTGAAACTCAGGCTGGAGATGTATCTGCATATATCCCTACAAATGTTATTTCTATTACAGATGGTCAGATTTTCTTACAAACAGAATTGTTTAACTCTGGTGTTAGACCAGCCATTGACGTAGGTATTTCAGTATCTAGGGTTGGTGGTTCTGCTCAGGTTAAATCCATGAAAAAGCTATCTGGTCCAATGAAAGGTGAGTTAGCTCAATATCGTGAACTGGAAGCTTTTGCTAAATTTGGGTCAGATTTAGATCCAGTTACGCAACGCCAGTTGGCAAGAGGTCAAAGAACGGTAGAGTTATTAAAGCAAAACCTGTATTCACCACTTGCTGTTGAGTCTCAAATTGTACTGCTCTACGCTAACAATCAAGGACTTACAGAAAAGCTGCCAATAGATCTAATCTCACGTTTTGAAAAAGATCTAATTGAATTGGTAAACCGAAAATACGCAGATGAAATGGCCGCAATTGCCAAATCTGGTGTTATTGGTGATGATTTTGGTAATGTAGTATCAGACGAAGGCAGTCGTTTAGTCGACGCTTTAACAGCTTAATAAGGTCTGAATGGCAAATTTACGTGAAATTAGAAACCGTATAGGTTCGATAAAAAGCACACAGCAGATAACCAAGGCTATGAAAATGGTTGCTGCTGCTAAACTTAGAAAAGCACAGCAAAAAATGATGAACAATCGTCCGTATGCTGCAAAATTATCTGAAGTATTGGGAAGGTTAGTAGCTCAACCAGGAACTTCTCACCCGCTTTTTTCACATATTGAATCCAGTGCTGAACAAGTACTGTATATTACTGTAGGTTCTGACAAAGGACTTTGTGGCGCCTTTAACAACAATCTTTTGAAGTCTATTGAACAAAGTATTTCTGAACAGAATATGCCTGACAAAGATATTCATATTGTTGCTATAGGTAGAAAAATGACTAAGTACTTTTCTAAACAAAAGTACACTGTAGCAGCTAAGCACGAAGGGTTCTTTGATAAACTTAATTATGCCAGTACGTCAAATATTGCAAAATTTGCTATAGACTCCTATCTGAATGGTGTCTACAAAGATGTATATATCTGCTATAATGAATTTAAGTCTGTAATTGCTCAGAATAGATTGGTCGAACATGTTTTACCTGTACAGAATGTAGGCAAAGAACAGAACGACACAAATATAGATTATATTTACGAAAAAGATCAAACGTCTATATTGAATGAACTTGTGCCAAAGCATATAGCTGTTCGATTATGGAAAGCCGTTTTAGAGTCAAATGCATCTGAACAGGGCGCAAGAATGACTGCAATGGATAACGCAACAGAAAACGCTAAGGATTTAGAAAAAAGCTTGAAATTGCAATATAATAGAGCAAGACAGGATTCTATTACTACTGAGCTTACAGAAATTGTGTCTGGCGCATCAGCACTTGAAGGCAAGTAAAATTGTCAACTATTTTTACAATTTAGTTGAATCTAGGAATTTCTTGTTGTAATTTAAAAGGCTGTTGGAGGCGTGGCAGAGTGGTCGAATGCGGCGGTCTTGAAAACCGTTGTGGGGCAACTCACCGGGGGTTCGAATCCCTCCGCCTCCGCACATAAAGCCCCTTAGTGGGGCTTTTTTTATTTATACCATATATGTGCTATTCAAAGTCATAGCAAACAGAAGTACTTTAACCGAATGAAATACGGTAATTCAAAAATCGCTCGTTTCTTGTTAACCTCGGTTTTCTTTCTTTTAAGCCAGCATGTGCTTTTAAGTCAAGATACCCTTAGAATTGATTTGGACGAATTCATCCGTGCAGGTATTAAACGCTCTTCTCGTTTAGAACTTGAAAGAAATAATGTTCAATTAAGTGAAAATAGAGTAGATAATATTAGGGCCAATAAAATATTGCCTGATTTCTCAATTACATCAAATCATGGTGTTCTGCCTTCTCCTGCTGGAGAAGTCACAGATCCTGCTGAAAATTTTACTATTGATTGGTCCAATCTTGAGATTTTTACAAGAGTAGAGTTTAGATTACTTCAACCAATTACTACATGGGGCGCTATCAATAAGGGTATGGATGCGGCCAAGCACTTAGTGAAAGTAGAACAAGCAAAATTACTACAGAAAGAAAGAACTGAAGAGCAGCAACTATTTGAATTGTATCAGTCTAGGATACTAACAGATCATCTTAAAGCGCTTGTTCTTGATGCTGATGACAAATTGGAAGAAGCCAAGAGTAAACTAGACGACATGCTAGATGATGGTGAAGACGTATCCTACAAACAAATTTATCAGTTAAAATTATTTGAACAAGAGTTTTCCATACAAAAGGCTGAACTCTTCGAGCAATTGGCCTACATCGAAGATATGTGGGGTCTACTTTTGAGGGAAGAATACCCAAACAAGGTAGTTTTACCCAAATTGACTCAAATGAATTCTTTAGATCAGCCACTTTTTAATTTGAATGATCTAATAAATCATGCACAGAGTTATTCAGTAGAAGCGTTAATAGCAAGGGAATTAATAAAAGCAGCAGAATTAGGCATCGAGTCAAAAAAAGCATCCTTTATTCCTATGATGTATCTAGGCCTTGGTGGTGAATATGTGCGAACACCAATTCCTGTAGCTCAGCAACCATTATTGGGAAATAGAAATAATTTTGCAAACGTATTTTATAGTTTTGGCTTTAGAGTTAATCTAAATTTTTCAAAAATTCGTGCTGATTTAAATAAAAGCAGGATTGAGCTAAATCAGGCTAAAGATGCTCGAAGAGCAGCCTCACAACTAAAATTTTTCGAAGTTCGTGAAGCATTTAAAAACTTTCAGATTGCTAAAGAAACTAGGGACAAGAATCAAACGTCATTAGACTTAGCAAATGAATGGCTAAGGCAAGAACAAATAGATTTTGATTTAGAAATAGGGGAGCTCAATCACTTGATTGATGCCGTAAAAGCAACTATGCAATACAAAGTTGCTGTAGCACGTAGTATACAAGGGTATAACAGTGCACTAATAGAATTGTATCTCAAAACCGGCTATTCGGTAACAAGTTTTAAGTTTTAAGTAAATGAGCTATCTAAAAACCATATTATTATTAATTGTTATTTCAACCTTCTCAGCTTCTGCCTTATATGCACAAGCAAATGATAGAAATGAAACACTAGTTAAGCAGTTAAAAGAAAGAGATCAACAAATTAAAGAGCTTTTGAGTGGCCATGAAGGCAATAAAGTAGAAGGTGAACTCAAGGATAAACTCACAAAACTAATTAATGAGACCATTGACCTTAAGCAAATGGGTAAATTAGCTTTAGGAGATGAATCCGTAAAATTCTCAGAAGATGAACTGGCAGAATTTTACTCACTATTTTCTGAAATGGTACGAACTAACTCTATCAAAAATTTAGACATTTATAAAGCCACCATTACTTATGAAGAAGTAACAGAAACTGACAAACAGTTAATTGTACAAACTGTATCTTCATTAGATAACATAAGCACACCTGTTTATTACACATTCATAAATGTTGATAATAAATGGGTTATTGCAGATTTTGCTATCGATAATGTGTCAACTGCAATGTCTTATCGTCGCTCATTTAGCCGGCTTATTGCAAAAAGAGGCGTTGATGGCTTACTTAACGTTCTAAGGAAGAAAGTTTCTTCTGAAGACTAAAAACACTCCATTGTCTGAAGGTTATATATACGCTGTTTACGGTGACGTAAAATACCTTAAACACGCCATTGCTTCGGCACATACTCTTAGGCGTTATGACTCAGCACGTCCAATAGCTCTTGTTTGTGAAAAAAAACATGAGACCTTCCTAGCTGAACATGGTCTGAGTAATCTATTTAGCGATTACGCAAGAATTGATGACAGACATAAATCTATTGTAGGCTTCAAACATAATCTACACCAGTATAAAGTTTATGATAAGTCAATCTTTTTAGATTCTGATATAATATGGTGTAAGCCAACAGATAAACTTTGGGAAGAATTAGCAGCTTACGATTTCACCATAACCGGCAACTTAAAGGCGGACAGTTTCTTCGGGGCACGTAAAAATTTTGGCGTTCTTTTAGATATTCTCCAAAAAAAGCGTTTAAAGACGCTTAATCATTTTGATCTAACCTATCTTCCAAGAGTGCAATCGGGCTTCGTATATGCAGCTGATAAAGCGCTAACTACTGCTGTATGTACTCAAGCCGCAGATTATCTTTCAAGAATTGATGAGACTCACTTTGTTAGTAGATTGAATGAAAAGGGTAGAAATGAAGAGAGCTGTGAGTGGAGTCTAGCGATGGCTATGTCTAAGCTAGGCATCGCCGTTTATCCTTGGCTTCAGGGATTAACATCCATTCAACTAGATTATATTTCAGAGTTAACTAAACATGATGCTTCATTTAAAAATGTAGTTTGCATCTTTTACAGCGACCCACTTATCTATTCCTTTAGAGGAATTAAGACCAAATGGTTGATGAATCTATTTATAAAGATTTGGAGTTCAGTACCAGGTAAGGGTGATTATTACTTGGTTACGCCATATTGCCTACATTTTGGTTGGTTCCATGAAAAGAAACCGTTCCAAGACTTTAGTGATGCCTGTTTTAAAGATCTTACTATGCGAGTCACAGAACGCTAAGATTCATCAGAAATCTGCGTTACTACTTTTTCTTGCACATTTTGTTTACTCCAAAGTAGGGTAATGACCCCAAGTAGTTTATCAAAAAGGGTAAATACTAATTGTATACCGGTGAAAACCTCAACACCGACATTGAATGTTGTAGAAAGTGTTGGTGCAATACTTAGCAAAATTAGTGATTTATTGCCCAGCGGTAACCTATCTATTAGTATTTGTACCGTTAAAAAATTGACCCAGACCAACCAAGAAATATCTGGTGCAGCAACACTCCACATTACCATTAGTAAGTAATGCCTGATGATAAAACGTACCACATACCAACTAAATAACTTGACAAATAAGCCTTTCTTAAGGTGTACTATTTTATTTCTGAATTTATATCCAACAAAAAGGGAGATGGTTAAAAGAATAATTCCTACAACTAAGTAGGTTCTATCGAATCCTGAAATCCAATTTAATAGGTCAAAATACCCTAGATAACTAATGATAAATAGGGTTAGAAAGGCTATAAGTGTTGAAGCCAAAGACGATACGATATTGTTGTCTTTAACAAAAAGACCAGCTTCTTTTTGGGATATTACCAGCTTATTGGCAATCCACCTCGAGAAATAAACCTCGCCGGTATAGTTGTATAATTCATTGTTGTAAATTTTTTTGATGATAAATGCTTTTAGAAAAACTACACCCTTAAAAGACCATTTAAGTTGATAAATGAAGTATTCACTAACAGGAACCACAAAAAATTGAAACAGTATTAATCCATAAAAAATAGGGTTTAAAGGCAGAGAACCAAGTAGTTTATTGAACTCAATACCCCAAAGTTGATAAACTAAAAAGGCAATAAGTCCCCAAATTAGTAGTTGTTCAGCAATTTTTTTTGCGTAAGAGCCTCTTGGCGAAGCTAACCATTGTTGACTTTTGTTATAAAATGCACTCCAAGTTTTTTCCATTAATTAGTTCTTTAAAAAAGCCATTCAATTTGTAGGCCTACACCAAAGGTTCGGTGCCATTCACCTCGATCTATTGCTAAGCTCAGTACGGTTTTAAGTGGGATATTCCTATCAAGCCACGATTTTTCAATATCTAGGCGAGCATAGTATTGTTCAACTTCAGGGAAAAAAGCATAATCTTCTGAGCGCACATTTTCATTTGCACGGTACGGGGCAAAAAATCTAGGTAGTGTTCCACTATTGCCATAATATCTTACAACACTAGTTTTATGGCGGTATCTGAAGTCTTCACCAAACAGACTAAAAGCTCCCCTGAAACCAATATGATGAGCTAATATTGAGCCTGATGCAAAGCCTAAAGTACTCACAATCTGCTCGCTATTCGGAGCCCATCTTTGCGCTTCACCAACAGTCATAAATAGTGGATTATGAATAGGTTGGTTTAAGTAAGTCCAGCCGTTAGCATAAATTCCATTATTGTAATAATTATCTCTGCCACCAAACCTAAAACCAAATTCATCAAATTTTGTTTCTGAATCTGGCGCATCACTAGTTCCCCAGCCACTTGCAACGGTTGTGTTTATATACTCATATACAATCTGGTCTACAAATGATCTAAATTTATCGCCAAACGTTTTATTCTTGGTGACAATAATTTGTATTTGTCCGTCTGATCCATTTTTCATCCATTGACCTGAGCCGTCTTCAAATAAATGATTGAAGCGAACACTCGTGGTCATACTTTCACTTCGAACGTCAAAACCCATATTCCATGTTCCAATGTGATTTCCCGCTACATTAATTCTTTCTCCCTCTGGAGCATTAACATTATTTGAGCTGCTTCCTGTAAAAACATCAAGAAAATCACTAAAACCTGATGGTAATGGTCCATTTACTGATGAGTTTCCACCCCATTGAGCATTGTGAGTTAAGCCAAAGAAAGGCGTAAAATCACCTAAATCTAGTTGAGCCCTAAAGTTTTTTGCATGTAAAAAGGCATTGCTAGCAACCCTAGAACTCTCAAACCAGCCATGCAGTAAAAAGCCACTAATTTTAAATGCACTTAGAACTGGAATAGGCGCAAAGGGTACTTCAGTTCCCAACCTTATCATAGGTATTGGTGTAGAAGAAATACCATAAAGTAGGTCACCAGAAGAAATACGCGTATCAAAGGGTTGATTCCATTGCATATTGAATCGGCCACCCTCTATCTTTAGCCCTTTATAAGCCACAGAAACGTATCCTATAGGTAAAACTACTTGGTTCGTTCGCAACTGATTAAAGGCCAAACTTACACCAGATTCAATACGCAGTTCATTTATGTTATTCGACCTGGTATTTCGCCAAAATCCATCTAAAAGTAAAAGAGAGTTAAGGTTATCGTCGTCTAACAGCCCTAAATCATTTCTAGTTAACCAAAAAGCCTGTTCATTGGTTGTGGCTATGGTTTGAATGGAAGTAAGTCTGAAGCTAGGTGCAGTAGTATTAAGACTATCACGATTTAAGCTTGGAAAAGAAATTTGCGCCTTAGCAGGCACTATTGCAGTAAGAAAAAGCGTTAAGATACCTGTAGCTTTGAGCAATGAAAAAGGTCTGAACATATAACTGGAGGTTCCCAAGAAATAAGCATATTAATGTCAATAAGAATGATACTATATAATTGCCTAATTTACTCAGCTAACTAAGATTAATCCTAAAGCCGTTACTATGCGAATAATGTTGATTACACAGGATTTCCCGCCCAAAATTGGTGGCATAGAAGTGTATTCGTATCAACTGGCAAATGAGTGGAAAAAACAAGGTAAAGAAGTCATTGTTGTCACGGTTTCGCAAAAAAATCAGGCTGAGCAAGAGGCTAGGTTTGATAAGATGCTACCTTATAAGGTGATTAGGTTTGATGTGGCAAACCCCATTTTGCTAGGCCAAAAGCTCAAAAAAAATCTAGCATCTTTAATAAATGAACACCAGGTAAACTGTGTGTTTCACAGCCAATGGCAAACGGCAAAAACCTCAATTGCCCTAAAAATACAAGGATTATTGAGCCATGTTTTTGTTGCGGTACATGGCAGAGAATTATTGTTTAACCCTTATGCTAGTGTTCCATTTATGGCTGGCTACTACAGCGCCAAAATGCGCAAAGTTTTTAATAACTGTGATCAGGTTTTTTCTAATAGCCGCTATGTTGCTGCTTTACTTAATGACTTAGGTCTTAGCGTTGAGCCTAGAGCTAAAACTACCGTTACAGGGCTTGGTGTAAACGAGCAAGACTTCCCCTTGATTTCAAAATCTGAAGCCTTAAGTGAAGTTGGTATAGATGCTAGCTTAATAAATACTCCAGTTATTCTCAGCATAACCCGAATAATTCACAGAAAAGGTGCTGACCTTGTTTTACATGCTTTGGCAAAGTTCGCGGAAAAACACCCAGATACACCATTTTTTTTTATTATTGGTGGCGAAGGACCATTTGAAAAAGTTCTGAAAAAGCTAACTAAAAAGCTCAATTTATCTGATAAAGTGGCCTTTGTTGGCCCCTATCAGTACGACCAACTTTATAAAGTATTTAGAGCCTCAGATATCTTTGTAATGCCCTCTCGTTCAGATGTGATGGATATTGAAGGATACGGCATTGTATTTCTCGAAGCTGCTATTTGTGGCTTACCCAGTATTGGCTCACATTCTGGTGGAATTCCAGATGCTGTAGAACAAGATACATGTGGTTATTTAATTGAAGAGGCAAACGTTGATGAGTTGGCAGAAAAAATTGAATATTTGATTATTAATAAAAAGGCTAGAAAAACAATGGGCGATAACGCTAAGAAACGTGCTGATGAAATGACTTGGGAGCGCGTTGCAGATAAGATTTTTAATAGAATGAAGGAGATTATAAATGCTTAGACTTGGCTTATCACGTGCTGTAATTACATTGGTATTATTTGGGAGTATTTTTTTCTTCCATAATAATGCGTACGCACAAAAATCATCACTTAAGTTCACCATCGAAACTTTTGACACGCTAAATGTGGGTTCTATACCTATGACTTGGCGAAACAGAGACGGTGATAAGCAGATGACTGATGAGAGCCCTGAAGATTTTGCAAATTATCATTATAGGGTTGAAGAAGAAGATGGGAATAAATTTCTTCGCTTTGATGGGATCAGAGGCAAGCATCTAAACTATCCGTTAGCAGACAAAGATATTTCATTGAATGAACTGCCATTTTTGAATTGGAAATGGCGAGCCATAGATTTACCAGAAGGTGCAGATGAGTCTGTTGAACGAACCAATGACGCGGTTTTGAGTGTTTATGTAGTATTTAAAATTTTGCGCTTTACAAGAATTCCCAAAGTTATTAGGTATACCTGGAGCAGTACGCTGGAAAAAGAAATGGTGGTTAGTAATAACCTAGGTAAACAAAAAATTGTGGTTTTGGAAACCGGCACAGATAAGCTTAATCAGTGGATAAGCGTAAAAAGAAACCTAGTTGAAGACTACCAAAACTTCTTTGGTGGCGACCCTCCTGAACATCCCGTTGCATTCCTGATTTTAAGCGATGGCAATAATGTTAATGATCGCGTTATTGGCGATTATGACGATATATTTCTTAGCAAGAATTAACACAAAACAAGCATCAGTTTATCAAAGATTTATGCTTAAGGTCGTATCTTAAGCACTTACATTTAAAAAAGTTTTCATGCAAAACCTTCTTCGGCTACTAAGGCCACTATTCGATTTAAATCGGTCTAGACCTATACTTGTTCTTGCTTTTAGTTTGGTATTAATGAGTGTTGGGGGTTATTACAGCCTGCAGTTAATAAAAAAAATTGACACTGATATTGCCAATTTACTTCCAGAAAGTACGCCATCTGTTGTAGCACTTAATAAGCTAAAAGATCAAGTTGGTGGGGAAACTAGCATGGAAGTTGCCATAAAGTCGCCCGATTTTGAAGCCGCTAAGAAATTTGCCTTTGCCCTTATAGACAGTAGTTTGAATCTATTTGACGCTAAACGCAAGGACTTCTTTTTTAAGAGAGCCGAGTTTAGAAGAGAAGTAGCGATACTTGAAAATAATGCACTGTACTTAGCTACAGATATTGAATTAAATGAGGTTAGCGATTATCTAACCTCAGAAATTGAGAGTGCAAAGGAAGAGGCAAATCCATTTTTCTTTGACCTAGAAGATGAGTTTGACGACGAGAAAGTAGATGGGGAAGATTCCTCAAAAGACCTAAACGAGTTCAAAAATATTTATCGGGAAATTGTACCAACAGAATATCCCGTAAATGAAGATAGTACGGTATTGGTTGTAAAGCTTTTCCCAACAGGTTCTAAAAGTGATACAGGCTACTTAGAGGATATGTTTGTGGCTTATCAGCAGTTGATAGATGAGATTAATCCGGCTTTGTATCATCCAGAAATAGAAGTGCGATTTGGTGGTAGACTAAAAAGGCATCTCGAAGAAATTCAGTCGATAATGCGAGATGTTATCGGAAGTTTTACCTCAGGTATTAGTTCTGTTTTGGTTTTAGTATTGGTCTATTTTTTTATAAAAAAATACAGAGCCTATAGATCAGGCGTCCCAAGTACAAAGAAATACGGTTTAATTTCGCATATCATCAGAGCGCCTTTACCATTAATTATCATTGGTTTGCCCTTATTGATAGCACTAAGTTTTACTTTTGGCATAACTTGGTTTGTTTATGGAATGCTTAATACCATGACTTCAGTGCTTTTTGTGATTCTATTTGGGATGGGTATTGATTATGGTCTGCATTTTTATGCACGCTATATAGAACTCAGAGCAAGTGGTGCCTCTGTAGATACTGCCATGATAAAAACATACGAGACTACGGGTCAAGCAATTATGACCAGTGCTTTGACCACGGCTTCAGCGTTATACATTTTGATGATTGCCAATTTTAGAGGCTTCTCTGAGTTTGGCTTTATCTCTGGTACAGGTATTGTGCTAACCTTATTTACGATGATATTTGTGATGCCTTCTTTATTGGTTTTGGCAGAGCGTTTAAACCTGCTCATATTCGCAAAGCCAAAGGAAGTTGAAAAAGTTGCTGTATCTCCTCAGAAAACTTATCCATGGGCAAGAACCGTATTTTCTATTGGTTTGGTATTAACGGTTTTAGTTCTGCTTTTCGTGAATAATCTGCGTTTTGAATACGATTTTGGAAAGCTAGAACCAGTTCATGCAGAGTACCAAGCTTTCCAACAGTTTAAAGGTGAAATGGTTGAGTCTAGCAAGAGAAATCCGGCTTATATCTTAACGGAAACCGACAGACAAGCGGCTTCATTGTTGCGCGCAGTTCGATATAAGATGGAAACAGATACGCTAAGTCCAACCATCAAATCGGTTGAAAGTATACAAGAGCGTTTTCCGTCAGATGCTAGCACACAAGTGGTGAAGCTTGCAAAAATTGAGCAAATTCGAGAGCTACTAGAAGACCCCTTCTTATCTTCCCAAAAAGATGAATGGTTAGATAAATTGCGATTAGCAGCAGGAACTAGCCGACCATTAGACATCAAAGATTTACCAAATTTCATAACAGATCGATTTACCACAAAATCTGGTGAATTAGGCAAGTTTATTATTATCTATCCAAGTGTGGGTCTATCAGACGGCAGAAATTCTATAGCTTTTAAAGATGATGTTGGCAAGATTGAAACCGATATCAACGAAACTTTTTATGCGGCTAGCACCTCCTTGGTAGCAGCTGATATGTTAGATTTGATGATTACAGAGAGTCCTTATATGGTTTCAGCAACATTGCTATTTATCATCATATTTATGTATTTCGCATTCAGATCGTGGCGTTGGACCCTCATTTCCTTATTACCTTTATTAATAGGTTTGATTTTCACCTTCGGAATTATGATGATTTTCGACATTACCTTCAATTTCTACAATCTGGTAGTATTACCCGCTATTTTAGGAATAGGTGAAGATAATGGCGTTCACTTAGCCGCACGGTTCAGGGAAGAAGGGCATGGCAGTATGAGTTCGGTTCTCAAAAGTACGGGTCAGCATATTTCAATTGGCTCGTTTACCACCATGCTAGGCTTTGCCGGCTTGCTTTTCACCAATCACCCTGGACTATACTCTATTGGTTTATTGGCCGTTTTAGGTATTGGTATGACCCTATTTACCGCCCTTACTTTTTTACCTGCAATGGTTCAGGTTTTAGAGTACAAAGGTTGGATGAAATACGACGCTGAAACTAAGTAATGAGTACTATTTCAACGGATGTTTTAATTGTTGGTGCAGGTTTAGCCGGTTTAACTTTGGCTTATGAGTTAAGCAAAAATCCTATCGATTTCTTTATTGTTGAGGCTGCCGACACTGTAGGTGGAAGGATAAAAACCTTGCGACCTAAAGGCCCTGAAAGTGCTATTGAAATGGGTGCAACCTGGTTTGGTCCTTCCCACAAAAACGTGAAAGACTTGCTACAAGAGCTAAATATTGAGGTGTTTGAGCAATCACAAAATGGAAAAGCCTTATTTCAATCTATGTCATTTGTTCAGCCACAAGTTTTTGATCTTCCACAAGGCCAAGAACCAACTTATAGAGTGGTGAATGGTTCAGAAAGCATGACGCAAGCCTTGGTTTCAAAGCTAGACGCAAAAAGTATTTTATGCGGCTATTGTGTGAATAGTATCAAGAGAAATGGCAGGGGTTTTATGGTTGAAAAGGAGGGAAGTTTAGGGCTTATTTTTGCCAAAAGAATTGTGATTACGACACCACCACAGGTTGCAGCTAAAAACATTCGCTTCCCAGAAGAAATAGATCAGTCAATTTTAAGTCTAATGAGTCAAACGCACACATGGATGAATAATTCCATCAAGTTTGCGCTGATATCCGAGGAAAGTCATTGGCTCAAAATGGGATATTCGGGTACGTTTTTCTCACAGGTAGGGCCAGTGGTAGAAATGTATGATCACTCAAATAAACAACAGAATTTTTTTGCACTAAAAGGTTTTTTGAATGGCTCAGTTACAAATTTGAGTAAAGTAGATAGAGAGCAAGCCGTAAGATCTCAGCTAGCTAAAGTCCTTCCTTTTTTTGGTAATACTTTATTTGAATATGCTGATTACAATTGGGCTGATAATAATTTTGTTCATGTAAAAGACGCTTCACCGTTATACCCGCATCAGAATAATGGGCATCAAAATTTGCGTTCCTCAATTATAGAAAATTCCATTTGGCTCGGCGGAACAGAAACGGCAAAGACACACCCTGGATATATGGAGGGTGCTGTTGAACGGGCTAAGGAACTGGCTGAACTGCTATAATTTGTAGAGAATGACAAGGCATTAGGTAACAACAGTAATCATAACAATAGCTGTAATGATATTATCTTCAATTTCTTTTAGTAGTGTTTTAAAAGAGGGAGAAATAGGTGTTTGTTCAATCAATTGCTCTATCTCCTTTTGAAAAGAGCGTAGTTTCTTCTCTTCTGGTTTAAACTGTTTTAGCAGACCAGAGCTTTTTAAAAACTTGAATAAGCAAATATCTCGTTCTGTTAACTGTTCAATGCCACTCACCACTCTTTTTAGGTGAGATCTAAGAAGATTTTCAGGAAGGCTATTTTTTTCGGGATATTTTTTACTGTTAAATACCCATAAAATTTTTCGGTTCACTTCTTCTAAAACACCCAGAGCAATTAAGTGGTCTAGCGTCATTTTTTGATATTTTGCGTAGAATCTTACAAAATGTTGAAGAATCGACTTCGTTTTTTTTCCTTCCCACTTTAGTTGTAATTCAGCGTGAAATTGGGCCAAAAAAGGATGCGAAATAGAAGTAATATGCTCATTATTGACAGAAATTAGTGTCTTATTCTCAATAGAAATATGGCCATTAAGCATAAGTTCAGCTAAACCAGCGCCAATTAAACTATGGGAAAGGTAGATACTGCTTGCTTCAAAGCTACCATCGCTGTCGTTGAGTGAAAGCAGTAAGAGCTGGTCGGGTAGGGTTAATGCAATAGCCATTTAGGGCCTTATTCTGTTGAATGTAAAGTTAGGTATTATAAAAGGTGCTTTTTTATGACGTTTTGCGTCACTAAGCTAGTCAAGGTTTTAGCATGTTTTATAGCTTGCTTAAATGAGACGGCTTGCTGCATAATTGAATGAATAGATAAAAAACCTTCATTAATAAAATTAACAGAAGACTGATCTATACTTCCCGCAATAGCAATTATGGGTTTTTGGTGTTTTTTTGCAAGTTCAAGTACTTTGATAGGAGCTTTCCCAAAAGTAGATTGAGCGTCTAAAGAACCTTCACCTGTTAGTATTAGATCTGCTTCTACTATTTTTTGCTCAAGCTTAACCAGCTTTTGAAATGAGTCAAACCCAGAATGGATAGTTGCAAAAGGCATAAATCGCAACCCAAAAGCAAGGCCACCAGCAGCACCGCTTCCTTTCTCATCTCTAATAGCTCTGTTTGCTGTTGCCTCGGTTACATTAGCCCAATGCTCTAGTCCCTTTTCTAGCTCTTTTATTTGTTGGGAAGTTGCGCCTTTCTGAGCTGCATAAACCGCTGAAGCCCCATTTTCTCCAAGTAGTGGATTGGTAACATCTGTAGCGATATGAATACTGCAGTTTTCCCATTTTTTGAAAAGATAGTCCCATTCAATAGAATGAATTGATTCCAAATTTCGAGCGATTCCTGATATAGGTAATTTATTTTTATCAAAGTAGGTTGCCCCCAAAGCTTCTAGCATTCCTGCACCGCCATCGTTGGTGGCACTTCCTCCTAGACTAATCAGAAATTGCGTTGCGCCTTGTTTTTTTGCGTGATTCATAAGTACACCAACGCCATAAGTTGAAGAGGCTAAAATGTCTCTATTTTCTTCTTCTATTTTGATTAAGCCACAACTTTCGGCCATTTCAATAATGGCTAGTTTTTTAGTTTTTATGTAGCCGTACTCTGCAGAAATGGGTCTACCTAGTGCATCAACAGTTTCACAAGTTATACTTTTACAGTTTGGTAGGGATGTTTTTAAGGCTGCTAAGAAGCCATCTCCACCATCAGAAATAGGTTGAAGAATCAGTTTTATAGATTCTTCTAAGCCTAAATTTTTTGCTGCATTTCTAACGCCTTTAGCCATAGCTTTGGCCACTTCTTCAGCTGTAAGGCTTCCTTTAAATGAATCTGGAGCTATAAGAATTTTCAAAATTCTATTTCGTAGTCTAAAGGGTTACAGTTGGTTTTATTCGTTAGCTATTTGTCGGATTATTAGTCAAAGTTGCTAAAATTTCTGAAAACTGTGCTATGAAATGAGTGAATTGCTCTTGAGTTGTAATAAGTGGAGGTACAATGCGAATGACGTTTCCGGCTGTTGCATTTACCATAATTCTACGATCTAAGAAGGCAAAAAGCAAAGGGCGGGAAGGCCTGTCTATTTCAATGCCAATCATAAATCCCATACCACGAACATCTTTTATGTACGGGGATTTTAAGTTTTTCAGTTGATCAATTAACCAAGTTCCAACAGTTGCAACATGTTGTAGAAGGCCATCTTTTTCAATTATATCGATTACGGCTAATGCTGTTGCGCACGCAAAAGGGTTTCCGCCAAAAGTAGTGCCATGATCACCTTTATCTAGTGTTTGGGATACTTTTTCAGTGCATAAAATGGCACCAATTGGCACGCCACCGCCAAGACCTTTTGCCATGGTTATGATATCTGGTTGAACATTATAATGATCTTTAGCGAACCACTTTCCTGTGCGACCGACACCTGTTTGAATTTCGTCGAAGATGAGCACAATATTGTGTTTATCACATAGTTGTCTCAAAGAGGTTAAGTAGTTTTTATTAGCGGGTTTTATGCCGCCTTCGCCTTGAATGGGTTCTACAATTATAGCGGCAATATCTAAAGGGTTTTGCTCTATTCGTTGAGTTATAGCTTCAATATTATTGAACGGGATTTTCTCAAAATGGCTCGGCATTGGCCCAAATCCTTCTTGCATTGCAGCCTTTCCCATAGCAATAGCGACGTAGGTTCTGCCATGAAAACCGCCATCAGCTGAAAGTACAGTAGCGCCTTTGCCATTTGATGTGGCGTATTTCCGGGCAATTTTAACAGCTCCTTCAATTGATTCTGTGCCACTATTAGAAAAGAAAACCCGATCTAAGCCGCTCAACTCTTTGAGCTTTATAGATAGGTTTAACTGCGGAAGGTTCAAATAGGCATTGCTGATATGTGTTAGCTTATTCAGTTGGTTATGCTGTGCTTTTATTAATGCTTGATGGGCATGGCCTAGGGCATTTACGGCAATTCCGGCTACTAAATCTAGGTATTCATGGCCTTCAACATCATAGAGTAGGGCGCCTTTTCCGTGGGTAATAACAGGTGGAAGTCTATTAAAGACGGGTAAATAATGCGCTAAATCTTGCAGATAAAGGTCGTTACTAGTAATCACAGAGGTGTAGAATAAGAGTGATAAGACATAGGTTTAAAACATATAGGCCAACAATTTACGGAATTAGATTGATTATATGAGAATATGGTTAGGTGGGGCTTACTTATGTTTCTGGTCAATTCGTATGACACAAGAGAGTGGTTTTATGGCCTAACTTGTTGGTGAGATGAATTACTTAATCGACAAAATACCATGAGCCTGACGCAGTCAGGAGAATAATCCCACGAATCTACGTTAGCAGAGGCGTAATGCCG
>Ga0306871_1000074_pt1 | contig 41710 bp, 35 predicted proteins | sample AntRauMeHopE1497_FD_190447 | JGI IMG/M metagenome (GOLD analysis project Ga0306871, IMG submission 190447) | Saline lake microbial communities from Rauer Islands, Antarctica - Metagenome Hop E1 #497 (v2) (version 2) | ecosystem: Environmental > Aquatic > Non-marine Saline and Alkaline > Saline ... | reverse complement strand
GCTTGAGATATGTAAGTTAAACGCGTTGGAAAAGCGTAGCAAGACGACTTCGCGCAGCCAAGTAGTCGCACTTTCTATGATCAGCAATAATGCAAAACCCAAGGCTAGCACCAAAAGCAGAGACTGTGACGAAGTCGTTAATACTTTATCTACCACGGTTTGCATATAAAACGGCGCTGCTAAGGCGAACACTTGAATCAGTAATGACAGCCCAAACAAAAAGCCAAGCTGCTTTTTTATGCCCTGTATGGGCTTAGCAAAGTCCCACAAAGACAAGGTGTTAGGTTTTGCATTAGGCGCAAATTTATGGTCTGGCCTTAGCTCCAAGGCAACGCCGGTGAAGCTCTTACTAATTTGTGACCAGCTGAGCTTACGTTCTCCAATGGCTGGATCGCTAATGTAAACATAGCGCCTGCTAACTTTTGTGAGCACCACAAAATGCGAAAAATCCCAGTGTAAAATAGCCGGTCGCTGCAGTTGACTTAGTTCCTTTAGATCTAGTTTTAATGCCCTGCAGGACATACCTAAGGTTTGTGCATAGTTAATTAGCTGGTGCATGCTTAAGCCTTGCTGACTAGCGGGCATTATGGCGCGTAACTCTCTAAGCAGTATATGCTTGCCAAAATAGGAGCTAACCATGCTTAAGCAGGCAATGCCGCACTCACTTGCTTCACTTTGCATGACGAGTGAGACGCTTCTTGGCCACGTAAAGCGTAGTTTAGAAAACCACTGCGCGCTAGTATTGCCGCTATCACTGGCACTGGCGTTCATATGACTAAGTTCTTAGCCGTAAATTCAGGGCGAACAATGTCAGATAAGGGTTTCAGTAGCCAATTCAAAATAGTGCTTTCTTGTTTATTAATCGAGGCACTTATGCTCATGCCTGAGCGCAGCGATATGCTGTCAATGCTAGATAATGGCGGTGTATAGTCAAGCTCGACATTGACTAAATATAGCGCTTGGTTGGTATTAATCGTTACTCCGTCTATGTCTTGAGGCGCAATAACCTGCTCAGATATGTGCGAAACAGTACCGCTTAAACTGCCAAATTTTTGATAAGAAAAGCCATCTACTTTGATCTGCACCTGCTGGTCAAGCTGTAAAAAAGCGACCTGATGCGAAGCAATAGCAAGCTGTACAAAGTAGTTTGGGTATACAGGCGCAATTTGCGTGATTACTTGGTCAAAAGAAACACTTTTCCCCACATCAATTTGCAAGTTGTCAACAAGCCCGCTACTGGGCGCGGTGACGGTAATTTGGGTATCGCTTAGCAGTGCATCTAATTGCTGCTGGGTTTGAATATTGAGTAAATTTATTTCGTGATCAATTTGTGTTTGCTGCTGCTTATTAGTGAGCTGCTGTTCGTGTAAATCATAGTGGTTTGTTTGGATCGTTTGAGCGCGCATAAACAGCTCAAAGTCTTGTTGATGCAGCGACAGCATTTGTATTTCGCTTTGCTCTAACTGCGTTAAAGAAATCAAGCCTTGAGCCACTAAATTTTTTACCATCTGCCATCTTTGTTTAGCAGTATCTAGCTGAATTTGATGTTTATGCTGATGGTGTTCTATTTTGGCCAGTTGTTCGCCCGTTTGGGCATAGCGTAAAACAAGCCCTTGCAGTGAAAGCACCGCAGATGCGCTATTTTGCTGTAAAATAGCCAAGCGATTACTTTGTTCTTGTAAAATTAGTGTGCGCTTAGCTTCAACGCCGACATCGCCAAGTGCTTGTCCCATTGAGCGGGCAATTATGGCAATAGTTTCGCCGGCCTCAACTAACGAGCCGTTGCTGACCAATACTTGCTTTACAATGCCAGCCGATTCTTGGCTACGTACTTCAATATTGGGTGTTTTAGTATTTATCCAGCCAGTGACATTAATGGTTTCAAAAAAGGACTGCGTGCTAAGGTATATAACAATTGCTATCAGTAGGGTAAGGCTGCATATAGACAGCATCACTTGACTAAGCTTAGGCAGCATACATACACCACCGTATTGCTGTAAAAAGCTTGCATCTATAGCGTCTTGCCTAAACATAGAAGGTGCTGGCTTTTTGTTTTGACGCTGATGGGGACCGGGATTTTTGCTGTCATCTAGGTCTTCATGTTTGCTCGTTTCAGCAGAAGTAGGTTGCTTCATCAAAATCCTTTTCATAAGCTATTCGGCGAAGGGTGTACAAGCTATCGCCGTCATTGATTAATTTGTAGCCTAGGAGATAAGGTGCGTGATGGCTGTCAGATATGGGACAAATGTATGTTAATTTTGTTCTGTGAAGTAGATAGTCTTCATTTTATGGCTGAACATTGAGGCAGGTTGTGCTGGTTTAATGACATTAGTCGATAGGTTTTAGTGATAATCAGCTACATACAAAACAGCTACATACAAAACCGCCTAATATAAACCCAGCGGAGGCAACCGGCGAATACAAAGCAGACGCATAAAAAAGCTGGCGAAAAAGGCAGCGCCAGCTTCTAGTATAGTATGGTTAAGCTTACAAACGTTCCTGCTAAAACAGCGTTACTATATTCAATGACGTAACGCATCGCTAGTGGACCTAATGCTAATGTACCCAGTGGAAGTGCTGAGACTTTTCTTCCATCATCGTAGAAGTTTGCTCGGGCATAAACAAGGTATTGTTATTTTCAAAGAAGAACTCGTTTCGTTGTTTTTTGCTACCCACTTGATTCATTGTGGCACTTTCAAACACTCGTCCGTTAAGGATTGTGTGGCTAACGTATTCACTCTTTCGGATATCGCTTAGCACGTCACCGTCTATGATTACCATATCGGCTAGCTTACCCACTTCAATACTGCCAATGTCTTTATCCATGCCTAAATGGGTCGCGCCGTCTATAGTGGCGCCACGTAGGGCTTCAAAGGGTGTGAATCCGCCTTGTGCCATAATCCACATTTCCCAATGGGCGCCTAAGCCCTCGCGCTGTCCGTGGGCGCCAATCATGACGCGTACGCCCTCATCACGCAGGACTTTAGCGTATTTGGCTACTTCTATGTGGTTATACTGATTTTCAGGCGCGGTGGGACGTCTTATTGCACGTCGGTCAATTAAGAATGCGGGAGTGTAGCGTAATAAGCGTTCATTTTTCCACACCTCAGTTTTGTCATAAAAGTATTCTTCCCCCATTAGGCCGCCAAAAGACACTACAAACGTAGGCGTGTAGCTGAACTGCGTGGCTTTCCACAGCTGGGTTAAATCGTTATAGCCTCGTGCAATGGGTATATTGTGTTCAAGTCCGGTGTGGCCATCTACCATCATGCTCATGTTTTGCTGCAATTTACCACCGCCTTCTGGCATTACCATCATGCCCAGTTTGTCAGCCGCTACTAGTAGCTGCTGGCGTTGGTCGCGGCGTGGCTGATTATAGCTTTTGACTGAAATTGTACCCATATCACGTAAACGTTCTACGTGGAAGTAAGCATCTTCATAGTCATTGATAACAGCCTTAAAACCTAAGGCTTCAGCGCCATATAAAATGGTGCCGGTTGAATATATGCGCGGTGCAACGCGCAGCCCAGCGCGCTGTAATTCTGCCGCGGCCATTATTTCGCGGGTGTCGTTTGAGGGATCATGAATAGTGGTTACACCAAAAGACACGCTAGAATACTGTCCCCAGTTTTGTTGAGGTATTATTTGCGCAGTGCCCTGCGAGCCATGTGCGTGAGCGTCGACTAAGCCTGGAATAACCGTCTTGCCGGTGGCGTCAATTAGCAAGGCACCTTGGGGAATACTTACATCGCCTTGCTTACCTACCGCGCTTATGCGATTCCCTTCAATTAATACTACTGAGTCCTCAATCACTTCTTGTTGATTGTTAACATCGCGCATGGTTACAAGCTTGCCGCCTACTATAGCGGTAACAGTATTTGGCTTATCACTGGCTTGGCTAAAACTTACATTTAAGCCCTTATCGACCGGCTTAGGCATGCTTTGTAGATTTGCGCCAGCAACAAAATGAAAGGCTTCGTTAAGACTGCGTTCATAGTATGTGGCCGCATGTGACCACCCTACAGTAGAATTATCGTCTCGCCATGTCATATAATTACCCGCATGAGCCGAGAGTTGCTTAACCGGTAACGCACTCATATCAGGTGCAATATTAAAGGTCTTACCGTTAGTTTGAAAAGGTGCAACATAGGTTTTAAACTGATGCACAAACGCTACCCATTCACCGCTAGGGGATAAGCGATACTCGCTCACTTTGTCGCCCCCGTTCAAATGGACCTGCTTATCTTTTCCGTTCAAATTAACGCTTGAAAAGCGGGTTTCCCGGTAGGCATCAAACACGCTTTCAGTAAAGTAAACACGGGTGTTGTCGCCGCTAAAGTGAGGTTCAAAGCCGCTTTTAGACACGCGCGTCGTGGTTTTTTCGTCAATGTTGAGCACGTATAAACCAGGATCATTTGAATATTTAGGGTTGAGCAAAAAGCCGCCGGTAATTTTGCGATAGGCTATCATTTTGCCGTCGGTGGAAAAGCTAGGCTCTATGTAATGGCCGGGACTCGTGCTAACGACTTTACCCTTGCCACCGCGGGCTGAAACGACTCTGATTGCGCCTAATGTTTCATCGTTCCAAGTGGTGTACACAATGCGCCTGCCGTCGTGTGAGTAGCGTGGATAATATTCGTCGTGATTGTCTTGCTTAGCGCCTTGCTTAGTTAAGCGCTCAGCCTTGCCCGATTTAATATCGTGTAGATACAGTTTGCCCAAGGCTTGAAATAAAATCGACTCCCCATCGGGTGATTTCTGCGCCCAGCGCACCGCTTTCACGTCAAAATTGTCGGGGGCAACATCTACTTTAAAGCGAAGTGATTCTGCATAGCTTATGGTGGTCTCCACTTCTACATTTAAGGTGGTGAGGTCTTGGCTTTGCACATTAATAGAATGGAATTTACCGCCTGTCCAAAACACGATGTTTTCTGAATTTGGGGTCCAATCAAAATAGGCAAAGTAGCCTTCAGAGCCAAAGCCTTCTTGCATGTCGCGTTCTAAATCAAAAAATAGCGGTTTTTCTAGGCCTGTTTCAATGTCTTTAAGGAATAAAACGGTTTTGTTTTTTACGCGTCTTATAAATGCGACATTCTTGCCATCGGGCGACGGTGTGGGTACAACTGCGCCGCCGGTACCTGAAATATAGCGTTCTTCGGTACCTGTTTCACGATTGTAGCGCACTATTGCAAAGATAGACGTTAATGGGTCGCGGTTATATGCGAATTGAGAGCCAGGGCTTATATTTTGGGTATAATAAATGTATTGGCCGTTTGGGGAAAAAGCAGGGTCGGCGATATTTTGCTGTTCTATTCGGCCGTTTTCGCGCTCTTTTATGGCTATGCCCGTGCCACCGGTATGATGAAATAGCCATATTTCACCCGCTGGGATTGAACGTGATGAAACAATGCCTTTCGTGACCACTATGTACTGTGAATCCGGACTCCACTTGGGCGCATGAATAAGATTGATTTTTTCTTTGGTGACTTGCGTTAAGTTCGCGCCGTTTATATCCATTATCCATGCGTTTGACAAACCGTCTCTATCTGATATGAACGCTATTTTAGTACCGTCTGGGCTAATCGAGGGTTGAATATTCCACGCAAAGTCTTGGGTAAGCGCAATAGCCTTACCGCCTTTTGCATCCACAATGAAAATATCGCCTAGCATGTCAAATACCATGTGTTTGCCATCGGGTGAAATGTCTAAGCTTGACCACGTGGTTTCATCTGTGCTGATGTTAACTTTTTTCAAGTCCATGGGCGGGGCTAAAACATTCCATTGCTTTAGTGGATCTTTTTCAAGTGATTCTTTTGTGAATTGAGTCTCATTGCTTAATTTTGGATTAATGCTTAATGCATATAAAGAAGTGCTAGCAAAGCTACAACTTAAGCCAAACACTATCGCTAGCAAATTATGGGTTTGTTGTTTAATCATGGATAAAGTGGTCTTATTATGGTTTTAATCTGACAATTACCATAGTTGTATAGCCTAGCTTTGGCAAGCCTTGTCATCATATTATGCGCGCTATCTCTTTATCAATACTATTTGTGCCCGTTTAAATAGGCGACGTTAAGACTTTACATTAGCTTAGCGGCAACAGTTGCGTATTTGTTTATCCATTTATGAGTGCCTTTTTACCTACGAGTATGTTTTTAATGACAGGGCTTAGGCGTGAGTGCTTTGAGTGCTGCTTTCGTCGAGGCTTTTGTCACCAAACCAGTTTAACTTTTTATGTAAACTTACCACACCGCCAACAATAATGAGGGTAGGCGGCTTTAGGCTCGCCGTATCCTTATTGCTCATAATGTCGATAAGTGTGCCCGTTACTACTTTTTGGTCGACCCGTGTGGCGCTTTGAATTAAGCCAATTGGGGTGCTAGCAGGCATGCCATATTCTATTAACTTTTCACAAATAATAGGCAAGGCGGTAAGCCCCATATAAAACACTAAAGTATGGTTGGGTTTTACCATGCAGGCCCAGTCCAAATTAATGGTGTTGTTGCGCAGGTGCCCGGTAGTAAAAGTAACCGATTGCGCATGATCTCTATGCGTCAGAGGGATCCCCGCGTAGCTTGCAGCACCCGTGGCAGCAGTAATACCCGGAACCACTTGAAACTCAATGCCTTGCTCAATTAAGGTTTCTATTTCTTCACCGCCACGGCCAAACACGAACGGGTCGCCGCCTTTTAGACGTACCACCCTGTTGCCTTTTTTGGCTAAATTGGCAAGCAACTGGTTTATTTCTTGCTGAGGTATGGTGTGATTACTTTGCTCTTTGCCCACATAAATCTTCTCAGCATCGCGGCGCACTAGCTCTAAAATTTCTGGTGACACTAGCCGGTCGTAAACCACCACGTCGGCTTTTTGCATTAAGCGCAGCGCTCTAAAAGTGAGTAAATCAGGATCGCCGGGCCCGGCGCCAACTAGGTACACTTGGCCAGCAGGTTTGTCACCGCCGACATATTTTTCGAGCGCACTGTTGAGTTGCTGCTCAGCCTGTTGTTTATTGCCTTGCAGCACGTTTTCGCCAATATCACCGTCAAGCACGTCTTCCCAAAAATAGCGTCTGTCGGTTACGCTACTCAGTGAGGTTTTAACCGTATTTCTGAATTTTTCTGAAAATGTGCCTAGTCGTTTGATGTTATGTGGTATCACCGATTCGAGTTTTTGTCGTAAATAGCGCAATAATACCGGCGCTACACCACCGCTAGACATGGCGATTATAATAGGTGAGCGATCAACAATTGAAGGCGTAATAAATTTACACAGCGGCGTATTGTCTACTACGTTTACCAATATGTGTAAGGCATGAGCTTGATCATGTATTTGCTGATTAGTTGATTCACTGTCGGTAGCCACAAAAACCATTTGTTTGTTGTCCAAATCGCTTTTCTCATATTCACGCCTTATAAGCGTTACATTTGCTGAATGTGCTAACTTTTCAACGGTGTTGCTTACCCAAGGCGCCACAATGGTTATTTTGGCCGGTGTTTTTAACAGCAGCTCGCATTTACGCGCAGCCACTTCTCCTGCGCCTACCACTAGGCAGTGGATGTGTTGTGCATCAACAAATATCGGAAAATATTTCATATGGCCTCTTTTAATAGCTAAGAAGTGTGCCATAAAGCAGAAACAAAAAAAGGAATAAAAATCAGATTTTTATTCCTTTTTGATATACTAAATTACTAGACTCACAATATAAGCGTAGTTTGTCTAACTAGCTAATTTTTAGGTCGCTTATTAGGGGCTTCTTCACTCCACTCACGCATGTTAAGACGTTGTCCTGCAACACGTGTTTTCATAAGCGTTTCTTTTGTTTTTTCAGGCATACTGTCTGGCAAATCTACGAGTGTGAAGCTGTCGTGTATGTCAATCGCGCCGATATTTTTACTGCTCATATCGCCTTCGTTAGCAATCGCACCCACTATGTTGCCGGGTTTTGCGCCGTGTGTATAGCCCACTTCAATTCTAAAGCGTTTCATGCCTGCTTCAGGATTTGAGCGTGGACGTGATGGTTTGCGCTCACGCCCGCCTTCACTGGGGCCGTCGCGACCACTTCGACTTGGGCTGCGACTGCGCTCGTTGCGTCCGCCTTTGTCACTTCTTTCAGGACGATCTTTAAATGAGGGCTTAGCATGCACATCAGGTCGGTCTTGTTCGCTGAGTAACAAAGGTTCATTGCCTTGAGCTACTTTTGCTAGTGCCGCCATAACCATTTCCGGTGAAGCTTCAGACTCTTTGATAATAGCTTCAATGACGGGCATATATGACTCAATTGATTCATGGGCTAATGCGTCTATCACACTTTTCTTAAAGCGACCTAAACGAGATTCATTAAGCTCACCAATAGACGGAATTTCCATCATGGTAATTTCTTGCTTAGTGGCTCGCTCTATTGCGAATAGCATACGCTTTTCGCGGTGAGAGATGAATAGTATTGCATCACCTTCGCGACCAGCACGACCGGTACGGCCAACTCTATGCACATAAGACTCTGTGTCATGAGGCACGTCGTAGTTAATAACATGGCTTACACGTTCAACATCAAGGCCACGGGCGGCAACGTCGGTTGCCACTAAAATATCTATTTTACCTTGCTTGAGTCTTTCAACGGTGCGTTCGCGCGCTGCTTGTGCAATATCACCGTTAAGAGCTTCAACGTCGTAACCGCGGGCAGATAGTTTTTCAGCAAGTTCAAGCGTAGCTGTTTTTGTGCGCACAAAAACAATAACGCCTTCAAACTCTTCTATTTCTAGAATTCGGGTGAGGGTTTCAAGTTTATGATGACCTGCTACTTGCACGTAGCGCTGGCGAATGGTGCTTGCCGTAGACACTTTCGACTCAATTTTAACGTGCTTTGGATTATTTAGATATTTTTGCGAAATCTTTTTTATCTGGTCGGGCATTGTCGCAGAAAATAAAGCCGTTTGACGTGTCGCTGGTGCATGGCTTAGTATTAGTTCTACGTCGTCAATAAAACCCATGCGCAACATTTCGTCGGCTTCATCAAGCACTAAAAAGCGCAGTTTATCGAGTTTAAGTGTTTTACGTTTTATGTGGTCAATAATACGGCCCGGTGTGCCTACCACTACCTGAACGCCGCGCTTTAATTGGCGAATTTGGTTGTCGTATGATGAACCACCGTATACTGGCAATACGCGGATTTTCTTAGAAAAGCTTGCATACACCTGAAAGGCCTCTGCCACTTGAATCGCAAGTTCGCGTGTGGGGGCTAATACTAATAGTTGTGTGTAAGCTTCATCAGGGTCGATGTTAGCTAACATAGGTAGGGCAAACGCGGCTGTTTTGCCCGTTCCTGTTTGTGCTTGACCTAGTAAATCGTGGCCTTCTAGAAGCAGTGGAATGCTTTTTGCCTGAATGGGTGAAGGCTTCTCGTAGCCTACCTTTTCAACCGCTTGCAGAAGGGCACTCGGCAAGTTTAAATCTTTAAATGTGATGTCGACACTGTCGGTCATGGTATATCCTGAATAATGAAAGAACAAAAAGGCAAAGCAGTGAATACACGAGCGCCCTTAATTGACCAAGTAGTATACTCGAAAGTGATAGCAGATACCATTAAACTAATTCGCAAAATTGTGGTTAAATGTCTCACAATTAGCTACAGTATAAGGAATTACGATTTTTTTTAATTTTTAATGGTCATCAGGGATAATAAGGCACAACTAAGTGTGCAAAATCTTTGCTCAAACACACATACTTTCCGATTGTCATGACGTTTATGTAAGTTAGTTGCCCTGGTTTGTATTGTTTTTCTCATAGCTGCTTGCCAAAAGAAAACATCACAAGAAAATATTCAAGAAGCCGCCGAATTTGCGACAGCCATAAACAACCAGGCCGCGGTTGATGCCCTTAAAAATGCAGTACAGCAAGACTCGCGACCAAATCTTGCGCGATTTGAACGAGGTAAACGGTACCTAAAACTAAATGATTTCGAATCAGCCGATAAAGAGCTGAGTCGTGCAAAAGAGTTAGGGTATCCTGAAAATGAAGGGGTACCACTTCTTATCGTTGCGTTGTAGAAAATGGGCGCTAATTTGGCAATTGCTGAATTAAAGAACAAATATTTAAACTAGCAACAACCTTCTGAACAGGGCTCACGTGTTAACGTTAAGTTGACTAAACGTGAGCCTTTTTAGTGTAAACAGATTAATAACACAGTTAACATAGTCTCTTCATAGCTATGTTAAAACGAGACTAAGAGTAAAGCACTTGATAAAAACCATACAAACTGCATTTTTAAAACTGCGTAGTAACAAAATATTTGAACTTGTAGTAGTGGCGGTGATCATTATTTCGGCCTTAGAAATAGGGGCTAAAACTTACGATTTATCAGACGCGGCAATTTTTATCCTTGAGTACCTAGATGTGTTCATCACCATTTTCTTTTTATGTGAAATACTGGTCAGATTTATTGGTGAAGAAGAAAAAAAGAATTTCTTTAAATCGGGTTGGAATATTTTCGACACCTTGGTCGTTGTCATCAGTTTAATTCCTGTTGATGAATCTGAGATGGCATTACTTGCCAGATTAATTCGAATTTTCAGAGTGCTAAGAATGATTTCGATTATCCCTGAACTGCGGATCCTTATAAACTCCTTGCTTAAAGCGCTGCCACGTTTGGGCTACGTGGTGCTACTGATGTTTATAATATTCTATATATATGCGGCTGTTGGTAGCTACTGGTTTAGTGACATCAACCAGGTACTGTGGGGCGATATTGCTATTTCAATGCTCACTTTATTTAGGGTAATGACCTTTGAAGACTGGACCGATATTCAGTATGAAACGATGGAAGTATATCGTTTTAGCTGGATATTCTACATGACATTTATATTTTTCACTGCCTTTGCATTTTTAAATATGGTGATTGGGATAGTGGTAGGGGTCATGGATGAGGAGCACACCAAAGAGCGAAATGAAGGTCAGCCGAGCATGCTAGATCTGCAGAAACAGATTGAACTGTTAAGTCAGCAGGTTGAACAGTTGACTAAGGTTAAGCCTGATAAGATGCCATAGAAAGAATATCGGCGTTTCACTTATTGCAGTAGCTAATTCGCTATGGCTAATTCAGCACAGCCTGGCAAATTTCACACCAGTATATACGCCGGCCATTTCTTAGCCCTTTCACAATATTAGACACGCATTCACGGCAGGGCAGCCCTTCGCGGTTAAACGCCATAAAGCGCACGCTTTCGTAGCTTCCTTTTGTCTCTTTAAGCTGCTTTCTTAGCTCGTCAGGGAGTGTATAGCCTTTGGTGCTATATGCACGTTTGGAAATAATAAGGGTTTGCTTTGACAATGTTTCAATTTGCTCTTGGCTGAGCTCTTTAGGCTTTAAGTCTGGATGAACACCGGCCGCAAATAAAATCTCGGTGCGCAAGTAGTTGCCAATACCGGCAATGAAGGCCTGGTCCAGATACAAAATAGACAGTCTTCGCTTACAAAATCGCTTGGCTTTTAGCCGCAGGGCGATCGTCTGCCAGTCTATATCTTTTTGCAGGATGTCGGGGCCAATTTTTTGTAAAAATGGATGGTTTATCAAATCGGCTCGTTCATACACTGCAATGTCTGAGGCGCTATATAGCAGCGCGCTATGTGTGCTTGTGTGCAAAGCTAAGCGCAGCGAACGCTTAGTCTTTGGCAGACTACCTCGTTTACAGGTGCGCCACACGCCATACAGCTGGTTATGAGAATATATTGTGAGCCCATTTGCAAAGTGAATCAGCATCGCTTTGCCGCGTGTTTCAACCTTCGTGACTACATTACCTTTAAGACTAAGCGCAGCTGCGCTTAGTCGAGGCAGGCCTACGTCTATGTCTTCAATAACTTGATTTTCTATGATTTTAGCTATTTTGTCGGCGGCAAGTCTAATTTCAGGGCCTTCAGGCATTTTTATGTCTACCTATTTTGATTTGCTAGAGCGAATGTTGCGAATAAGTATTAACTAAAAATGTTTATGGATAAAAAACGTATTATGAAGAAACAAACATTCAGCGACTCTCAATAAATTAAAAGACCCTCTCTAAAAGAGTCTTTTTCATGCGCTATAGCCTAAGATTGAGCAGCAGGCGCTGGCTTTAATACCCTGTTAATATCCATCAAGTCTTGCTGCGTTAAAGTACCTGACGCTTCCTTTAAGCTAACAATAGCGGCAATAAAGTTATAACGAGCATCGGCTAAGTTACGGCGGGCATCAAACAGGTTTCGCGTGCTGTTAAGGACATCAACAATGGTTCGCGTACCTACATCAAAACCCGCTTCGGTTGCCTGTAATGCACTGTTGGCTGAAACGACCGACTGTTCGAGCGCGCGAATAGTTGCTATTGAGGCGTTGACATCATTGAATGAGCTGCGCACTTGGCGGACCATTTGGCGATACGTAAGCTCTAAGTTTTCACTTGCTATAACATAATTGGCGCGGGCTTGCCGGGTGCTTGCCGACACTCTTCCGCCTTGGTAGATAGGAATGTTCAAGGTAAGGCCGATTGAGCTGCGGTTCAATGCGCCGGGTTGACTAGCTTGGCCGCCATTAAAAACGGTTTCAGAGTCGTTCACATCAAACGAAGCGCCGAATCTTAAGGTAGGATAGTGACCACTTTTGGCTAAGGCAATTTCTTCTTTGGCCACGTCTTTTAGAAAGCGCTGTGCCAATAAATTCAGGTTTGACTCTTTTGCCAGTCCTAACCAGGCGCTAGCAGTGCTAGGGTCGGGCTGCACAGCAGTAAATATTTGCGTATCAAGCACGGCAATTTGGTCATGGTATTTACCGGTAATCTCTCTTAATTGCTCAAGGCGCTCCTCAAGCAAGTTCTCAGCGCGTATTTGGCGTGCAACTGTATTGTCAAAGTTGGCTTGCGCCTCGTGCACGTCGGTTATGGCGGTTAAGCCTACTTCGAATCGTTGTTTGGTCTGCTCTAACTGTCTTTCAATGGCTTCTAGTTCGGCTTTTACAAACTCAACATTGTCTTGTTCACGCAGTACAGCAAGGTAGGCATTAACGGTGCGCAACATTAAGGATTGCAAGGTTGCCCCTAACACCGCGTCACTTTGCTGAGCGATAAGTTCTGCGCGGTCCATACCTAACCAATTTGCGTGGTCATATAAAGACATATTTAGGTCAATACCATAGTTGATTCCAGTAGTCTCAACTTCTGCAATTGCATTAATAACGACTCTTCCCCCATTCTCATCGACTACGGGATTGTTGTTGGCGTCAAAAACAGGTTGATTAATTTCGGTTTCTCGGGTCCCATCTGAATAGCTAATACTGCCTGTTATTTGTGGTAGCAAATTAGCGCGACTAATGTCAATACCCGCGTAAGCAGCATCTTTTTGTGCTTTGGCCCTATTTACAATAGGATCATTAGCTTGCGCCAGCTCATAAACAGTGGCTAAGTCATCAGCAAAGGCTGAGCTTGAAAGAGTGAGTCCGATAACTAGGGAAATAAACGTTTTTTTCATTGATGAGTGCTCTGCGGTATTGTAGGGGTTAACGCGAATATTGCGTGTAGTGTAAGTCACCCACGCTTGAATGCGTATAAAATGCTTATATCAAGTCATGGTTAAGTGTAACAGAATGTAATGTATTTGCAGATTAAACATCTGTTATTAAATAGGGTCTGGAATAAACTATGGGGTTTCAAGCGACTGTTTTTATGGCGCATCAGCAGTAAGTGTATATTTGCGTGCTCACTTCACCTAAGCATATTTGTAACGGGTGACTAGCTTATTTGCAGTGGATGGGTAAACTACCGGCTTATAAAAATTACATTATCTGGACCCCTTCTCATGACGACAGCCTACCCTAACTTCACAAAAGCCGATGTAACGCTTATCAAAAAAGAATCACTGTATAAGGGTTTTTTTGAGCTAAATCGTTACCATCTGAAGCATAAGTTATTTGATGGTTCACAAAGTAAAATAGTCGTGCGTGAAGTGTTCGAAAGACGTCATGCCGCTGCGGTATTACCTTACGATCCAATTCGTGACGAGCTCGTATTACTTGAACAATTCAGATTTCCGGCAATGGAAACGAGTGACCGGCCTTGGTTAATTGAGGTGGTTGCCGGCATTATTGAACATGGCGAACAACCGCAAGAGGTATGCATACGTGAAGCCCAAGAAGAAGCGGGCATACTCGTAAGTCAGCTTATAAAAGTAAGCTCTTATTTAGCCTCACCCGGCGCCTGCACTGAACGAATCCATGTCTATTTAGGCTATGTAGACGCCAGCACCGCAAAGGGCATTCATGGATTAGACAGTGAATCTGAAGATATAAAGGTTCTCACAGTGCCTTTTGAACAAGCGGTAGCGTGGTTGCAAGAAGGTAAAATAGACAATAGCACCGCTATTATCGCCATTCAGTGGCTTATGCTGAATAAACAGAAAGTTCGCCAGCAGTGGCTAGCGACAGAGTGAAGAAGGTAAATACCCTAGCAGCAACTGAAACTTAATGCATTTTGCCAGCGTTCATTACACTAACATAAAAAGGTAATTCACACATTTTACGCAAAAAATATGTACCTCATCTGCCGACTATTCTCGCAACCTGTGAGCATAATTATTCGTGCATGCTAAAATTGTTGCCCGACTGCGACACGCGTGACTTGCACTATGAGTTTGAAGTTGGTCGTGATACTAAATATCGCATACAAATCGTTGATTCGAGCCGTTATACAAGCACCTTAAAAATGGCCCAACTAAGCAATAGCACGCCTGCATTCTTGCAGCCTAAAATGGTAGTTCGCCTATATCACGATGCAAAAGTAGCCGAGGTCCTTGAAGCCCAGCGAACGTCGCGCTTAAAACCGGTGTACGAATACCCAAATCTAAATATGCACCAGCGCAATGAGAAACATATGGTGAATGTGTTTTTAGCAGAATGGTTACATTTTTGTCTGTCTCAAAGGCTTGCGTCTACTGCCAATTAGTTTTAGTTTATGGCGTCAACTAGTCAAACAAAGCTATATATGCACCACTTAGTTTATTTACACGGATTTTTGTCGAGCCCGCATTCGCTAAAAGCGCAGCAGACCGTTTCTTTTGCTAACAAATATTTTCCAAATCTTAATGTACATGTGCCGGAATTACCCGGTGACATAAACAAAGCCGTAGAGCTTATAGATAACTTGCTAGCCACACTGGCGTTAAGTCATACCGGTTTCATTGGTAGTTCGATGGGTGGGTTTTTGGCGACGTACTGCGTTGAAAAGTATGCGCTTGGTAATGGCCCAAAAGCGGTATTAGTTAATCCAGCTGTTGAACCTTTCAAGCTGCTAGGCAATTACTTAGGGCAACATGTAAATCCCTATACTAATAAAGCATTTGCTATTGTGCCTCAGCATATTGTTAAATTAAAGCAGTTGTATGTAAATGAATTAGCCGCGCCTGCACGCTATAAAGTGTTATTGCAAACCCATGACGAAACGCTTGACTATACATTAGCTGCAAAAAAGTATGCGGCTAGTGACCTGGTTATTGAACAGGGCGGGGATCACAGTTTTGTTGGCTATGAAGCCCACCTGCCAAGTGTTTTTAAGTTTTTATTTGCGTAAAAAAAAGAGCGAGACAGCGTGGTTGCTCAATCTCTATTCGCTTGTTATTATTGGATTTATATACAGGTGTTTATTTGACCAAGCCCCACACGAGTGCAAATCATGTCACAACAATATAATTCAGATGCTATTGAGGTTTTAAACGGCCTTGACCCAGTGAAGCGCCGCCCCGGCATGTATACCGATACCACTCGGCCTAATCACCTAAGCCAAGAGGTTATTGATAACAGCGTTGATGAAGCGCTTGGCGGTCATGCCTCCAACATAAAGGTTATTCTGCACGAAGATCAGTCATTAGAAGTGTTTGATGACGGCCGTGGCATGCCCGTAGACATTCACGCTGAAGAGGGCATGAGCGGTGTTGAACTTATTATGACGAAACTGCATGCGGGGGGCAAATTTTCAAATAAAAGCTATGAGTTTGCCGGCGGTTTACACGGCGTGGGTATTTCAGTGGTAAATGCGCTGTCAACGCGAGTCGAAGTTACTATTCGTCGAGGCGGGCAAGTGCATCAAATAGCCTTTGAAAACGGTGATAAAAAAGAAGAACTTGCGGTTATCGACACCTGCGGAAAGCGCAACACCGGCACCCGCGTTCACTTCTGGCCAAATCCCATTTATTTCGATACGTCCAAATTCTCGGTCAGTAAGCTACTGCATATATTGCGTGCAAAAGCGGTGCTGTGTCCCGGTTTACGCATAAAGTTTGAAGACAAAATTGGTAAAGAGTCTTACGAATGGCACTATGAAGACGGTCTTCAAGATTATTTATTACAAGGCTTAAAAGAGTATATTACGGTGCCGGGTGACGTGCCTTTTGTAGGCAGTTATTCAGGTAATGGTGAGGCTGCTCAGTGGGCTATAATGTGGCTGCCAGAGGGCGGTGACATGGTCACTGAAAGCTACGTTAACTTAATACCAACCGCGCAAGGCGGCACCCATGTAAACGGTTTACGCCAAGGTTTATTAGACGCCATGCGCGAGTTTTGTGAGTTTAGAAACTTGCTGCCACGAGGCGTTAAAATTACCGCCGACGACATATGGGACCGCTGCTGCTATATATTGTCAACCAAAATGCAAGATCCGCAGTTTGCTGGCCAAACCAAAGAGCGTTTGTCGTCACGACAAGCCTCTGCTTTTGTGTCAGGGATTGTTAAAGACGCCTTCAGCCTATGGTTAAACCAGCATACTGACGTAGCAGATTTACTCGCTGAAATGTGCATAAATAACGCACAGCGAAGACTGCGTCAAAGTAAAAAAGTCGCGCGCAAAAAAATCACATCAGGTCCTGCACTGCCGGGTAAGCTCACCGACTGTTCAACGCAAGACAACGACCGCTCTGAACTATTTTTAGTGGAAGGTGATTCAGCCGGTGGTTCAGCCAAACAAGCCCGCGATAGAGAGTTCCAGGCGATTATGCCGCTGCGCGGTAAAATACTGAACAGTTGGGAGGTTGACTCGTCGCAAGTGCTGGCATCGCAAGAGATACACGATATATCGGTAGCCTTGGGTATAGATCCCGACTCTGAAGATTTAAGTGGTCTTCGCTATGGCAAAATATGCATACTGGCCGACGCCGATTCAGACGGCCTGCACATTGCCACACTGCTGTGTGCGCTATTCGTCAAACATTTTAGAAAGTTAGTCGACACGGGGCATGTATATGTGGCGATGCCGCCCTTGTTTCGCATCGACGTGGGTAAAGATGTGTATTACGCCCTTGATGAAAGTGAAAAGCAAGGCATATTAGATCGCATAGAAGCGGAAAAAAAGCGCGGTAAAGTAAACGTTCAGCGCTTCAAAGGATTGGGTGAAATGAACCCGCTGCAGCTGCGCGAAACTACTATGGACCCTAACACTCGAAGGCTGGTTAGGCTCACTAGTGAAGATGCCCAAGGCATGCTTGAACTAATGGATATGTTACTGTCTAAAAAGCGCGCGCCCGATCGTAAGGCTTGGTTAGAAAGTAAGGGTAATTTGGCTTTAGTGTAGCCATACTGCCTTAATTCAGTTTTTTCTTTTTCGAAGGAAATTTGAAGTGATAATTTGGTTAACCCTGTTATCTGGACTGGTGCTACTTATTTTGGGTGCAGAGGTGTTGGTAAAAGGCGCGAGTCGATTAGCCACTTTTTTTGGTGTGCCAAGTTTGGTTATTGGACTCACCATTGTGGCATTTGGCAATAGCGCGCCAGAATTGACAGTCAGTGTAAAGGATGCTTTCGATGGCGAAGCCGAACTAGCCATTGCCAACGTAGTAGGCAGCAACATCGTTAATGTGCTCGTTATGCTAGGCATTTCTTCAATCATTCTTCCTCTGGCCATCGCTAACCAGCTGCTGCGTCAAGACCTGCCTATTCTGGTTGGACTGAGCTTAGTGCTGGTGCTATTTGTACAAGACGGTCAACTCGGAAAAATTGAGCAGAGTTGAAGGTGGATTTTTCTTATTGCTTTATGTCTTTTACACATGGTTTTTAATTTCGGTGTCGCTCGAATTTACATATGTAGAAAATTTACAAAAGGGTATTTTGTTTGGTTTACTGCCAATACTAGGTGTTTATGTATTGTTTACCTTTCTAAAAGCGTTTAAAAATAAAAGCTCCTAGAAAATAAAGCGGAGTGTTAGCCCAGTAAGTTAGTATGTAAGAATTACTTTTCAGCGGTCGTGAGTCTTATATTGTTTACACTGCGTTTGATTTTGCCTAGTAATGCTTAAACAAGTGCTCAAGCATTGATATACTTACCCGCATCCCTATCACTAGGGCAATACATAAATATGAGCTATGTACCTGTGTTTACGCAAAAGAGCACGGCTAAAGCAAGCTTAGCGAAAGGGAAGCAATGCGAAAAACAATTAAAGGGCTAGTGGCTTTACTACTGCTAATAACAATAGTGTTAATGGTGTTGGTGTTTGACATATCCTCTTCTGTAGAAGTAAGTTCGTCAGCACAGTTGAATAATGCAGACACAGTGCAGCCTCTTATAGACGAGCTAAAACAAAGTTTACGAAGCCGCTACGAGTCACAGCAAATTAATGTAAGTGCGGCCCAAGCAAATAGCCTAGCAGGTTTTATTAACCGCGCGCGCAGCCAAGCTGATGCTCACGTTACGTTTAATAACGACAAAGTGAATATTGCGCTGTCCTATGAGATTCAAACTGGTCTTTTTCCACTTTATCTTAATATTGAAGCCCTTGTGCACGAAGGTAACGCACTGCAGATAGAGACCGTACGTGTGGGCGATCTGAAACTGCCTGGCGGCTTTGCCTTGGGACTTGCTGAGTCTTTTACCAACGCATATACTTCTTCTCAAGTGGCTACGAAAGCCATCGCCAGTGTTGAATCAGTGGCAGTAGAAAACAGTGCTATGCAGGTCACCCTTGCGCCGTTGGACGCCCTACTTAAAGAATTTAAAAACATAGAAACAGGCAGCAGCCGAGCAGACTCTCGAATTTTGAAAATAAGAATTGCACATTATTTACGTCTGCTAGACGGTATGTATGTGGCAAATGATTCTGAAAATGCTGGCTTAACCTCTTTAAGTATTTATTTGCACGCGGTCATGCAAGAAGCAGCTGCCCTAAGTCAGCAAAGCTCTGCCCCGCTTGAAAACGAAGCGGCTATTTTAGCCCTTGCGATCTACGCAGGTAGTGGTCGTTTTACCACCATAATAGGTGACTTAAGCTTTGCCATTGACAACATTCCAAGCGCATCGCCAAAGCCGGTGCTAGCAAATAGGCAAGACTTGAGCCTGCACTTTATTTACTCTGCGGCAATTAAGCTACTTTCTGAAAAAGGCGTGAGTATCGCTGTGGGGGAGTTTAAAGAGCTAATGGATCGTGGGAAAGGCGGTTCAGGCTATAGTTTTATAGACTTAGCCGCCGATTTATCTGGCGCGCATTTCGCTGATTTAGCGGTAAACACCCAGCGTGCAAAACACCTGCAGCAAGTAATGGGCAGTGCAGCAAACGAAAGCTTGTTTATGGTGTCTATTAATGACTTAGATGAAGGACTCAATAAAACTCAGTTTACCGAAAAGTATGGGGGGGTAGACACGCCACTGTATCAAAATGTTGTGGATGACATAAACCTGCGAATTTCTAACTTACCGATCTCTCAATAGGACATTACAATGCCTGTACATGAAATAAAACACCCGCTTATACAGCACAAAATAGGGCTAATGCGAGCCTATGGCGTTAGCAGTAAAGATTTTCGCGAACTTGCCAGTGAGCTTGCTAACTTACTCACCTACGAAGCCACCCGAGATCTACACGTCGAAACAAAGACTATTAAAGGCTGGACAGGTACGCCCATTAATATTGAGCAAATTAAAGGTAAGAAAATTACCGTTGTGCCCATTTTAAGAGCTGGCTTGGGTATGTTAGACGGTGTGCTAAAGCTAGTACCTAACGCTAAAATTAGCGTGGTTGGATTATATCGCGATGAAGAAACCCTTCAGCCGGTAGCATATTTTGACAAGGTCGCCAACGATATTGACCAACGCATAGCGCTTATTATCGATCCTATGCTGGCAACAGGCGGCACGCTAAACGCGACTATTAGCTTGTTAAAAGACAAAGGCTGTAAGCATATTTTAGGCTTATTCCTCGTTGCAGCCCCAGAGGGTATTAAAACCGTCACAGATGCGCACCCCGACGTTGATATTTATTTGGCCTCTGTAGACGACTGTTTAGATGAAAAAGGCTACATATTACCCGGTCTAGGCGATGCTGGTGATAAGATATTTGGCACCCAGTAATAGCGATTAGTATGGCAATGCGTGTTCTGCTTAAGCATTAAGCAATAATGCTGGTCTCAATATTGCCTATCACTGCATTATGAACCCTTGCGTAAGCCACTATTCTTGGCTGTAATGTGTAGCGTATGAGGTCTTGTCAAACACCGTCTCGAACATAGTCGGGTAGTTCATCTTCGTGAGGAATTGGGGTTGAGTTACCGTGTTTATCTATAGATACAAATTTAAATTTACCTTCAGTGACTTTTTCCCTTAGGCCAATTCTGTCGCGTCTTACCCATGCTTCAACATGTATCGCCATAGAAGTTCGGCCGAGTTCGCAAACATGTGTATATATGCCCAAAATGTCACCCACTTTTACAGGCCTTATAAAGCTCATGCTATCTAGCGCAACCGTAACTACGCGGCTTTGTGCTCGTTGTCCGGCGCAGATACCCGCGGCAATATCCATTTGAGATAAAACCCAGCCACCAAATATATCGCCGGCTGCGTTGGTGTCAGCAGGCATAGCTAGCGTGCGTGTAGTAAGCCTACCAGAAGGCTGTAAACTGTCAGATTTTTTGATGGCGTGTAAGCCTTTAGGTTAAAAGCGTAGAAATAAAGCGATATTATAAGGTCTTTTGATAATGACACAACAAAGTCTTGTGAAACTCTAGACGCTGTCGTTTTAGCCTCAATGGTAGAGTGGTGTTTAATTGCTCGTTATCCTGGCGTAAATAGTTAATACTGATCTTCGGTACAAGGTTTTAAGCTAACTAGTATGTGCTAACCTTTAATACTTTAATTTAGTTTAAATGCTCCTGGCACCATTAACTTAACGTAGATTTTGTACAAGTGCTTATTTTTATATCGAAACTAAAAGGATCGTTAATGACCAAGTCTTTCTTACCTACGCTTGTCTGTTTGTGTTCATTCGTATTAGTACTTAGTACCTCGGCGGTCGCCGCGCCTGTATTCAAAGTCAGCAAAGACGGTGAAACAATTTATATTGGCGGCACCTTTCACTTACTTACAGAGGGTGATTATCCGCTTCCTGAAGCCTTTGAAAAAGCCTATGAGCAGGCCGATGAGCTTTATTTTGAAACCGATATTAACGCATTAGAGACGCCGGAGTTTCAGCGTAAGAGCTTGGGTGTTTTATTGTATCAAGATGGCAGTACTTTACAGTCGGGTCTTAATGCGACAACGTATGCGCGCTTTGTCGAATATGCAAAATCGAGACAGCTTGATCCCATGCAGTTAAATGCCTTAAATCCCACGGGCGTGATGCTCACTATTACTATTATGGAATATCAAGCGCGCGGTTTTGTTGCCCAAGGAGTAGACAAATATTATTTTGAAAAAGCCCAAGCAGACAATAAAACCATTGGCTGGTTTGAAACGCCAGACCAGCAACTAGCAATCATTGATAGCTTTGACGATGAAGAGCCAAATGCCTTAATTAATTACACCTTAGACGAAATCGAAAATTTTGATGCTGTCGTAAAGCCTCTGCATGAAAGCTGGCGCTCTGGAGACATGGAAACCTTAACAGCTTTAGGTATAGACAGCTTTGAGGGCTATCCTGACGTTTACGATGCACTGCTGGTGCAGCGAAACAACAGCTGGATGACTAAAATTGAAGCGATGTTTGGTGATGAAGGTACCGAGTTTATACTCGTAGGCGCACTGCACTTACCCGGTGAAGACGGTGTGCTTACGCAATTAACCAATAAAGGCTATACTGTTGAAAAACTGTAGCAGTGGCTGATGTGTTTTAGGCAATAACAAATTTTACGATACAGTCTTTTTAAACTGCGTTAAGGTTGTCAGCAAAAGCTCGATTTTTTTCACGATGGCTGGAAGTTCTTTATTCAAGGTGTTGGGGTCAGCGTCAACTAACTGGGCTACTTCCCCAGCAAGTTCTTCCACGTAAGGACCAAAGCGTTTATTGCGTGTTGTAAAACCTGAGCCATCAACAAAAACGCTATCAAACTTGCCTTTGCCTTTTGCCTGCAGGGTATTAAGGGCTGCGTCGGCGTCTACCGATTTGCGATAAATAACGCGTAAGTTTTCGTTTAACGCCTCTATTATTTTACTCATGAATCTCCCAAAGTTGCCGATATTTTTAATGCGGACAATTGTGCCTGTATTTAGTTTTTGCTACAAGCAAATATGAAAAAAGGAGGCGCAATGGATATGCAAGGTACATCTGGCGTTGCTCAAGCACTTGCAATAAGGTCTGCCGTAATGGCAAACAATCAACAAAAGCAGGAAGAGCAGGCCGTTTTAGCATTGCTGCAGTGGGCGCCTGTGCCAAATACGTCTAGCGTAGGGAGTTCAATAAATACTTATGCTTAGCAGTATAAGCCGAAGTTTTAATGTGTTTATAGTCGTTCATTTATGTTTGTCTTTAGATACGCATTTACGTTAAGGCTCAAGTCCTAAATCGATTGGTGTCTTACCGGGTTGTCTTGGCAGTTCTTGCACTAGCTTGGGCACCAAAAATCCCGGTAAGCGCGTTATTACCTTAGCCATAATTTTTTGAGCATCGGGTTTACTCACATCAAAATGCGCTGCACCTTTTACCGGATCAAACATATGTAAATAGTACGGTAAAATATTCGCTTCAAACAAAGCCTCGCTCAGCTCACAAATTGCTTCAGCGCTATCATTAATATTTTTTAGCAATACCGACTGATTAAGTAAGGTTACACCGGCCTGTTTCAGCATTTTTGTTTTTTCTATTAGTGCTTCACCTATTTCGTTTTTATGATTTATGTGTAGCACTATAATCGGCTTTATACGTAAATTAGTAAGCCATGCTAATAGCTCATTATTCACGCGAGAAGGAATCACTACAGGCAGTCTGGTGTGAATTCGCAGTCTTTTAATATGCGTAATATTGTCTACTTTTTGTGCAAGCTTCGCTAGTTGCTTGTCGTTCGCCATTAGGGGGTCGCCGCCGGAAAAAATGACCTCATTTATATTGGTATCATTATTTATATATTCTAATACCGACTGGTATTGAGCTTGTCCAAGCTGGTTGTCTTGATAGGGAAAATGACGTCTAAAACAGTAGCGACAGTTGATTGCACAACCGCCTCTAACAAGCAGTAAAACACGACTTTTGTATTTGTGGATTAGGCCCGCTGTGGTGCCGTTTTGTTCTTGCAATGGGTCGACTACAAAGCCAAGCTTATCGACAAATTCAGCCTGTTGGGGCACAACTTGTTGAAGTAAAGGATCATACCAATTTGATTGTTGCATAAGGTCTGCAAAGGGCTTAGGTACCCGCATTGGGAAAAGACGGCGCGCGTTGCTGTGCTGCTCAATGATACTGATATCGTTTTGAGTGGGAATAATGTTTATATTGTTGTTATTCGAAAACACATCGTTCGATAAAGCCGGTGGCAGTGAACTAGGGTCAATCTGCAAATATTGCAACAGTGAATCCAATGTGGTGAAAGAGTTTGCTAATTCTTTTTGCCAATGAGTCTCTACAGGCGGTGTTTTTTTAGGTATTATCAGCATGTTTATATTATTGACCCAAGGTATTAGAGGATTGAATGGCTAATTACAGTACAAACGAGTTTAAAGCTGGCTTAAAAATAATGATGGATGGCGAGCCATGCAACATTTTAGAAAACGAATATGTTAAGCCGGGTAAAGGCCAAGCATTCAACCGCACCAAAATACGTAAACTTGTTTCTGGCAAAACACTCGAAAAAACATGGCGATCGGGCGAAACAGTTGAAGCCGCCGACGTAATGGATACCGACTTAGCATATTTGTACACTGATGGTGAATTTTGGCATTTCATGAATAACGAAACCTTTGAGCAAATAGCCGCCGACAAAAAAGCGGTAGGCGATAACGTAAAGTGGCTAGTTGAAAACGATGTTTGTACGCTTACTTTGTTCAATGGTAGCCCAATTGTGGTCACGCCACCAAACTTTGTTGAAATAGAAATTGTAGAAACTGATCCGGGCTTAAAAGGAGACACCGCAGGTACAGGCGGCAAACCTGCCACATTGTCGACGGGAGCGGTTGTGCGTGTTCCTCTATTCGTGCAAAAAGGCGAAGTGGTTAAAGTAGACACTCGCAGCGGAGAATATGCCTCGCGTGCGCAAAAATAGTCTGCTTAAATACGCCTATCAATGTAGTGTAAGCTATCAATGAATCAGTCTTGGCAGCCAAGCGCAAGCATCGAAACGCTGCGCAAGCGTGCGGCGCTTTTGCATCAGATAAGAGTGTTTTTTGCCCAACGCAAGGTGCTTGAAGTCGAAACCCCCGCGTTATCAAGCCACACTATTACCGACCCTTATCTTGAAGCCATGCACACTTTGCATACCCAAGGCGGCGCACTTAATTCGACCAAGCTTTACTTACAAACATCACCTGAATATGCGATGAAGCGTTTGCTAGCTGCCGGCAGCGGCGACATTTTTCAGTTGTGTAAAGCATTTCGCGACGACGAAGTAGGGCGCATTCATAACCCAGAATTTACTATGTTGGAGTGGTATAGAATAGGGTTTTCGCTGCAGCACTTAATTGATGAAGTGGGATCTTTATTAATGGCTACATTAAAGGTCGAGGCAGTGAACCAGTCAAGCTACAGCGTATTGTTTGAGAGGCATTTAGCTTTTAACCCCTTAGAGGTAGACTTGCCCTCATTGTTTGAAATATGCGCTAAGTTGGGATTACAAGACTACGTTGGCAGTTTGCGGGCTAATTTGGCAGGTGATGAAAATGCACACGCAAGCGTACTGCTAAAAGACAGTATATTACAAGTCTTGTTTAGTACGCATATAGAATCACTTATTGGTATCGACTACCCCACGGTGGTGGTTGATTTTCCGGCTAGTCAAGCGTCGTTAGCAACCCTACATGAAAATGGACGAACCGCCAATCGCTTCGAGGTCTATTACAAAGGCATAGAGCTTGCCAACGGGTTTGACGAATTAACCGATGCACAAAGCCAGCATCTGCGGTTTGCACAAGATAACCAAAAACGAAGCGTCTTGGGACTTTCTATAAAGCCTATTGATACGCATTTTATGGCAGCACTTTTTAGTGGTTTACCGCAGTGCGCGGGCGTTGCGCTTGGCGTTGACCGCCTGCTAATGTTGGCGTTACAAAAAAACACCATAGAAGAGGTGATGAGTTTTAGTCAGCGTAACTGCTAATATTAAGTGTATAAAAGCCTCAGACAAGCTGGTTTTTTGAGACACGGGCTCTTTTTTGATGCAGTTTGGCTGTTTAAATAGAATTTATCTAAATGATATAAGCATTTCAGCGATAAATTAAGGTAAAATGCCGCCCTTTCGCGACAAGACAAAGCGATAAACATTTTATAAAACCTTGGATATTTTCAGGAGACCCTATGGATCATAAAGACGTCAGCTCTCGTTCTACTTCGCAAAAAGCACTGCGTTTAAATCTTGACGACAAAAAGTACGGCACTATTGTTGAAATAGGCGCAGGGCAAGAAGTCGCTCGGCAATTTTTCTTAGCGGGTGCGGCTGCCGGTACCATAGCAAAAACCATGTCTGCCTATGACATGAAGTTTTCGGACGCTATATACGGCGTGCAAAACGATGGCCGATATGTAAGCAAAAGCCGTGTCAAAGCTATGATGGAGCAAGAACTCGACTTGGTGCTTGAAAGAGTCAAAGATGTGCGCTCAAAATCTTCACGCTATTTTGCTTATGCTGCCACAGTAGCGGCAAAAAGTTTTGGCCGTCAAAACGAGTGTCATGCGTGGTGTGGTATTCGTGTTCAAATGTATCCTGGCGCAGAGCCTTCAAATATTAAAGTACACGTGCGTATGCGCGACGACAATGCCGAAGCACAGCAGCATGCGCTTGGTATATTGGGCGTAAATTTAATTTATGCTGCCTACTATTATTTTGAGAACCCCAAAATGATGATTGATTCGCTTACCGATGGCATAGAAGCGGACAGAATTGAAATTGATTCAATCGAATTTATCGGTCCATACTTTGAAGATCTCGATAATCGCGCAATTAACCTTCATTTAATCCGCAGTTGGAAAACACGTGCCATAATGTTCAGACCCGATGGCAGCATTTGTGTGCCGGCAGAAATGTTATACAAAAAGAACGTGATCACCATTCGCGGCTCGTTCAGGCCCGTTACCAACCTCAACATAGATATGATAGAGCAGGGTAAAAAAGCCTTCTTTAAACAACAAGGCGTTACTGACGAAAACACCGTTGCTATTGCCGAAATTTCACTTAACGATGCTAAAGGTAACGACAACCACGTACCAGAAGAAGACTTAGTACAGCGCGTACAGTTGCTAAATTCTTTAGGCTACAATGTAATGATTTCAGATTACACTCGTTACTTTTCGCTGCGTGCCTACTTCCGTCAGTACACTAAAATGGAAATTGGCATTGTGGTAGGTATGAAAAACCTCAAACAAATTTTTGACGAAGATTCGTATCGTGGTGTTCCAGGTGGCATTATGGAAGGCTTGGGCAAATTATTTGAAGATGACACGCGCATGTTTATTTACCCAGAAATTAACCTAGAAAACGAGGTGCGTGACTTTTCAAACTTAAAAGTAGCTGAGCACCTACGCTTTTTATATCGTCATTTACTAGAAAACAATTTCTTGACGGGTCTTGAAGCAAGTAATCTCGCGTTATTTGAAATTTATTCACGCGACGTTTTGAAAAGTCTAAAAGCGGGCAGAGGTGACTGGGAAGAAATGGTGCCTAAACTTGTCGCTGAAAAAATAGTTGAGCATGGTTTCTTTGGTTTTAAAAAGAAACGTGCATAGTTTGTTTAAGATGTAGTTTATCTAAAATAATAATGGCGCGAGGCTTAGAAAACTTGCGCTTGAGTTCTAGCTAGGAGGATGTAACAGATTTTGTTACAGCCTCCTAGCTAGCTTCTTTGAAAATAGTGTAAGTCTTCCTTTATGACTCACAACTAGCGTTTAACTTTATATGATCTTTGCTTATGAGACTGTACTGGCATTTTCCTTCTAATAGACTCTACTACAACCTTATTATACGTGGCCATTGCAAATCCTTCCCCGTGTTCAATTACGTCTAAGCATTCGCCCCAGGGTGAATAAATACAGCTATTCCCGAATGTTTGGCGTTTATCCGCATGGGTGCCTACTTGGTTTGGCGCCACAATATAACATTGATTTTCAATGCTGCGCGCTTTGAGTAAAGCATGCCAGTGAGCACTGCCTGTTTTATGGGTAAAAGCGCTTGGTACAACGATAATGTCGGGTGCCTTTTGGGTGAGTGTATAGCGACAATAGGCCGAAAACATATCGGGAAAGCGCAAGTCATAACATAAGCTCTGGGCGACTTCAGCAAAGGGGGTTTTAAACAGTGATAGGTGCTCACCAGCAAGGGTATATCTAGATTCTTTATACGACTTGGTTTCATCTTCTACTTCAACGTCAAATAAATGGATTTTGTTGTAGCGCGCTATACATTTTCCTGAGGGGCTATAGGCTAAACTCGCAGCGTAGTATTTATAGGGATCGCTAGTAATGTCGGCATCTATAATTGGGGTAGTGCCTGCTACTATATAGCATTGTAATTGTTTGGCTAGCTCACTTAGCTTAGTTTGAATATAGCCACTGCCCTGTGTTTCAGCATGTTCCAGCATTTGAAGGCCGGATAAACCAAAGACTGAAAAACACTCTGGAAGTACCACAAGCTTATGTTGGCTGTCGTTGTTTTTATCGGCTTTTTCGCAGGCTTGTTTAACCAGAGCTTCAACTTTGTCGAGGTTATTTGCAACGTTTGCCTCGCCATTAATTTGGACACTTATTAGCGTAGTCATCTCTTACCTCCTTTGTACCTTTGCTTTATCGTTGCATAAGTACAGCGCTAAAAACACCTTTCAATATAACTAGTGAATGTGCTGTCGAGGCTACTTTTCACCCCAAATTTCTGCTAAACGTTCATCGCGACCACAGTTCCAACGATATAAATTATATCTAACAGGACTCTTTTTGTAATAATCTTGATGGTAGCTCTCTGCACCCTTTATGGGGTAAAAAATTGAAGTGGATAAAATGGGCGTCACCACTTTTTGATTAGGAAATTGCTCAACTACCTTTCGCTTTGATTGTTCTGCCAGTTTTCTTTCTTGCTCATTGTCTACAAACACCGCACTTAAGTAACTAAAGCCTTTATCACAAAATTGCCCGCGTGCATCAAAGGGGTCAATGTTCACCCAAAAATGGTCAAGCAAGCCTTGATAGCTGACCACGCTTGGATCGTATGTAATTTGTACGGCTTCGTAGTGCCCTGTATGGTTCCCAGAATAGGTCGGATTTTCCAAAGTACCGCCGGTGAAGCCAGAGATAACATCTGATACGCCTTCAAGCTTCTCAAAGTCGGCCTCCATGCACCAAAAGCAACCGCCGGCAAACACTGCTTTTTCAGCTTTAGCATGCGTCGCGATGAACATTGAACCTAGCAGTAAAATGCTCAGTAGTTTGTATTTCATAATTTTCTCCAAAACAGCTTATAAGTAGAGACAGTAAAACTTGTGTAAAAGTTTCATAAGTGAATGCCTGCGAGCTAAGTGTAATTCAAAATCATCTGTATGTATGTGCTTAAAACGTTTCGGCTACTAGCACTATTTTATTTTTCAGTCCTTGCATGCTAGATCCTTTAATTTAAGTACTTCTAATTTCCTTGCCTACCAAGTATAACAAGCTGCTGGCAATAAAAAGTGTCGAAAAATAAAGCATAAAGATAATCAAGGGATAAATTGAACCTGAGGTCTTTATTCTCGTCATAGTTGTATATCACAACGCTTAGGTCTTTGTACTGATCCCATAGTAGGTTTTAATGTGTAAAAGACTACATACTTTATTGTGAAGTAGAGACTTAACGCACATACATTTCTTTTGAAGCTTCAAACACAACAGCGGATTCCGCAAACAAGGTGATTAGCATGAATCGTCAAATATTCTACTCAGTAACAGTCTTAATTATTGGCTTTATAAGTCTTACAGCCATGACCGAGGCTAAAACGCCTGACTGGCAGTCCTTCCAAAAGCCTAGCGATGAAGAACTACGAGAGCAGCTAAGCGATATCCAATATAAAGTGACTCAAAAAGACGCCACTGAGCGAGCTTTCTCGAATCCATACTGGGATGAAAAGCGTGAAGGTATTTACGTCGACATCGTTTCTGGCGAGCCTTTATTTTTATCTACCGATAAATACAAATCAGGTACAGGATGGCCAAGCTTTATTCGGCCCATCAGCCCTGATGCCGTAATTGAAAAAGACGATCGCACTTGGTTTGGAATGTTGCGTATTGAAATTCGCAGTGCGATTGCAGATTCTCATTCCGGCCATGTGTTTAACGATGGTCCCGCTCCCACTGGGCTGCGCTATTGTATGAACTCAGCCTCGCTGCGATTCATACCCAAGTCACAGATGGCTGATGCTGGTTATGGTCAATATCTTGAGCGAGTTGGAGCACCTATAAGCTAGAGAGGTGGGTCAAAACTAAGGGTTTGGATTGCGCAGCACCATTAAGCGAATTTCAGTCATATCTTCAATGGCATAGCGGATCCCTTCACGGCCTAAGCCCGACTCTTTAACGCCGCCATAGGGCATGTTGTCTACTCGCCAACTGGGTACATCACCTATTATTACGCCGCCAACTTCTAATTGATTCCACGCTTGATGCGCTTTGTAAATGTCGCGCGTAAAAATGCCCGCCTGTAGGCCAAACTTGCTGTTGTCGACTTCTTTCAAGGCTTCGTCAAAATCAGTAAAGCGGCTAATAACTGATACTGGGCCGAAAGCTTCTTCGCTGTTTACGTCGCAGTCGGTGGGTACATTTTCAAGTATAGTGGCGGTGAGCATTGCGCCATCGCGTTTGCCACCGCACAGTAAGTCAGCGCCTTTTTCTACCGCTTTGTTAATCCATTGTTCTAAGCGTTTAGCTTCCGATTCGGCAATCATCGGGCCAATAAAAGTGTTTTCTTTGAGCGGATCGCCGTGGACTAAGTTTTTGACTTTTTCTACGTAGGCTTTTTTGAAGTCCTCATATATATCGCTGTGCACAATTATGCGCTGGACACTTATGCAGCTTTGGCCGCTTTGATAATACGCCCCAAATACAATGCGCTCTACGGCGTCTTTTAGGTCGGTGTCGCGATCAACGATGCAGGCTGCATTGCCGCCTAATTCTAATATTACCGATTTTTTACCGGCTTTTGCTTTGAGTGCCCAGCCAACTTCGGGTGAACCGGTAAAGCTTAACAGCTTGAAGCGCTCGTCGGTGGTGAATAAGTCTGCGCCGTCGCGGCTGCATGGTAATATTGAGAATGAACCCTCAGGCAAATCGGTTTCTGCTAATACTTCGCCTATAATGATGGCGCCTAACGGCGTTCTGCTAGCAGGTTTTAACACAAAAGCACAGCCTGCTGCAATGGCCGGTGCTACCTTATGCGCGGCTAAATTCAAAGGGAAGTTAAACGGTGATATAAAAGAACATGGACCTATAGGCACACGTTTTGTCATACCGGTGTACCCACGAGCGCGTTCGGTAATTTCTAGCTCAATAACTTCGCCAGAAATACGTACCGATTCTTCTGCAGCAATTTTGAAGGTGTCGATTAGGCGCGTTACTTCGCCTTTTGCATCCTTAATGGGCTTGCCTGCTTCAATACACAGTGCATACGCCAGTTCGTCAAAGCGTTCTTTAAAGCGCATTACGCAGTGTTCAAGTATTTGCTGGCGTTTATAAGCTGGCATTTTGTTAAGGGCAGGCTGCGCGGCTTTTGCACCAGCAATTGCTTTGTCTATAACGCTGGCGTCGGCAAGGGCAACTTTGGTAGCCACTTCTTGCGTATATTTATTGGTGACTTCTAAGTCGGTGTTGGCAAACACCGCTTTGTTAGCCAAAAAGTATGGGTATTTAGCTGCTAATTTCATGGTTTATTCCTTTTATTTTATACAAGCACAACAGGCAGCTTTAAAGTTTGCTGCTAAGTGTGCGAATAGTTTTATTTAAGGTTTCATCATTTAGGCTGTAGTCTACCGGTACATCTATTAAATGCACGGCGGGCTGGGCTAAACAAGCTTCAATTTGGCCTTGTAAATCCGCAGCTGCTTCTATGCGCCAGCCTTTGCCGCCGTAGCTTTCTATATATTTGACAAAGTCGGGGTTACCGTAGTCAAGACCATAGTTGCCAAAGCCCATATCGCTTTGTTTCCATTTAATCATGCCGTAGGCGTCGTCGCGTAATATAATAATGACAATGTGAAGGCCTAAACGCACCGCGGTTTCTACCTCTTGGCTGTTCATCATAAAACCGCCGTCGCCGCATACAGTAATGACGCAGCGGTTTGGGTAAACTAGCTTTGCGGCCATGGCTGAAGGTAAGCCGGCGCCCATGGTGGCTAGTGCGTTGTCTAATAACAAAGTGTTACGAAGTGCGGCAGGGTAGTTTCGTGCAAACCAAATTTTGTATATGCCGTTGTCTAAAGTCACTATGCCGTCTTTTGGCATGGCACTGCGCACCGCTTTAACCGCACGCTCGGGTAAAATTGGAAAGCGGTCGTCGTTTTCTGCGACATTTCGGTGTTCAATATAAGCTTTGTTGACGTCACTGTAAAAATCGAGCTCCCATTTGCACTGTGTGTCTATGGCTTGGTTTATTTGCCAAATGCTGTTGGCAATATCGCCTACCACCTCTAACTGGGGAAAATAAACAGGATCAACCGCAGCCGTTTCAAAATTCACGTGAATAACCTTTTTGCCATTATTTTCCATAAAGAAAGGCGGCTTTTCTACCACATCATGGCCCACGTTAATAATGAGATCGGCACGGCTAATAACACGATGCACAAAATCACCCGAGGACAGCGCGGTGTTGCCCATGAATTTTTCGTCGGTTTCGTCTAACACGCCTTTACCCATTTGTGTGGTGATAAAGGGAATACCAGTATTATTAACAAATTCGCGTAGCATTTTAGAGGTAAGCTTTCTATTTGCGCCAGCCCCTATAACGAGTACTGGCGATTTTGCCGCTTCAATCATATCTATAGCCGCTTTTATGGCTTTGTATTCAGCAATCGGCCTGCGTACCATACTGGGCGTGAGAAGAGTTGCGTTGGTTTCTTCGGCGGCAATATCTTCGGGTAATTCAATATGTACTGCGCCGGGACGCTCTTCGCTGGCTAGTCTAAATGCTTCGCGTACAATAGAGGGGATGCGATCGCCACTTACCACTTGGGTGGTATACTTAGTAATAGGGCGCATCATATCAACTACATCAATGACCTGAAAGCGGCCTTGCTTACTGGTTTTAATGGGTTTTTGGCCGGTGATCATTAGTATTGGCATAGCGCCAAGCTGTGCGTAGGCGGCTGGAGTTACTAAGTTAGTTGCTCCAGGGCCTAAGGTTGCCAAACACACGCCAACTTTACCAGTTAAGCGCCCGTAAGTAGCGGCCATGAAGCCAGCGCCTTGTTCATGACGTGTAAGAATAAGTTTAATAGATGAATGTCGTAATGATTCCAGTAAATCTAAATTTTCTTCACCCGGAATACCGAAAATATATTCTACCCCTTCGGCTTCTAATGCTTTTACCATAAGGTCTGATGCTTTCATGTAAGTCCCCTTGTTATTGAATTACTTTGGGTTACAGGCATATCGTGCTGTTTCGTTTTATTATCCGTGGTTCATAATTTCATGTATGTAGATATGCACTGATCCGTAGACTTTTTAAACGCCTAGCAAGGTAGTTGATAAGTAGCTAATTTAAAAACTACACTTTAGCAAGTAATCATTATAGCATTCTTGTCTAAATAACGAAAATGCCTAATATATGACCAAGATAGACCTAAACGTTCAAGCTAAAATTTCCTTTTTGACAAAACACGGCAAGCAAAACACGCTGGCGCCTATTCTGCTGTCGGCATTTAATACGGTGCTGGTGCATACCGACAAGTTTGATACCGATACCTTAGGCACCTTTGACCAAACCATAGCCCGCAAACTAAATCCGATAGAATGCGCCCTTAAAAAAGCATATTTAGCCTGCGAACTTAGCGGCTGCGAGCAGGGTATCGGCAGTGAGGGTAGTTTTAGTTCATTAATGGGCATGGGTGTTATTGACGAAGAGTTTTTGGCCTTTGTAGATATTAAGCGCAATATCGAAATAGTGGCCAGTGCAAAACAGTCTGTTAGGCTTGGGCCTGTTGAAGCAAATGATGCAGATAACCTTTACAAGCGGCTCGCGCACTATGACAAAAGCGGCACTGATTCATCAAATACGCATGAGCAGAAATGGATGTTAAAGCACGGCGATGGGTGGATAAAAGGTTTAAGTGTTAATGATATTTTAGCAAATACTCCAACTTGGCCCGTCTATATTGAGCCCGATTTCAGAGCCATGCACTGCCCTCAAAGACGAGCGGTAATCGGCCAAGCTACTCATGATCTCGTGCGCAGGCTGAATGCCTTTTGTCCACAGTGTTGCCACCCTAACTTTGTGCCTAAATTTAAATCTGGTCCTATCGCTTATTTGCCGTGTGAGCTTTGCGGCAAAGCGACAACAAAAATAGTGCCGCTCACTGAGCTGTGCAATCACTGCGGCTTTAGTGGGCCTGAAATAAGCGCTCCGCTAAATGCGAGCGCGTTTTATTGTGGCTACTGTAACCCTTAAATATTATGCTTTGAGCTTAGTCAAAAACTGGTTCAGGCATAATAATCGCGCGTTTTAATATTACGTTTTCAACCGGCGTGTCGGGAAAGCCAATTTCAGGGTTCACGCGGGTGTCTACTAAGGAAATTGCATCAAGCACTTCTTTACCTTCTATTACCGAACCAAATACGGTGTAGCCCCATCTGCGGCCAGGATCTAAATTGTCGTTGTCTTTCATGTTGAAAAAGAACTGACGTTTAGCCGAATGCGGGTCGCTCATGCGGGCCATTGCGATGCTATATGCTTCGTTTTTGAGTCCGTTGCCCGACTCGTTAATAATTTTATAATTCGACTTACGTTCTGTAAAGTCAGTTGTATAAGCGCCGCCTTGCACTATGTAGCCGGCAATTATGCGATGAAATAGTGTGTTGTCGTACTCTTCTTCTTTCACGTAGGTCAAGAAGTTATTAACGGTCACGGGCGCTTTAGCACGTGAAAGCTCAATGACAATGTCGCCCATGCTGGTCTCAAACTTTACCTGCGGGAAAAAGTTATCTTTTTGCACGGCTGCGCCAATGGGGCTTTCCGTTTTAGGCGTTTCACGCGCTTGAGAATGCGCTACAAATGAAGTGGTGACTACCAATATGCTAATTATGCATAGTCGAAAAGTGCTCATAAAAACGTTCCTTTACTTAACTAATGATAGTGCCTCACCAGCTGACACCCTGTTTTTAATACGAGGCTCAAAATAGACTATTGATCCCGTAATTTCTTTTATCGGGTTGAAGTATCAAGAGCGATCGACAACACTCAAGGGTACAATCAGATAATCACAGGCTGCCTCAGCACGTCTTATGCTCTTGCGCGTTGTTTAATAGCGCTAAGCACTACGAATTTAGCATCACTGGCAATAATCTCACAGGCGCCAAAAAGCTTTTTTAGTTTAGCACGGTGATCAAGATGGCGATTGCCCACAATTCTAAGTTCACCACCTACTTTTAGTGCCTTTTTTGCATCAGTGAACATTTGCCATGCAATGTCGTCAATGATCGTGTTTTGCTGATGAAAAGGAGGATTGCATAAAATAAGATCAACGCCCTTAAGATTACCCGAGCTATCTTCACTGTGATTGATAAATTCATCTAAACAATGCCCGACTAAAAACTCAGCGCGTGCTTTTAGTCGTTCATCTACTGTACTATTGTTAAGACTTACTTTAGCTGATTCTATCGCCATAAACGATTCGTCTATGTAAATTATTTTGGGTGCATTAGCCGCATTTTGTAACAGTAAGCTAGTGCCCAAAATACCGTTGCCGCAGCCTAAATCAATTACTACTTGATTAGCTCTGGTAATACTAGGCAGCACTTTTAGCATATACCTTGCGCCAATATCTACCTGATCCCGGCAAAATACGTTAGGATAATTATGCAGCGTAAGGTCAATTTCTTTGTCTTGTACTTCGTGTATGCAGTGCGGGTTCAATGATAAAGTTTGAGCGACGTTGCCACCATTGTCGGTTTTTACAGCACATTCAGCAAATATTAAGCGTGCTTTTTTGCGCGCCAGCGAGGTAGTGGTATTGCCCATGTGGGCGTTAAATATGTTCATCACCGAAGAAGTCACCAGCTTAACCATCGCGCCGCCTATCACTATTGGCGATTGGCCCGTATTGCTCGCAGTTCCGAGCGTTTGGCTAAGTGTAAAAAGTAAGTAGTCAAGATATGACAATGTGCGAGGCACTTTCAACAGCACTAGGTCAACGCTTTTACCCGCCAGTTCGCTAAGCATTAGGCTACTGTGCATCGTCACGTTATTCTTATCCAAGTTACTGCCTTTTAAATTTTGCGCAATAGCACGCATAGACATGTACGAGTCGGTGTATACGCTAATATTAGCCTGTGGCGAGAGTTTTGCCATTGCACAAGTAAGGGCACCAAAGCTATCATTTACAATAACAATATGCGCAAGCTCGCTAAGGTTTATCGTATCGGCGACATGATTGATAATATATTCGTCGGCCGCGTCCCATGCGCGCAAGGACTTGTCAAACGGGTTGTTTGGGAAACGTTTTAAAGAAAAGGTGTTGGCTTGAATATGGAGCTGAGTATTGTTCATAGTAGTTTCATAATAATGTTATTGCAGCATGTGGTGCGCTTTATCCTTAAATAGTAGCGCAGTGTTAGGCATGTTTACAGCAACTTATTGTGTACTTGAATATAAAATGCAGTCCGTATACCTAAGGTGTGTTTCAACTTGTGGCAGCAGAGCTGAATACTGACGTCTTAACACTGGTGTTTATTCGTGTTTACTCGTCTTTGTGGGCTTACTCATGGTAATATAGCAGGAGTTTGACCATCTTTATACAGATTGGTATTGATACGAAGTTTTTGAAATGAATATTAGATGAGCAACCAAAGCTAAAAATAATGAACAAACAAAAAAGCCCACTTATTAACGCATCTGACCCCTCGCAAGAAGAGGCGGTGTTCATCCTAGCGATGGAAAATGCGCATGTGGAGTATTACCCTAACTGGCTAAGTCATAAGCATGCTAAAAGCTTAATGGACTACTTCATTGCGCAGCTTCAGTGGCAGCAGCCTAGTATCACCCTTTATGGACAACAGCGACTTATTCCTCGGCTGCAAGCTTGGTACGGCGATCCTGACAGCCAATATGAATATTCCAGATTAGTTATGCAGCCACTGCCGTGGGACATACGATTGGCTAAATTAAAGCAGGCATGTGAGCAAAAATGTAGGGCACGCTTCAATTCAGTCCTGGCGAACTATTATCGCCATGGTAGAGACAGTATGGGCATGCATGCAGATAACGAGCCTGAACTTGGCGCGCAGCCAATTATTGCCTCGGTCAGTTTAGGGCAAACACGGCGTTTTACGTTTAAAAATATACACACCAAAGAAACCTACAAAATAGGTCTTGAACATGGCTCGTTGCTTGTTATGAAGGGCGACACGCAGCAGTATTGGCACCATGGAATGAATAAAAGTCGCACGCAAACCGGCCCAAGGCTTAACTTTACGTTTAGACATGTTACGCAAAAAAAATAATTGTTGGGTAAATCGTTGGCTGACGAATGTCGAGTCAAAAATCAGCTTTACTAAGGTATTTACCCACATAACCATAGCGCATTTATAGCGTCTATAGCGCTGTTTATATGCCGACATAGCAATAGAACAGAGCCGGTAATTATGGCTTTGAACATCGGCGCCGAACCATAATCCATTTTCAAAGGCTTTACTTGTGAATACAAAAACCACTATACAAACCGTTGTTACTGAAAAGCTCAACGCCAAATTTTTGCCGCGCTACCTTGAGGTGCTCAATGAAAGCCATATGCACAATGTGCCTGAAAATTCCGAAACTCACTTTAAAGTGACGGTGGTGAGTGATGCATTTGAGCAAAAAAGACTTATCCAACGCCACCGCATGGTAAATGCGCTGTTAAGTGAGGAGTTGGCAGGCTCTGTGCACGCTTTAGCTTTGCACACCTACACCGCAGATGACTGGGCGAAAAAGCAGGGCAGTGCGCCTACGTCACCAAATTGCCTAGGAGGCTCGGGAAAGTAAGCTAACAGTGACAATGGCTACGCCTGAGGAAGTCATAAAACAAGCCATTAGATCATTTGGTAATGTTTTACCTAAAGTAAATTGAATCTATCTTAAAACCACCATGGGCACTTTGCTGCGCTCTAGCATTTTTAGCGTGTTGCTGCCTAAAAAGAACTGACGAAGCTTAGAGTGCCCGAACGCTCCCATGACAATAAGATCAATTTTATGTTTTTGTTTGTAGTCCATTAAAGAATCAAAAATATCACCTTCAACGAAGGATGCTGTAAGGTCAAAGCCTTTTTCTTTCAGCTTTTGTTGGGCGGCTATAAATTTTTCCTCGAGATTGGTTTCGTTATTTTTCACCGAAACGAGGTGACAGTGAAGGCCATGCAGTAAGCCGCCATCAATGACTCGCTGCAGCGCATTATCGGCGGTTTGTCTGCCGTCATAAGCAACCATAAATGAAGTGGGTTGGGTGAATGTCTCAGGAATAAGCATGACAGGATGTGAGGCCTTGCGCAGCAGCGTCTCAATATTAGATCCCAGTGCACTGTAGTTATCGCCATGTTCCATTCCGCTGCGGCCAATCACTATCAGTCGGGTTTTATCTTCAATGTCGACTATTGCATCTGCAAGCTCACCGTGTCTTTGCATCGATCCAACTTTTTGTGTAACACAGTCCTGAGCTTGCTTTGAAACCCGCTCGAGTAACTCTTTACCCAATTTTAAAGCTAGCTTGCCGCGCTGTTCATCCAGCTCGGTCAATTCTTGTAAGAGCGCCGAACGCGCGCCTAAGCCAATCGCCCCGCTATAATTATCGGCACCGTGCTGCTGTTCTTTTTCAATGGTGTGTAAAAAAAGAATGGGCTTATCAAGCTTATTTGACGCCCAGATGGCTGCGTTGGTCACGGCTGTTGTCATTGCCGAACCGTCCACACACGTAATTATTTTTGTCATCCTTTTGTCCTGTATTTATCGTCGCTTTGTGATTTCTTAAACATCGGTTTCACTTAGTGCCCGCCAAACATTTTTTTGACTTCTTTGGGATCATTGTGTATTCCAAATTCATCTACTACGGTTGCCGTTGCTTCATTCATTCCCACGATGTTTACCGTGGCACCTTCGCGTCTAAATTTAATCACGACCTTATCCAAGGATGTAACGGCGGTGATATCCCAAAAATGCGCGTGTGTCAGATCTATAACCACGTTTTCTAACGCTTCTTTGAAATCAAATGCGTTTATAAATTGTTCCGCTGACGCAAAAAACACCTGACCAACCACTTCATACGTGCGCTTATTTTCAGGCTCGCTATAGTGCGATTTTACCGCCATAATGCGGCTAATCTTGTTAGAGAAGAATAGCGTAGCTAATAGCACGCCAACTAATACACCAATGGCTAAGTTGTGCGTAGCCACAACCACAATAACGGTGGTTATCATTACAATATTTGATGACATAGGATGCTTGCGTAAATCTTTGATGGAAGACCAAGAGAAGGTGCCAATTGACACCATTATCATAACCGCTACCAGTGCGGCCATTGGGATTTGCTGAACCCAATCGTCTAAAAAAACCACCATGATAATTAAGACCATACCCGCAACAAAAGCAGATAATCGTCCCCTACCGCCAGACTTCACGTTAATAATTGACTGCCCAATCATTGCACAGCCTGCCATTCCGCCAAATAGACCGGCGCCAATATTGGCAATACCTTGTCCTTTGCACTCCTTATTTTTATCGCTGCTTGTATCGGTAAGGTCATCTACTATGGTTGCCGTCATCATCGATTCAAGCAGGCCTACCACGGCCAAGCCAAGCGAGTATGGTAAAATAATCATTAAGGTGTTTAGATTAAGTGGAACATCTGGCCACAAGAATATGGGTAAGGTATCGGGCAAATCGCCCATGTCACCCACTGTTCTAATATCTAGCCCTAGAAACATTGCTGCTATCGTTAATGCGACAATGCACAACAAAGGAGAGGGGATCATTTTACCAATTTTGGGGACGTACGGAAACAGATAAATGATGCCTAAACCAATAGTGGTCATGGCATAAACATGCCATGTAACGTTAGTGAGTTCGGGTAATTGCGCCATAAAGATGAGAATGGCCAGTGCATTCACGAATCCGGTCACCACTGAGCGCGACACAAATCGCATTAAGCCGCCTAACTTTAAAAATCCGGCTAATATTTGAAACACACCCGTTAGGAGTGTTGCTGCAAGTAAGTATTCTAATCCGTGGTCTTTTACCAGTGTGACCATAAGTAAGGCCATTGCGCCTGTAGCAGCTGAAATCATACCGGGACGACCACCAACAAAAGCGATGATCACAGCGATACAGAATGAGGCATACAGACCCACTTTAGGATCGACACCCGCAATAATTGAGAAAGCAATCGCTTCTGGTATTAAGGCTAAAGCCACAACGATACCAGCAAGCACATCACCACGGATATTCGAAAGCCAGTCTTTTTTAATGTGTTCGAGCATGTAAATTGCCTAATTTTGAAAATTTTTCTCAGAGCAGAGGAAAATTGATATTATAATTTTAAAACAAATGTGAAACGTAAAAAATACGTTAACTATGGCATGAATCGAAACAGTGCACCTTACAGAGAGCCTTTAGGATAAGGCGCTCTAAGGGTGGCGTGACTGTTAAAATTTGGCTCTTTAACCTTAAACCAACGGATATGATAACGCTTTTGTAATTTTGTTACAAATGGAGATACTTTCTAGCCTTAATAAGAAAGAATGCTTACTGGCTTGTGCAACGTTAATGTTAAGGTCAAAACCGCCACAAAACTTGTCGAACACGAAAATTTTGATTGAAAAATAAATGCTCAGTTCTAAATGCATAAAAAAAGCGGGGAGATCCCCGCTTTTTTATGTTTATTCACTATTAAACTTTACTTTTGCTTACTCAGCCACACGACTAAATTAATCATATCGTCTACGCTCATATCATTTCTAAACGTAGGCTTAAACTTTTCATTGATGATAAAAGTAGGCACGCCTGTTAGATGCTCACGAAATTCGTCTATGCTTTTGTTATTGCGATTTACTAGACTGTTGACGCTGAAACTAGCAGCTAGCTTGTCAAACTCTTCACCGTCGGCGCCGTTAACGACGAATATTTTGCGTAAGTCGTCCAGGCCTGTGATAGACGCACGCTGAACGTGGATATAGTTGAAAATTGCGCCAACATATTTCTGTTCCTCTTTCATAGCGCGTGCAATCATCATTGCTTTAGTGGCTTCACTTTGTATATCGCGACTGGTTAGGCCCATGAAATTCACATGTACTTTGGTAAATTGAACGTCTTGTGGAAGCTTCTCTTTGAACTGTGCCACTAGTGGTTCATACTGAAAACAGGCTGGACACCAAAATGAAAAATATTCTTTCATCATGGGTTTTTCTGAGGCTGTTTCGGCAATCACGTCAAAATGTGTGCCTTCTTTCCACAGTTCTACCTGAGCGTTGGCTTGAAAAGAGAGTACAAGGCCTAACACCAGAGAGCTTAAAATTCGTTTCATTGTATATTCCTATAATTGTTAGACTTGAGATTGACTGTAAAATATTTCACAAGTGCATGTTATCTTAATTTTGCCATACAATAGCATACAGCCCCTTTGGTGCAAGTATTCTCAATTTTCAAGATACTTAACAAGAAAGGGGCGCGGCCTTACTATCCCAGTAAGCTTAGATGATTTTATAAGCTATATCGAACGCTGAGAAGCACTGTGCTGCCGTCTGTGTTATAGCCAAAAACATCTTCATACTCTGCGTCAAACGCATTCGAAAAACGCAGGCTCGCGCTCAAGTGCTCGCTGTAAGTATACTGATAGTTTGCACTTAACAACCAATAGCTGTCTAGCGTGACTATTTGAGCAGCTCCGGCAGGCGGGAAAAAGTTATCAAACTTAGTGCCTGTGTAATCAGCCTGAAGGTACACTTGATGCTGCTGATCAATTGTATAAGTCGTGCTTAGTGAGCCGATGTGACGTGAACGTCGAAGTTCAATGCTATTACCCTGCGACGCATCTAAATAGCTATATTGTGCTTGCCACGTTAGGGCCTTGAACTGTCCTTGTAAGCTAAGCTCAAGCCCATCGCGGCTGCTGTTTGCACTTGCGTT
>Ga0306871_1000073_pt1 | contig 41739 bp, 34 predicted proteins | sample AntRauMeHopE1497_FD_190447 | JGI IMG/M metagenome (GOLD analysis project Ga0306871, IMG submission 190447) | Saline lake microbial communities from Rauer Islands, Antarctica - Metagenome Hop E1 #497 (v2) (version 2) | ecosystem: Environmental > Aquatic > Non-marine Saline and Alkaline > Saline ... | reverse complement strand
TGAGTGGAACCACTATCGCATAGAGGCTCTAGGAGATACCCTTAAAACATGGATCAATGGCGTTCCGGCCTCCCATTTAGTGGACGATCAAACCGCTAGCGGATTCATTGGGCTACAGGTGCATTCCATCAATAGCGACAAAAAAGAGGGAACAGAAATCATTTGGAAAAATATTCGTATACTCACCGATAGTCTGGACAATTACGCGCAAAAAAGTCCTTTACCCCTGGTAGATCAGAAAAACCAGCTGACAAAAAATGAGTCGGACCAAGGTTGGAAAATGTTATGGGACGGAGAAACGACCGAAGGATGGAGAGGTGCTAAATTAGAGAAGTTTCCTGATAAAGGATGGGTCATTGAAGACGGTGTTCTTACGGTGTTATCTTCGGGCGGAGAGGAGTCCGCAGCTGGCGGTGATATTGTAACTACGGAAAAATACGGTGATTTTGAATTGATGCTGGATTTTAAAATGACAGAAGGCGCCAATAGCGGAATTAAATATTATGTGGATACCGAACTGAACAAAGGCACGGGCTCATCGATCGGTCTGGAGTATCAAATTTTGGACGATGAAAGACATCCCGATGCCAAATTAGGAAACCATGAGGGCAGTAGAACGGTCGCCTCCCTTTATGATCTTATCCAAGCCGATGTCAACAAACCCATTAACCCCATTGGCGAATGGAACCGAGCCCATATCATTTCAAAAAACAACCAGGTAGCACACTACCTGAACGGAGCGAAGGTGCTGCAATACGAACGCAAAAGTGACGCCTACAAAAAACTGGTATCAAATAGCAAATATGTGACATGGCCAAATTTTGGGGAATTGGACAGTGGCCAAATTCTGTTACAGGACCACGGAGACCATGTAAGTTTTAAGAACATTAAAATTAAGCCCATAACCAACCAGTAGACCATGACGAACAACAGAAGAGATTTCATCAAAAAGACAACGGCCGGCTCTTTGGCCCTAACGCTGGGCGGACTCACATTTCCGACTATGGCAAACGCTAGAATATTGGGCGCCAATGACCACATCAATTGCGCTATCCTTGGGGTGCGCAGCAGGGCAAAAGCACATGTAATGGCTATTCATGCCAACACCAACGCAAAAATCCTGTACAATTGTGATGTAGACGATGTCATCATAGAAGAACATAACGCCTGGTGCCAAAAGAATATTGGTTATGTTCCCAAGGTTGAAAAGGATTTTAGGAAAATATTGGAAGACAAGGATGTGGACGCGGTATTCATAGCCACACCGGAGCACTGGCATGCCCCAATGGCCATCATGGCCATGCAGGCAGGGAAACATGTGTATATAGAAAAACCATGTAGCCATAATCCGCACGAGAACGACCTATTGGTAGCCGCACAGAACAAATACGGAAAAAAGGTACAAATGGGCAACCAGCAGCGTTCCGCCTTAACTTCCATACAAGCTATTCAGGATATAAGAGCGGGCGAAATTGGCGAAGTCTACAAAGGCGAGGCCTATTATTCCAACAACCGTGGATCTATTGGAACAGGTAAGGAAATTGCAGTTCCCAAAACCTTGGATTGGGACCTGTGGCAAGGGCCGGCACCACGTGAAGCCTACAGGGACAACGTCCATCCTTACAACTGGCATTGGTTCCGTACTTGGGGAACTGGCGAAATTCATAACAACGGTACGCATGAGGTAGATATCTGTCGTTGGGCATTGGGTGTGGACTTGCCCGAAAGCGTTACTTCTTTCGGCGGAAAATACACCTTTGACGACGATTGGGAATTTGTGGACAACCAACAGGTTACCTTTAAATACCCGAACAACAAGTTCATTACATGGACGGGACATAGCCGTGGTGTCATCATGCCGGACCAGCCCGGTCGCGGCGTGACCATTTACGGCAGCAAAGGCATCATACAGTTAGACCGAAATTTCTACAAACAGTTCGATTTACAAGGAAATGCCATAAAGTTGGAATTTGAAAAAGCACCGAGCGCGACTACCAATACACGGGGAGGAGGAAGCTTGGACGTAGACCACGTAGGCAACTTTTTTGACGCCATACGACGCGATACTTCCTTGCATGCAGAGATCAACGATGCCAGTATCTCCACCATGTTATGCCATCTTGGGAACATGGCGCAGGATGCAGGCGAAACCTTAAAAATAGACCAAAAAACAGGAAAAGTGCTGAACAATGAACAAGCGATGAAAAGCTGGAAACGGGAATACGCTAAAGGCTGGGAACCGAAGCTGTAAGCTAGTTTTGGGTTTTAAGGGGGTGTAGAACGTATTTTTTGCCGCGTTTGCGAGGCACGAAACAATCTGTTTATTACTTTCAGTAAATCGATAAATAGATTGCTTCACTTTGGTATAAGAACCTTTGTTTAACAATATGCTGCAATATTTTATTTAGTCACACTGAGCGCAGTCGAAGTGCAATATGTACCATAAAGGTCTTCGACTGCGCTATCATTGACATAATTATATAATTTATTGAAAATAAATTAATAAGCATTATAACTTCATTCCTAATCCTTATAGCCCGCTCTTGGATATTTAGGAATAAACCCAAGTATCGCATCACGAAGTCACCCCTCCATCTTCCTCCCGAAAAAGGTCTGAGGCCACCTCCCCTTGAAAAAAGGGGAGCAACCACGTATCGTTTTTTTAATACTGAACTACAATGTCAATCCCGCCGTTTTTCAAATTTTTGTACAGGGTCTCAGACTGACATCGTTGTTTTAGACAATCCTCCTTGGTTCCAACTCCATTTTAATCTCCTAAGCCACTTACATCTTCCTACGATACTGCCCGCCAACGGCAAAGAGCGCATGGGTAATCTGCCCTAGGCAAGGGTATTGGCATAGAAAAGGTTTTGTGAAACAATTCCTCCAATAACGGGGGAAGTCAATACTGAAAATGGTCGGTACCGCCTTCTAATATGGAAATGGTTTTCTCCTTGCTCGTACCCGATGCCTAATAGCCCATGCTATCGCCCACACTAATACGGAGCTTACGGAAGTAGGTAGGTAATTGCACTAGCATCCCCGATAAATTCATGTTTTTCGAAAGTTCAAAAGACAAATTTTTATTCTAAATAGATATTTTCGCATATTTAAAAGTGCAAAAATTATATTATATTGCATATTAAAAAGTGCAATATGGAGCAATTATTAGATAAATCTGCCAAATTAGTTCAACGTGTTTCGCTAGGGAAACAGCGCTACCTCAGTACTGAAATCGATTGGAAAAATCGCCTAATCGGCATAAAGGGTTCACGCGGTACTGGGAAAACCACCCTGCTCCTGCAACAGTTAAAGAAATTGGCCCTACCACCACAGCAAGCGACGTATTGGTCGTTGGACGATTTTTACTTTACATCAAATACCTTGGTCGAAATGGCCGAGCAATTTCATCGCGAAGGTGGCACCCACCTCTTTTTGGACGAGGTACACAAGTATGAAAACTGGTCCCAACATATCAAAAACCTCTATGATTTTTATCCCAAATTGCAAATCGTCTTTACCGGTTCTTCGATTATAGAAATTTCACGGGAAGAGGGCGACCTCAGCCGGAGAATGGTCATGTACCGCTTGTTCGGTCTTTCATTTCGCGAATATCTGGCATTCCACGACCTTTTTGACCTCCAACCGCTGTCCTTGCAGCAAATAATCTCCGAAAAACGCCCTTGGGCAAACAGTTTTCCCGATACTTTCCGACCATTGGTTCATTTTAAGGACTATTTACAGTATGGCTATTATCCTTTTTCCTTAGAGGACAAAGATGGCTATGGCAGCCGCCTACAGCAATTGGTTCGCTTCATAGTGGAATACGATATGGCCGAAATCAAGGGTTTCGACATCCGTAATGCAAAAAAAATGCTGCAATTGTTGAGCGTAGTGGCATCCAATGTGCCCTTTCAGCCTAACATCAGCTCCATAGCCAACAAGAGCAAGATTCACAGGAATTCGGTGGTGTTGTACCTACATTATCTAGAGCAGGCGGAACTGATCAAGCTTTTATATCCTTCGGGAATCAGTATCGCAACACTGCAAAAACCAGAGAAGATATATTTGGACAACCCTAATTTGGCCTTCGCGCTCACTTCAACAACACCAAATATTGGTAACTCCAGGGAGACTTTTTTCCTATCTCAGGTTTCCGTGCGGCACAAAGTGGCCTACCCAAAAAAGGGCGACTTTTTGGTAGACGAAAAATTTACCTTTGAAGTCGGCGGAAAGGATAAGGCCATAAAGCAGATCAAGGATATAAAAAACAGTTTTGTTGTTGCGGATAACACGGAATTTCCCGTTACCAAATTACCGCTTTGGCTTTTTGGTTTTCTATATTGAATATCTTGGTCAACTCACAATGGATGTCGTAACTACTTTTCTCAACGAGATTGGGTATGGCATAGCCAGTTATAACTGAAAACCGCACGTCTGTAGCACGAATCGTATACCTACTTTACATATTCCTACGGTACTGCCCACCTACCTCAAAAAGAGAGTTGGTAATCTGCCCTAGGGAACAGTGTTTTGCTACTTCCATAAGCTCCTCAAAAATGTTCCCGTTGGCCATGGCCTTTTTCTGCAGTTCAGCTAATACATCGTCTTGGTCTGCTCTGTCCTGTAACTGTTTTAAAGTATGGATTTGCTGTTCCTTTTCCTCGGTCGTTGCCCTAATGACCTCATCGGGTAGAATGGTGGGCGAGCCCTTGGAACTCAGAAAGGTATTGACACCAATAATAGGAAAATCGCCATTGTGCTTTAAGGTTTCATAATGCAGGCTTTCCTCTTGGATCTTGTTGCGCTGGTACATGGTTTCCATGGCACCCAATACGCCTCCCCTTTCCGTTATCCTATCAAACTCCAACAATACGGCTTCCTCGACCAAATCGGTAAGCTCCTCTATGATAAAAGAACCTTGTAGCGGGTTTTCGTTTTGGGTAAGTCCCAATTCTTTGTTTATAATCAACTGGATGGCCATCGCCCTTCGTACCGAATCCTCCGTTGGCGTGGTAATGGCCTCGTCATAAGCATTGGTGTGCAGGGAATTACAATTATCATAAATAGCGTACAAGGCCTGCAAGGTGGTGCGTATATCGTTGAAATCTATTTCTTGGGCGTGCAGACTTCTACCAGAGGTCTGAATGTGGTATTTCAGCATCTGTGCCCTTTCGTTGGCTGCGTATTTGCGCTTCATGGCCTTCGCCCAAATCTTTCTGGAAACCCGACCTATAACCGCATATTCCGGATCTATGCCATTGGAAAAGAAGAAGGATAAATTGGGCCCAAAGGCATCAATATCCATTCCTCTGGAAAGATAATATTCCACGTAGGTAAATCCGTTGGACAAGGTCAATGCCAGTTGGGTAATGGGATTTGCACCCGCCTCGGCAATATGGTAGCCGGAAATAGAAACGGAATAAAAATTACGAACCGCATTCGTAATAAAATATTCCTGTACGTCGCCCATGAGCCGAAGTGCAAATTCAGTCGAGAAAATACAGGTATTCTGGGCCTGGTCTTCCTTTAAGATATCAGCTTGTACCGTTCCCCTGATTTCGGATAGGGTCTTTATTTTTATTTGTTGATAGACTTCTTTTGGCAAGACCTGATCTCCCGTAACGCCTAAAAGAAATAAGCCTAAGCCATTATTTCCTTCCGGTAGTTCGCCATGATATTGGGGTCTTTCGGCATTGTTGTATATCGACTTGATTTTCTTTGTTACCGATTGCTCCAATCCATTTTCCTTTATATACAGCTCACACTGCTGATCTATAGCGGCATTCATAAAAAAGGCGAGCAACATGGGCGCAGGGCCGTTTATCGTCATACTGACCGATGTCATGGGGTCGGCCAAATTAAAACCGGAATACAGTTTTTTGGCATCGTCCAGACAGCAAACACTTACCCCTGCATTCCCGATTTTACCATAAATATCGGGCCTATAATCAGGATCGTTTCCATATAGCGTAACGCTATCAAAAGCCGTGGATAATCTTTTTGCCGGTAATCCCGCACTTACATAATGGAACCTTCTGTTGGTGCGTTCCGGACCTCCTTCCCCAGCAAACATTCTTGCTGGATCCTCGGCTGATCTCTTAAACGGATACAAGCCTGCCGTAAAGGGAAATTCGCCCGGTACGTTTTCCTGTGAGATCCATTGCAACAGATCTCCCCATGCTTCGTATTTTGGAAGTACAATTTTTGGTATTTGCGAATGGGAAAGCGAGGTGGTGTGTGTGTCTATTTTTAACTCTTTACCACGCACCTTAAAGGTATAAACGGGATTTTTATATCGGGCTACCTTATCCTGCCATTCCAGTATTACTTTCCAATTGTAGGGATCCAAATCCAGTTTTACCCTATCGAACTCCGCCAATAAAATAGTACAAAGGTCAGATGAATCTATTGTTTGCTTAGCATCGGTTTCCAGTTCCAAGCCTTGTGGGGTTAACTGGGGAAGCCGCCCATTAAAGGATTCCAAGGTCTTATAGATTCCAAAAAGCTTTTGTGCCGTTTGTGACTGGACTACCGCAGTTGCGTCATAAGACCTATTGCTTTCGGCTATTTCCGAAAGGTAGCGTATTCTGGCGGGTGGTATTATATATATTTTTTCACTGCAGCCTGCTAAAAAGTCAAACGAAGACTGTAAGGCCGCCTTCGTTTTTTGAACCAATTCGCCCAACACTGCGCTGTACAAACGGTTCATGCCGGGGTCGTTGAACTGGGAGGCAATGGTGCCAAAAACAGGCAAATCCTCTTGTTTCGCATCCCACAGATTATGGTTGCGCATGTATTGTTTCTTTACATCCCGCAAAGCGTCCAAAGCACCTCTTTTATCAAATTTATTGATGGCCACCAAATCGGCAAAATCCAACATATCTATCTTTTCCAACTGCGTCGCGGCACCGAATTCGGGCGTCATCACATAGAGCGATACATCGCTGTGTTCTATAATTTCGGTATCGGACTGGCCAATTCCGGAGGTTTCCAGAATAATTAAATCGAAATGCGCCGCCTTTAGCACTTCCACAGCTTTGTTCACATGTTTGGACAGCGCCAGATTCGACTGCCTAGTAGCCAGACTCCGCATATAGACTCTGGGATTGTTGATGGCGTTCATACGGATTCGATCGCCCAGCAAGGCGCCACCGGTCTTTCTTTTGGAAGGGTCAACGGATATGATTCCCAAGGTCTTCTCCGGAAAATCCATCAGAAAGCGTCGTACCAACTCATCTACCAGCGAGGACTTACCGGACCCACCGGTACCGGTAATGCCCAAAACGGGCGTTTTGGAATCGCTAGCGGCCAAGGCCACAGCTTCCAAAGCATCCTTGGCCATATCCGGAAAATTCTCTGCTGCGGAAATGAGTTTGGCAATAGCCTTATAATCTTTGTTTGGAAGTCTGTCCGCCTCTTTTGTGATGTTGTCGCCCACCGCAAAGTCCGACTGTCTTACCAAATCGTTGATCATGCCCTGCAATCCCATTTCCCTGCCATCGTCCGGAGAATATAATCGACAGATACCGTAGTCCATCAATTCCTTTATTTCGTCCGGAAGAATAACACCGCCGCCGCCGCCAAAAATCTTGATATGTTCGCTTCCCCCCTCCTTGAGCAGATCGTACATGTACTTGAAATACTCGTTATGACCGCCTTGGTAGGATGTAATGCAGATGGCGTTCGCGTCCTCTTGGATGGCGGTATTCACCACCTCCTCTACACTTCGGTCATGCCCCAAATGAATGACCTCTACTCCGGTTGACTGAATTATTCTTCGCATGATGTTGATGGAAGCATCATGACCATCGAACAAAGAAGCGGCCGTAACAATTCTTATTTTGTGAACGGGTTTGTAAACAGGGACATTTTTCATTGAGAATCATTATAATTTAAGGATACTCTCAAATTTAAGTCTTTTCCGATGAGGAATTGCGACAAAGCCTTGGGAATACTACGCCAAAAAATTTTAAAATGATAAGGATTTTAAACCAATTTCTTCTTTTAATAAAAATAACCTCAGGGTTTTAGCAAAAAAGTTACGGTTCTTACAATTATACTCCTGCCATATGAAACCCCGAGTTTTTGTCTCTTTCTTTTTCCCTTTCCCCTCGTTAAAATTATAAAGCGTAGCTACGGCTATGCTTTAGAATTTTGCCTTCGAAAAGAAAAACATAAATTTGTCAAAATTTTCGGGTTTTCATTAAGCATGAGTATATAAAAAGGCAATCGTTTTCTAAAAAATCAAAACAATGGTATTATTGTAGACGTACGCTATCTGACATCATTTTTGCTATCTTTAATACGACAACGCTTTCCTTATGCGAAAAAAATTAATGAGAATCGGGTTTATTATTTTTTTGATTCCCTGTTCGGCCTTATTTATATGTAATCACCTCATCAACTCGTTTGCAGAAGGAAAAACCTACAGCAGCACTTCACAAATACCTAAAAATAGGGTTGGATTGATGCTTGGCACTTCCAAAAAAATCAAAGGTGGACAATCCAACCCCTACTACGCAAACAGAATTGCCGCTACCCTAGCCCTCTATAATGCAGATAAAATTGATTTTGTCTTGGTAAGTGGGGACAACGGCACCATATACTACAATGAGCCAATGACCATGAAGAACGATCTTGTGGCAAAAGGCATACCTGCGGAACATATTTTTTTGGACTATGCCGGTTTCAGGACCTTGGATTCCATGGTCAGGGCCAAAGAAGTTTTCGGACTAACCGAGGTAACGGTCATATCCCAAAAATTCCATAATGAAAGGGCAATCTACATTGCCGAAAAAAAAGGCCTAAAAGCCATTGGCTTCAATGCCGCAGACATTAGCTTGGAATCCGGATTGAGCGTTCAGTTAAGGGAATATTTTGCCCGTGTAAAAGTATTCTTGGATCTGGCATTAAAAGTACAGCCACGATTTTACGGGGATAAACAGAACATAAAATAGCCTTTTAAAGTGTTAAAAAACGATAAACAACAACCCATGTCAAGGATAAAAACACTTGTTAAGAACCTAGGGCCGGGCCTGCTCTTTGCCAGCATGGCCATTGGAACCTCGCATTTAGTGCTTTCTACCAAAGCAGGCGCCCAATATGGCTGGCTCATGGTTATTCCCATCATTTTGGCGAATGTTCTAAAATATCCATTTTTCGAGTTTGGGGTGCGCTACACCAGCGTTACCAACAAAACCCTTATAGAAGGCTATCTAAAGAGAGGTAAGGGCTATCTGTGGTTCTATGCGGCAATCACACTGCTAACGACCTTTACCATTCTTGCCGCCCTATACACAGTAACGGCGGGCCTGTTCATCAACCTTTTTAAAATTGACAACATAGCCATAAGCTCCGTTGCCCTCGGACTTTTTGTGTTCATCAGCGGCCTGTTGATCATTGGTAAGTACAAATTTCTTGAAATAAGCTTAAAATTTGTAGTAAGTATCCTTTTTATAGCACTTATAGTCACTACAGCCCTGGTGGTCTTTCGAGGGCAGGTAGAAACCGTTGCCGATTTTACCCCTACACCTATCTTCAACGAAGTGGGTATTTTATTTCTCATAGGTCTTATGGGGTGGATGCCCACCACCGTAGAAGCCTCTAGTTGGGTAAGTCTTTGGAGTATAGAAAAGTGGAAAAATCAGGAAAAACCCTCCTTGCGGCAATCCCTGCAAGAGTTTAATCTTGGCTATATCTTAACGGGTATCCTCGCCATTTTTTTTATGACCATAGGATGGTTTACGCTGTACGGCACCAATACCGTTCTTAGCGGTAATGCCGTTGATTTCGCAGATCAGGTGGTACAGCTATTTACCACACATATTGGCGCCTGGGCTTACCTGTTTATCGCCATTTCGGCCTTCGCCACTATGTTCAGCACCTGTATGACGGCCCACGATGCGGTAACCAGGGTAAGTTTGGAAATCATTGACCTCTTACGGCCCCAAAAGATTTCAGTGCACAACAAAGTTAATTTTGCCATTGGAGTGGTAGTGTTGGCCCTAATCAATTTTATAGTGATAGCCTCATTTGGGGGAAATATGGGAAATCTAGTAGCCCTAGCCACGTTTGTTTCGTTTGTAGTAGCCCCGATAATAGGATATATGAACTTGAAAAACGTAATGAGCGATGATATTCCAATAGCGCATCGACCTAATAAAAATCTGCGGATACTCACCTATTTGGGGATCGTGTTTCTCTCCTGTTTTTCGCTCTATTATTTCTATGTGATAATTTTCTAGTTAAACCGAAATCCTAGCTTATTTTGTATTACTTACCTTTATCAAAGTACGTTCGTTCTGTTTATGCAGAAAATCCAAACAATATTCCCCGTTTGTGCAGTTGTTGGTTATTTTTTCCTCTCCATAGCCTAAAGACTCTGCAATAGCGGTTTGGGGCACTCCTTTTTTAATCAGATAGGCCTTTATGGCGTCCGATCTGCTCTGGGACAGCCTTAAGTTATAGGAAGAACTACCTCTACTGTCCGTATGCGTAGCTATGGCCAAACGCAACTCCGGAAACTGGCTTGCTGTTTGCACCACTTTATCCAGCTCGTTAGCTACGCTTTGCGTGACTATGCTTTTACCTTTGTCAAAATAAAATTTATCCAGTTTTAGTACGGTCTCATTTTCCTGTTCCTCCAAAAGATCGTCTAGAAATACCAGCCCGATCGCAAATGGAATATCCTGTATACCTTCCATTTCTTCTTCCGGGAAGGTGGCCGAAAATACGGAATACCTGTCCTTGGACGCCCTTATGGTTACTTGCTCCTGCCATGGAATCTCCAAGGTAAAGCTGCCATCCGTCTTAGTGGACACTTCCTTTACAATAGTCCCAAGAGCATCTACAACGCTTATCCCAACCTGACCAATTCCGTTCTCACCGGCCGTATTACGTACGTTCCCCCTTAGGGCAAAAGTTTTTAGACCTGGAATACCCCTGATGCTAAAACCGTAGATATCGTCACCCCCTTTTCCCCCTTTTCTATTGGATGCCAGATAACCCAAATAGGTGTCGTTGCCCAATTCCTTCATAATAAATCCGAAATCATCTTCAAGGGTATTTATTCCCTCGCCTAAATTCACGGGTATGCTATAGGTTCCGTTGACCAAGCGATTGGATTTGTACACATCCATACCTCCCAAGCCGTAAAAAACATCCGAAGAAAAATAAAGGTCCCCATTAAAGAGATAAGGAGAAATTTCATTACCGGGCGAGTTTATCCGCGGTCCTAAATTTGTAGGTGCGGACATGATTTGTCCATTACTGGTGGTCACGTAATAAATATCGGTGCCGCCGTAACTGTCGTCAAAATTTGCGGCAAAATACAAGCGATCAGTTTCGGCCTCAAAAAAAGGATAGTAAAAAGACGTACTCAGATCCTTTAACAAAAACCTAAAATCTCCCTTATCGTCCCGCATACCTATGGAAAGGGCATTTTTCCCATTTTCATCAAAGGCCATTTCTCCGTCCGTGGTATTGGAAAGGACATAGAAAAGCTTATCCGCCTGTTCCGAATAGAAGGGAGTGGATTTATGAAAATTTGAAAAAGGAATTTCAGAAAAAACAGCGGTGTTGCCCACCGTACCCTTTTCATCTACCGAGGCGCTATAAATGTCCAGATAGGATTCACCGGTGGGTGCATAGGTACCTTTTGTTTTTTGGATACGACTGCTGCTAAAAAGAAGAAGGCCATCCTTATAAAATGCGGGAGACATATCCGCTTGCGGACTATTTATGGATAGGTTGAACATATCAATATCCCGATTACCTTGCGCACGCTGCATCAGTTCATAATTGAATTCGGCATTTTCCGTTACTTCCGAGGATACCGAAGCAGATTTTGTGCTCAAAAAAGTCAATACGCGCTCTCGATCCGAGGTTTTGGAAAGACTCTGCAGCATTTTATTGAACCGATGTACGGACATGGTCGTATCCTTCTTATTGATGTCCATGTACAGTTCTGAAGCATTTTGATAAGAACCCGTCTTAAAATAAGCATCGGCAAGATTTAAAAGCTGATTATCCGTAAGTGGTTTCTTGGCACGTTCCTTAGCGTAGGCCTCAATTGCCTTTTGGTACTCATAACCGTAAAAATAACTATCGCCTTTAGATCTGTTTTCCTGACCAAGACCGTTGCCTGTTGCCATTATAAATAGCGTAAGGAGGATGTTCCATTTCATCTGTTGATATTTATTTGTTTTTAGAGCTCGGGCCTGTCCGCCAATTAACATTTTGGTTGATACCCACTTTTTGTTAAGGCCCATTTCATATGCTGGCCCTTTAAAAGAATCGAGGGGAATCTATTTGTTTTGTTTTCCCTTTGGCATTCCCGTTTTTTTCGTTCTGCGAACCTGGGCCACTTCCACCCCTGCCCAGATAAAATTTGAGTATGACCTCATGGGAACCCTGATTAAATTCTCCCAGTGCATTTGTGTTGTAATCATAGGAATATCCCAAAAATATGCTGTTTGATATCTGAAAGCCCGCCAAACCACTAAAAGCGTTCTCTACCCTGTATGAAATACCGGCGGTAACCACATTGGATATTAAAAAATTAGTGGACAGGTTGATGTTGAGCGGGGCACCGTACAAGGAGTTGATCAAAAAGGCAGGTTTGAACTTTAACCCGTCCGATATATTAAACACATATCCCCCAATAAAATTGAACTGTAAATTATCTTCCACTACCGTGGCAACTTCGTCATTATAAATGCCTTCGGTAAGAAAATTTGGTATCGATGCGCCAAGATACCAGTCCGCCCCATAAAGAAAAGTACCCGCCCCAATGGTAGGATAAAAGTTGTTGATACGCTCCAAGGCCAAAGGCTCTCCTGGATTCTCAAAAGTACCTTTATTAAAGTCGACATTTAAAAAGGATGCTCCGGCATCGATACCAAAAGATAGTTTGGTTTTCTCCGAAACCTTTACTTGATAGGAATAGGACACATCTGCGTAGGTCTGCGACAGGGGACCCAGCTGGTCGTTAACAATATTGATTCCGAGACCCATTTTTTCGTTACTAAAAGGGAGATTTGTCCCGAACCTTATTGTTCTGGGCGCCCCGGGAATATCTATCCATTGGGCACGATAAAGAGCGACCAATTCAGGGGTTTCAACAGTACCCACGTACGCTGGGTTAAAACTGCCTATATTGTACATGTATTGGGTGTACTGCGGCTCTTTTTGCGCATGAGCGACAACAGGTATCAAAAACAACAACATCAATAAGCTGTTTATAGGAAAACCTTTAGATTTTAACTGTAACGTATGCATGGTTGCTTTTATCTGATCAACTGAATCCATCCTTTCTCCGTTATTTCTTCCCCTCCATTTAAACTGTAGTTCATAACGTAAAAATAGGTGCCCTTAGGTGCTTCTTTGCCATCCCACAGACCGTCCCATACATCCCCGTCATTTACTTTCCGAGTTTCAAAAACTTGATTTCCATAACGATCAAAAATAATAATCTTATAGGTTATGGATGCATCTATTCCGGTATCCGGATCGGTAAGATTAATGCGTAAAATTTCATTCTGCCCATTACCATTGGGAGAGAATTGGTTGTAGAGGAATCCCGGCGATGCGGAGGTTTTTTCGATTACTTCAACACTTACCGTAGCTGAATTATTTGCGGGATCCCCATCACGAGGTGATGATGTAATGTAGGAGGCAGTATTCACAAAAACACCTAGAGTTGGCGCTCTAACTGTAATCACAAGAATAGCCTCTTGTCCTAGTTGCAGATCAGGTATAGCCCACTCACCATTTACATTGTCATAATTTCCATTTTCGGTTTCGCTAGAAACAAATTCAAAATTAACATCCAGAACTTCAGAAATCCTAATATTACTTACCACGTCGGACAAGGACTGATTGGTCACCCTTATCTCAAACACAACATTGTCCCCCACAAGAACCGTATTGGGAAGTATTCGTTTTTCAATTAATAAGTCTACTCCTTCTACAATCGTTGTTTCTATAACCACTGGATCCGAAATATCATTATCCGGATTATCATCTAAAGGAGTGGATTCCAATAATTGAGCAGTATTTGTATAGTTTCCTCCTTCTACGACTGTTACAACAATATCCAAAGTTGCGCTGCCCAAAGCCGGAAGATCTATAATAGCCCACTCCCCTGTAAATTCGTCATACGTTCCTAAAGAAGCAGCTTGGGAAACATACTCAAAACCTGTTTCCAATAAATCGCCCACCATCGCCTCATTAACTGCCTTATCCGTTAGATTATTAATCGTAATAGTGAACGTAACAGTATCTCCAATGAGTGCCTCTAAGGTGTCCGCGGTCTTTGTTATTTCCAAGTCCACCGGGCAATCTGCACTTGAGTTGTCGGGAATACAGGGATTGGCGTTGGCGGGATCTTGTTGGTCATTTACCCCATCGTTATCCCTATCCCTAATATTGGAGTCCAATGCGTCTATAATCCCGTCATTATCCTCATCCAAAGGATTATTAAAGTCTGAACCCACCTCAACACCATCTTCAATACCATCATCATCGGTATCCGCATTATCAGGGTCGGTTCCTAAAGCCACTTCTTGCCCAGTTAAAAGGCCATCTCCATCTTCATCCGTATTACAATCGTTTACCGATATGGTAATATCCACTGTTTCCGCCGCACAGGGTGCAGTAAAATCAGTTGTAGTAAAGGTGAATACATAGTCACCAGAAATAAGTCCGGCAAAATCTACCTCATTATCACTGTTGATAGTCAATGAATTGGAGATATCCGTTTTTACGCTCCAAACACCTGCGCTTGCCCCAGTTAATCTATCGTCCAAATCTACGAGGGTGGGACCATTGGCGGTAATATTACATGCCGTACCATTGGTAACGGTTCCTGTGGTACTGGCTATACCAACCGAGGCTATTACCGCCTGTCTTGGTGAGGTACATCCATTTTCGGATGCTTCCACGTAATATGTAGTTTCCGTAAGGATCATGGGTGTGTTAAAATTTGGTCCCGAACCGACAGGCGTATCGGAATCTATCGCATCAAACCAATTTAAAGATGCTCCAAGACTTGCTTGGGCATTTAGAGTCACTGATCCTTCACCACATCGCTCTCCATCTGCAAAGGAAATTAAGGTCGGGCTGGTATTAAGCGTCAATCCTACCTGAATTACGCTACTGGCGCAGTCATCACTAGAATCATTGGGGGTTCCGTTTCGGTCAAGAAAAAAACCAGAGTATGAACCGTCGCGGGGTGGGTCTGACACTTGGGCAGGGGATAGATATGCTCCCGTATCAAATGGATTGGAATTTATACTCCAAATTAGAACTGCCCCTGCAGGTGCGGGTGTACTGGTATAGTCATTTAAACTTATATCGATACTATCACAAAATCTAGTAGGTATACTTTCATCGAGAAGCGGTGCTCCAAAGCCACAATTGTCGTCGTCGATAATACTTCCGGTAGCAATTCCCCCACCGCCTAAAATAACCGCGGAATTATCCGGAATCCCTAATTGTACTGTAAAATTTTCGGTCTGTTCCAGTAATTGGTCATTCACGATGGAAACCGTTATGGTCTGCACCTCGCCTACAGTACCTGTAAATGTCAATGTGCCTGGGGTACCTGTAAAATCCGTCCCACTGCCAATGGCCGTTCCATCTGTAAAAGTGTAATCAACCGTAAATCCATCATCAACCTGTAAATCCAGGGTAGTACTGAATATTAAATTTCCAGAAGCAACATCTTCATTTACCACAGTATCTGCTATGGATAGGTTTGCTATATCATTATCCGTATTGGTTACCGTGACATCCGCCACCGCAGCACCGTAAAGTGCGTTATAGTTCGCATCCGTTGAGGTGACATTGCCCGTAACTATGGTGTAGTCCACATTTCCGTCGACAACATTGTCATCCACACCGGTTATCGTGACCAGAGTATTGAAATTCCAGTTGCCCGGCGTCTTAATGATCGAAACAGGAACGGTGCCTTCACCGGTATCGCTGCTCGATAATGCAATCGTCACATTCCCCGTAGGCTGACTGTCCAATGTTACCCCAAAAGTAGCGGTACCTCCCGCCTCCGTAGTGTTTCCGCCGACTGCGGAAACATTGATGCCTACGACATCATTATCGTCGTTCGTGACCGTGACATCCGCCACCGCAGCACCGTCAAGTGCGTTATAGTTCGCATCCGTTGAGGTGACATTGCCCGTAACTATGGTGTAGTCCACATTTCCGTCGACAACATCGTCATCTACACCTGTTATCGTTACCAGGGTATTAATATTCCAGTTGCCCGGTGTCTTAACGATCGAGACAGGAACGGTGCCTTCACCGGTATCGCTGCTCGACAATGCGATCGTCACATTCCCCGTAGGCTGACTGTCCAATGTTACCCCAAAAGTAGCCGTTCCTCCGGCCTCGGTGGTATTTCCACTTATTGCAGAAACATTTACGCCTACCGAATCATCGTCTTGGTTGGTCACAACTATATCTGGAACAGCGGCATTATTAAGGGAATCATAGTTAGGGTCAGCTGAATTGACCATTCCGACCCTGATCTCATCAACGATATCCCCATCTACAATATCATCATCAACACCCGTTACAATTAAAGGCACACCAATATTCCAATTAGTAGGGGTTAGCACTATAGTTGCGGGACCTGAGGTTTCTGTGACATCATACTGATCTATGAGTATTGTCACATCCTCAGTTGGCTCACTAGTAAGTGTGAAGGTAAATGTAGCCTGTCCACCGGCTTCAGTAGTGGTTCCCGTTGTTGTAGATACATTTACACCCGCTGTATCATTGTCTCGTATTCTACCTCTTGCATCTCCTCCATCTGAGAGGGCTACACCATTTGTGGGAGTATCTAATTGAATTGTGAAATCTTCATTATTGTTTTCATCAATTAAATCATCTGTAATAGGTACAGTAATTATTTGGGTTTCACCATCGAAACCAATAAAATTCAATGCAGGACCAACAGTATTGTCATAATCAATTCCGCCCGTAGCGGAAAGGTCAATAAAGAAATAAGTTACCGAAGTACCCAAGGGTTCATTACCATCAAGAGTAACAGTAAACACCATATTACCAACATCCTCATCTTCAGTAATATTTTCTATTGAAAGATCCTGCCCATACCCACTAAAACCCAACAAAAGGAATCCCCCAAAAAATAATAGGTTTTTGGAAATTTTAGAAGTACTTAAAAATGGGGCAAGCATTGTATACATTCTTTTCTTTTTCATAGACTATTATTTGAACAAACTGCACTAAAAATAAAAGTGATTCAGTGTGTTTAAGTCAAAAAGCAGGCTTTCAATATTACTAAAAAAAATACCTAAACCACTAAATAACAGCTTAAAAATCAGTATTTGGGACAAAGTGCAAGGTTTAAGGAAAACGCATTACTTAAGCGTAGGGGATTGCGTCCCTACCGTAGGTTCTATTTTTCGTACCAAACCTTGCAAAACTTTTCCCGGACCAATTTCGGTAAATAGAGTTGCCCCGTCCGCTACCATGTTCCGTACGCTCTGCGTCCACTTCACCGGAGCGGTAAGTTGCAAGATTAAATCATTTTTAATTTCGGCAGCATCGGTAACGGGCGTAGTGCTCACATTTTGATAAATGGGACAGGTTGGCGCTCCAAACGTAGTAGCCTCGATGGCTGCGGCCAGCTCCTCGCGGGCCGGCTGCATTAATGGCGAATGAAAAGCGCCGCCTACAGGCAATACCAATGCTCTCTTAGCACCGGCTTCCTTCATTTTTTCACAAGCCAAGTTAATTGCCTCCACTTCACCTGAAATCACCAATTGCCCTGGGCAATTATAATTGGCGGCAACCACCACGCCCGGCGTATCCCTACATACCTGTTCTACGACTTCATCGGCTAAACCTAAAACAGCAGCCATAGTACTAGGCTGTGCCTCACAAGCCTTTTGCATCGCAACCGCTCTTTGGGAGACCAATTTCAATCCGTCTTCAAACGATAATACGCCGTTCGCGACCAAGGCAGAAAATTCACCTAAGGAATGTCCGGCAACCATATCCGGTCTAAAGGAATCCCCCATAACCTTGCTCAAGATAACCGAGTGCAGAAAAATAGCCGGCTGGGTGACTTTTGTTTCCTTCAAGTCTTCCGCCGTGCCGTTGAACATGATATCCGTAATCGGAAAACCTAAAATAGCATTGGCTTGTTCGAATAGCGCTTTGGCAACTGGATATTTTTCATAAAGATCGGCACCCATTCCTACAAACTGGGCCCCTTGCCCGGGAAATATATATGCATTCATATAGTTCTCATTTTATCGGACAAAAATAGGCATATAATATTGATGTCAAACATTAAGCCTAGGGTCTGTAATGAAATAAAGTGACCCCTACTTCGTGGACAAAAGTTAAAAAGTAAGGGAGTTAACAAGTGAATAAAATCTGTTTGAACTATTTTCAAACACTTGACCCGGTCACTCCTGTCCCTCTTCCTTAAACCAACCAGAATACATAATATAAGCTTCTGCAATGCGGTTAATTTCTCCAGAACTTAGCTCCGGACTTATATCTTTTATCTTTTTTGCGGGCATTCCTGCGAATATACTTCCCGATGGTACATGGGTACCCTTGGTCAGAACCGCCCCTGCCGCAATGATACTGTTACTTTCCACGATACAATCATCCATTATGATACTGCCCATACCTACCAGCACATTATCCTTTATGGTGCAACCATGTACGATGGCATTATGTCCAATGGATACGTTGTTACCAATAGTAGTGGGCGATTTTAGATAGGTACAATGGATTACGGCACCATCCTGCACGTTTACCTTATCGCCCATTTTTATATAATGGACATCGCCACGCAAAACGGCATTAAACCATACACTGCATTGGTCTCCCATGCTTACCTCGCCAACAATGGTCGCGTTTTCGGCAATAAAACAATCCTTTCCTATTACGGGCGATTTCCCTCTTACTGATTTTATCATATCGTACTATATCATTCTAAATTATAGTAAGCTTCCTTACCTAAAACTGATGTATTTCATCAATCAAAAAAAGACAAAAAATCCCTCTTTTTGGAAGCGGAAACGAGCAATTCCTTTCCGTTGGAAATTACGACGCTGCCGCCCTTTCCCTTTTTATATTTAACTACCTCGTTTACGTTTACCAAATAGGATTTATGGATACGTGCAAAAGGAAACTCCGCCAGGGCCTCCTCAAAATATTTTAAGGTCTTCCTGACCAGTATTTTTTTTTCCAAAAATATTTCCGTGCAGTTATCATCTGCCTTGCAATAGAGTATCTCGGCGACGTTGAGCACCTGAAATCCGTCTTGTTGCGGAAGTTGTCAACTTTCCCTCAATACTTTTGGCCTTGGCATTTAGAACGCCATGTTGCAAACTTCCCTCTTTTTGTCTTACTTCCAAAACATAGGCCACGGCCTTTAGCAACTCATCAATACCAATAGGCTTCATAAGATAATAGGCTGCATGTTCGTTAAGTGCATCCTTGGCGTAATGATCGTATGCCGTCACAAAAACAGTTTCAAATGTACGCTCCGGCACTTGCTCCAACAAGTCAAAAGCATTGCCAAAGGGCATTTCAACATCTAAGAAAACAAGATCCAGATCATTGTTTTTGACCAATTCCAAACCTTCCTGTATGGAGGCTGCCTCACCGACCAAATTTACTTTGGGACAGTACTTTTTTAAGTAATTCCGTAAAATTTCGCAACTATTGGCCTCGTCCTCTACCAGTATAGCATTTAAGTTCATAGGTCTTTCTTTAAAGTAATAACTACTTTGGTATTCGCAAAGCGATTTCTTCTTTAAACTGACTCTTCTTATTATAAAAATCGGCTACTTTTTCCTTTTCCTGCAAGGCCCGTTTTGGCGCCAGTTGGGTAGCCAGTTCCATGGAGTTCCCGTAAAAAGCCTCGGCCTCTACCAACTGATTTCCCTGCACATAGGCATCGGCAATTTTGGAGGTCAAATCCGTCATCTTGGGACTGATCTGATTTTTGCCGGCCACTTTTAAACCTTCGTTATAAAATGCGACCGCCCCAGAAATATCATCAAGCCCCTTTTTAGCATCGCCCAAAAGTTCGTACATGCCAACGCGTTGGTAGGGTGCCATACTCTTAAGTTCGATGAGCGGATTTATGACGTTTTCCGCCTTTTGGCATGCCTTGACCGAAACATAGGTCTTGCCCAACAGCAAAGCCATTGCGATGGTTTTATTGGCTTGCAGGGCATCCTCAAAATTATCTATGGCCAAGTCATACTGCTTATGAAATAGGTACATTTCGCCCAAGGTACTCAAGGATTTTGCCAGTTCCTTCTTGTTGCCCACTTTTCCCAATTCGGCTATAGATCGGGCAACAAAATCTATACTCTTGGCAATATTATTTTTTTTATGAATTTCTGCGGAATCCAAGTAGGACTGGTGTAATGTGGCGGACCTACGGGATAGGCTAAAAGCCGTGCTTTCTGCATCGTTGTCCGTATAATTCTCCAATAGCACCCTAAGCTCCTCCCTGCTCTTTACCTGTAATGTTACCGTTTTAAAGCCCGCATTCCCAATAACGAGCTGCTCCCCTACGGCCGTCCGGATTTTAAAAGCTCCAAAAGCATCGGTAAACACCGGCTGCCCATGAGATGTAGCAATGGAAACACCGGATATGGGCGCAAGTGTTTCCTTCATTTGCACCAAGCCCATGAGATCAAACCGCAGCTTGCCATCTCCGTTTTGGGAAAAACCGTCAAAGCTTGCGCAAAAACATAACATCAGTATGTAAAAAATATACTTTTTCATTACCCATAATTACGGTAAACTTAGGGCATTTAAGCGGTACAAAAAAATGAAAAATACCCAAGGACAGGCCTCTAAAGCGCCCAATTTACGCCTTCACAAAAGGATGTGGCGAGTTCACTCACCCAAAGGCCCGGTTCCCTCAATTCCGTTATTTTAAAAAAAATTTGCCCTTAGTTTTACCGGTGTAATCTTAAAAAAAATAATTATGGAACAGTACAGAAAAATAATCAGCGTAGGTCTATTAACAATGGCCATGAGCTTTGGCTACGGATGCGAGCTAAAACCAAAACCTCAAAACAAAGCCATACTAGCGCACGCAATTGTTACGGAAACAAACCTTAAAAACAATACGGTTAAAATAGCCTTGCTTTTGGATACGAGCAATAGCATGGACGGACTCATCAACCAAGCCAAGTCGCAACTTTGGAATATTGTAAACGAATTTACGCATGCCAAATGTGGTAGCGATAACCGGCCAGAACTGCAAATTGCCATTTATCAATATGGGAACGACGGACTTTCTTCCCGCGAGGGCTACATACAACAGGTACTTAATTTTAGAAGCGACTTGGATTAAATTTCCGAAAAATTATTCTCATTACGCACCAATGGCGGCGAGGAATACTGTGGGGAAGTAATCCAAACCTCCTTGAAACAATTGGAATGGGGCAAAAATCCCGATAAGCTAAAAATGATATTCATTGCCGGAAACGAACCCTTTACCCAAGAAAAATTAAACTATAGGGATGCAGTGACCAATGCCAAGGAAAAGGACATTGTTGTAAACACCATTTTTTGCGGCAACTACGAGGAGGGCATAGAAACCGATTGGAAACAAGCAGCCATGCTTACCGGAGGAGAATACATGGCCATAGACCACAACAGGGAGGTTGTGCATATAAACACCCCTTATGACGATATTATTATCCAACTGAACTCAAAACTGAACAAGACCTACATTTCCTACGGAGCGCTAGGCCGTTCCAAAATGGAAATGCAGTCGGTACAGGACGATAATGCCAGAGAATTAGAAGAAGTCGTTGCCGTAAAAAGAGCGGTTAGCAAAAGCTCCAGACTTTATAATAATAAAAGTTGGGATTTGGTAGATACCTATGCCGAGAAAGATTTTGACATCGACCAAATTAAAATAGAACAACTGCCCGATGTGCTAAAGGGCAAGTCCAAAAAAGAAATGACCAGTTATATCGAATCCAAAAAGAGCGAAAGGGAAAATATACAAAAAGAAATCAGGCATCTGAACAGCAAGCGGGAAGTGTATATAACCGAAAACATAAAAGAAGGGGCAACGGGCGAATTGGAAAACGCTATGTTACGTGCCATTAAACAACAAGCTGCGCTCAAGAATTACAGCTGGGAGTAATGTAATAAGAATGCTACATTATAAGCCTTTTCCGAACAGGAAAGGGCTTTATTATTGCGCAGCAGGGCAATAACAGTCGTATCTACGTTCCTTTTGGCCAAAATCATATCCCAAAGTAATCTGATGAAAACCGCCGTTATCAAAACGTATATCGCCCATTTGATAGGAATAATTGTAAGACACCATAAAGTTCTTGATGTTGGCCCCCACGATAGGTGTTATCAATTGCAGGCGTTGTTCCCCAAAACTACCGGCCGTCTGAAATTGAGCCCCATCAAAACTTCTCCTGTAGGAGAGACCGCCCCATATTCTCCCAAAATCAACGTCCCTGTACACTTTTGTATTGATATCTATCGTCCTTTCGTCGGTAAAGTCCGTCATTTGAAAAAGTATGGAGGGTTCCACCTGCCATTCATTTCTGCCAAACACGTAGCCCACGGAGGCAAGATACCTTCTGATGTTATCTATAACCAATTGATTAGGGTCGTCTGCCCTGTCCCTGTAGTACAAGTTTCTTTTGCTACCTAAGGCGTTGATTACGGCAACATGCGTGTAGAATTCCTGAAAATTATAGGACATACCAAAATCCACATTGAGATACGAGGCACTTAACTTTATTCCCGCTATTGAAGGATCCGGTATTACGGATCTAAATTCACTTTCGTCCAAACTACTCTGTAAAATAGTGCCGCTCAATCCAAAGGAGAGCTGATTCAAAACCCTAACATCGTCACCGCCCATTCTCAAATGATGGGCGTAGGTTAATTTCATACCTGTTTGGGAATGGTAGCCGTTAGCATCGTTGAACACTATGGCACCAACCCCGCTAGGGCCGTCCCCCAACCTAAAATGTGCATTAACGGTTTGCAGGCTTGGGGCATCATCCACATCGAACCACTGCTGCCTGGCCGTGCCGCGTATCTTTCCACCATAGCCAATTCCGGCCATAGAAGGGAATACTAAATAATAATTGTCCGATAAGTAATCAAAATATACAGGGATTCCCTCTTGTGCCATGGATTTGAGTCCAAAAACTAAGAAAGAGACTACTACTATTAACTTATATCTCATGCTGGAAAATAAGGGCTTCGCTATAAAGAGGGTTGAATATAAGGTATAACGCCGTAACCTAAACAATATTATGTAGGCTTTTACTTAGATTTCCTTTGTATTTTTGTATTGGATTTAATTGACCTAATACAAGGCCTAAGCATTTTAAAAAAACCTAAGCATCTGCCTTGCCGTTGTTTTTGGGCCAATAGTCAAAATCAGAACCTCACGGGCAACCAAGGGGTAGCAGTAAGAACAAAAAAAATAGTATCAGATGAAACCGACATGATTAAAATAGTCCCTCAACATTTAGAGTATCGATTATTTTAATCATCCAAGGTTACATGTGACTTTCAAAAAACAATAAAAACAAACACATGAAAGAATATTCTATTACCGTATCCGGAACCAAGAACCCAAGCATACTTAAATTTGAGGCCAACCATATTTTGGTAAAGCGTAAAAATTATGAGTATAAGAATATTGATGAGGCAAAGAACTCGCCCTTGGCGCAACAATTATTCTATCTGCCCTTTGTCAAGACGGTTTACATCTCCGGTAATTTTATCGGCTTGGAGCGGTATGATATTGTACAATGGGAAGACGTAAAGGATGAAGTTGCCCAACAATTGGTAGAATATCTAAATGCCGGCGAACCCGTGGTAAATGAGGAGGACACGGGCAAACCCATACCGGTGACCGTATACGCAGAGGTTACTCCAAACCCTTCTACCATGAAATTTGTGGCCAGCAAGAAAATAGTGGCCGGGGCTTTTGAATTTAAAAATATAGATGAAGCAAGGGTTTCCCCATTGGCCATGGACCTGTTTCAATTCCCTTTTGTAAAACAGGTGTTCTTGGATGACAATTATGTTTCCGTATCCAAGTACGAAGTAGCGGAATGGGACGACATTACCATAGAATTGCGCGAGTTGATCAGGAATTTTATCGCCGATGGAAAGGAAATAGTCTCGGAAAAGGCAACATCCATCAACGCGGTTGAGACCAAATCGGTGGAAAAAAATGAACCCGTAGCGCATTTGGACGATACTTCCCTAGAAATCATAGATATATTGGAAGAATATGTAAAACCAGCGGTTGCCAGCGATGGCGGGAATATTTTGTTCCAATCCTATGAAGCGGACACGAAAAGGGTAAACGTAATTTTACAAGGCGCCTGTAGCGGATGTCCCTCTTCTACCTTTACCCTGAAGAACGGCATAGAGACCATGCTTAAGAATATGATGGGCGATAAAGTAAACGAAGTGGTGGCCATAAACGGATAATTATCCCATAAAGGGAAAGCTGTTGTCCTATTTTTTTTGTAATTTGTAGGAAACTTCAAGGATGGCAGTTTTAAAAGTAATTGACGTATTGGCGAATTCCGACAAAAGTTGGGAAGATGCAACAAAACAAGCAGTAGAACACGCGTCAAAATCCGTAAAGAACATACGCTCTGTTTACGCCAACGAGCAAAGCGCCTCTGTTGACGATAGTAAAATAAGCGAGTTTAGGGTCAATGTAAAAATTACCTTTGAAGTCAAATAATAGTTGAATCCGCATTATAAAATAGCGCCTTTTTGGTGCTATTTTTTTTCAGTATCGGTCCATAAATCCCCTTTTCCAATGTCCTATAAATTTACCAACAAGCTCATCCAAGAAACGAGTCCCTACTTATTACAGCATGCCCATAATCCCGTAGATTGGAATCCTTGGAGCCAAAAAGCTTTGGAGCAGGCAAAGACAGAAAACAAACTACTGCTTATCAGCATAGGTTATGCTGCCTGCCATTGGTGCCATGTCATGGAGCACGAATGTTTTGAAGATGTAGAGGTCGCCAATACCATGAACGCGTATTTCATCAACATTAAAATAGACAGGGAAGAACGACCGGACATTGACCACATCTATATGGATGCCCTTCAGATCATGACCGGTAGTGGCGGATGGCCTTTGAATATCGTGGCATTGCCAGATGGCAGACCATTTTGGGGCGCTACTTTTGTAAAAAAAGAAGCTTGGATTCAGGTTTTAAATCAACTACGGGAAGTATATCAAAAAGACCCGGATAAAATCCTCGGGTACGCAGAAAACATGGCCAACGGACTTAAGGATATCAATGCCATTGTCCCCGATACAAATTCCGATGTATTGAATATTTCAGAAATTAGGGAGATTGTACGTGACTGGTGCTCTCATTTTGACACCTTTTTGGGCGGTTACAAAAGGGCTCCAAAATTTATGATGCCCGTAAACCTTAATTTTCTGATGCATTTTGGTATTGCCCACAGCAATGACCAAATTGAAGATTACGTACATACCACGTTAACCAGAATGGCTTGGGGTGGCATATTTGATCATGTAGGGGGTGGTTTCTCAAGGTATTCAGTGGATACGAAATGGCATGTTCCCCATTTTGAAAAGATGCTCTACGACAATGCACAGTTAATTAGTGTTTATTCCAAAGCCTATGCCGTCACAAAAAATAAACTTTACAAAAATGTTGTTCAAAAGTGCATCGCTTTTTTGGAAGAAGAACTTTTAGATGAAAATCATGGATTCTACTCTTCACTGGATGCCGATAGCCTATCGGATAAAGGCAAATTGGAGGAAGGGGCCTACTATGTTTGGCAAGAAAATCAGCTTAAAGAACTGTTAGGTAAAAACTATTCCCTGTTCGGTGACTTTTTCAATATCAATTCGTATGGCTATTGGGAAGAACAAAATTATGTGCTCATTAGGGATGGGGAAGTATCGGAAGTAGCCAAGAAACATAAAATCACGGAGGAGTACCTAACGGAAACGATATCAAAGTGTTTGAACAAATTAAAAAAGGAACGAGCTAAAAGAGATAAACCAAGACTTGATGATAAGATTTTGACCTCTTGGAACGGATTAGCCCTAAAAGGACTTACAGATGCCTATCGATATTTGGAAGATGAAAAGTATCTTGAACTTGCGCTCAATAACGCCAATTTTATCCTTGACAACTTAGTTCAACCCAGTGGTGAACTATACCACAACCATAAAAATGGAAAAAGCACCATTATCGGCTTCCTAGAGGATTACGCTGCTGTTATAGAGGGTTTATTAGGACTATACGAAGTGACATTTGAGGAAAAATGGCTCAACCACAGTCTAAAATTAACACATTATGTTCTTGATAATTTTACGGATACCTCAACAGGACTTTTCTATTTCACTTCCAACAAAGAAGTACTACTTATTCGAAAAACGTTAGAGGTGGCCGACAACGTAGTTCCTTCTTCCAATTCGATTATGGCGCATAATCTTCTAAAACTTTCCAAATATTTCCCAAAAGAAAACATGGAACGACGTTTGGAAAAAATCATGACTACGGTACAAAAAACGATCACAGATAATCCTCAAAGCCATGCAAACTGGCTTGACCTATCTTTGTTGATGCATCAAGAATTTTATGAGATAGCCATTTGTGGAACGAATTATTCTAGTCTAGGGAAAAAGTTACAGGAGCATTATGTCCCAAACCTTATCTTTACAGCATCTGAAGCTGATAGTGAACTTGCACTACTGAAGGATAGATATGTGCCCGGAAAAACACTGATTTATGTTTGTACCCAGGGAACCTGTCAATTACCGGTAGAACAACCTGATAAAGCTTTGGAACTAATTGGAATTAAAGTTTAACCTTTGTTTAGCCCTACATTATGGATTGGTATACCTCCCAAGCGGTATGTTTCGGAAAACTAAAAATTAATATAGGATATGAATGAATTTTGGAATCTACAAGAACAAGCTGCCAAATTTATAGAATGGACCTGGGCAGCATTACCCAACTTCGTATACGCTATTATTCTTTTAATTGTGGGTACGTATGTTATTGGTTTTATCAATAAAATGGTACGTAATTTTTTCTTTAAAAAGGATTATGACCTTGCACTTGAATCCTTTTTACAGAGCTTCATTGGTATTGCTTTAAAAATTATTCTCTTTGTACTGGTTATAACGCAACTAGGCGTACAGACCACATCATTGGTCGCTATATTGGCCTCAGCCGGTTTGGCCATTGGTTTGGCACTACAAGGATCATTAGCCAATTTTGCAGGTGGTGTCCTTATCCTGTTATTCAAACCTTTTAAGGTAGGCGATTGGATTTCAGCACAAAGCGTGGATGGTTCCGTAACGGAGATTTCAATTTTCACTACCAAACTGACCACTTTCGGAAATCAGATCGCTATAATTCCCAATGGTCAACTTTCAAACAACACAATTATCAATTACAATACGCTGGATACCAGAAGGGACAAAATTGACGTGGGCATAGGCTATGAGTCAAATATAAAGCAGGCCAAGGAAATACTTTTGGCCATCTGTAATGACCGAGAGTCGATTCTTAAAGAACCTGCACCAGAAGTTTATGTAGGCGAATTGGCCGATAGTTCTGTTAACTTGACCCTTCGTTTTTGGGTGAGTAATCCAGATTATTGGGCGGCTCATTTCCATGTAATGGAAGAAATTAAACATAGGTTTGATGCCGAGGGCATAGAGATACCGTTCCCGCAGAGGGTTATGCATCAAGTAAAATAAATCATTGTGGATAAAAGTACCTTATGTTTGAAATAGGAACAAAACTAATTTTCATTAACAAAATCTGAGTAGGCATTTGCGGTAAACCCTAAAATATGCACCTACCCGCCGCCGAGCGGGGCACAGCCTTTTTTGACAAGCCCATTTATTTTTTCTTGGTCTGAAGTACAAAATCCTTTAGATAATAAGGCTCAAAATAGGCGACGTCCTCAAAATCCTTTTCAAGGTATTTTTGATGGGATAAAACCGCCATTTCCTTTGCAGAAGGTACAGCGTCCAAGCTAAAGGAAATATTTTTATGATGTAATATAGCTTTGATTTTCTCGGCCCCGCTTCCTATAAAGTGTGTTGTTTTATTAAGATAATAATCCCCGAAAGAATTCCCATCAACCACCTCGGCTTCCGTTGCCCTGATTTGCTGTAAGCCGCCAGCAAAAACTGCTGAATAGACTTCCATCCTTCTGGCGTCCAAAACTGGAACACTATAGTCATAAGCACCTTGTACTTGCACCGCCAGACTTTCCAAGGTTGCAATGGATATCAAAGGAAGTCCCAAGGCAAAACAGAGTCCCTTTGCGGCAGAAACCCCAATTCGCAATCCGGTATACGAACCGGGACCTTTGCTTACAGCAATAGCTTCTAGATCGCCCATGGTTATTTGGGCCTCTGTTACACATTCCTGAATGAAAGTATGCAATTGCTCCGCATGGGAATAATTCGGGGTGTTATTCTCTTTCAACACCAACAATTTACCGTCCTTGGCCAAACTCACGGAGCAGTTCGTGGTAGCTGTTTCTAAATTCAAGATCAATCCCATAAGCACCAATATAAGAATACCTGTCAGGTTCTTACTGAATCATGTTCAGCACAAGGAAAACCTGACAGGTCTCAATGCAATCCATTATGTTATGTTAATTTAATGCGATCGGGATTCCAAAATAGAATTCCAGTATTTTTAATCTAAAGATATAATCGTATTTTGTACGCACCACATCGGCTTCGGCATTGTCTACCCTTGCCTGTGCCTGACTGAAATCAAAGGCGTTTAACAAACCGACTTCAAAGCGTTCTTTGGAATATTGGTAGGCCAAGCGCCTTGCCTCCGCTGTCTTTTCGGCTGCTTCGTAGGCTTTGTAAAAAGTATTCACATTTACATAAGCCTGGTTCACCACATTTTCAAGATCTAGCTTCTCCTGTTCAAATTGTAACTTGGCCTGCTCCACGGCAATTTCTCTCCTCTGAATATTATTTCTAACAGTAAAGCCGTTAAATATGGGCACACTCAGCTGCACCCCAAAGGAAACACCATCAAATATCCAGAGCTGATCGGTAAAACTAGGAGTGAAAATTACCGGCGGCCCCCCAGGAGTTGCAGGGGGACCTGGCAATCGACTAACGTCCGAAAAACGTGTATTATAATTAGCAAATGCACCAACGGTGGGTAAAAGGGCACCTTTGCTAATATCAAGGTCTTTTTCGGCCAGTGCCACATTGGTCTCGGAAAATTTAATGTCGCTTCTAAACTCCAGCGCCTTTGCAAAAATGGTACTTGGTGTATTTGAAAGAATGTCCGAGGGTGGAATGTCAAAGGTGCGATCCGCCACTGCAAAATTTTGATAGTCCGTAATCTGTAGCAATTGCGCCAAGTTTATTCTGGAAAGCAGCACCTGACCTTCGGAATTTACGATCTGCTGCTCTTGGTTGGCGGCAGTCGCCTGTATTTCCAAAAGATCGCCACGCGGTAATACCCCGGACTCCACCAGTTCCCTAGTCCTTTCCATATCTTGGGAAGTAAAAGCATATTGGGCCCTTGCCACGTTCAACAATTCTATATTGGACAACACCAGTAAATAGGCATTGGCGACATTAAGGCGGATATCATCTTTTAAATCCTCTAGCCGGTACTGGTTGGCAATGGCGTTTAGTTTCGCCCTGTTCAGCGTGTGTATATTCCTCAGACCATCGAACAAGTTAACATTTGTGGTAAGGTTTGCACTAACATTATTTTGTGTTACGTTCGTAGGTAAGTTGTTAGTGGGGTTAATAGAAAAGCCCGTATTGCTAGAGTAGTTTGTATTTCCATTTAAGCCTGGTAGGAAAGCGCCAATGGCGTCCGATTTGTCTATCCTGACATTCTCCAGATCCAGTTCAAATTGTGCCACCGTTAAGTTGTTTTCAATAGCATAGGCCACGCACTCCTCCAGTGTCCACTGTTTCACTTGTGCCGACGTAAACGTTATTGCAAAAAGGAGCACTAAAGTGATGGGTCTAAATTTCATGTTTTGATGTTTTGATTTGTATTATTGTTTTGATTGATGCTTACTCTGCTGCTTCTTCCCCTTCTTCTTCCTCCCCTTTTTTAATCGGCTCCGTCTTGTTCCACTGCTTCACCTTATCGTCTGTGGTAAGTCCGGATACGATTTCAACATTTACCCCGTCTGAAATACCGATCTCTATATCCCTGCGTTCAAATTTCTGATCTGCCTCCGCACCTACGGCAAGTTCCACATAAGGCTTGTTGGTAGATTTATCGAACTGCAACAAGGCTTCCGGTATTACCATAATATCCTCTTTCTTCTCCAAAACAATAGATGCATTGGCGCTGTAACCGGCCCTGATAAAAACATCATCGCTAACCTCTACATCGCCCTCTATCTTAAACTGTACCGCTCCGGTTTCCTCTATCCCTTTGGGGGCAATGAACTTTAACTTGGCATCCAATTCTACGTCCTCTAGCGCACCCAGGGTTATCTTTAGGGGCGTTCCTACCGTAAGTTTGCCTACTTCGCCCTCATCTACCTTACCCTCAAAAATCATTTTACCCAAATCCGCAATGGTAGCAATGGTCGTACCCTCGTTAAAATTATTAGCTTGTATGACCTGATCACCTTCCTTGACCGGAATCTCCAAGATAGTGCCCGATACCGTGGCCCTGATATCGGTATTGGCCGACGTAGAGCCCCCTATGGATCCCATACGGATAATCTGGTAATCGGCTTTGGCATTTTTAAGTTCTTGGTCTGATTGTTCAAAGGCTAACTTTTGATTTATAAAATCTTGGTTGGAAACCACGTCCTTATCGTACAAGGTTTTGCTCCTTTCATATTCGATCTTGGCATTGTTTATTGCCAGCTCCGCATTGCGTACCCTACCTTGGGCTTGATACAAGGCTTGTTCGTTGGGAACTACCTTTATAACAGCTATCATATCCCCAGCTTCTACCTTTACACCTTCTTCAAGGAGTATTTTATCGATAATTCCGGAAATCTGAGGTTTAATTTCCACCTCGTCCTGCGGTATTACCTTACCTGTTGCTACCGTTTTCTTCTCGATGGTAGCCATAAAAGGCTGCTGTGTTTCGTAGGTTATGGCAGATTTACTATTGCTTTTGATAAAAAACACGGCTGCCCATAGTGCACCCAGTACCAAAATTCCTATCAATATGTATTTTACGATCTTGTTCATTTTTTTGAGAGTATTAGTATGTATTGGTTTAGTTTATTATTCTTCCCGTAGGGCGTCTATCGGTTTTATACTTACCGCTCTTTGCGCCGGTATCAATCCTATGAGCACACCCAATATGACCATGAGCAACAAGGAGCCTATGACATAGGGTATAGGTACTGTTGGGTTGGCATAGGGTATATCTATATCCTGGGTAAAGAAATCGATTGCCTTTAGGGTAACCGCGCCCATGATAATTCCTATGACACCTGCCAGCAAGGTCAGGAAAAGCGACTCTATTAATATCTGGTTGCGTACTTCTGCCGGGGTGGCGCCCAAGGCACGGCGCACGCCCAACTCCTTGGTGCGTTCCTTTACGGAGATCAACAGTATATTCCCGATACCGATAACCCCTGCCAGAATGGTAGCAATCCCAACAATCAGGGACAGGAAGGTTAATCCGTTGGAAAAACCAAAGATTTTCTTGAACACTTCGCCTAAATTAAAGGAGCCTATGGCTTTTTCATCCTCCGGATCTACTTTATGTATGCGTCTTAAATTGGCCTTTATATCCTGCTCCACTTTTACCACATCGGCATCATCATAGGCGGCCACGGTAAACCACGCCACATTATCGCCCGTATTATAGATTTTCCTGTAGGTGGTAAAGGGAATAAAAATATCACTATCATTATCAAAAGGGCCACCGCCGGTAAATTCGTGTACCCCAACTACCTGAAAACTTACATCCTCTATCTCTATGTAGCCACCAATGGGATCCTCGTCTTCATCAAAAAGCTCTTTTTGGGTGCGCTCGCCAATCACGGCAACCTTTCGTTCCTGTTCTATGTCCTGATCATTTATAAATCTGCCCCCATCATATATTTTTTTGGTGGCAATCTTGGTAAATTCCGGGAAATCCCCGAAAACCGAATAATTACCCGACTGTATCCCCCTGGTCACTACGCCCGGACTAGATCCAAAAACACCCCTTACGTTGCGTGGCGCCAAGGTCTCTATTTCCGGTATCTGCCTGCGCAGCTCATCGGCATCCTGCAATTTTAATTGAATTTGACGACCGGTCTTATAACCCGCATAGGGCATACTGGTACTTTGTGCCCAAATGAACATACTGTTACGGGCAACGGTCTCGAACTGTTTCTCAAAGCCGTTGTCCAGTCCTTTGGATGCGCCGGACAGTGTTATATAAATATAGATGCCTATAAAAACACCCAACATGGTAAGAAAAGTACGTAACTTATTTTTTCCGATAGATTCAAAAATCTCCCGCCACGTATCCGAATCAAATAATTGTCTCATATTACTCGTCGTTTAGTGCTACAATAGGTTTTATTCTAGCCGCTCTTTTGGCCGGCACATAGGCTGCTAGGGCTCCGGCGATAATCAATAGAATGGTCACAAAAATGGCCGTTCCGGAATTTATAGATGGATTGGTTATAAAATAATCGTCCTCCAACACCTTGCCCCCAATGGAATTGAGGGTCACGATGCCGAGAACCATCCCTATAAAACCAAAGATGGCCGTAATAAAGATGGATTCCAAAAGGATAGAACTAATAATCATTCTGGGCGTTGCTCCCATGGCCTTGCGGATACCTATTTCCTTAGTACGCTCCTTTACCACAAAAACCATGATATTACTGATACCTAAAATCCCGGAGATGATGACCGCAAAAGCAATTCCGGAAATAATGATCTGTAGGACACTCGCAAATTGTTGGTTCCGTTTTAGATTGTCCGCAACGTTTTCTATGCGAATACCGCGTGGATCATTGGGACTTACGACTTTTATTTTCCGTATGAACTGATCAAGATTCCTTTGAAACTTCATGGCGCCGGAGTAGCCAATGGCTTCGTTAAAGGCCAAGGTAATCTGATTTACCTTATCATTATTACCCTCTATAAGCTGGCGCGTGGTAAACGGAATATAGATGAACCGCTCCTCGTTATCGCCACCATCGTCCTGAAACACGCCTATGACCTTAAAGGCACTGCCACCAACATCTATATATTCCCCTAGGGATTCCCTACCTTGAAAAAGGTCTTTCTCCACCATTCTCCCGATAACGGCATATTTTGTTCTATCGCGTATATCCCTTACGTTGATATACCTGCCCTTTATCATAATGGTATTTTCCGCAAATTGCATGCCTGGGGCTATGCCACGGGTGGTATAATTATCGGATTGATCTTTAAAGGTTACAAAGGCCCCGCGTTGTATTTGTGGGGTAACATAATCGATCAAGGGCGCAAATTCCTTGACTATAGCGTCCAAGTCACTATTTTTGAACTCAATTTCCCGCTTTGCCTTGAAGCCTCCAAAGGGAATGGTGGTTTCCGAGGGATAGATCCTGAAAATATTGGTAGCATCGTTACCAAAAAATTTCATAAAGGTATTGTTGAGCCCGTTGCCCATCCCGTAAAGGGTAACATAAATAAAGATACCCAGAGCCACGGTAAACCCCGTCAAAAAAGTACGCAGCTTATTCTTCTGTATTGTTTTTAATATTTCCTTCCAGGTATCAAAACTAAACATATTGGGATGCCCTTACTTGTTCCACTTTTTTGTCCTCTACGATAACGCCGTCCTTTAAGTGTACGATACGCTTGCACATGGCCGCAATATCCTCTTCGTGGGTGACTACAAGAATGGTGTTCCCCGCATCGTTTATCTTCTGTATCAAATCCATGACCTCATAGGAAGTAGTACTGTCCAAAGCTCCGGTCGGCTCATCGGCCAGAAGTACTTTTGGTTCCGCCGCCATGGCCCGTGCAATGGCAACACGTTGTTTTTGACCCCCGGACAACTCACTGGGCAAATGTGTGGCCCATTCCTTAAGCCCTACTTGTTCCAAGTACTTCATTGCCTTTTCCTGTCGTTCCTTTCTGCCCACACGCTGATAATATAAAGGCAAGGCTACGTTTTCAACAGCACTTTTATAATTTATAAGGTTGAAGGACTGAAAAACGAAACCTAAAAATTTGTTGCGGTATTGGGCCGCTTTGGTCTCGTTCAAGTTTTTAATGGGTACGCCGTCCAAGGTATAGCTACCCTCGTCCAACTCGTCCAGCATGCCCAGAATATTTAGCAAGGTAGATTTCCCAGATCCGGAACTTCCCATAATGGCAACCAGTTCCCCTTCTTCCACAGAGAAATTTATTCCTTTGAGGACATGTAACGAATTACTGCCCATTTTATAGGATTTGTGAAGATTTTTAATTTCTATCATGTTGCATCTCTTGTTATTTGGAAGCTTTTAAAATGACATTCCCACATAGGACATAAAATCCGGGGAAATGTTACAAGAATAGCTTTAAAAATTTATACTTTAGGACTGCTGGGCAAATTCATCCGGCTTTATCTCGTTCCAGACCTTTATTTTGTCCCCTTCGGCAATGCCCGATTTAATTTCCACATGTATTCCGTCACTAATGCCAAGTTCAATATCCCTGCGTTCAAACTGCTGGTCGCCCGTTTCAATTTCCACAAAGGGCTTTTTTGTCTTGTCGTCAAATTGAACCAAAGCTTCCTTGACCGCCAAAACACTATCTGCCCTGGCCAAAATGATGGAGGCATTCGCACTTAATCCCGCACGGATAAAAACCGAATCCTGTTTTTTCAAGGTGCCCTTTATTTCAAACTGTATGGCACCGTTCTCTTCCTTTCCCTTTGGTGCGATGTAATCCAGCACAGCATCAAAAGTAATATTTTCTAGGGCACCTACCGTTATCTGTAGCGGCAAATCCTCTTTTATCTTGCCTACTTCGGACTCGTCTACCTTTCCTTCAAAAATCATTCGCTCTACATCCGCAATGGCGGCTATGGTTGTACCTTCGTTGAAATTGTTAGCTTCAATCACCTGATTTCCAACCTCCACCGGCACCTCCAGCACCATACCGCTAACCGTGGCCCTGATCAAGGTGTTGGCTTCGTTGCCTAAACCCGCAGTAGTACCGGTCCTAACAATGTCATATCTTTTTCTGGCCGCGGCATAGGCCTGTTTTGCCTGGTCATAGGCAACCTCTGCGCGCTCCAAGTCTACCTGTGACACCACTCCTTTTCCAAAAAGCCCCTTTTGACGCCCTAAGTTACGCAATTGATCGTCCAAATCGATTTTTACTTCGTCAATTGTATTCTTCGCGTCGTTCAAGGCATTGAGATTGGGTACTACTTTAATTTTACAAAGCAGATCGCCGGATTTTACATAATCGCCCCCAACAACATATATTTCGGCTATGACCCCGGAGATATTAGGTTTGATAAGCACTTCTTCCAAGGGCAGAATACTGCCGGTGGCCATTGCTTTCTTAATGATCGTTTCTTTGGTAGGTACTTCTGTTTCATAGACCGTAGGGTTTTCTGCATTTTTTTGATACAAATAGTACATGGCACCACCAAAGGCCAGCACGATGACCAGTAAAATAATAATAGTTGACGATTTCTTCATTGTTCGATTGGTTTTCTTTTATGATCGATGTTGTTTATTCCCTTCTTAAGGCTTCAATAGGTCTTATTTTTATGGCACTCTGCGCCGGTATAAAGCCGGCCAACAATCCGGAAATTATCAAAATGACAAGTGCCGTTACTACCACACCCAAACTTACACTGGGATTGACAAACATTTCTACTGGCCCAACGGAATCCAGAATGGCATTGATGCCATAAATGAAGGCAGCGCCAAAAATAATACCCGTCATTCCCGAGATGATGGTCAAAAAGAGAGACTCCATCAGTATTTGTTTTTTTATGGACCAGGGGTCTTCCCCCAATGCCCTTCGTATCCCAATTTCCTTGGTGCGTTCCTTTATGACGATGAGCATGATATTACTTACACCGATAATGCCGGAGAGCAACACCAATATCCCAACAAAATAGGCGACCCAACGCAAGGCAACAAACAGGGATTCTACGCGGCTAAAGCGCTCATACAAATCAAAATAACCTACTGCCCTGTCATCATCCGGATGAATTCTTCTATTTTCCTTTACTACAGTGACAATATTTTCTTTCAATTCTGAAATCGAATTACCGTCGTGTGCGGTAATGGCCATCCAACCTACATCGTTACCGGTATTAAAGGCCTGTGCAAAGGCCGTAAAGGGAACAAATATCTCTTTCTGACCTTCTTCGCCATCGCCATCGTTATTCTTCTTTTTATAACTCCCGATTACCATGAAATTCACGCCTTGAATTTTCACGTAGGTACCCAAAATAGCCTCGCCCTTATCATACAAGTCGTTGCGAACACCTTCGCCAATGACCGCTACCTTTCGCCTGTCCTCTATATCGTTCTGATTGATGAACCTACCAGAAGTAATGCTCATAGGTTCCTGTTTTATGATTTGCGGATAATCTCCGTACACATTAAAAGCACCCGTATTTAGACCTCGCACGACATTATTACCGCCGCCAAATCCCCCCAACTGATTTCTGGGCGAAATAAACCGTAGCCCTGGAACACGCTCGTTGATGGCTTGGACATCCTCCAGTTTAAACTCAAAACTTCTCCCTTTGGGCAAGCCTTTATAGGGTTTTGAAGTACTTCTAGACCACATGAACATGGTATTTGTGGCGATGTCCCCAAAATCTGCCCGTATGCCATTTTCCAGACCTTTACCGGCAGCCAAAAGAATGATCAAAATAAAAATACCCCAACCTACACCAAAGGCGGTAGCCAAAGTGCGAAACACATTGGTGGACAGTACCTCTATAATTTCTTTCCAACGGTCTTTATCAAACATAGCATCTTGCCGTATTACTTGTAAGCAGGAACCGCAGCTCTAGCCCAGTAAGGTTTTTGTGATATATCCTACTATTCATCTTTCAACGCATCTATTACATGAATACGGGCCGCCCTCCAGGCAGGAAAAAAACCGGCGACCGTACCAGCAACTATTAAAACAAAAACGGTGGTTAACGCCACATTGAAATTCACGGAGGGGTTTACGATATAATCGATTTCCACACGCGGGCCCAAAATCTCCAATAATCCCATACTGAAAATAAGACCTGTAAACCCGGCAATGGTCGTTACAAAAATAGCCTCGTGCAAAATCATCCCTATAATGGACCATGGCTTGGCGCCCAAGGCTTTTCGGATACCAATTTCCCGGGTCCTTTCCTTTACAACGATCAGCATTATATTACTTACCCCGACCACGCCCGCGATTATGGTACAAATTCCTACGAACCAAAAAAAGAACTTTATACCCAAGCCCAAACTATAAAAGCGTTTCGCTTGTTCCATTGGATTAAAGACCTGTATGGCACTGGTATCATCCGGTGCTACCGTATGGGCCTGCTTTAAATAGGACGTGATATCGTTGCTGAACTTTATGGACTGTGCCACGGCGGCGTCGAAGTTTTCGGCAGGTGGTAAGGTAAAGCTCATATTGTTGATGTAATCCGCGCCGTTGAACACTTGCTGTGCAGTGCTGATCGGAATAAAAATTTGTTCCTCTTCGCGCTCCCCGCCCACATCGCCATAAACACCCACAATCTTAAAGGGAATGCCCGATAGCTCCAAAAACTGGTCAACGGGACTTAAAGTGTCCTTAAAAACATCCCGTTTTATCTTGTTTCCTATGATGGCGACCTTTGATTTATCGGTTTCATCCAAATGATTTATAAACCGACCTTCGGACATGAACACATTTTCGATAAACTGAAATTGAGAGGAAACGCCTTGCACGCGGTAAGCGAGTGCCTCCTTGCCATAATTTACCGAAACGCTACGGACGAACAACCTAGGGGATTTGTTCTCGATATCATCTTCCAATAGGGCTGCCGCAAAATTGTAATGTTCATTGCGTAATTGGATACGCCTGCCCGGATTTAGCCCCTTATATTGTTTGGAGGTCACCCCGGGCCAAATCCAGACGCTTGTTGCTGCATCTTGTTCAAATTCCTTGGCGACACCGTTTTGCATGCCTTGACCAAAACCCAATAAAATAACTAGGATAAATATGCCCGATGCCACGGAGAGACCTGTAAGAAAGGTTCGCAATTTGTTTTTCCGAATCGTATCGAAAATTTCTTGCCATCGTTCTAAGTCGAACATGTTGCTTGGTTTTTGATTGATGAGTGCCGTACGTAATACAGCACATGAATAAGACTACCTATCCAACACAATGTTACACAATCCAATAAAAAAAAGTGTTAAACCTATAATATTATGTTAAGACCTCATTTTACGATAGATAAAATAAAAGAGACTGGCCACAAGGATGTAGGGTATTGCCATTAAATACACAATGCCATTGTTTATGCCCTCGGCCGTTCTACCGGACTCCTCACTTTCCAATACGGCACGGCACATGGCACACTGCGCCTCTAGTGTTTCAGGCACCAAAAAGATAAAAACCAGTCCTAGGATAAGAAGATATTTTCGCATCGTTAATGGGAATAATAAGGTGAAATCATAATGAACACAACTACGCCGGTTACGGCAACATACAACCAAATAGGAAAGGTATACTTGGCCAAGGCCCTGTGACCTTCAAAATCCTTTAAATAGGCTTTTGCATACGTGCGCAACACCAATGGAATCAAGGCTATGGACAGTACAATGTGGGTGATCAAAATAAAGAAATACACATAGCGAACAGTCCCCTCCCCTTGGTAAGGCGTGGAATCCGAGGTCATGTGATAGGCAATATACATCAACAGGAATAGCACTGAAAAAGCAACATTCAAGGTCATTAAATTCTGATGCAAGGTGCGTTTCCCGTTCTTTATGGCCCACACGGCCACAAGTAATAATACAGCCGTCAACCCATTGATGCTGGCATAAATAGGCGGCAAAAACGAAAGCGGTTCCACATTGGGCAATTTAACACCGAACAGTAAGGCCACCACAACCGGGATTATGATGGAAACCACGGTTATAAGCCTATTAAATCTTTTCTCCTTAAGGCTAGTTACTTCCATATTCTTCCTTTAATAATTTAGCAATATCCTCTTGCAAAATACTTATCTGCTCTACCTCCCCGTGATCGTTCTCTCCCATTTCCTTGGTAATTGCCCCCCTGTAATACACTAAGGGGTTTCCAAATTTGTCCATTCGTGAACGGATGTAGCCCTGTCTATCCACAAGGGCGAACAAACCTGAATGTTCAAAACCTCCCGGGGCATCGGGCATTTCGGCGGCAAAAATATTGAACCCGCTATTTGCCAAATCGTAAATAACATCCTTGTCCCCGGTCATTAAATGCCAATCCATATCCGTAATACCATTTTTTTCGGCATAGCGCTTTAAAACTTTGGGCGTATCATAATCCGGGGTTATCGTAAAAGAAGCTACACCAAAGTCTTCCTCTGCCTTGAAATGATTTTGAAGGGACACGAGATTGTCCGTCATAATTGGACAAATACTTGGGCAGGAGGTAAAGAAGAACTCTACCACATACACCTTGCCTATGTAATCCTTATCCGAAATAAGGAGACTATCCTGGTTCATCAACTGAAAGGAGGGTACTTTTCGCTTCTTCCCGTCCAAGGTAATATAACTTAAACCCTTTTTTTGTGGCACGGTGTTCATCCTATCCATCTCTACAATGGAGTTGGATTTTATCCGCTCTACGATTCTAGGCACAACAATAATCCCGAAAATCAGAATAATCAAGGAAACCCAAACGTATGTATATTTTTTGTTCACTATGTATATTTAGCGGTTTGCGTTATTCTTTTTTAAGGCCAATCGATATTCGGCCAGGATTATTTTGACATCATCCTCCATCTTGTTGTTCAAATCTGCCACGGAATTGGTGTTAAAGCCATATTTGGTGCCCACGTCCTCGTCTTCCGTCCGTCCCCTTAGATTTCTTTCCTTGTCGATTATAAAAACATAGGGCGTACTTAAATCGTCCCCCAATGTGATGTCGGACTTAAGACTTGCAAATAGGGTTTTGATGCCTTCCGGCCGCTCATAAACAAACTTCCATTTGGATACATCAGCCAAATTGGCGAGTTCCTCCTTTAGCTCCGCTACCTTTTCCTCGCTGCCCTTGGGGACGACCATCACAAACTGAAAGTCCTTGAACTCGTGAAAACGCTTATAGATTTTTTGATTGAGATTAAAGGCATTGCCCTTTTTGGTTTCCAGCGCATTGCCCAAAAACCCCAGTACGGTTATATTCTGGTCAAATTTTATGGAGGTACCATCAAATTGAAGCTCTTGTATCCCCTCTGTAAGGATAGGCAACCTTCCAAAATTATTGACCCCGGAAGCAAAAAAGAGGTATGCCACTATTGGAAGCACGAACAATACAATAAGTACAAAGGTCTTTTTCATGAGTTGCTATTTCGTTTTTAATTCTTGCAAAGTGCACCTACCAAAGAAAACCGGAAGCTACCCATAAGCATTTTACCTATCCCCATTTTTGTGGTGCCCATTTACTGTAAAGCGTAGCGCGAATGTCCTAATTCTTGACCTAAAAACTTAACGGTACAAAAATAAAAAAGACGGTGCTTACACCGTCTTTTTATTCTGTTAATTCTATCTTAGAAATTCCAAGTTACAAAGCCGTCCCTGTAAATATTATGAATATAATCCGCCTCTACCAGCAATATAAAAATCAGGTAGCTCACCAAGAAAATAGGGGTCCAGACAATGGCCCTTCTCAAGGAACTTTTTTCGTCCCTAAGGTGCATAAAATCCCATGCAATATAATAGGCCTTTACAACGGTTAAAATAATAAATATCCAATTGAGCAATTTCATTCCCAAGAAAAAGTTTCCCGTAAGTGATGCCGGCTTAATGATGCCCAAAACCACTTCAACTATGGTTATGATGGACAGGAATATTAAGACCCCCCATATTTTGGAAACATTGGATTTGAACTTCAACAGTCCCCTAAAAATCTCTAATTTATGTTCGTGTGCCATTTTTAACTAATTACTATTATAATGCCTTTAAAAAACTATTGCCCTACCTCAACTTTGATAGCATATCTCTTAGCTGTGAAAAAATAACCTGACCTTTATACAAGGTAAAAGAAGGTAAACACAAATACCCATACCAAATCTACAAAGTGCCAGTACAGGCCAACTTTCTCTACCATCTCATAATGTCCTCTTCGCTCATAGGTGCCGACAATGGCGTTGAAGAAAATAATGATATTGATAAATACCCCGGTGAGTACGTGAAAACCATGGAAACCCGTTATAAAGAAAAAGAAATCCCCAAATAGCCTGCTCCCGTATTCATTCTGTATTAAATTGGCGCCTTCCACGACTTGGACGGCACTTTTTAATTTCTCCAGCGATTCCTCCCGCGACAGAAGTGTTTTATGGCCTTCCTCATTCAGCACCTCGGTACGGATAAGTATATTAGGCTGCGACTCAAATCCCGCTATAACTTCATTCAGGGAAAAACTGGGAAGTGCCTTTTCCTCATAGTACCATACCCCGTTTCTTTTTTCGTGCTCCTGTCTTTCGTCCGGGATTACGGAAGCAAAATCTGCCA
>Ga0306871_1000072_pt1 | contig 41779 bp, 48 predicted proteins | sample AntRauMeHopE1497_FD_190447 | JGI IMG/M metagenome (GOLD analysis project Ga0306871, IMG submission 190447) | Saline lake microbial communities from Rauer Islands, Antarctica - Metagenome Hop E1 #497 (v2) (version 2) | ecosystem: Environmental > Aquatic > Non-marine Saline and Alkaline > Saline ... | reverse complement strand
GTAAGGAGCTTGGGTTCCTCAAGGGTGACCTGACAGAGAAGACCATGCCTTGGGCCTTACCTGTCCTAGACGTACTGGAGAAGCATCTGGGTAAGGGTGTAGTAGAAACTGGTATCAAGAATGGCAACATCGAGATGGCCCCTTTGGCCCTTATGCGTGGTCGTTCCTTTGATGATGCCTTTATCATTGTTGATGAGACCCAGAACATCACGACACATGAACTTAAGATGCTCTTGACACGTGTAGGAGATAATAGTACTATTGTCCTTAATGGTGATGTACAACAGAGTGACTTGAAGGAAGCTGATGGACTCTCTAAGGTTATTCACCTAGCAAAGAAATACATGTTACCCGTTCCCATTATTGAATTTGGTGTTGAGGATATTGTTAGATCAGATATCTGTAAACAGTGGGTAAAAATCTTCATGGAGGAGAAGCTATGACAGAGACTATTACTTCTGATGGGGGGCCTAGCATGTACTACGACTTCCCTGAGGGAGCCATCACACTTAACGATCTTATCGAGTATAAGAACATGGACTTCCATCGTGGTAACACCTTCAAGGCATGTTGGCGTTTTGGCACTAAAGATGGGACAACAAAAGAGTATGATTGCAGGAAGATCATTTACTCTGGTGCTAGGATGCTTATGAGGGAGGTAGGCACTGAGGCTCTACGTAAGACCTTGATCGACATGCTGCAAGACCCTCAGTTCTGCCGCAGCTAGAGAGGTTCTTGAGATGCCCCGACCAAAGAAACAGCAAGTACCCCCTAAGATAGAGGAAGAAGCAAAGGCTTTCCTAGAACAAAAAAATCCTCCAACCAAACCAAAGCCTATGACTTCTAGGGTTTACCTAACTGGTCAAGCCATGTCAGGTCTCCTAGCAAGAACACAAGGTCCGGTTCGGATGGAGGATATAAAAAGAGAAGCAGAGGCTTGGGCAGACTTTATGCTCAAGGACTGAACACTGGGCTACCTTCGGGTGGCCCTTTTTATTGCCTGTTCCTCATCTCCCTGAGGGCAGACTCACGTCTAAGATCATCATCGTTGTCCACGTAGAACTTAAGGATTTCCAACTCTCTAGTCGTAAGCTCATGAATACTCTCTGCCTCAAGGCCAATGTCTGCCATGTACTTCTCCAAGTCTTGAACTCTTGTCTGCTGGGTAAGCTTAAAGAGTGCAGAGAGCCTTGGGTTATCAGGGTTAGTGCTTGACTGAAGACCCCTATGGGTAAGCTCTCTAGCTGTCTTAAGTACGTCAGACAACATGCTTTGCTTCATCTTCATGTCACCATCCATAAACAGTTTGTTGTTAAGGAGGCGTGTCTGAGCCAAGCTATTAACGATAGGTTGAAACTCTCTTGTCACAATATTCTGTGCAATAGGATCATCCGCAAACAAGTCTGCATCCCACTGAGGTCTCCCCACCATTGCAAAGACACGGGTGATGGAATTAGTAGGTGCCTGTGGCCTTTGACCCGCAATACGTGCAGGTGTACGACCAACAAACTCTGCTGTAGGAGAGGTAGCACCTAGGGTGTCCCCCATACCAGCACCACCAATCAACTGATCAATGTAACGAAATGCTTTAGCAAACCCAGGGTTACCTGTCTTAACATCGACAGCCATGTACTCCTGAGGGGTGTCACCCAGAGCTACGATTGCATTGATAGGCTCAGCAAATCTGGTAAGGCCAGAACCAAGGGTACCACCCAGTGACCCTATGGAAGACGCTAGGCCCACCGCCGCATCATCATAGTCTCCTTGAAGCACAGATGAAACAGACTCCAAGAAGGCATCGCCTGTAGAGCTAAGTTGACGAGTCAGCTGGCCTACAACAGCAGCAGATGCATCCTTCAAGAAGTCCTCTGGCACTTCCCCTGTAGTAGATTTATAAGCCAACCAACGAGCCAGAGCCTTGGTACCAATAGCAGGAGCATCATACCGTTCGGAGAACCTCTGACCAGTGTTTTCGTCGATACTCTCATCCCAAGCAATTCCACGCTCCAGCAAGTCTATCTCTTTATCCAAGATAGATACAGCTGCAACCCAACCTACAACAGGCTTGGCAATAGTTTCTGACCAGTCCTGCTTCTGAGCAGCTACACCAAGTGCCTTCAAGGGAATGTTTGCACCAGAGTACTCAGAGATTGTGGCGATTACGTTATTAAAGAAACGACCGAATGGGATTGTAGCCCCAATGACAGGTAGGGTACGGAAGTCTTCGATAAACCCTGCGACACGAGCAATAGCCTTATTGTCATGACGGGCATAAGACTTAGATAGGATGTTATCCAGTGTGGTCCCTACAGCCTTTGTCTGAGCCTCATTGAACTGTTTAGAGTTAAAGATAACACTAGCATCTGGTCTTGACATAAGCTCTCTGTAGCCCATGCCAAAAGTCTCTCTGAGGTTTATATCTAGGTTGTACATAACCTCTTGAGACTTAGTAAACACGTCCTGAGCCTTAACAAGGCCAATGTACTGCAAGCCCTCAATAGCCCCCTCACCTACTTGCTGATAGGCAGGCTTCTCAGGGTCAGCTTTCCCGAGCACAGCGGCTGTTGGCCTTACGATACCGCCAGGGAGTACGCCTACAAGGTCCTTAAATATTTCTGGGTTTCTGTCCACCAAAGAGTCAAAAGCCCTTGCTGTTGTATCTGGGTCAATAAGGTTGCTGATCTTACGTAGATTAGCCTTATAGGCACCAAGGAGTTTACCCCAGTCTTTTGATGCCTCAGCAGTACGCCCAGTGAGAGCCTTGTAAGTACCTGTCGTACCGTAAATCGCTGTGGACCGTAGGAGGTCAGATGCTGACTGTCCAATAGACTTAGTACTCCAGCCTGCAATGTTCAGGGCAGAGGTACCTGGGTGGGTTACCAGCAATCTGATGTAGGAACTTTGCGCCCAATCAACGAAACTGCCTACTTTACCGAAGGCAGCGCCAAGTCTTCCAGGGGGTTCTGTCAGGGAGCCTTCACGAACAGACTTTGTACCGGATTTAAAGGTGGCACTTACTTTACCCTCATCCAGTTTAGTGATCTTACCTACACCAAACTTAGGGTGGTATATCTCATCTCCAACATTTCTTTTTAGAGACGTACCCATAATGTCACCAAACAAGTATGCAGCAGCATCCTCCATGGTAACTTCTTTAGCGTTCTTAAACTTCATCATCTTTGAGACTTGGCTCATCCGATTAAGAAGCCAACCAGACTGACTCATCTTCTTAGACATATTATCTGCAAGTAAGTCGATGCTTGGGGTCTCCATCCCCTTAAGCTTGATACCAGTCTTCTTTTGAAAAGAGTCTACAAACCGTAGGATATCTGGCTCAGGAGAGTTCTTCATGGCATCAGAGAGCCAGTTAGTGATGTTGTCACCAGTCTCCCGCTTGCCAAGATACCTGAACCCCTTGTCATACATGATCTGTGCCAGACCCTTAAACTCAAGCTCATCATCCCCCAAGATTAGACGACCCCAAAACTCTGTATCAAGAGCCTCAAGTTCTTTACCACGACCAACCTTCTTTGCAAACACTTCTTTAAACTGGTTGTCAGGGATTGCATCAAGAGAGTCAGCAAGTGCCGAGAGGGCACCTGTAAGATCGTCTTTATTAGTTACTTTAAAATCTGGGATATCGACATTAGCCATACCTAGCTGAGAGCTACCCTTAACGGCAACCCCAGCAGCAGCTATGCCACCACCTACGATACCCCCCAGTGCTGCAAGGCCAGTCTGGAAGCGGTCCTGCTCTTCCTTTGCACCGATCTGAATAAGACCATGTTGGTAGGCAACATCAGTGCCAGCTGCCACCGCAGTATCAAAAGCCATAGCACCCATGACTTCTTTGTATGCAGAACGCTTACCTGTCTTTGCAGCGATTTCTTTAAGTGTTTTACCTTTAATAACATTAGCAGCAGCCAACTGGACGGCGTCTGAGGCCCCTTGAGCAGCAAGCCTTGATGCTTCCCTACGAGCAGCCTCTAGGGCCAGTCTGGAGGCCGCTGTGGTACCTGTCTGAGCCACTGCCTTACCTACGAGGGGTGCAACAATGTTCACTGGGTCTACGACAGCCCCAACCACGTAATCTCTCACACGGTCAAAGTTCTCTTGAAAAGTATAATCCTTCCAGCTTCCGCTAAGACCATCAAACAGTTCATAGCCCTCTAGGAGAGCTTGACGACCCTGTTGATCTGTAGAGAGGATGTGATCTACAAAGCCCACAGTCTTCACTGTGTTACCCGCACCAAGGTACCGGAAGGTATTGACGAACTGATCTACCCTCTCTTGAGGTTCATAGCCATCAATAGAGTCAGTTCCGTAGTAGGACTTTAGTGTACGATCAATGATAGCCAGACGCTCAGGCTCAAGCAACTCACTTGGAGCATAACCTGAGGTTGGTAGTGTTCTTTCTTCTTCTTCCTCTACAACAGTGGTCTGAGCAGGTTTTGCCCAAGAAGGTAGACCAGTTTCAGCAGTAGGCTCAGTTACAGGCTTGGCCCACGAAGGTAGACCAGATGCAGTTGGGGTAGGTTCGTTAGAGACAGGCGAAGCCCAGCTTGGGAGTTCTTCTTCCAAATCAAATTACTCCTTAACTTGTTGGGTACTACCGTCGGGCATTCTGTAGAAGTACGTCATCACACCATCGTTTGGGTCAACCCCACTGCCAGCCAATACGCCACCTTCTGGAGGAGTATGAGTGATCTGTGGAGCTTCCTGTGGGGCTGCTTGACCAAACCTAATCTGTAGGTAAGGGTTGTCTTGAAGGCCCAGAGTAAAGCTGTCAGCGAGGTCCTCAAAGCTTTGCAAGGCAGGTGTCCCAAACTGACCACGAATCCTAGCCTTAGCTGCATCACTGGAGTTAAAGTTATCTAAGTCGCTACCAACAGAGTTAAGAATAGCTTGCTCTTGCTCCGAGATGCCAGCCTCAGACTCTTGACGATCTTTTAGTTCTTGAACCTTGTTATTAGCAATCTCTGTAACTCTTTGGTCAAACAGGGCAGCTTGGTTCTTCCAGAGTGTATCTTGCTCAGAAGGTTCCAAGGACTTAACTGGCATACGAGATTCTATAACAGTATTTCTAGTTGGAGTCAGCGCTGGGAGGTTGGCTACAAATACCTCTGGGTCTTCTACCTCATCAAAAGCAGACAGGGTATCTTCAAGCACCTTAAAGTATTCTTGAGCATTTTGTGGTGTTTGCCCATCAACGACAGTAGCCCTGAAGATTTCATTGAGCTTCTCTGGCTGCATATCAGCACCAGTAGTCGATGCAAAGTCCATGGCTTGGTTAAACGCAGTGGGGTCTTGCGAGAGGGCGTTAAGAGTTGTCTCTGAGAGACCCCTTCCTTGCAGGTAAGAGTAGCCAGCCCTAAAGGCACTAACCTGCTCCTTCTGGGCATCTATCTTTGGTCTTAGGGCCGCAGCCACACTTTTACGACGACGAAGGATTTCTTCTTCCTTAGCCTCTCTAGCTTCTTTACGCTCTCTGACATCAGCCAAACCATCGGCAATACCTTGCCACATTCCCGCCGCCATTACACTGACCTCCGAGCCATGAGACCTTTAGGAGCCTCTACCATTTCTTCTTCTTCTTCAAAGTCTTCTACAACCTCAGGAGCTTCCATTGGGGTAGCCTTAGCCTTAGCCAAAGCCTTTCTAGCAGCCCTCTGGTTGATCTCATAGTCTAGGTCCATGTCTTGTTCGTCGGTTTCAAAACCTTCTTTATAATCAATACCAATCATGTCTGCTGTGGTCTTAAGGTACTCATGGATTGCAGGTGCAATGATAAGGCTTACGTCAATAGAGTGAATACCATCATAGACACCTTTACGAAGGATGCCTTCAGTAAGAGTACGAATATCAAGGCCATCTTCCATAAGCAAGGTAGCAGCCTTAATCCTACGTTCATCAGTCAACTTGTCGAGGTGATAAACCAAAGCATCCTCAGGATCAGTAATCTCTGGGGGTCTTTCGTAGGATGCATTCTTTGGTTCAAGGGTCAAGGATGCCCCAGGGATTGGTGCTTCAAACATTATTTATCCCCTATCTCCGTACAACATCATTTCTGCCTCTTTTAGTCTACGACGACTGTTAATACCGTCATTATCATCTCTTAGAGACTGTATAGCTTGCGCCACTCTTTTAGGGTCTCCAGACTTAACTGCCCCAGAAATCCTACCTGGAATAGACCCGTAGTTATAAGCAACAGAGGTTAGCGCTGCTTTCTGCATAGCGTTGTAGCCATCCCAAGCAGAACCTGCAACATCTTTTGCTCTCTGACCAAATTCAGTACGAATCCGACGTTCAAGGTCCCTCTCTGCATCTTCACGAGATACTCTAGAGTTTCTTGTAACAGGAATGACTTCCCCGTCAGCTGTTGTGTACGTATCACTTCCGTATCCTGCGCGGAAAGCATTTACATCATAATAAGGCTCTTCCTTAAATCCCTCTAAATCCCTTAGAAGACTTGCAGTAGTAGCTACCCAATCACCTGAGTTATCTAGATCAGAGACTCCAAGACCCTCTGCACGAGAAATTGGCCGCATAGCTTCAGTCATGGCACCAGTTGTACTCTCTTCTTCAAAGGGTACCTCCGCTGTTTCCCGATACTTCTGAACGCGTCTAAGGATCGCTTCCTGAGGGTCCTCACGGGGAACATCATCCTTACGGGCATTAGCACGGGTCATGAGACCTGGAGAGTAGTCTAGAATGTCACTCTTCTCTACGTACTGGTTTAGGGTCTTCCTAAAGTCAGGCATATTGTACATTTATTATTTCCTTTAACTTAGGAGGGCGCTGACAATAGCACTAAACTTAGCGGTCCTGTCTTCAGCATCCTGTTGAAACTTAACTGCATCAAGCTCCTTGTCTGCAATCATCAGTCTAGCTAGACGGTCCTGTTCACCCTCAGAGATACCTACAGCAAAGCCCATGATGTCTCGCTCTCTCTGCCAGATATTATCCAAGTTAGTGGATGTCAGGGCATTGATAGTCCGAGCAAGCTCCATGTTAGACTCGTTCTGAGCAGAGGTGTTCAAGGTAGCTAGGTTCTGTCTCCACTGAGCATTAGCTTGAGCGATGACCAAACCATTCTGAGCATTGAACAAGTCTCTCTGCTGTTGTACCTCAGAGTTAAACTGTCTCATAGCGTTGACAGAGTTAACATTGAACTGGTCCATGGCATTACGCTGAGTAGCATTGAACTGAGAAGTCTGACTTTGTAGATTTGAAAAGAACTGCTTTGTCTGGTTTTCACTTGCAGCGTTAAACTGAAGTGCAGCATTCTCCGCAGCTTGATCTGTGAACAGTGCCTGAATGTTCTGTTGTGACTTGAACAAGCTAGTCTGTTGCTCGTTGTTAAGGTTTGTCAGGTCCATCTGCATAAAGTTCTGAGCATTCTGAACAGCAGCCTGCTGACGGTTATTCAGGTTAGCTGCATCCATATTCGCAAGTGCAGCAGCCTCAGCCATAACCATAGCCTGATTGTTATTCAGGTTCTGCAGGTTAGTGGTGTTAGCCATACGGCTGTTCTCCAGAGCGATCTGTTGCTCCGCAGTAAAGTTCATATTAGCTACATCTGCAATACGAGATGCATTCTGTACTCTGGACTGAAACTCTTGGTCAAAGTCTATTTGCAAGAAAGCAGCACGTTGTTGTGCAGCCATCATAGCAGTTTGTTGACGGTTTGACAAGTTCTGTGATTCAAATTGGGCACGAGTTTGTGCATCCAACTGAGCGATAGGGAGTGCAGACTCCATGGTGGCTTGAATGACAGCCTGACCAGCCATGCTAGAGGCACCTAGGCCACGAGCAGAGAGGTTAGCCATAGCAGTCCGCATAGCCCCAGAAGCCCATGCAGGGATGTTACCACCCTCGAACTGAGTCATAAGACCCGCAAGCTGACCCTGTACTGTCGCCTGATCTGTTGGAGTAGCCTCAGCAGCCTGTATCTGACTGTTGAGAGCCTCAACCTTTGCAGCATCTACAGCACTACCAGAGATCAACTCACCAGCTTGGATTTCCCGTTGCATAGGGTTTTCCAACATGATCGCACTGGTCTGTGCAGCTTTGAGGTCAGAAAGGGATGTACCCTGCTGTTGAGCAGCTTGTACCTGAGCCTGAGTAGACACCTGACCCTCAGCAGCCTGTAGCTTATCTGTCTCCGCAGAGATTTGACCTGCAGCAGCCACTGGGGTAAAGGTTGAAGGGGTAAGGGGTTCAGGCATAGAAGCCTGCTCGACAGAACCCACAGTTGCTGACTCAGCAAAGGGAGCCTGAGGTACAGTCATACCTGCAGTAGGTGCAATGAAGTCTGCCTCCTGAGGAAGGATCATAGATACGGGGGCTTGGATAGGCTGCATAGTCTGGGAGATCAAGCCTCTAGACATAGCTTCTATATCAGCACTGGACAGTGGAGTACCTGTCTGAGGTACATTATCCGCAGTCTGAACCGTAGGAGATACCATACCACCCTCAGCCATACCTGTCGTATATGACCGCAACTTAGTAGCAGCCCCAGGGTTGGAGTTGGCGAAGTCTTGAAGACTCTTACGTGTCTTTGGACCACTATAACCAAGAAACTTAGTAGCCATGTCATACATGTTGTCTAGCTTGGTATTAGAGACAGAGCCACCTTTGTTCATACCAACAACCGCTTGAGGTGTCAGATTCTGTTGCTGAGCTTGCTGTTGCTGTTGGCCTTGGTTAGACATACGCTTGAACCCAGGGGGTACATAGGTAGTAGGTTGACCATTAATCTCTGTCACTGTAACTGTCTGCCCCAAGTCATTGCCGTACATCACAGACTGGATAGACTGCTGACCCTGAGACGGCATTGTAAGGTTAGCCATCGTGGTCCCAGTGTACTGAGGTCTGACGGTAATGGAGTCAGGTACAGCAGAGAGACCCGCAGTTTGCAGGGGAGAAGAGAACGTCCCAGCCTCAGGTCTTTGAATGTTACTTACTGGTGCAACAGGAACTTGGCCGTAGGTAGGCTTGGTGACAGGGAGAGTTACAGCGTCAGTAACAGTTTGTTGAATAGGGTCTGGGGTAGGTGGAGCAGCAAAGTTACTCTGACCAAAACCTGAAGGAGGTGCGCTTGAAGCCTTACTTGACCCTCCGCCAGCAGTAGGTTTATTCGCAACTAGGTTAGCCCACTGCAGTGAGTTCTCGAAAGTACCTCCGCCTGACAGTTGAGAGCTACGGTCATAGGTTTCTGCTTTCTTCTTCAAGATGGTGTCAGAGAGTGAATCTGCACCAATCTCTTGCCTAGGTGACAAGAGGTTAGACTTAGCTCCGCTGTTGGCTATTAAAGCTGCATTAGCAACATTATCATTCACAATAAAACGGTACGGCTGGCCTGTACTAGGGTCAATTTTACCTGCATACTGTTTAATGTTCGCATCACTAGAGTCTAAGTACCCAAAATCTTTTTTAGCTGTTTGAACAGCATTATAGTGAACAGCCAAACCCTCATCAGCAGGTGCACTTTGTAGCTTAGACCCCTCATAAAAGTCCGAAGTCCCTGCCTTATACCCAAAGCTGCTTAACAGCTTTCCGGCTTCCATAGGGTCACTGACACCTGCACGAGCAAGAGCTGCATCATAGACTGAAGTTGCAACACCTGTTGTCTGAGATGCATACAAAACATCCGCAAGGTTCTTAATGTCTGCTTCACTTGCCATCTTTATTCCTCAATATCGTATTAAAAACCATTTAAGGCTTAGTAGGCCAGTCAGCGTCTTCTAGGTCAGGCCAGTTGACATGCTCAGTAAGGTCCCGTAGTGCTTGACGGTAGGTAGCCCATGCAGCTTGATCTACAGGAGCATCAGCAACCTGTGTCCAGTCACTCTCAGCAAGTAGGTTATTACGTTGGTCACGAACCCCGCGTGAAGTTTGCTCTAGGCGTTCTTTTTCACGGACAGCCGGATCAACAAAAGGTTGCCACCAGTTATACTTGTTTATATTCTTTAGGATGAAAGCTTCTACCTGTTCGTGGGATGTGAAAGGCTCTTGCGTTAAGACATTGCGGCTAGCGAGAAAAAACTCCTGCAAACCATCATCTGATACAACGTGTGATGTTAGGTCCTCATTTACGGTAATTCTAGGCATCTGATTCTACACCTAGGTAATAAATGTGACCTGCGTTTCCGGAGAGGCTGGACCCAGCTAAGCCAACGATGTTTAGTATGTGGTTTTGCCCGATAAGGATTGTAGCCCCAAAAACAGAAATGTTTGTGTTGCTTGAGCTGTTACCCACAAGACCCACAAACTTACGACCTTCTGGTACAGTGTAAAAATTTGAGGTTGAGTTAAAGACGCCACCAATTTGCTTATCTGGCTGCGGCTCTCTCCCAGAAACAATAACAGCCTCATTTATAAGTGCCATGTTTTTTATCCTTGTGTTGAAGTCACACCAGACAATCTTAGCGAAAGACCGGCTGCTGATGCGGCTGTGTAGGTACGGGCGTCAATAGTGGTTTGATCTGGTGTAGCGGACGTAGCCCACAAATTCTGTCCGTGGTAGTTAGCGGTTCCAATTTGCCCTACAAAAGCAGTGGTGTCTTTCTCCATGTCATATGCATAGATTTTTCTGTTACCAGAGGAATCTAAATAATAAAAGATACTCCCCTCTACATAGTGAGAATTAGCAGAGTCACAATTTGGGACTACAGATATAGTCTTTGAAACAGGTTGAGCTGCAGCACTAAGCCCAGCATCAGGGGTCCAATCATATAGATGAAGCAGACTACCACCTGCAACCTTTACAATCTTGTACTCTCCCGTTGAAAATTTAGAGAGATAAAACCTAGTCGAAGCCCCATTGAATAGAGCGCTGGGGTTATTACCACCGACACCTAAGCTGCCAATAACTCCAGTCTGTAAATTAATATACAGTGGCCTGCTTGAACTATGGGGCCAAAATATAGCGTACTCTTGTTTATAGCCAAAAAACCTTGGGTGAGTACTAAAAACCATGCTGTATGGGGGAGCAAGGTTGACTGAACTTCCTGTGAAGGTATCAACTTTTCTAATGATGTCAGCATTGAAGGTGTAGTACATATACTGAGAGCCATCAAACCACGCAGGTTTATAGCTACTAGTCTCTGAATACAGAGGGCTCCCCGCGCTGTTATACAGATAGGCCTGTGTAGTGTCGTTGTTATTGTCGTAAATTACGAGGGTGTTATTATTTGGGCCTAAGCCAGTGAATAGCTGCCTAGAGTTATGGTTGGCGCTTCTTATGGCACTTGGGATACTGGTAATATTAGTAGTAGAAGGTTCCGAAGCAGCATCCACAAGACCCCCTACTCTAGGTGTCTTGAGAGTGTTAATTACAGTTGGGCTGTCTTGAGTTTGAAATATAATATCATTATATGCCAAGGGGAAAGTAGCGGATTTTACCTTCAACGTCGAGTTAGGGGCAATAATCTCAGTCCCAGAGGCATCGGACTCCACAGAGGCAATCTTAAATCCATTCACCTCAAGGTCACCCTTAACAGGGAATACAGTTGACCCTTGAACTACCTTTGAGTCCTTGATTACATGAGCAGTCGTGGCGTTGGTCGTGAGGATGGTAGCTTCACCATTCGTGAAGTCAGACGCAGTTAACGTACCATTAAAAATTTCTGATAGAGTCTCAGCCATTGTTTATATCCTTATTCGAATGCAAGGGCAGATGCAATGCTGTAGCCCTGAATGTTTGTAAGTTGACCGCCATCTACGGCAGGGAGTTTTCCTTGTGCATCAAGCTGTACAACTTGATTAGCACCAACACCCACATTAAGTGAAGCTGCTGTGCCCAGACTTGCGATAGCGTTGTTAAGGTCTGTAGCAGAAGCCTTAGTACCCAACTGTGCTTGAACCGAAGAGTTAACTCCTCTGACATTGTTAAGGTCTGCTTTTGTAACAGCAATCCCACTCAGGATATTAAGCTCATCGACAGTAGTTGTCAAGCCATTAATATCAGATACGTTAACTATCCCATCGGCAAGTGGGTTACCTGCAGACATAAGGTTTGCTAGTGCGCGGGCTTTAGACATTATGTTGTATCCTTTACGATATCTTACTGAGGCTTAACGGGCCAGTCGGCCTCTTGCAGATAAGGGAAGTTAGCATGATCTGTGATGTCGCGCAAAGCTTGACGATAAGGTTTGCCAACGCGCGGGGTTTAGCCATTAGGTGTTACTCCGTGGGCCAAGTGTCATTAACAGTCTTGACTTGCTCTTCAGTAAGATGACCAGCAGCCACCATCTTGGACAAAGCAGACGTTGTTATGTCATTGTCTTTATCAATCTGCAAAAGAAGGTTGAGACGACGCCATGACAGCTCAAGAGCGGGATCGTTTAGCATTGCCATAAACTGTTCATCCGACAGCCCAGAAGCTTTTTGCAAATGGCTCTCGAATACAAGAGGGGTTAGCAATGCAGGCGTAGGCTCAGGTTCTGCTGGAGGCAGTGGAGCAGACCAATTACCAGTCTCGTCCACTACCCAACCTTGTTCAACAGTGTCAGGAACCTCGACGAACTCTGCCGCCAAGATCGGGTGGAACTGGCTCGCCGGATCGGTTGCGATATCAACTGCCGTGCTGGTTATAATGCGTGCATATTTCATTTTCTTACCATTCCACAATTACAAGGCCGTCACCGGCTTTTCTTTCATCATAAGAACTGCTACCCCCGGCGGGGAAACCACCAGGGCCGCCGGCGCTCCCGCCCCCGCCGTTTGCCCCCACACCCCCCACACTGGACACGGTCGATCCGCCACCACCAGTCGAAATGTAATCAAGCGAATTTACGATCCCATGCTCTCCATTTGTTGAACCGCTACTGCCAAAGGCCCCGCCTTTTCCAGAAGCACCACTTCCACCATACTGACTCGCTCCCAGTGCACCACCACCAGCGTTACCATTGCCGCCACCCTGGCCTGTGCCGCAACTACCACCATTGCCGAACAAACCAGCCGCTCCTCCACCAGCAGTGGCGACGCCACCCCCGCCAGTTGAGTTGAAATCTCCGCCTACACCCGTTCCTCCCGCCGATGTATCGCCGCCCGTTGCAGAAACATGTGCACCAAAAGACGATGACGTGCCTGCTGTGGTACTGCCTTTGCCTGTCCCTATCGTTACGGTAATCGAGGAACCCGGTGTAAGGCCTGTGATCGTCTTGATTGCAAAGCCGCCGCCACTTCGACCGCCGCCACCCCAAAGGCGAACGCGCGCTGACGTGATGTCAGCGGGGACAACAAAAGTCTGGGTAAAATTGTTTCCGGTGTCGGGGTTAACTTTCCCGACGAACCATTGCACGTTACCAAGACCAAAGATGCCTGTCACAGGGTTGCCAACCCAAGGTGTGACTACGCCGGGAGTGCCTACAAAACCAGCACTTCCAGCACCACCAGCAAAAAACTGAGAAAAACTACTCATTGGAAAATCCACCCTCTTGTTGTATCTGCGTAGATTACGCTACCAAATGCATTTACGTTGCCGTCGCGGCAGTTGATTGTCACGTCAGCGCTGATCCCAGCAACCGTGGTTTCATCTTCGACAATGCCGCCGCCACCTAAAAAGTCAGAAAGGTTACCCATTGTATAGCTCGTCCTTTAAGAGAATGCCCAGCCGATTGTTGCATCTACGTACCGTAAGTAAATAACTGCGTAGGCTAAATCAACGGTCAGATTATCTGCAACACTCATGATGTTGCTCCCATTACGTGCAATGATACAATCAACGTTACCTGCTACTTCACTGAGACGAACCTCATCCCCAACGCTAGGAGTTGCTGGCAAAGTCAGTGTGATCGTAGCACCATTCAAGTAGTAGTGATTATTTTTAGTTGCAGTAGTGCTTGTTGTAATTACGTTAGTAGTAAAACCTGCTTGAAGCGCATTAAGCTGTGTTTGAATAGCAGATGTCACCCCATCCAGATAACCAACTTCAGTGGCGTCTACACTCGCAGGCCATGCAGGGAGATTAGCATCATAACCTTGGACAGTAACCCCAATATCAGCATCAATCAGAATCGTAGCATCATAACCTTGAACAGTGACACCAATGTCTGCATCTTTAAGGATCGTAGCATCAAAGGCTTCTACGTCCACCCCAATCTCTACACCAAGGTTTTGTCTTGCAGTAGCAGCATTGTCCAAGTCAGACAGGTTGTTTGTAACTCTTAGAAACCGAGCATCAGCCTGAGCTTGAGTAAAGGTGTTGGCAATCTCGAAGGCACCGTAGGCTACGATGTCAACAATGTCACCTGCAGTGGCACCAGAAGTAAGTACAATGTCTGTACCCGAAGTAGCGGTAAAGTCTGTAGAGACAGTAAGCTTAACACCGTTCAGGTATACATCAACAAACCCCAAATCGTAGGTAGAGGCAAAGGTAGTTTGTCCACCAGTCGCTGTATAGACGTTACGCTCAGCGGTACCATTGACTGCAGAGCCAGCAGCAACCCAAGTAATCCCTGTGTAGACCCGCATCTGATCTGCTGTGGTATCAAAGTACAAGGCACCTGTAAGAAGTGCATCCCCATCGTTATCTAGTGTTGGAGGGGAAGCTTTGGCACCAAGGTAACGGTCATCAAACTGGTCATAGCTACTTGCAGCAGCATTGGCAGAGTTAAGAGAGTCTGTAGCAGAGCTTGCAGAGGCGTTAGCAGAGTTAAGGGCATTGGTCTCAGAGATAGCAGCGGCAGCAGCACTGTCAGCAGCAGCAGTTGCACTACCTAGGATATTATCAACATATGCCTTCCTTGTCAAGTCATCATCTGCAGTTGGGGTAGCGGTTGACGTAACTTTATTCGCACCCATAACAAGGTTGCCCGTCATGGTCCCACCAGACAGGTTTAGCTTAAGTGCATCCGCAGTATCTACGTAGACCTTAGTGGCAGCATCCTGATTGGCAGTGGGGTCACCAAGGCCAGTGATCTTACTTGTATCCATGGCGATAGCACCAGTCATGGTACCACCAGCAAGAGGCAGTCTGGTTGCTACTTGAGTGTCTACATAACCCTTACGGGTCAGCGTATCGTCTGTGGCAGGGGTAGCAGTCGAGGTAGCTTTGTTAGCCCCCAAGACAATGTCACCAGTCATCGTACCGCCAGCAAGGGGTAGCTTAGTAGCAATGCTGTTTGTAATGGTAGTCGAGAAGTTAGGATCGTCACCGAGGGCAGCAGCAAGCTCGTTGAGCGTGTCAAGGGCACCAGGGGCAGAGTCAATCAAACTTGCGACAGAAGTATCTACGTAACCCTTGGTGGCTGCATCAGCAGTGGCTGTAGGCGTACCCAGACCAGTGATCTTGTTGGTACCCATGGCGATAGCACCGGACATGGTGCCACCAGAGAGGTTCAGCTTAAGTGCGTCTGCTGTATCAACGTAAGTCTTTGTAGTAGCGTCTGTTGCGTTGACAGGGGCAGAGAGACCTGTAACAGTCCCTGCAGTACCTGAGTTCAGGTCAAGAGAACCATTGATGGTCACATTGGTGAACGTGCTGGTACCAGAGGATGCAGTGACATTCCCCGTCAGGTTACCAGTGACATTACCAGTTACGTTGCCAGTAACATTGCCCGTCAGGTTGCCCGTTACGTTACCTGTCAGCGTACCAAACAAGCCCGTAGTAGCAGTGACGTTAGTACCTGTAATGGCAGCAGGGGTAGTCCCACCAATTACCGTACCGTTAATAGTACCACCACTCACAGTGACGGTAGGTAGGGTAGAAGCACCAGTGACCCCAAGGGTACCAGCGACAGTAGCATTTTCATCAACAGTCAACGTGTCGATCTTAGCAATACCATCAATGAACAGGTTCTTAAACTCAAGAACGCTTGTACCGAGGTCAATATCATTGTCAGTTACTGGGGCAATCACACCATCTTGAATACGGAGTTGCTCAACAGGGGCACCACCAACTTCAACGAAAACACTAATACGATTAGTGGTTGTATCTACAGTAACTTTGTTATTGCCATCAAGGTCTGCAATCAGTGGGACGTATCCACCTTGACCAGTAGTGTTATCGTGCTTGTGACCTGTGCCAGCTGCAAAGGCATCCCGAAGTGCGTTAAACTCTGCGTTTACAGGTGCAGCCTTGATTACCGCGTTAGCAATGATGTCTGCAACGGACTGTCTAGTGTAACCTGACATTATCTTCTATCTCCAATCCCATACGTAACCACAATGCCTTGAATGCTGTGTGACGCACTTGTATCATTTGTAACATACTTGAAAGACACTGCCCTACCAGAACCTGAGATATTAGTTCTCTGAACTGGAGACGGGTTACCATCGTAGATCGCTGTGCTATCGTAAAGAGCTTCGTTGTAGTAGGCAGCAGCACCTGAAGTAGTCAGGGTGTAGTTGTTGGGGCTGAGGGTGTTGAAGTCCTCATAGTCATAGACAGCAGAGAGTACAAGGGTGTTGTCACCCTCAGACCGAAGGTAAGTACTAACTGTGTAAATAATCTTTCTGACTTCAGGGTCTTGCATGTGCAAGTAAGGTGTCTGGTAAACACTGAAGATATCGTTACCGTCAAAGCTGTTACCACGTTCTTGTCTGTAGACCTTACCTGTAGAATCTCCATGAATGACAAACTCATACTGACCTAGGTACCCACTATCTGCAGCGGTAGCCTCAATGCCCAGCAACTGACCGTAGTTAAACTGAAGACCTTGGTCACCCTGCCTAAAGGCTCCAATAATACCCTGAGAGTCTGAAGCCTTGAAGAAGATACGGAACTGAGTCTTCTGTCGAATCACTACAGCGTTAAGCCCTTCAAGGTCTACATCAAAGACAATGTCAGTAAAGACCGACTGGATGTCCTTAGAGATAGTCTCAAGGTTTACGTCACCGATCTTGTTGGTACCGCTAACAGGACGAAGACCATCCTGAGAGAGGAACAAGAGGTCACCAGCAATCTCGATAACGCTGTCAGAAGCAAGGCAACCCAAGTCGTCTGTTACGTTCTCAAGTACAAAGTTAGAAATATTGTTACCCGTAAGCTTTCGGATATTATTACTACCAAAGATGTATAAAGCATCACGGAAAGGCTTGATGGAAACAATAGGGAACCCTACGTTAACAACACCAGAACCATTCCCAGGGGCATAGTCAAGTTCATTGTAGGGAGAACTAAAGTAAAGGTTTGTTACCTCAGTGGGGTCTCCAGCCAAGAACATATGGTTCTGAAAGACTGTAGAGAACTTAGGTGCTGTAGGGGCATTAGCGTGGGTAACCTGAGTGTAGGTTGTGCCATCATAAGAAGCACCAGGGTTTACACCGTCAGTCAAGAAAACCTTAGGGGTACCCCAGTTAAGTCTTGAGAACCTAATCTTTGTAACCGTAGATACATCTACAGTGTCAGGGGTAGTAATAGTATCCCAAGAACTTGTACTCTCATTCCAAGAATAAAAATAGTCAGAGTCACTTGTGTTCCAGCGACAAGCTAGGATGCCGTCATCAACACCATTGGCGACAACAACACCCAAGACATCCCCAAAGCCAGGGACAGTCCCATAATCGTTTGAGTACCCATTGATCTTCCTGTAGCCACCAGTTACAGCAGGTTCGTAGTTAATCAGGGCAATAGCACTTCCAGGGGCAAGCTCACCTTGGGAAAGTACATCCCTACTGGTGTTTAGACCCCCTGCACAAAAGATTTTGAAGGAGGCTAGGTTATCGGGCATTAGTCATCCCTTGAATAACCGTAGACCTTACAGTCAGTGGCTGATCCATAAGAACTCTACGCATTGTACGAATGCCTGCCTCGTAAGCACCTTGATGCATAGCAGCACTCTGTTCGTTGCTACGGAAGCGCATCATGATCATCATAGCCCCATCAAGGATAACGTAATCAAAGCGGGTAGGGATAATGCTCTCATCCAAGTAGATGTTAAGGTCTGCTGGTACTTTCCAGTACACGTACTCTACTTCGTAAGCTTTGTCTGGGACAGGGGTAACACCAAAGCTAGTGCTGAAGTTGTCATAGACGTACTCAGGGCTTGTGATCCCTGTACCAGTATCTCCAGTATCATCAAGGCTACGGAAGCTCTGAGTGTAGTGCTGGTAGTTAATGGCAGGGAGAAACTTAGGGGAGTTGTTAGCGGAGGTAAGCTTCTTAAGGTAAAAGCTCTCCCAGTCAACGCTAGAATAATCTGTAGGGAATGTGTAGGTTCTTGTACCAACAGTCAGTGTCTGAGTATAAGTGTCTTTGAGGAAAGGCCACTCTTCCCCTGTTTGAAGAATATAACGGATGGAGTCATTGATGGCATTCTTAGCCAACAGCTGCACGTTCCGCACAGTATCAAAACCGTCACCACCAATATCAAGTGGGACTTCATTCAGTCTAACCAGAAGCTTGTTTACGAGTGTGACGTAGTTAGACATCTATAAACCTTTTAAAGAGGTAAGAGGGACCACCGAAGCAGCCCCCCTAGTTAGTCATTAGGCCAGAACGTCACGGACGACTTCAGTACCTTCACGTACCGATTCGTTTACGTCGATAGCAATAACAAACACACGGGCACGGATCGCACCAGGAGCGCCTGTGATTGTGGTCACAACGTCAACAGTATCAGCAGCAGCAACCAGACCGGCAGTAGTACCGATACGGATGGTGCCAGCAGCAGTGTTGTCCAAAGCCACATCATTTGCGAAGACGGTAGTACCATCAGTCACATCAGCGGTGTAGACAGACACGTCAGGCACAGTGTCCAGAACTTCGACACCAGCAGCCAGTACCAGAGTACCAGCAGGAACAGCAACGCCAACATTAGTACCAGCAGTGGCACCCAAGGTGACGTACTTTTCGATAACAACTGCACGATTGCGCAGCGATTGGGAGATAGCCATATTAAGATTCCTTTCCTAGGTTTATGGCAGAGAAGGAGGGCCGTTAAGCCCCCCTAGTGTAACCCACCATCAGGCAAGGTTGTACTTTGCGGTCGTGATTGCTTCACTACGAAGAATCTTACGACCGTACAGGTGCATACCACGAACGATGTCAGCAAAGCTGTCAGGGTCACGGTAAGTCTCAGTCTTGTTGATCTGTTCCGCAGTAGCAACTGCCGAATCATGACCAGCAACGATAACACCATAGTCAGTGTTCTGGTTATCAACACCAGTCGTAGCCGAACCACCACCAACTTGTGGCAGGTTGTTGGACACGTAGACGCGGAAGCCATTCCAGTTGGAGATGACCAGACCGTTACGCAGACCACCGGAATCACCGAAGTCAGCATTCAGGAAGCGCGAGTCTTCGTCCTGCAGAACTTCCATCATCACTGGGTCGATAATAATCCAGCGACCGGACTTATCAACGTTCTGTTGATCGAGCAAACGACCCATGCGGTTGATCAGCATGACAGGCGAGACGTACTCTGTGGGCAGAGCAGTGGCACCTGGCAGACGAGCAGCAACAGGAATCGAGTGATCACCAGCAGAAGCAGTTGTGATGTTGCCGAACTTACCTTTGTTCAGTTTCATCGAAGTCAGCAGCTCATCGTTACCAGCAGTGACTACAGCCTTGGTGCCATTGACAATGTCGTTAACTTCGTCAGCATTTGCATGGATAGCAGTCTGCTTGTAGCCGGACAGGTAGCCCAGAACTTCTTGGTCGTACTGGTCAGCCAGACGGTATGCAGCACGGTTGGTTGCGAGGTCCATGAAGTTGACGTGCGAATGCTTCTCTTCGATGTCATCAACTTTGAAAGCAAAGTAGTTTGCCTTGTCGATAACGAGCGAAAAGTCTTCGTCGTCCAGGTCCTGAGCGTTAACCTGAGTACCGCGAGCATATGCGCTTACAGTGATCTCTGGCTCTTTGATGATCTTAACCGAATCACCCTGTGCCGAGATTTCCCCGAAGTAGTCGGAGTTGGTCACGTCACCAGCAATGGTCGATTTACGGAATGCAAGTTGAACTTTCTTGGAATAAATAACCGAAGAAAAGTTACCGTTTGGCAGGTTAGTGTAGCCTGCAGCGGATTGGAAAGCCATGAGTAATCCTCCTATGATTTTGTTTTGGCTTTATTACGAGCTAAACAGTTTTCAAAGAGGCTGTACGTTCTAGGGTGCAACATGTCTCTCAGGTCGGCCAACCTTTGAAACCTTGGGCCTATACTAGCTCAGGTAGTTCTTTATAGTGTTTAAGCTTTGGGGGTTTTAGAGTAACCCCGAGGTAGTACCAGTTGGCAGGCTCGGGGTTATTGTCCTTAGTTATATAGAAAGTAGGTTAGATGTCAAGGCTTATCTTGCTCCACCTGTAACATCGTAAACAAACTTATTCGAACGCTGAGCATTTAAGATTGCATCCAAATTCTTTTCAAACTCTTTATCCGACATCTTACTAACTTGGGATTCGGTAAAGGTCTTAGAGCTTTCGTTAGGGTCAACCGCAGAACGGGAACCCCGTGGGGTAGCTGTAGCAGCAGCCTTGGCTTGAACCTTCTTAGCCGAAGGGGTCATACCATTGTCTGCTTTGTAGAGATCAATGACACGAACAACTGAAGCAGGGTCATCAGCATTCTCATAGAGAGCGTCTTGAACCCACTTAGGCTGCTCTTCTACCCAATCATGAAACTCATTTGAATCTCGTAGGGCATCAAAGTCAGAATGAGACTTACGAATAATAGTCTCAGCTTTTACCTTTTCAACTTCTTCTTTAGCTTTGTCGAGTTCCTTAAACCGTTCATCAGCCTTAGAGAACATCTCAGCAGCTTTTTTACTTGCGATAGTCTCTACGATAGCTGCTACGTCAGGGTACTTACTGGACCAAGCTTGTAGGTCCTCATCACTCTTTGGAGGAGCAATCTTTTTACCCCTCTCCAAATCAGACAGGCGGTCGTTCCACTCTTTTTCTTTTTGTTGCATGTGGCGACGTAGGTCACCATAGCGCTTCTTAAAGGAACGCTCTTCTGGGGAGGTTGGTTCAGGCTCATTGTCTTCTTCATCTTGAGCCTCGAGTACCTGTGCCTCTTGAGGCTCTTCAGATTCTTCTTCCTCTTCAGGAGTTCCCCCTCGCATCTCAGCTTCAAGGGCCTTGAGTTCTTCTTCCTCTTGATCCATCTTTGCTTGTTTACGAGCGTGATTATACCCACGGTCAACGAAAGTTTTAGTCTCAGCCATTTTGTATCCTTATGTTGGGGTCAGCCTAAGCTGAGTGGCCTTATTGTTTGACTATCATAGAATAGTTGTTACTTCTTTGCAACAGGTTTTTTACTTTTATTCGGGCGCTGTACAAGACCACCTTTAGCTGACTCCAAAGTTTTACCTCCACCAGATACTGTTTTTTCACCCATCCTACTTCCTTGCCCGCTGCCTGAACTATAACCTGTACCTCCTGCATCTATCCTACTTTGTGCAGCAGAAGAGGTGTTTGAGGGTGCAGGTTTTTGAGCTGCTGCTGCTGTTGTTGTCTTTTTAGGTGGAGGAGGGGCTATAGCTTGAGCGCCCCCAGCTACCATTCTAGCTCCCATCTTACTTCCCTGACTGTTGCCAGAAGAACTAGACCCACCACCAGAGGACCCACCCGTTGCTGCAGAAGGTGTTGTAGGTGCAACAACAGCTGTGGGTGATGCGCCCGAAGCAGATGCCACCATTTTATCTTCAGGGCTAAGTAGTTTATCTAATCCCCGTACCAAGAGGTTTGCATCTTTCTCCGCCTTTTTAAGGTCTCTTTCAAGAGCGGCATACTCTGAAGAATCTTGTAGGCCACGGTCACCAGCAACCTTTAAGGCAGCTCTAGCCCTAGCAATATTTTGGACTTCGTTATAACCGCCAGCAAAAGCCCCAAGAGCTAGACCAGGCAAACCTGCAACAGCTCCACCAAGAGTGGCACTCCGTCCAGAAGTAAAGAAAGGGTCTTCAGATAGGGAGTCTAAACCAAACTGAAGGGGATTGTCATTAAGTAGGGCACTATCCTCTTCGCTTAGTTTACCAAAACCTTTAAAACCTTCTGTTGTAACCTCGGGTGTCTGGATACCAGCTGATTGATCCCTGTCCCTAGAGCCTTTATCAGATGGACCTTCAGATACAACATTTTGTGCCTCAAGACTTGCACGGTTCTCTGGAGTATCCTCTACAAAGCCAGCGGGAATCTCTTCCGAAGGTTGACCGTTAATAAAAAGAATACTACGAATCTCTCCAGCAGCATTAACAAAAACTTTAAGTTCTGTCGCAGCAGAGGGTGCAGTTCCTTGGTCTGGAGTGGTAAAAGAAAAGCCAGGGCGGAACATTGTACCTACATTTTCGGGTGTAACAAAGCCACCTTCAGCCATACCCAGAGCGCCTTGCTCTTCAAGCATAAACTCTTCTTCATCAAAGAGGGGCATTTCTTCGTCTATGGGCACAGGTTCACCACCAATGCGACCATCTTTATCCATCTCTTCAAGACCAGCTTTAGCTTTCTGACGGAGCTTCTCGAAGTAGTTTACCCCGAAGTACCGTACCACATCAGCAGGTACAACGTACTCACCTTCAGATAGCTTAGCGTCCACATCGTCTCGCACTTCTTTAGCGAGAGAACCTGGAGGAACTTCGTTGCCACTGATAGGGTCACGGTTCATGCCATCATCAGCAATGCCGCCCTCTGCGAAAATCTTCATCTGGTCTTCCAAAACCATTCCTCCTTCTGCGAACCTTAAATCTGGATCAGTAATTTTATCTGGGTTAAACTCAGCCCTAACGTCTCTAAGAACTGCTGGGGAGCCTTCAGGCCTGTCTATCAACATGATAAGACTTGTGCTTCCTGGGTCTTCAACATCGTTTATATAGGGAACATGAGTGTACCCTTGTTCAGCGAGGTCTTTTCTTAATAGTGCAGCTGCTTGCTCTCTGGAGTCTTCAGGGAGTCTTCCAAGAGACTCTGGGAAAATAAGGTCTTCGTAAAAAGAGACTAAATCCCCAATATCTTTTTCAGAAAAATTGTCTTCACCACTAGACTCAGGGTCAAAAGTATTTGAGCCAAAAGTGTTTTCTACGTCTTTTTTGGTTAAAGGTTTGTCAGTTCTTGCCCTTAGTTCCATGGTAAACCCACGAGGGTTCTTACCCATATTAGTTAAGTCAAAATTTCTTTCTGCTGCAGCCCTAGCAGTCCCAACATGAACACCAATTAAATCTTGCGCTGACCTAACAGTGCCTGCTCCACTACCTAAGTCAAAAGATGTAAATTGCTCGGGGGAGTTTGAAGTGTGGTATACCGTATCAGAGAAACCCAAATCTTCTGCTTTTACGTCTGAGGGTCTTGCAGGAGAGTCAGGAGACGCACGAGGGCCTATAGGGGCAGCATCAGGCAGTACAACCTCTGTCATAGAATCCAGTAGCGGATTTCTTTTTTGAGGCATAAAAGTATCTACGTCAAGAACTGCTTGAAGAAGATCATCATACTTAAAACCCTCAGCTTCTGCTAGAGGCCTCAGAGTTTCTTCAAGAAAAGGGCCGTATTTTGAGTCTTGCCAGTGAGGTTTTTGTGCGGCAAGCTCAATAAGTCTTTCTGAACCTAAATCTTCAAGGAGTTTTTTCTGCCTCTGAGTCCTCTCAAAAGTAATCGTACCCTCTGGGTACCTTAAAAGAGTATCATCTAAGTCTCGCAGTAAGCTTTGATAACCCTCTTCAGGGGTTAAGATTGTATCTGGGCCAATCATGTAGTCTAGCTCAGATTTAAGGGCGTCCCCCTGCTTAACGCTTGTGGGTCCAAAATCTTCAACACTACCAAAAAGGTAGCTGTTAAATGTTGATGGCTGCGAAGGAGTAACCTGAGGTCTATCAGGGAGTCTCGGGTTAACCAAAGCGGTAGGGCTACCCATAAAGGCGTCTGGAATAGAACTTACGTCACGAGTAAATTGTTCTCTTGTATTCTGAGAAGCGCCTAGAGGTTTTAGACCCTCGGATAGCAAACCAACAGAGTATCTCCAAGCAGCATCAGAGGCTTCGAGTCCAGCCAAACCCATGTCAGCTGCATAGCCCAAACCCAAGCGAAACTGATCAAGAACCTCATTATCCAGCTTAGGAATAGCGCCAGCTACGCCTTCTTCTGTACCTCTAGCTTCAAAAGACTCTCTAGCAGATTCCCAAGCACTTGAAGCAGCATCACGGGCTACAGCACCAAAAGAGTCATCTCGTACAGGTCCTTCTTCCCCTGGGATATCATAGGGGACGGGAAGCATATTGTCAGCAGCAGTTTGGTTAGCTGCTTCCATCTCTTCACGGGTAAGCCCAAAGGCTTCTAGGGTCTCATCCACCATTGACCTTATCCCTTAGTTTCTGTAGTGATTGAAGAGCCTGAAGCTCACCCTGTGCCCTGTAGATTTCGTAGGGTTCAACCAGTTGACCCAACTTCTTGTGGACTTGCTGCACCCGAACATCAGTCTCTTTAAGGAAAGAGTCCCAAAGCTCTGGGTCGTTTACAAACATCTTTAGCTTACTGCTCACTGGGCTGACTCTCCGGTGTTTGCACTGAACCCTGGCTCACCAGGCGTAGGAGCCGTCCCTGTGCCTATCTGGCCTCCACCGCTACCCTGGGTATCCTGAACCTGTACACCCGCTGGAGCACCCCCTGGAGCGCCTCCTGGAGCCATAGCACCCGCTGGGGGAGCTGGAGGTGGGTTTACAGCTTGGAACTGTTTGAGAATCTCTGCCTGAACAGCAGCCTTCTGCATAGAGTTGGTAACCTTATCGGGATCAAGGTCCATGCTCTTAGCAATCTCACGAATGATGTAGTCCATCTTAGCGAACGGAGCCAACACTGGGTTCTGTACCACACCCAAGAACTGCATGAGTCTCTGGCTACGCACTTCATTAGCCATCAAGCTTTCTGTACCCTCAGCCTTGACCTCAAGGTCTCCCTTGATCTCTCCATCAAAGTCAAACTGCATGTTGAATGCAAACAAGGCTCTGCCAAGAGGGGCCAAGAGATAGTCATCAATGTTCTTAACCACGGTACGAATAGAGCCGTTAGCTGCGGACATCAGCATAGAGATGCCAGAGGCTGTTCTACCTACACCAGAGACACCTGTCTGACCGTGAGCAAAGGAGGGGAATCCTGTAGACTCATCAGCAAGCACACGGGCCTTATCAAACATCTGCATGTTCTCGTTAGACACGTTAGGGAACTTTGTACCGAAGATAGCTTGGCCTGGAGCACCCCCCTGACGACGAAACACCTTACCTGGGTAGACGGACATATCCTGGCCTGGGACGAGGTTAGTCTCATCCACTTCGATCAAGAGGCTTCCAGACAGTGCAGCGTTGTCTACAGCCATACGCATGAAGCCGTTCATGAGCAGCTGAGTGTCTGCCATGTTCTCAGCAATACCGATACCAAACATCGAGTAAGGGTTTACTTCGTAAGGGACAACGTAATAAGGGATGACCCGAGGAGTGAAGGGGTTCATAACAAGTCGCAGAACCTGACCGTTACAAATCCAAATGTTTACAGACAACTCTTCTTCTTTACGGAGATTCTTAGGGATTTTAATGTCATACTCTTCCAAGATGGAGACATCTACGTTACCCCAGAACTCAAGGACCTCAAAGCGTTCTGTACCAACCTCTTGATTGTCATCCTCCATAACCTGCTCCCACCACTCCTTGGTGAAGTTCTCACCCATGGTGATCGCAGTTTTAATGGCATTCTCACGAAAGAAGGGGCGCTTGTTCAAGGCACGGAGCTGAGACCGAGACATCTTATGGCGCTCAATAATGTACTCAGCTTCTTCCATGTTGTTAGCGTCAGGGTCTGGGTAGAAGTCCCAGAGAGATACAGAGGTAATCTGAGGGACAGTCTTGATCAGGGGTTCGTACTCACCTGACTCATTCCACTTGGGGTATTCCTTGTCTACAGCGAAGGGACCCTTCATAATGCCTGTGCCAAACAAAGCACACTCAAAGGCAGCAGAGCGTAGGTGCTTCTTCCCCTTCGACTCATCAATCTGATCGTGGATTTTCTTTTCCATCTTTTTAGCTGCAATCATGGAAGGCTCAAAGGTGACCTGAGTCGGGCCTGTACCTGGACCTGCCTTGAGCTTCTCACCCACAGGGCTAAGCTCTTTACGCATACCACCAAGACGCTCACGGAGGTCCTGCATGGTCTCTCCTGGAAGAAGCTTAGCACCAAACTGACCTTCAGCCTCTTCAAGCTGCGGGTTGGTCTCGATGTGTACGCTATCCTCAACACCGTCAGGAAGGGTAGTGGGATTTACCGAAAGGGGAAAAGTGTTATTGCCAAAAAGGACTTCTGTAATCTGACCGTAGGCAGCAAGAACTTTTGTCTTGGTGACCTTTACAAAGACCTGAGACTTTTCTGTGTCAGTAAACTTTACATCTGGTCCGTAGATACCACGGTAGTTTCTGTAAGCCTCAAGCCAACGAGCTTCCTCACTGTACCGTGCAGTGTCAGCCTTGTTGTAACGCTCCTCGACATAAGAGACAATCCGACCTGACTTAGGGTCTGAAAAGGCTTCTTCCTTTGCATCTTCAAGAGCTTCCATTTCGAAGCCTTCCTCGTTTGCAAATTCTTCTTCCATATTTTAGTATCCCATTACTTTGTCGGCGGGTTGAAACTTGTTCCTGTGAGCATTCGAGTCATAGTCAAAGATGTTACTTCTAGGTCTACTCATCAGGCCATAGCGAAGAGCATCGTAGAGGTGATCCTCAGACTTTGTGTCTACATCCTCAGGATTATTCTTATCTAGAGGTAGGCTTGGGAGTTGGGAAATAAGATGCCTACAGGTATTGAAGATAACCATTCTTGGCTCTTCTGTGTACTCATCTACCTGAAGTCTTCTGTGGACTTCGTTCTTACCCGCAACCCTAGAACCCTTTGAGCGATCTGCTGGACGCCAACGGCAACCCTTCATGATCATCTGCTCTGCAAGGGATGGGCCAGTATCACCTCTGTTGTGCCAGAGAGAAGAATCCAAGACCCCGTACCTAATCTTGTCGCCAGTTTCAGCTTCAAGAATCATATCAGCGAGGTCTACTGCAGTCACCTTGTGGGTATACATCTCACGATACACGATGATCTGCTCTGTGTGGGGTACAACAGTAAACCACAAGACACCTGAGTTAGAGCCATATCCGTAGTCCGCAGACCTGAACTTTGCCCAGTTAGAGGGAATCTCAAAAGGCTCGATTACATGCAGGCTTGAGTTAAACTCTGAGAATGCAGCACCCTCTGAAACAGACCAATCACCTTCCAGAAGCTGCCTACGCTGATGCTCTGGTAGGGAGAGCAAGTTAGCTTCATACATCCCATCGTCTGCGAGGTGAGGGTTGTCAAAAAGAGTAGCAGGGATAAACCTTCTTCTGAAGAGTGGCTCACCTTCTCGACTGTGACCTTTAGGCCAAGCCAGCGTCTCTCCCGTATCAGGGTCTTTTGCCCAGAAAGAGGTATTGTAGGGGGAAGGGTCAATAAAGGTCTTCTTCACCCAGCTGTGTCCTGCACCACCAGGGTTAGAGGTGGCTCTCTGATAAAGGTCAAGACCAGAGGCTGCAGTAGTGCGGAGACGAGACCTCATGTAGTTCCAAGCGTATGGGCTAGGCCACTGTGTAAGTTCGTCGAAACCAATCCAGTTAAAAGCCTGACCCTGGTAGCGCGTAACGTCATCGTCTCTGTCAAGGTAGGAAAGCCACAGAGTAGCACCAGAGGGGGCAATCCAAGTCTTCTCTCTTTCAAGAAACTTAATGCCAGGGATTGCTTGGGGATAAAGGTGCTTACTAACAGAAATCAGTTCTCTTAGTTCTTCTGTAGACCTACGAACCAGAAGTGCCTTTGAAAGAGGGTTGTTGAAGTAGCGTACGGGGTCTGCAAGCATTGCGTAGCTCTTACCACCACCAGCAGCACCCCCGTACAGAACCTCTTGCTCACTTGCACTTAGGAAGTCTGTCTGAGGACCAGGGTTAGGCTTAAAGATTACTTCTTGAGCTTTAGCAATGTCGATTGGCTCAGGAAGTGGTACCGCCCACGTCTTTGGGGATTCTGACACTTGCTCCACAGATACGTTGCTTTTCGAGCTTTTCGGCTTTCTCGAGGGCTTCTTTGTACCTTTGGGCAAGGAACCGTTGATTTGCAGCTTCTCTCTTACGGTATTCTTCAAGTTTAATCCTACTTCTTAATCCAGAGTAAGAAATGCTCCTACCACTCTCATGACTTAGCCAGTCTGCCACAGCTCTGAGGCTGTATTGCTTAAGGTGTTTCTTGGCCTGCTCTAGGAGTTCTAGTTCTTTTTGAATTGGGAGTAGTATGTCTGGGTCATCTGGGTCCTGCTCGTACCCAAAAGGTACTACCCTGCCTACACGAACAACGGGGTGATACACATACGTGTCCCCTACGAGGTCTGGTTTAGGAAGTACCCAATTCTTTTTCATACCCATTTATAACACAAACTAAAAATGCTGTCAAGCGTCCTTAGACTTTTTCTCTGGGAGGATAAACAGTGGGGAGCTTGAGGACACTTCAACTTTGTCCGAAGCTTTGAATCCTGCACGGTCCAAGAAGTCTTTGGCTACTGCCATCTTTTCTTTGTTCCCAAGGTCTGTAGGGTTCTCCATGATGTCCATCATAGCCCAGACAGCCTTAGGTCCATTCTCAGAAATGAAGTTACGGGTACGAAGAGCAATCTCATCCCTAAGAGGTTCTACGACCTGAGATGTTGCCACCGTTTCGGCATAGCCAGCAATCTGCTTTGCTAACACGTAGTTACCCTTAGCAGGCCCAAAGAGAGCCTCAAGGAACATTGACTGTTTTTCCGTAAGGTTCTTACTCATGACCTATGCCTCTTTGTCTTCTGTGCAATCTTTTTTGGTTGAGAGGAGAATTGCTTACCTTTCTTTGTGTCGGCACGTTTCTTTGCGCTGGTCGCTGCGTACTCTTTGTCGCTAAGGGACTCCCTAGCCTTTTTAGGGAGATAACGCTCCCCTGTAGCTTTTGAACCTTGGGTAGAGGGTTTGCCAGACTTAGTCCCCCATTGCTCCTTGGTCCAGTTCTTAAGGCTTTTCTGAGAGGCCTTCACTTGTAAGCTCCGCCTTTAGCTTTATATTGCTTAGCAAGCATCTGAGCTTTCCTCCCACTCCACTGCCCAGGGCTACCACCCTTACTACCAGCCTTAATAGACTCAAAGAGGGCTTTGCGCATTGTAGGCTTTGTATAGTTACCTGCTTCGTTTACTTTTGACTTTGGTTTTTTCATTTAACCCCCCGTAATAAAGGTTTCTTCAACAGTACAAAGAACATCGACATCTACAGTAGCACCTGTACAGGTTAACTCAAGTTTATCTCCAGGCTCTAACACAATGTAGCTGTCAGACAACTGAATAGTTTCCCCCAAAGCTAGGTTCTTCCCCCTTTGAATAAAAAAGTGAGTATCTGCTGCAGCCTTATAGATTTCGAGGGTCATAGAAACAGTGCCGTTAGCGTTAACGATGTAGATCAAAGGTATCTTAGCCCTACAGTTAGGTGGGCAGGCGTAGAAAACCGAGCGAACACCCGAAGTTACAACTTTTAAGATAGGTGTGCTTGCTCGGGGTTCTTTCACTTTTTAGTACCTTTTTGAGTTGGCTTCATGGAAGCACCGCAGTTAGCTTTAATCATACCGCCTTTAGCATAACCCATCTTAGTCACCATGCCACCCATAGCATAACCAGACTTTTTAACCATACCACCTTCAGCCATACCACGAGCTGTGCTACCACCTGGACGACGACCTCTTGAGCCAGTCGAACTTCCAGTAGTCTCACCTGCAAGCATTGCCCGGGCTGCGCCACGGCTGTTCGGAAGACCCATCTCACGTCTCTCTGCAGGGGACATCTTTGCCCAGTCATCAATCGTAACATTAGCCAAGCTTCTTGTTGCAGGACGGGCTTGACGACGACCTCTTGAGCCAGTCGAACTTCCAGTAGTCTCACCCTTAGCCATACCACGGGCTGCGCTACCGCCTGGACGACGACCTCTTGAGCCAGTCTCACCACTTGGCTCCAAAGAAGTTGTAGTTACCTTAGGGGTTTCTACCTTAGTGGCTGTAGGTTCGTTACGAGTTCTCAAATCTGCAGGACGGGCTTGAGGGCGTACACGAGGGGCTTCACCACCCAATCCTGCAGGGCGGGACTTAGGTCGCATAGTGGGTCTGTCTGCAGCTTCTGCACGATCAATGGCTGCACTTGCACGGCTAATTACAGAGTCAGTGCCAAAGCTACCGGAGGACTTCTTGTCATCAGCTTGATTAGTCGTATAGCTGTTGCCTTTCCAAGTAAAAGTCTTACCTGAACCCTTTTCCTTGCGGGCTGCAGCGAAAGCCTTCCCGAAGGTCATATCGTCATATTTAGCCATAGTCTTCATCTTCCCATTTCTCAGATACACAGTCCCAAGCTTGGCAAGCTGCCTCACCGCTGCATACGAATTTAAATTTAGTGCAAGCACCCATGGTGGCATCAGCACCTAGGGCCTTCAGGGTGTACTTACGGTTATCAAAGTACTCACAGTTAGTACACTTCTTGAGTTCCGCCATACCCTTGTCGATACCCCAAGCCTTTGCAAGCTCCTCAGGGGTGGCACCGTACATCCAGTACTCTGTAGCACGTTTCTTGTTCTTTGGGTCAACGTCAGGGATAGCCCCAACCATAAGTCCAATTTTCATATTCACCACTTTTCTTTGTCAGCTACTGCTTTGCACATTTCAACAAAGTAGTCTTGAGTGTGTTGTTGTTTTGCCATGTTTACATCTTTGTGAAGAAGTTGCACATTTTCTTTCAGGTAACCTTCAGAGGAATCAACTCTGTCGATAGATACGGTGGATGTTAGGCCTTTCTCTGGCCAACCTATGGGCCAACCTGTTAAAGCACAAACACCTTCTTGTTCTTTGTAAAGTTCTACCACAAACTCTGGGGTTAAATCCCACTGGTAGCCCCTGTTTTCCCCACCCTTACGTTTAGTTTCGTACCAAGTAATGGACATAGGACCAACTTTACCTTTAAAACTGTTGATACTATTTGAACAAGACTTACACTTCCAATCCCCACGGACTGCAGAATTGTAATGGTCAACCCTGCCGTAGTGCTGTTCTTTACCACAACCACTACAGTTTTTAGTGTAAGGCTTTGTTCTTTTTACCATTTTTCGCGGTCCGCCCAGTAAGCTGCAGACATCTTACCTTTAGCGATATTTTTACTGTGACGAGCCTTAAAACTAGCACGTTTTTTACGCATACGGTCAGACTCGCCATCTTTAGGCTTGCCTGCAGTACTAGCACCCTGCTCCCCGAAACGGATCGTCTTAACCTTGTCACCCTCTTTAGCCACAACAACATGGGACTTCTTGGGGTGGTCAGGGGTACGCTTTGGCTTGTTGAAACCTGAGACACCTGCACGTGCCAGCCTCGGGTCTTTCTTAGATTCAGCCATTATTTCTTACCCGCTTTTTTATTACGAGGGAAGGAACGATTCTTAGAAGGGGACTTTACACTTAGGTTCTTTTTGGAGTTGTCCTTAGGGTTACCATTCTTGTGGTCAACATCCTTGCCGTCACCCTTAGAAACTTTACCAGACTTTTCAAGTTTACGTCTAGCAGTCTTACGACCATCATTCCGTGCCCTCTGCTCAGGAGTTCCTTGGTAGTTATTATACTCTTTTTTATAATCACGTGGCACGAAACCAACCCCTAACAGTTCTTCCTATTTCATTTGGACTTGGCATAAGCCACCCTACGACCAGTAATAGAACAATCCAGGAGGGTACCTCATTAACAACAACGGTCTGAACCTCAGTAGCATTAACCCTTGTAGTCTGCCCCTGAGATGTATTAACCTTTTCCGCCGTTGCTGTCTGGGTTCCAAACTCCTGCACGGTTGACATGCCAACTGTCTGGTTGTTCTGTTGGCCTAACTGGGTGTTCGCTGCTACGTTGGTCCCTCCCCCTGGAAGAAGAGAAAGTGGGGACATTCCGCATCCCGTTAGCGTTAGAGTAGACATCAAGACCAAAGGCAAGACCAACAAACGAGAAGATAGGCCAGACCAAGACTTCAACCATGCTAACATCACCTGTGAATACAACATAGCTTAATCCTAGCAGCATGACTATCGCAGTCTCTCGTTTCCATGTCTTAACTTTAGTTACCATCAGCCATCTTTTCTACTGCAGTTCTAATGGCTTTGATATTTTCATCCAGACGACCTAGGGTCACTGCCTGGGTTTGAACTACAGATTCAATACCGTTAATACGAGTATCCTGTCTCACCAACTCTCTAGAGTTATTCTGCACATTGTTATTAAGGCTGGAAATAAACCAAACCAAAGTAACAGTCTGCATGAAGATGGTAAAGACAAAAGTAATCGGAACAGATTTACTCAGGTGCCAAGGTTGATCAGCCATTATAGCCAGTCTCCTGTCTTGACAATAAACCCAGGGCAAAGCTTCGCTGCATACTCATTGTGTCCACTTACCTTCTGAATGTCTGTCAGTTCGGACAGCTCTCTCATATATTCTTTTACAGTATTAATCTGGTCTGGAGTGTAGTAATCTTCAGGCTCTCCCATTTTGGTAATAGTCTTAATTGGAATAAGACACAGACCAATAGTACCTGCATTATGACCCCGAACATGAGACCCAATGGTCCACAAGCTTCTCCCCAAACAGGTATCACCAAGAGGCCCAAAGACCCTGTGGTACCCAATATCCTTCCACCCGTTATCGACAACATGCCAACGACGAATCTCTTGGGTCATCTCATCAAGAGTCTTACCCACAGCCCAAGAACCAGGGGTAGCTGCCGTATGCAGAACAACTTCCCTGACAGGATATTTCTTGGTACCTTGAAGGATCATTCCCAATCTCTCTTTCTGTCTGGTTCGAAGACATCAGAAGCCTTAAGGTGACCCTCAAGGTACATCGCTCTCTCAACTCTGTCTAAGGAATATTTAGTCCCAGTGTCTTGAAAGATTGCTTCCCTAACATAGAAAACATCTGATCTGGGGATGTGGATACGACGAAGAGCCTTCTCTTTGCCTGATGCCAAGGCCCTGTAGAACTCGCCAAGAACATCGTCGTCGATATAGTAATTCATAGTGTTGTCCTAGTTATATCTTTACCCTCACCGATGTCAAGGTAAACCTTGTTAAGGGGACGACAAAAAATAAATTTATCCCTCCCTCTTGAAAAATCTGAACCTCCTCCTATATAATACATTATGAGATACATAGAGTACACTCTATGGGACCTTATGGTTAAGCTTTAAGCTTATTACTCTATAAAAGAGATAATAATATACTTAAGGCTACCTTAAGGTACCTTAGGGGTTCTTAAAGAACTAACACGATGAAGTACTTCAAGAGATTCATTATGGCCTGACTAACGAAGTTCATCGTTCTATCCCTTCAAGCTAGGGCTACGCCCTAATTTACCACTTATGCCCGCCCCTTGTCAAGCCCTGATGAGGGGTTTTTTTATTTTATATAAGATTTATTCCACCTAAACCTGCCACCCAGTGGTTCACATCTCCCTAAACCTACATTATGCCTCTCAGAGGCTCTCAGAGGGCACTCAGAGGGCTTCTATAAGCTTGTGGTAGGCAAGGGTAGCCTGGAGAGCTAACGCCTGTGTAGCCCCCTCTGTAGCCTTTAAAACAGTGAGGTACCATTTAACCCCATTTTAGCCGCCTTAAAGGGACACCACCCTATAAAGGTTCTTATAGAGACCTGTCCCTTTAGTGGACATCATAGACCCCGCCCCCCCCCAAACTGTTTACTACATTGACCCAAAAGTACAAAACACTTGTATTTTCCCCAAATCTGTCATTGGTGGTATATAACGTACGGTACACCCCCCAGTGGTCCATGCCCCCCTATGCTCTTGCCCTATAGGTCGATCATATTCCACCGGACAAGGGGCAATACATAGCGTTAACCTATTGATTTACCACGATTGTTTACAGAATAGGGAATTAGCACCTAGTTAAAATAGGGGGTTTCCAGAAGGATTAGGGGACTAGGGGGGGAAGGGGGATCGGTTATGCATACCCCTAGGTAAACCATATTCAAAAACCCCTACCCCTAAGATACGACGATACCCCTAGGTGCAGACAGTCTGGAAACATATACCCCTAATAGCATCACGGGATCATCACGGGATCATCACGGGATCATAGGGGATCATCACGGGATCATAGGGGATCATCACGGGATCATAGGGGATCATCACGGGATCATAGGGGATCATCACGGGATCATAGGGGATCATCACGGGATTTCTGCAAAGAAAACAGATACTTACTTAAAAATAAAAGAAAATGAACAAGAGGGGTTTACATAGGTTTCGTTATCTGAGATATCTATGGGCATCGAAAGACGGGACGGACACCCGCCGCGAGGTAAAAACGTCCTAGGCTGTATCGCCTACATGACCGTACCGTGCATAGGACCGTAGCACGTTAAAGGGGTTCCGAAATGCCTAATCCTAGGGCTAAGCGGTTGAGGGGTTGAATTACTCTGAGGCAGGCTGGAAAGACTAAGGGCCGACACGGTCCAGACGATACTCAGGCGAAACGATACGGCACCGGCCATAGGTCAAAGCCATGTTAAGCCTGAATGAATTGATCTGGATTAGGCCACGTTATTTGACATTGGGTTCCGGCCCTACATAAGCCCCCGCCACTAGCTTAGGCGATGATGTGATACCGTGACGGGTATAGGGGGCAGGAAACAGGGCAAGGCAAGCGCCAACCTAGTAATTCGCCACGGTATTAACGGGGGCAGGATGAACGGGGGGTGGTGGTGCAAGGTGTCGCATGACCCTAGGCAATAGCTGAGGGGGTGGCGGTATCGGGTGTCTGGAAAGCCTTGCTATCAAATATTGTAGCTTGGCAACATATTTCAAAAGTGGAATGTGTTGCTTTACTTGCAATATCGCAAGAACATTGACGGTATACGTCAAAACAAAATGGGAAAACAAAATGTCAAATTTCAACTATAACGATGCATCCGCAACATTCATTAAGGCTTTGGGCAATGGCAAGGTGGCTTTGTCCCAATTGGATGGCATCATGCAAGCCGTGGCTGGTGACCGCAATTCTGGTCATATTATGAACCTGATCGAACGGGTTGAAAAGAAAGGCGATAGTGTTGCCGCTGGTGTAATCCGCTTTGTAGCGGGGCAGGTGTTTAAAGGTGCAAAGATTACCAAAGCCAAGGGCGGTCAAAAAGTGATCAAAATCGCTGGAATTGAACCGGATCAAGCCGTGCTGGTAAGCCTTTCCAAAGCCGTTCACGATGGCCTGTCCATCCGGTCAAATAAATTGCGTTCAACCCTAATGGGTGCAAAGCCTGAAACCCCTGATTTTGATCCTAAAAAGCGCGGGGCAGGCATTGCCAAGCCTTTGTCGGTTGATGAATTGCAGGCCCTTATCGCGGCTTTGTCGGTTGAATTGAACGCCAAAAAAGCGCCTAAAATCTAATGCAGGGTCACAAGGTATTTTATCACGATATCATGGCGGGGGTTTGGGGTGTCGATAGGTTTCCCAAGCCACCCGTGATATCTGCCCCGCGTAAAGGTGGAAAGAAAATCCGTCTTATAAAAGTGTCAAAGACACGTGCATTCAAAATGTGTTTTGACCGGAAATGATATCAACCCGCTTGGCTTAACGGTCTGGCGGGTTTTCTTTTGCCCTGCCATCGGGCATCATTGTCCATAGTAGGTGGCATGGTGTGGTGTGGTGTGATGCCATATATGAAAGGATGTGTGAAATGCTAAAAACATTTGCGCTAATTGCTATCACGTCTATGAGTGATGGATGGGTGCTTGATTATGATCTGTCGTATGACGATTGTATATTGGCTATAGAAGATTTCAGTCACTCCACTATCTTTGCTGATGGTGTGGTGCTTACATGTGAACAAGAGAATTGAGATGTTTGCTATTGTTGCAACAAAGCCACTGAATGATGGCACGAATGGTTTCCGCTTCAACTTCCTTGGTGTGAAGGGTCTGTCCCGTAAGCGTAAGGTTGTTAGCCGTGGGTTCAAGGTCCGTAAGGGTGAGTGTATGATTGCCTATGACATGGGTAAGCGTACCATCTATATCGAGACAGACAAAAACACAATCACCAGCCGTGTGCTGCGTCATTTTGCGGGATAAAGGTCATGTATAACAGAGATTGTATTGAGATTGTAGAACATGCAAGAGCCTCGCCTCAGGGGTTCTATGACGTGTTGGAGTTCACGCTTTGCACCATCAACATGCCACTTTCTCGTGTCATACCACAGCGTGAGGACATCAAGGTCAATGGGCTAGAGAGTAAGTGGCTCAGTTCAACCAAGGCAAGTGGTATCTACTATGGACAAACGCAAAAGGATGTCTTGCACGATGTCACATTCAACATCAAGGCTAAGTATGGCTCAGGTCTTGCGGGTAGCTATCGTTCTGTCAACCACCTAATCCAGATACCATCTATTGGTATGGTCAAGGCTGGGTTCATTGCACAGATGTGTGGCTTTAATGTCGCATGCCTTGATCGTCACAATGTGAGGGAGTTTGGTTTGAATGAACGTGTGCTAAAGCTTTCAAAGTCCCTCAAGCCTGCACTCAAGCTCAAGAAGTGCAAGACCTACACCCAACTGTGTCAGAAGAAAGGTGCCGAGTTCTATTGGGACTACTGGTGCAATTTTGTCGCAGATCGTGGTGGTATGAATAAGACCCTAGACACTGGGGATAAAGTCAGTAGGTATCATGTAGATGCCATAAAGATGTAAGGAGAATGACATGATTAGTAATCAAACACAGCGTGAGGTGGGTGTAAACTCTGCTAGCACATCCGAGTTCAGCATCAAGAACTCTGCCAAGATGTTCAACATGATTATCTCTGGCCTGTATTCTGACAAGCCACAGAGTATCACTCGTGAGATTTGGTCCAATGCCTATGATGCACACTGCATGGTGGGTAAGCCTGACCTCCCCTTCCTAGTGACTATGCCCACACCTCTTGTCACCACGTTCACTTGTCGTGACTTTGGTACTGGTATCCACCACAAGGACATGGAGGGCCTCTACACTGTGCTTGGTCACTCCACCAAGGAAGATACCAACGATGCTGTTGGCAAGTGGGGTGTGGGTCGTATGTCCCCCATGAGCTATACAGACAGCTTCACAGTGGTATCACGCCATGAGGGTATGAAGACCTACTACTCTGTCCAGATCGGCACTGACGGTGCGCCTCGACTACACACACTGGTGCCACCACAGGCTAGTGATGAACCCTCTGGCCTTGAGGTCAGCTTCCCTATCCAGCGTAAGGACATTCACCTGTTCGAGCAGGCTGCTAAGCGTGTAGCTCTAGGCTTCTCTGTTAAGCCTGCTGTTGAGGGTTACGATACCTACCCTTGGGATACCCTAACCCCGTCACTTAGTGGCACTGGGTGGCAGTACCTCAACAATGGTTCTAGACTTCTTGGTGACGGTTATCACGCTAAGATGGGGTGTGTGATCTACCCTATCAAGGGTGTGGATGACCTTCCAAGGCTCTATGGTGGCTCCCTGTTGTTTGAGTTTGATATCGGTGCCCTTGAGGTTACAGCATCCCGTGAGGACCTCTCCTACGGTCGTAATGACCCAACCAAGGATGCTATCCTAAAAGCCTACAAGACCCACCTTGAGGAGGCTGAGAGCCTGTACCTTGATGCCATAAAGACTGCACCTACAATGTGGGATGCGGTTACGGCTTCAAACTCTAAGCCCCGAACACTTAAGCTTAATTATAGCTTCACACCTACGTGGAAGGGTGAAGACGTACACTCATCCAATGTACTGACTGACTCACTGTTTGATCTTGCGTCTTGGACTACTTACTCTAGCTATGATGTGCGGTACAAGCAAACCAATCTTAGCTTCGCCTCTCTCGAGAGGAAGCCTTCACTGGGTAACAACTATCATGTCTATGTCTCTGTTGGCACAGGCCAGGATCGTGATGTACGGGCTGGTGTACGTATCTTAGACGACTGGCATACATCTGGTAATAAGGTCTGTGTACTCTGGGCTAAGGTAGAAGATAAGGCAACAGCAGACAAGGTTATGCTGGGTTTGAAGTCTCGTATGGGTAACTCTCATACATACAAGTTTGTATCCGACCTTTCTGATAAGGGGCCACAAGCTACAACCCGTACCGCGACTAAGATCAAGATGTGTGTTGGCAACTCCAGTGAGTACTACGACTACACCATGGACGATGCAGAGTTCAAGGTAGGTGGTGTGTATCTGCCCATTGCTAACAATGCCCCACTTGAGGGTGAGCATAACTGGCGGTCTGTTAAGAACCTCATGCGGTATGCTGGTGTAATTGGAGATAACCTTGTTGTTGTACCAAAGACACAACTTAAGAAGTTCGAAGATAGCCCTGACTGGACACCCTTGTTCACTAAAGCTAATGATTTCATATCTGTAGACAAAGAGGAGAAGGTTGCATGGGGGCTTGAAGCCCACAAGAGAGAGACCGATGGAGCTGAACGTATCAACTCCCTCAAGGTTTCTTGTGGACTTATCAAGACCTTTCAGGGTATGATTATCAAGGACAAAGAGCAGGTCAAGTGGGGTCTTACCCGTACTTCAATGTACTCCCTGTTCATCTACTTAGGTATGCCTTTGGCGAAAAGTGATGAGAAGTTCTCAGCTACTCAGTCACTTATCTATAAGACTTACCCCTTGCTTCAACACTTCAACCATATCTCTGATGTAGGTATGTACCAAGACTACGTAGATGGAATGGTCCTTCTGCGTGGACTGAACACTCAATCCAAAGCCGCATAGGAGATCAAACATGCGTATTCCTTTCTCTTTCTCTGACGACTCTCTGACACTCTTTATGAATGGTGGTGTCCACACTATCCCCAACACCGATACTGCCTTCGAGCAGGTCAAGGAGCACCTCAAGGGTTCAGACCATGACGTGGACTTCCTGACTGATCTTATGGACAAGCCAGCCTTCATCACTAAGACTACCTCTGGTCGTGTTGAGGTCAAGGGTAACAACGTGTTCTTCGAGGGTGAGGTTGTCCACAATGCTATGACCAACAAGCTTCTGTCTATGCTGTCAGAGGGCTTTGATGTTGCACCATGGATTTCCTTCATGGAGAACCTGATGGACAACCCATCGTACAACTCTCGTACATGCCTCTACAACTTCCTTGATCACTTCAAGACACCTGTGACCGAGGACGGTTACTTCATTGCCTTCAAGCGTGTTCGTGATAACTACAGGGACGTACACACAGGTACTATGGACAATAGCCCAGGTAAGGTAGTCTCGATGCCTCGTTCACAGGTAGACGACAACCCAAACAACACCTGTTCATCTGGTCTCCATGCCTGTGCTGACGAGTACCTCAAGGGCTTCGCTACTGGCTCCACATACCGTACCGTGGCGGTCAAGATCAACCCTCGTGATGTTGTTGCTGTCCCAGCTGACTACAGCTTCTCCAAGATGCGTGTGTGTGAGTACACTGTGCTAGGTGATGTGAGTGATGCGCAGGTGGATAAGATTCGTGAGTCTGACTATGTTGACTTTGACGAATATGGCTGGGATCAGTACGTAGATGACCAAGGCGATGTCTGGTACACCGAGTAATTAACATAAGGCCCATTAGGTAAATCTTAATGGGTCTAACCTAATAAAGGGGAATAGAGTGGACTCTTACATAATTAACGTAACGAATAGAGACGGAGTAGAGATTAGTGAAGACACAGTTGATAGCCTATCAGAGGTTGTGTTTCTAGCTGAACAGATCGCCTCACCAAGCGACACTGTAACCATCTATGAAGGCACTGTAGATGCATCAGGTTCGCTGTCTAAGTCCTTGATTGTAATGCAGTTTACACAAGATGCACTAAAAAACTATGACAGGGCTTGACACAGAAAGTTGCTTGAGCTACTCTCTCTTACATAATGTAATACATAATGTTTAGCTTAAAGTATATTATTAACTCTATTGGAGTTATATTTTTAAGGAGCATTATGTATTACTTAATGGAGCTTAAATGACAAAAGAAGATGATCCAATAGATGATTGGACAAAAGATTTAGGTAACCTTAATCGTAAGGGTGGTGACAATGAGGTACGTAAAAAAGTTAAAGAGGAAAGACGGGAAGCTGTCTTACCAGTTCAACCCACCGGAGGCAGCGATCAAGGCTGGGGTGGTTAAGTGCCAGACCTTTAGTGACGGTAGGACTGCACGGTATGAAGTCCCAAGGCTGTTGGAGAAGGTTGATGCATGGAAGAGGGGTGACCTGACGGTCAGTAACCTAGGTCCAAGCAGTAGGTTGTTTGATATTTATAATCACTACATCAACACTGAACACTTCAAGCGTCTCTCAGGTAACTCCCAGAAGTCTTACTGTCATTCAATACCCAAGCTACTTGCGACAAAGGTTAAACAAGGTAAGACCCTAGGAGATGTTAAGATTAATAATCTGTCGTCCATCTTCTGTGCAGGTCTCTATGAGGCTTGGGTCAAGGATGGTGGTGTAGCTACAGCCAACCGTTGGGCAACACTCCTAAGTGTTATTATAAATTATGGGTCTTCTCTTGACCTCATTCAAACAAACCCAATGGCAAAGGTGAGGAAGCTAAGTCACACACCCAGGTCAGAGGTATGGTCTGAGGCTCAAGTCGAGTTGTTTGTAGAGACAGCCTTCAAGGAGTTTAAGTGGAGGTCCATGGGTTTGCTTGCTCTCCTCTGTTATGAGTGGGCACAAAGACCTACTGACATAGCAAACCTCAAGTGGGACTCCATAGACCTCGTGAGAGGCTCTGTAACGATCACACAGAGCAAGAGGGGTGCAACAGTATACCTACCCCTAGCAAAGCACCTAGAGCCTCTCCTGAGACAGCAGAGCGAGGACTGGAACTTCCAGCCTTGGGTGGTACCAGATATCAATAGGCCCTCTGGTGGGTACGCCCCTATGGCCCCAAGCACCATGAGTAACTTGGCACGTACTATCAAAGATACAGCAGGGCTACCTAATGAACTCAAGATAGGTGATCTTAGGAAGTCTGCCATAACCGAGATGGTATCTGCAGGGGTTGACACATCGGCAATTATGTCAGTGTCTGGACATAAAAACATTCAGTCTTTGAACCCATACTTGAAACACACACTTAGTGCTGCTACGATGGCGCTTGAACAACGGAGATCAAAATCATGACCAATGAATTGATTAAGATTAACCTTGCCGATCAGGCAGCTCTTTCCGCTTCACCAACAGCTAAGGCTGCACTTAAACGTATCAATGACCTTGAAGGCGTGGTAAGTAAGCTTACTTACTGGTTTGATACAGACCAAGAAGTGCTGGATAACATGACTGCTGCAGGACGTAATGACCACATCCGTCAGCACAAGATGCTTCTTGATGCGATGCTTTAAGGGAGAAAAGGCATGACAATGAATGACAAACTAGCAATGATCGTAATCACTGACGTAAAAGGTAAACTAAAATGATTGAGTATACAGTTAAAGTATACACTAATGGTGATAAATATTGGTACCTTAACGGTAAGCTACACCGAGAAGATGGTCCTGCTGTTGAGTGTAGCAATGGTGAGAAGGATTGGTACCTTAACGATAAGCGACACCGAGAAGATGGGCCAGCTATTGAGGCCGCCAAAGGTTCTAAGTCTTGGTACATCAACGATAAGCTACACCGTGAGGATGGACCTGCTATTGAGTATGCTAATGGGGATAAAAGTTGGTGCTTGAATGGTAAGCTTCACCGTGAGGATGGACCTGCTATTGAGCATCCTAATTGGTGTAAAGCTTGGTACTTGA
>Ga0306871_1000071_pt1 | contig 42165 bp, 34 predicted proteins | sample AntRauMeHopE1497_FD_190447 | JGI IMG/M metagenome (GOLD analysis project Ga0306871, IMG submission 190447) | Saline lake microbial communities from Rauer Islands, Antarctica - Metagenome Hop E1 #497 (v2) (version 2) | ecosystem: Environmental > Aquatic > Non-marine Saline and Alkaline > Saline ... | reverse complement strand
TTCTTTTTATATTTTTATTTTTTTTTTTTTTTTTTCCTTTGTTTTTTGACTTCACTAGTTTCTTCTTCGCGTAGATTATAAAAATGTACTAAAATAGTAAACTTTTCAGTCCCTTGATTTAAAACTAATGTATTTATATTAAGTGCAGAAAATCTTTTATAAAGTAAAAAACTTTGTATTAACTCGTTAATTTTTAATGTTTTATTTAACATTAAACCATAGTTTCAACTATCTTCAAATCATAATGTTTTTCATTTTCTGTAAAAACCTAAACGTCATCCTACAGGATTTATTTTTTGTCCTTTGATTCCCATAAATTAAATTTTATTTTTTCCCATAACGAAAGGTTTGGCGAGTTCTAACAAACTCACCTAGCTTGTGGCCTACCATAGGGGATTGTAATGAAAGTTTAAAAAAAGTGTAACCATCATATACTCCTATATCGTTACCTAAAAATAAGGGAAGAATAGTACTTGATCTATTTCTAGATTTTAAAGTACTAGACTGGTTTTTTACAAAAAAAACTTGAAACAAATCTTCGTGTACGTAATTAAATTTTCAGCTTGAACGTTTAGACATTATAAAATTATTTATTATTATGACGACTATGAAATATTTTTCATAATGAACGTTTATTTTTTTTAGTCTTGACGTTCTTAGTTAAACGCCCTCATGGAGAAACTGAAGGACGTCCTCCGGATGTTTTTCCTTCACCTCCTCCGTGCGGATGATCGATAGGATTCATAGAAACTCCCCTTACTGTAGGACGTTTTCCTAACCAACGATTACGCCCCGCTGTCTTTATAGTGTCATAAGCACTAGTATGCCCCAATACAGAACCTCTCTGAGCTTTTTCATTATTTAAAAAAAGTTTTTGTTCGCCCGAGGATAATTCTACTAACATATAGTTTTTAACTCAAGTATAACGCTGTAAAATGGTACAACAGGTACCTCCAGACCTACTATAAATGGATTGATCTTTAAGATTAATTTTTTTTGACCCTAAATTGTTACATTTATCTCCTATAGAGAAATCCGAGAGCAAAAATCGAGATAAAGAATAGTTAGAACTTTCTTTGCTTAGAGAATTTAAAAAAGAAACTCCGGATACTGCTGGCTGAAAAAAAGTTTCTAGAGAGATGCTATCTATAAATTGGTAAAGCATCGTATTTTGATTAGGATTATAAAAGGTTCCTATAAGAATAGAAGTATTATAAGAGCCCTCCCAGTTTATAGTGCGAAGAGCTTTTTTATGACCTTTTCCCTTATGACGTACAGTAATTCGTCCTAGGTTATTTCTACCGCTTTTTTGCGTTTTTTTTAATCTTTGTTTTCTACTGAGTTTTAATCTACTTAGAAACATTGTTTAATCTTCATAACTTCTTTTTAGCAGTTCTTCCATTAGTACAGGTACGTTGACCTCTAATGGGAAATCCTGAGGCTCTTCTAATAAACCTTAAGCTCGTCTTAGCTAACTTTTCTTTTAGTTTTTGAGGTTTTCTCACATTGTAGATAGAGCTACAAAAACTGAAGGAAAAATTGTTAAAATTTGTTAAATACTTATTTGATTTTGGATAAAAATTACTTTCAAAAAGAAATTTTTTATTCATAATAAAATCTAACTAGAAAATGTTTTTATTCAAATTCTAAAGTTCACTACACTTTTTAAAACTTTAGAATCATTTTATTTTATTAACCATTATTTGTAATCCAATTTTTAAAATACTTTTGACTTAAACAAAAGCTTTTTCTTTTATTATGTATTTATTAATATTATTCTTACCTTTATTAAATTTTTTATCATTAATTTTTTTTAGCTTTTTTTTAAAAAAAAAAACATTACTCCAACTAACTATATTTAATATGATTATCATAACTTTGATATCCCTCAATATCCTAACAGAATTAATAAGCTCTCAAAACCCTGTTAATGTTAATTGTTTTTATTGAATATTTTCAAATTCTTTAACCATCAAATGAAGTTTTTTGTTTGATAATTTAACAGCCATAATGCTTATAGTAGTCTCGAGTATATCTACCTGTGTACACATATACTCTTTAGAATATATGAGCGAAGACCCTCATGTACAACGTTTTATGAGTTACTTATCTTTTTTTACTTTTTTCATGCTTATTTTAGTAACAGGAAATAATTTACTTCAAATGTTTATGGGATGAGAGGGTGTAGGCCTATGTTCTTATTTGCTCATAAATTTTTGATTCCACCGACTTCAAGCTAATAAAGCAGCTTTAAAAGCTATGATAGTCAATAGAATAGGAGATTTTGGTTTGGCTTTAGGACTTTTTTTAGTTTTCGCTACATTTAAAACAATAGATTATGACCTATTACAAATAACCACAACTTATTTTTCTCAGACATATTTGACTTTTATAGGAACTTTTTCTATAGAAACTATATCTTTAATTAGCTTTTTACTTTTTATAGGGGCCGTAGGAAAATCAGCCCAAATAGGATTACATACTTGACTTCCAGATGCTATGGAAGGACCTACTCCCGTATCAGCTCTGATTCATGCGGCTACCATGGTTACCGCGGGTATCTTTTTAATATGTCGTACTTTCTATTTTTTTGAATATAGCCCTCAAATATCTATTTTGATTACAATTTTAGGAAGCTTTACTGCATTTATTGCGGGAACTATAGGATTGGTGCAAAATGATCTTAAAAGGGTAATTGCTTATTCTACATGTAGTCAGTTAGGTTACATGGCTTTCGCATGTGGCGTTTCACATTATGACATAGGATTTTATCACTTAGCAAATCATGCTTTTTTTAAAGCTGCTTTATTTATGGGAGCGGGATCCGTTATCCATGCTTTACAAGATGAACAAGATATGCGTAAATTTGGAGGGCTGAAGAATTTTCTTTATTTTACTTTCGTAGTAATACTAGTAGGTTCTTTATCTTTGATAGGATTTCCTTTTTTGACAGGATTTTTTTCTAAAGATGCTGTATTAGAAGCAGGAGCTTCTTTTTTTACCGTAGAAAGCTATTTTGGACTTAGTTTAGGATTATTTGGAGCATTTATTACAGCTTTTTATTCTTTGCGTTCTTTAAGTAGAACTTTCTTAATAAAACCTTTAGGCTTCAAACAGTATTTTGAGAAAAGTCACGAAAGTGGACTTTTCATGAACAGTCCTCTTGTTTTGTTATCTATAGCAGGATTTTGCGCGGGATATTTTTTAAACGAGCTTGTTATAGGTTTTAGTAAAGACTTTTGGCAAACAAGTCTACAACAATTATATGATAACAATGTCTTTATTGAAATGGAAAATCTTAATACTTTTGTAAAACTTTTACCTCTTATATTGACATTTTCTGGGGCAAGTGTAAGCTTTATTATCTACAATTTTTTATCTACTAACTTTAAGATAACGATTTTAAAAATCAAGTTGAATCCGGCATTTAGACAACTTTATACTTTCTTAAATAAAAAATGATTTTTCGATAAAATTTATAATGAGTGAATAAATCAAAACATATTATCGTTAGGATACCATCAAACATACCAAAAAATAGATAGAGGGTTGATAGAGTTTTTAGGCCCCGAAGGTTTATACCGTTCTATTTATTTTTTTACTACTTCACTAAACAGATTGCCTTTTACATTCTTGTACCATTACCTATTGATACTAACTTCAAGCTTTATCTTATTATTCTTCTTTAACTTTTTTTTACTCTACTCGTATACTACCATTATATTTGACCCTATCATTATAAATGTAATAGTAGTAGGTGTGGTAGCTCTTTTATCTTAGAAACTTACTTTATTTTTTAGATAAAAAAACAAACCTTTTAACTTAAAATATATTAAAATTTAACGATCTACTTCTCCAAAAACAATATCTTGAGTACCTATAATAGTAACAACGTCTGCGATCATATGATGCTTTGTCATTTCTGGAAGGTTCTGTAAATGATAAAAACCAGGTGCTTTAATTTTACAACGGAAAGGTTGATTTGAACCATCTGAGATCAAAAAGACTCCCATCTCACCTTTTGGAGCTTCTACGGCACTGAAAGTTTGTCCTACGGGAACGTTAAAGCCTTCAGTAAAGTATTTAAAATGATGAATTACTGATTCCATAGAATTTTTCATCTCCCATCTTAAAGGAGGAGAGAATTTTTTATTGTCGCTTTTCACGGGGCCTCCAGGTAAAAGTTTAATACACATCATTATAAGTCTTAAACTTTGCCTCATTTCTTGCATACGTATTAAATAACGATCGTAACAGTCTCCTCTAGTACCTACTGGAATTCTAAAAGGTAAACGATCGTATACTTCATAGGGCTGGTGTCTACGTAAATCTCAAGGTATACCTGTACTACGTAACATTACTCCACTAAAACTATTTTGTATAGCTTGTTTTGCTGTAACTATACCCACGTTGACTAAACGCTGTTTTCAAATTCTATTATTAGTAAGTAGTTCTTCTATTTCGTCCAAGCGTGCTGAAAAACGTAGAACAAACTCATAAAGATCTTCTACAAAACCATGCGGAAGGTCTTGTGCCACTCCTCCAGGTCTTATATAGCTTGCATGCATACGTGCACCAGATACTCTTTCATAGAACTCCATTAATTTTTCACGTTCTTCAAAACCTCATAATAAAGGAGTCATAGCACCAACATCCATCGAATGGCATCCTATAGCTAATAAGTGGTTTAGTATACGTGTAATTTCTGAAAATAATACGCGTATTCACTGAGCTCTTTTTGGAATATTAATACCATAAAGTTTTTCTACGGCTAAGGAATAAGCGTGCTCTTGAACCATCATAGAAACGTAATCTAAACGATCAAAATAAGGTAAAGCTTGTAAATAATTTTTATTTTCTATTAACTTTTCTGTCCCTCTATGTAATAAACCAATATGAGGATCTGCGTTTTTAATAGTTTCTCCATTTAATTCCAAAATTAAACGTAGAACTCCATGAGCTGCGGGGTGTTGAGGACCGAAATTCATTGTGAAATCTTTAATTTCTGTTTCTTTTATTTTTCTTTTAATAAACATTATTTAATTGTTTGTGAATATTCCAAATTTTCTCACTATGAAATTTTATTTTATTTATAAAATAACGACTTTTTTAACTATATACACGATTAATTAACTAAAGGGTTTTTGACTCCATATTTAGAGCGCGCAGTTTTTCTTCCTACGTTTCCTGGAAAATCATATACCCCATGAACTAATTTATACCTTACTCCAGGTAAGTCTTTAACTCGTCCTCCTCTTAAAAGTATTACCGAATGTTCCTGTAGACCGTGTTTTCCCATTCCTCCAATATAACCATAAACTTTTTTTCCTGTAACTAAACGGACATAAGCTAGTTTTCTATTAGCAGAATTAGGTTTTTTTGGACTGCGGATTACTAGTTTAACTACGGTACCTCTTTTTTGAGGATTTCCTTGTAAAGCCGCCTTACGTTGAGACCTAAATTTTTTTTTTCTTCCTTTTAAGATAAGTTCTCTTCTTGTAGCCACTTTATTTTATTTTGGGTTGTTTTCTATCTGTTTTACAAAAAAATTTAAAATTTTGTAATTAAAAAATAGTAATAAAAAAGAGTATTTAAGTAATCAAACTAAAAAATAGCTAAGAGAATAAGCTCTGTAGTCTTCTCATTTGAAAGCTAAATAATTGTTAATCTTTCCGAAAAATCATAATAAACTATTTCGTGACATATAAACATTACGAACAAATCCTCCTAAAGCTAAAAAAGTATTATTAATTTTTAATAAAGGTTTAATCTTTAGAATATTGTAAGTGTAATCGAAATTAACTCAGAGATATATTACTCCACTGAAGATATTTAGCCATTTTCATTTTAATTTTGAAGATTTTTTTAGTAATAAGGACAAAAACCTAGAAGGGATTTGAATAAAGTACCCCTTCTCTTTGCTTATATTCTTTATGAACTCCTGTCTATTGTTCACTAAAAAATATAAAGATAACGAAGAATTCGCTTTTTTTAATAAATACTTAAAATATTTAAATTTAATAGCTTTCTCTAATAATCGTAACTTCATTTTACTAAAATTAAAAAGTAGATAATACGAATTTCTGCGTTCTTTTACACTTACTGTTGAAATTAAAAATCAAATATATATGGAAAGACTGTCCCAACAGTAGATACAAATAATAAGAACTATTTAAATTTATACTAATTTTGAATTTCCTCGAAAATGTGAATTTATTGAAGAAATTCTTGTTCAAAGAAGATTTAATAATCTCCTTCTCGAAATTTAAAAAAATTCTATTTAAGAACAAAACCTTTAGATCTAAAATATTTGAAAAGCTTTCTACTAAAGCCCCCTTACGTATTTTTAATAAAGCATTACTGTCTTGGGCTACTCTTAATTTAGGTTTTACTCCTGTAATTAAAAAAATAAAGTATATAAAATTTAAAAAATTCTTTTTATGAAATCCTTTTTGAATTAAAGGACATGAAAGTAAAATTTTTGGTTTACAGCTGCTCTCTTTAGTGCTTAATTTATTAAATAATGATAATTCATATAGTAAAATACTCGTCTTTGATAAATTTTTCATAAATTAAAAAAAGGTAGATCCTGATACTAATAAAATACGTAAGTATTTTTTTTTACGTAAATTTCTAGAAACGGAACCGAAAATTTTTGAACCAAAAATTTGTTTCTTACGTGATAAAAGCACCGCGCAGTTCTTATCAAATCGAGAAAACACCCCGTCTTTTGAAGAAGATCATGCTCTTGTTTTCACTACTACGGCTAAAAAAATCTGTCCTACTTTTACTCTACGTATCAGACGTAGTTTACGTATAGATAATACCACTAAAGAACCCGCTTTAGCACTTTTATTAAAAAATCCTTCTAAAACACAAATACATCTGCCTTCTTTGGCTCCCGTATTGTCGATAATTTCTACTAAAGAACCTCTTTGTAACATAAATATTAAAAATCTTCTAGAAAAATATCACTAAAACCTCTAAAAAAACGTACTAATAGCGCAAGGGCTATGGCAGATTCAGAAGCCGCAACAGTAACTATAAATAAAGTGGCAGCGCTACCAAACTGATCGTCTAATATAGAAGAAAAGATAATTAGAGAAATGTTAATGCCATAGAACATAAGTTCTATACATATTAAACTAATTAAGATATTAAGACGGTTAATCAACAAACCTATTAATGACATAAAAACAAAACATAAACTTATAAAAATGCAAATATCTGAAATACCAAATCATCCAAACATTTTCCTATTAATTTAATGTAAAATGAGCGGTACAAGACTCGAACCTGTAACCCTTTCAGTGTAAATGAAATGCTCTACCAATTGAGCTAACCACCCTTAATTAAAAAATATTACATAAATATTTTTATTTTTCTTCAAATGAATTTTTTCCTAGTCAAGTTCAAAACGAAGCTTTTGGTTTTGGAAAACGTTCAATAGACCAATGTAATCTTGGTATCATGGATCAATGTTCTTTTTTTACATCAGTTGAAATATAAGAAACTATATTTCCTTGTCGCATACCCTGTACTAAGGCGTTTTGTAATTTCTGGTTATAATTCATGCTACTATCTACTGAAATAACGATAGCACCAATCATGGCTATATACAAAATTACACCGCTTAAAACGAACAATACTGGTTGGAAGTCAAAAATATATCAACCTATTACCTCCAAGTTAGTACTGAGATTGATTAACTGATAAAAGTTTAATACGGGTAAAAAAGAAGATCAAGAATAGCCTAGATCTAGAAAAGAGTTTCACAAAGTGCTACATATAATGATATCTCCAAAGAACCATCATATAAAAACAGGTATGAATACTCAAACCCCTAAAGATTTGAAAAAAAAACCGCTTAAATCGTCGTTCTGGACTGCAGTAGTCTTAATATCGAGCATCATAACTACGAATAAAAAAAGTACTAGGATCGCTCCTAAATAAATCATTAGGAAGATTAAACCTAAAAATTCTACTTTGAACATAAATAGTAATAAAGAACCTATGATGAAGATTTCTAACAGTAATAACAACGAATGTACGGTGTTTAACATTAAAACTAATAAACTTAATGAACCTAAAATTAAGCTTGATATAAATAAAATCAAAAATAGATTAATCATATATAAAATTACTTTAAAATAAAAATTTAACCATATTTTTTCTTTAAAAAGAAAAAATATAAAGAAGAAATTCCTTCAGTTTTAATAGTATCTAAAGAAGAACCATCTCCTAATAAATCGAGGCCGAAAACTACAATAGGCATGAAACCATGATTTACACCACAAATTTCAGAACATTGTCCATAAAAAATTCCGGGTCTTTTTAGAAAAACAGAAGTTTGATTTAAACGTCCGGGACAAGCATCTACTTTAATACCTAAAGCAGGTACAGCTCACGAATGAATAACATCCGCAGAAGTCATTAATAAACGAATATTTGTTTCAATAGGTAAATATAATTTATTATCTACCTCTAATAGACGTTGACCTCTCGATAAAGCGTCATCGTTGGAAATCATATAACTGTCATAGGTAATTACAGAACCTGAATCATCAGAAAAAAATTCTTTAGATAAATCACTTAGGCCATGAAGTTTTAACATATCCTTATATAAATAATAAGGATTCACGAACTCATAAGATCAGTATCATTGATGACCTATGATTTTAATGGTTAGTAAAGGTTCTACAATCTCATCCATGGAATATAATAGAGAAAAAGAAGGTATAGCAATTAAAACCAAAATTACGGCAGGTAATATAGTTCATATAATTTCTAAAGCTGCTGCATGTGTTACTACGTATGGTACTTTGTTAGATTCAGTATTGAATAAAACAATACTTCTTCATAAAACATAAGCTACGAAACCCATAATAACTAGTAAGAAAAAAAATAAATCATGATGAAAGTTAACGATACCTTCCATCACAGGAGAAGCGGGTACTTGAAATCCAAATTGTCATGGTTGAGCCATTCCAACATCAAAAAATGATTTAGAAAACATAACGGATAAAGTAGGATTCGAACCTACGGTGCCCTTAAACACTCTAGTTTTCAAAACTAACACCTTAAACCGCTCAGCCATTTATCCTACAAATAACGGGAATCGAACCCATAACTACTGCTTGGAAGGCAGCTGATTTACCAATTAATCTATATTTGTTTAAGTATTGATTCCTATGAGAATTGAACTCATATTCTTACCGTGAAAAGGTAATGTCCTACCATTAGACGAAGGAACCCAAGTCTTTATTTTAATCTTTTAAAAATTAAAATAAGATTTTTTCAATTTTAGTTTTTTCATTTTTTTTTGCAGATTCCGCTCCAAAAGCTTGATCTTCTGGTTTGGTGAAAAAAACTAAATATGTTTGAATAAAGAAAAGTAAAAAAGCTATTATTGAAATATATGAACCTACAGAAGCTATAAAGTTTCATCCTGCGTAAGAATCTGGATAATCTGGGATTCTTCTAGGCATTCCTGCTAAGCCTAAGAAATGCATAGGGAAAAAAGTAAGATTTACTCCGATAAAAGTTAATCAAAAGTGTAATTTCCCGAAAATTTCAGGATAACTTAAACCAAAGATTTTTTCGAATCAGAAGTAGAATCCCCCGAAAATACCAAAAACTGCTCCCATAGATAAAACGTAATGGAAGTGTCCCACTACGTAATAAGTATCATGAAAAGCTATATCTAAACCTGCATTAGCTAATGCGATTCCTGTAATACCTCCCATAGAAAATAATAAAAGAAATCCTACAGCTCATAGAGAAGAAGTCTTGTTAAGATCTAAAGACCCTCCTCAAATAGTAGCAATTCAACTGAAAATTTTAATTCCTGTAGGAACTCCGATAATCATTGTAGCTGCTGTAAAATAAGCTCTTGTGTCCACGTCTAATCCCACTGTATACATATGGTGTGCTCAAACTAAGAATCCTAGAATACCAATGGAAATAATGGCATATACCATTCCTAAATAACCAAAAATAGGTTTTCTAGAATTTCTAGATAAAATTTGACTGATGATACCAAAAGCGGGAAGTACTAAAATATATACTTCAGGGTGTCCGAAAAATCAAAATAAATGTTGATATAAGATAGGATCCCCCCCACCTGCTGGATCAAAGAAAGTGGTATTAAAATTACGATCTGTTAAGAGCATGGTAATTGCTCCTGCAACTACGGGTAAGGAAATTACTAATAAAAAAGCGGTAATTAATACAGATCAAGCAAATAAAGGAATTTTATGCATAAACATTCCAGGTGCTCTCATATTAAAAATAGTTACGATAAAATTAATAGAACCTAATACTGAAGAAGCTCCTGAAATATGTAAGCTGAAAATTGCTAAATCTACCGCCGGTCCAGAATGCCCTTGTAAAGAAGATAAAGGAGGGTAAACCGTTCAACCAGTTCCTGCTCCTGATTCTACTAAAGCAGATAATAATAAAAAAGCGATTGCTGGAGGAAATAATCAAAAACTAATATTGTTTAATCTAGGAAATGCCATGTCTGGTGCTCCTAACATTAAAGGAACAAAATAATTTCCAAAACCTCCCCCTAATGTAGGAAATACTACGAAAAATAGCATGATCAAACCATGAGCTGTAATAGCTACATTGTATAATTGATAATTCCCTTGAAAAATTTGGTCTCCAGGTGCTGCGAGTTCTAAACGAATCAATAAAGATAAAGCTACTGCAATTACGGCAGCGAAAGCTCCAAAAATTAAATATAAAATTCCGATATCTTTATGGTTACTTGAAAAAAGTCAACGCATTACGAAAGAACGAAATGAACTTGATGCATGTACTGAAGTTGAATGAGCCATATAATATTGTACTTATACAAAAATATTGACAAAAGTGAGATTCGAACTCACGACCTATGGATTATGATTCCACCGCTCTAACCAAACTGAGCTATTTTGTCTCTTAAAAAAAATTAAATTAAACTTCTACAGGAAAAGCTCATCAATAAACGAATATAAATACGAATATTCATACGACATCTACGAAATGTCAATATCATAAAGCAGCTTCAAATCCTACGTGTACTTTTTGTGTTAAATGATGAAAAATTACTCTAAATAAACAAACTGCTAAAAATAGTGTACCTATTATAACATGAAAACCGTGTAGACCTGTGGTCATAAAAAACACAGAACCATAAACGTTGTCTGTTAAACCAAAAGGAGCGTTAACGTACTCATAAGCCTGTAATAATGTAAAAAACACTGCTAATAAAAGGGTAAAAATTAAAGCAGAAATGGAATCTCTTCTGTTCCCTGCAAGAACGCTATAATGGGCTCAAGTTACCATAGCTCCAGAGTGTACTAATACTAATGTATTTAAAAAAGGGACATGAAAAGGATTTAAAGCTTCTATACCTTTAGGAGGTCAAACACAACCTATCTCGGGTACAGGATTTAAACTTGCATGAAAGAAACTTCAAAAAAAAGCAAAAAAAAGCATTGCTTCTGAAACAATGAATAAAACCATTCCCATTTTTAAACCCGTACGTACGTGAGAAGTATGTTGTCCTTCAAAAGTGGCTTCTCTAATAACATCGCGTCATCAAAAAGAAGCGCAAACAACTATAGAAGTTAGACCTAAAACGATCATTCAACCTCCTTTGGTAAAAAAGTGCATATATAATGCTAAACCAGAAAAAGTTAAAAAAACGCTTAGTGCTGTGAAAATGGGTCATGGACTAGAATCTACAACATGAAAAGGATGTTTTTGTGTAGGTAAAATACGTTGTGACATATAATATTAACTCTAAGTTTACGGAAAAGATGGGATTCGAACCCACGGTATTCAAAAAAATACTTTAGTTTAGCAAACTAACACCTTAGACCACTCAGTCACCTTTCCTAAGAAAATAAGCCCAATAGGATTCGAACCTATACGACTACCGTTATGAGCGGCATGTTCTACCGATTGAACTATGGGCTCTTTATTTTATACTATTTAAAGTTATTTGAGTTTCAAGTGGGTAGTATAAATATAAGATAAATTTAACATGGTAGGAGAATAGCGTAATAAGTTACTTGTGGTATAAAAATTTAACACTTCTGGATAACCTACGCCGTTTATTAATCATTGATTATTTTTTTCTAGGGAAACTAAAGGCCTCGAATACTGATGTAAAAATCTACCAGTGTTCAAGTTATAGAGACTATATAAAGAAAAATAATTATTTAGTTTATTAGATAATTCTTCATTGATTAAATCACCGTATTCGTCGAACATACTTAGAGATAATTGGGCATCTTTTTTTTCCTTTATGTTACGATTTGATAAATTGTATATTCATCAGTTTCAAAATAAATATTGTAATTCGAAAACCAAAAAGAAAAAATGGGATAATCAAGTTGAAGTAGAAAAGATTCCCGATTTGTATAAAGAACTTGATTTATCGCTTTCGTCTAGTTTACCAAAAATAGATAAAATTAAGTTATTGTCTTCAAAGAAAGAGGTTGTAGGAATATTTACACGTAACCCTATACTTTTGTGAAGTTCTGAGTAAGACTCATCAGCGTGTACGCCTACCTCGAAGATATCGAAATAAGAGACTTTTGTTTTTCTAAAAGGCATTTTGCAAATAGAACTGTTAAAGAATCATCCCGTTAAAAGCTTGTTATCATCCCAACTAGAACTAATGAAAGAGTTTGAATATAAAGATTGGAATTTTGAGCCTCCTAAAACTTCAATAAAGTTAATTAAAGCCATTTTATTACTTAAAAAAGACGATTGCGTGTAGAACTTTTTTTCTAAAAAAGAAACCATATCATGAGTTTGCGATATTAAGGCCTGAAATTCACCTCCATAAAATAAACGAGTACGTTTGATAAAACGATAATCGAACAGTTTCTCTAGTCTCCCTTCAGCTAATACTAAAAGGTTTTTTATTTGAGCTCCTTTATGGTAAGAAAAGAAAAAATTTTCGAAGGCTGATCCGTACGATATATAATCAACATTTCTATTTTCTTTTAATCGAGCGAGACATATATTGAATAAGCTCGCTTCAAATCTAGGTTCGAAACCAAAAAAGAATAAGGCACTAAATTTTTCTAGTTCAAAAAAATTTTTGACTCCTAGAAAAGAATGCCCTAAATCAAAATTGTCTATTTTCTTAGCATTATCTTCGAAGAAAATTTTAGAAGGGGCTACTGCTCCGAAAGTGGTTAAGCTCAAAATATCGTTAAGAGTGCTTAGCCCTCCAAAGTGGTAATGATCATAAAATTTATTAAAATTAGCTTTCTGTATTTGTTTATTTGTGTTATAATTAGTTTTTATCGTTAAAAGTTTCATAATTCTATTTTAGTTTTTATAAGATAAATGCTATAAAATGAGTAGCACTATGTAAAATAGCTAAAATAAAATTTGGAAAAATTCCCATAATTAACATTAAAATAGCTAATAAACAAAAAATATAAAATTCTAAACGATTTAAATCACCGTAATTCAAAATAAATTGAGATTTTAGGTTACCAAAATTTACTCTATTTAGTGCTCATAATGTATAAGCGGCTCCTGTTACCATATTTATAGATGCTATAATAACAGCAAAGGTATTGAATTCAAATAAACCGAAACAAATCATGAATTCTCCTATGAAACTACTGGTACCGGGAAAACTGATATTCGCCATAGAAAAAATTAAAAAAAAAGTGGATAAAAGAGGGGCCGTTATCATAAAACCTCCAAAGTATTCTAAAGAACGAACTTTATAGCGTTGATAGAATGCACCTACAATAAAAAAGAGTGCTCCTGAAACTATACCGTGACTTAGCATTTGGAAGATAGAACCTTCTAAACTCTCCACAGAAGGTACTAAAAGACCTAATAAAACTACATTCATATGTCCTATAGAAGAATAAGCAATGATCTTTTTTAAATCTATTTGACGTATAGCGGTTAAACTAGTAAAGACAATACTTAATAAAGCAAAAACATTAATCAAAGGACTAAAATATAAGGTAGCATCTGGAAAAAGATGTAACAAAAATCTGAAAATTCCATAAGTACCGAGTTTCAACAAGAGGGCAGCTAGGATCACCGAACCTATGGTAGGAGCTTCTACGTGAGCTTCAGGTAATCAAATATGAAAAGGAATCATGGGCACTTTAGCTGCAAAAGCTATAAAGAAAGTCAATCATAAAAATTTAGCATCTTCGCTTGAAAAGTCAATGGACATCAGCACGAAAAAATTAGTTGTTCCGAATTTCGCGAAACAATACAAAATGTTAAAAAACATAAAAATTGAACCGAACAAAGTATATAAAGAAATTAAATAACTTGCTCTAATTTTTCGTTCTCTAGAACCGTATATTAATATTAACAAATAAATAGGTATTAAGGTTAGTTCGAAAAAGATGAAAAACCCTAGTAAATCAAAAACCATAAAAGCGCTTCCTATACCTCACTGTAGTAATAAGAGACTGTAAATAAAGCCAAACTCTTTTTTCTTGGTAGAAAAAGTATATAAAAGGGATAAATATATAATTAAATGGTTTAAAATAACAAATCAAATAGATAAGCTGTCTATACCTACAGGTAAACTATAATTAAGAGAAGGATGCAAATTCAGATCGAATTGAAATTCTACAGGGAGTCCTCATACATCCATGGACTCATAAAATTTTAATAAAACTCAAATACAATAATAAAAGCTTAAACTTGATAAAATAAGTATTATGTTATAAACTTTAGTTATGTTAATATTTGCTAATTGACATACAAAAGTCAAACAGAGTAAAAATATAGGAAAAAAAAAATAACAACTAAAAAAGAAATGTTGTAATGGTAACATTAAAAAATCTAAAATTAAACTACTATTTCTTTTTTTGCTTCCGAAATAAAAATTATTAAGAAAAAAAAAAAAATGAATTTATTATTACAGTATCATTAGTATTCTCAGCTGAATTTCTTACAAAACTTACACTTTAAACCTATTAACGTGATAATCTTTCACGAACTTTAAAAGAAAATTATTTTTGAAATTGACTTCTTATTTATATGACTTCAATAATTATTCATTACCAACTTAGCTACTCAGCAATGCTTATTTTATAAAACAACTGATCCACCATAGGTTAGCTCTTCCCGGTCCTCTCGTACTGAGGTCGAAATTTCGCAATTTTCTTACATTTACGGTAGATAGGGACCGAACTGTCTCACGACGTTCTGAACCCAGCTCGCGTACCACTTTAATCGGCGAACAGCCGAACCCTTGGAACCTGCTTCAGCTCCAGGATGTGATGAGCCGACATCGAGGTGCCAAACGATTTCGTCGATAAGGACTCTTAGAAATCATTAGCCTGTTATCCCCGGCGTACCTTTTATTTGTTGAGCAATAGCCTGTCCACAAAGAACTATTGGGTCACTATGACCAACTTTCGTTTCTGTTAGATTTATCAATCTTTCAGTCAAGCAAGCTTTTACCATTGCGCTCCTCAATTAATATTATATAATTTGAGCTTACCTTTTGTACTCCTCCGTTACTTTTTAGGAGGAGGCCGCCCCAGCCAAACTACCAACCTATTACTGTATCTTCGATAGAAGATTAGTTTTGCGAAAAAAAACTAGTGGTATTTCAAGAATGTTAAAAACTCCCACCTATTTCTACAAATTTTTTTTCTTAAAACAATAACAAGGTGTAGTAAAGGTGCACGGGGTCTTTCCGTCTAGCCGTAAATAACCTGCGTCTTCACAGGTACCTTAATTTCACTGGATCTACGTTGGAGACAGTAGGGGAATCGTTACACCATTCATGCACGTCGGAACTTACCCGACAAGGAATTTCGCTACCTTTGGACCGTCAGAGTTACGGCCGCCGTTTACTAACGCTTTGATTCAATGCTTGCACATATCCTTTAAACTAATTAGCACCGGGCAGGTGTCAGACCCTATACCTCATCTTTCGATTTTGCAGAGTCCTGTGTTTTTGTTAAACAGTCGTTCCCCCTTCTTTAATGTTATCTTTTAAAATTAAAAGACACTTCTTCTTCCGAAGTTACAAAGCTAATTTGCCGAGTTCCTTCAACGTAGTTCTTCCAAACACCTTAGTATATTCAACCAATTCACTTGTTTCAGTTTTAGTACGGTTTTATTTTATTGAAATTTTAATAGATTTCTTGATTTACTGATAAAACGATATTTATTTTATCAAATAAACGATTAAAAAACTTAATAAAAATAACTCATCAACTAGCATTTTCATGTTTGTCTAAGAGGCCGATTAACACATAGAAGTTTTTCTTTTCTATATAAACTTAGAATTTTCGGTGATAACGTTTCTGTTTTGACCGTTATTTTTTGTTACTCATACCAACATTATTATTTATAATATCTTGATTAAATTTATCAATTTAACTGTTTTCAATATATATAACATTCCGCTACCATTATTTTAATAATAATATGTTAATTCGGTTTTCTATATAGTCTCAATACATTATCGACTAAAATAATCTCACTCAATGGGCTATTACGCCTTCTTTCAAGGATAGCTGCTTCCAAGCTTACCTTTTGATTATTCTCGATCATTTTAGTCTTTATCACTAAATAGAAATTAGAGACCTTATTATACATTCAGGGCTGTTTCCCTTTAGACTTAGGATCTTCGCACCCAAAGTCTGTCTACTCTTATTTATACGCTGGTATTCGAAGTTTCAGTGAGTTTAGTAAAGCCGAAGCCCCCCGCACCCATCGAGTGCTCTACCCCCAACGATAAAATTAAGAATGCTCTACTTAAATAGATTTCGCGGAAAACCAGCTATCTCCAAGTTTGATTGGCCTTTCACCCCTAATTACAAGTCATCCCAATCTTTTGCCACAGATACGGGTTCGGCCTTCCATTTTTTTTTCAAAAAACTTCAGCCTGCTCATAATTAGATCACCTGGTTTCGGGTCTAAAATAAAAAACTTTAACACTCTATTAAAATTCGAGTTATCTACGCCTACTTTTGAAATTAAGCTTGCTATTTATTTTAACTTGTTGGTCCATGATGCAAAAGGTACATCATTATTTATTTTCTAAACTTTGATTAATTATTAAAAAAAAATTATAAGATCTTTTCACTCGACCTAGATATTCTTTTCATCGTTCCTTTACAGTACTTTTTCGCTATCGATTTTTGAGTATTATTAAGTCTTTAAAGGTGGTTCTCTAAATATTCATGCAAAATTCCACATGTATTACACTACTCTTTAATAATTTGCAAACGAACTAATATAAACTGGGTTATAACCATTTTTATTGAAGTATTAGTCATTGCAAATTCTAGAACTTTTTCGGTTTCGCTCGCCACTACTTCCGAAATCTCGGTTGATTTTTTTTCCTACGGCTACTTAGATGTTTCAGTTCACCGCGTGATTTCGTTTTAACTTAACTTAGAAATTTTTCTATCAAATGTTTTATTTCATAACTTTACGCTTAAATAAAACGTTTCGTTGTACACGTTGAAAACTCAAAATCCAGATATACATTTTTTTTCATAATTATAATAAATTCAAAATTACTCACTATCGGACTTGAACCGATAATTTATAGATTTTAAGTCTACTGTGTCTACCTATTCCACCAAGTGAGCTTAATTTTATAGACGATTAATTAACGTATTGAGTTGTCAAACGGAAATGTGCTACAAAAAAAGTAAAATATAAAATTGTTACTATTACAGAAAAGTCTATGAAAGGGAATTCTACTACAGATTGTCCTAATCAACCTAAACATAAAGTAACGCAAAGAAAAAATACAAAGTTCAAAAAATGTAAAGGTTTGAATAACCCTGAACGTATTTTTGATGTATCTAAAAAAGGTAAAGCTAAAAAAATGAATATAGCTGCCATCATGGTGAGAACTCCTCCTAATTTATCAGGAATTGTCCTTAATATAGCATAAAAAGGTAAGAAGTATCATTCAGGTACAATATGTGCAGGTGTTACTAAAGGTAGCGCTTCAATGTAATTGTCAGCGTGCCCCAAAAGGTTAGGAGAATGTACTACGAAATAAATAAAGAATACTAAAAATACTACTATACCGAACAGATCTTTGATACCATAATAAGTTAAAAAAGGTATTTTTTTTATATTTTCATTAATACCTAAAGGATTATTTGAACCGTGTTCGTGTAATAGAGCTACATGAATAATAGCTAACCCTGCGATTAAAAAAGGAATTAAAAAATGTAAACTGAAAAATCTATTTAAAGTAGGCTGATCCACCGAGAATCCTCCTCAAAGTCATTCAACTACAGCTTTTCCAGCGTAAGGGATTGCAGAAAAAAAGTTTGTGATAACAGTTGCTCCTCAAAAGCTCATTTGACCTCAAGGTAAAACGTAACCTAAAAAACCTGCAGCCATCATTAAAAAAAGTATAATAACCCCAGAATATCATAAAGTAATACGAGGATAAAAATAAGAACCATAAAAAAGTCCTCTTGCTATATGAGTATAGACCGCTATAAAAAACATTGATGCACCGTTTGCGTGTAAGTAACGTAAACCGTCACCGCTTACAACATCGCGCATAATGTGTTCAACATCATTAAAAGCTAAGTTAACATTAGCGTTATAATGCATTGCGAGTAAAACTCCTGTGACGATTTGAGAAACAAGAACTCCGAGAGCTATTGAACCAAATCCTCAAAAATAATTTAAATTAGCAGGTGAGGGATATCACTCTGCATGATTAACATACAAATTAAATAATGAATTTTGTCTTAAACGTAACATTATGTTTTGCATAAAAAATTAAAACTTTAAGAATATTGTGCTAAAAGTATTACCATACAAGTTTCAAAAAACTCATATATACTATCAAAAAGCACAACCCTATAGGGAGGAAGATCTTTCAACCTAAACGCATCAACTGATCGTAACGATATCTAGGTAATGCCGTACGTATCAAAACAAAAAAAATCATGACTAATAAAGTTTTGATAGTAAAAAAGATTGAAGGTAAAAAATAAGATTCTACTAATATTTGTAAGGTCTCGTTTTGGAAAGGCCATAAGATATAATAAAAAGGAACGTTTCAACCGCCTAGAAATAAAATAGTGGTAAAAGCAGACATCATTATGATGTTACTGTATTCAGCTAAAAAAAAAAGGACGAATCCTACTGCAGAATACTCTACATTATACCCAGAGACTAATTCCGCTTCTGCTTCAGGTAAATCGAAAGGATGTCTATTTGTTTCTGCTAAAATACAGATCATAAACATCAAAAAAAGAGGAAATAATGGTAAAAAAAATCATATATTATATTGAGCCATCACAATATCGTTTAGATTTAAGGATTGACTAAGTAAAATAACAGATAAAAGTATTAAACTGAGTGCTATCTCGTAAGAAATCATTTGGGCTGCAGATCTTAGGGCCCCTAAGAAAGCATACTTAGAATTACTAGATCAACCAGCCATTATTATAGAATGTACACTTAAAGAAGATAATGCTAGAAGGTATAGTAAACCTAAATTAAAATCTGTAGAAGATCAACCATTACCAAAAGGTATAACCACTCAATTAGCTACAGCTAAACCACAAGTAAATATAGGGGCAAATAAAAAAATTATAATATTGGCACTTTTCGGAAATATACTTTCTTTGGCTAATAGTTTTAAAGCATCGGCTATGGTTTGAAGTAGACCGAATATACCTACAGTGCTAGGTCCTTGTCGTCTTGTAACGTGCCCTAATATTTGACGTTCTAATAGGACGTAAAAAGCCACACTTAGAAGTACAAAAATAATCAAAGCTAAAAAGTATAATATTTGTTTTAAAAATCAAATTAAGCTAAGCATAATAATATTATTTAGTAAATAAGAAGCCTACGGGACAACGGTCTGCAACATTCCCTGATAATTCTGATAATAAAAAATTATTGAAGTAAGTATCTATTTCAGTGCGCCAGCCACGACCTATTGTTCCTAATAAGGGTTTTCCTGTCATAACAGAATAAAAGCGAGTACATCCTTCACAATGAATACATCTATTCATTTCAGTTTTAATAACGAAACCTAAGTTTCTATTTTTAACTGCACGACGAGAGTAACGAAAGTTTCTGCTTCGATCACTTCCGAATTTTTGAGCGTTCTCTTGTAGATCACACTCTCCTCCTTGATCACAGATGAAACAATCTAAAGGGTGATTTAATAATAAAAATTCTAAGACGCTTTCTCGAGCTTTTTTTGTTAAAGGGCTATTTACACTAATTTGCATAGAAGGTCCATAAGGTGATGCGCATGCAACTATAGGCTTTGGACTTCCTTTAACATCTACTAAACACATTCTACAATTACCTGCTACAGGTAAAAATTGATAATAACAAAAACGTGGAATTGCTTCCCCACTTATACGTAAAAATTTTTGTAGTATTGTTAATGATTTTTTTCTTTTTGATTCGTTTTTGTTTGAAAATAACATAAAATAATAAGCGCGGAGGAAGGAATCGAACCTCCACTGCTCGGGTTATGAGCCCAAGAGCCTACCAATCGCTCCGCGTTAAAAATACATTTTCATAAGACACTCTTATGAAAATAAAAAGTAATAATATAATTTAAAGTTCTTTCCAACCGCAAGTTCCCTTACGGTTACCTTGTTACAACTTCATCACGGTTACAAAATTGTCCCTACACCAAAATATTTTATAAAAATGAGGTTATTTTATTCATAAATCTCAGACAATAGTTAGTCTAACCTTGATAAATAAAGTAACCTTTATCATAAAGTAAAATTGAATGTTTAAGCCAATTTTATTCCCCTGACGTGACGGGCGGTGTGTACACGACCCTAAGTCTATTCACCGTAACATGCTGATTCACGATTACTAACGATTCCTCCTTCATATAAACGAGTTGCAGTTTATAATCCGTACTACGATTATTTTTGATGTTAATTTCATTGCTGTTTAACTTTATTAAAAAAATTACAATTTCTGTAATAATCATTGTAGCACATGTGTAGCCCAATTCGAAGAGCCATGACGACTTGACTTCATCCTCATTTCGTTTTAAGCAAAAAAAGACATTTTTCAAAATTTTATCGTGATATAGAATAATATCACCTATAAAAATAAGATCTCGTTATGAGATCTTAAAATAAATCATTTTTGCTTAAACTCACTTTATAAAATAAACAAAAGTATTTTATTGAGGGTCTTGCCCGTTGTATGCCTAAGCACTACATTTCACAACACGGGCTGACGACAGCCATGCAACACCGAGTTAGAATTGGTAAGGTTTTACGCGGATTATCAGATTAAACCACATGCTCCACCGTTTGTAAAGAGCCCCCGTCAATTCCTTTGAGTTTTAGTCTTGCGACCGTAGTCCCCAGGCAAAGTATTTACACGTTAATTGTAGGAAGTAAAATTCCTTAATACTCATCGGTCAGGGCATAGACTACTAGGGTATCTAATCCTATTTGCTCCCTATGCTTTTGCTTTATTGATGTCAGTACAAAAATAACAAGATGTTTTCACCCTCGAGCCTCTTCTTTTTATCGTCAAATGCCACTTCAACTAAAAGAATAAATCTTATCCATTTATTACTCTAAGTTTAAATGTTTTATTTATTAAATTTTGCAATAATCAAAATCTTTTACAAATAACTGTCTTTAAACCATCTAAAAGCCCTTTACGCCCAGTTTTTTCGAATAACGCTTGCCCCCTTCGTATTACCGCGGCTGCTGGCACGAAGTTTACCGGGACTATTCTAGAAAAAAGTCATCATCTATTTTTCTATAAGATATTTACAACCTCGCCTATTACTCTTACAGCCTTCTTGTGTCGGCGTCCTACCATCTGGTTTTGCTGGATCAAGATTTCTCTCATTGTCCAATATTCCCCACTGCAGCCTTTAAAAGTCAGGGACTTGTCTCAGTCCCCATGTGATTGTGCATCCTCTCAGACCAACTAAGCATCTTCGGCTTGGAAAACCAACAACCTAATACTTTCTTTTCTTATCAATTAACAAATGTTTTCTTTGAATAAACTTTCCTAAAAAAGATTACGTGATAGCCAAGATTTTCATAAATACGAATTCCTTGGATTAATTGGTAAAAAAAAGTTTTTACTCACCCGTTCGCTATAAAAATTTAACACTATTTCCAATATCAAAAAAAGTCCTAAATTTTCATTAAACTTGCATGTGTAAAGCATACCATAAGCGTTCACTCTGAGCCAGGATCAAACCCATTTAATTCTATAAAAGAATACTCTTTTCTTAAAAATCTTATTGGAGTAAAAGGATTCGAACCTTTGCATACCGGTATCAAAAACCGGTGCCTTACCTCTTGGCTATACTCCAGAAAATAAAATGATAATATTAATTATTAATGTCCTACGAAAATATCACGAATATATAATAAACTTAGAACTACAAAAACATAAGCTTGAATAACAGCTACTCCTAATTCTAATAAGGTTAAAGCTAATAGCACTAATACAGGTAAATAATGTACTAAAGTAAAAGTACCTCCGCCTATTAGTAATAATGATCAACTAAAACCTGAAAAAACTTTCATTAAAGTATGGCCTGCGAGCATATTTGCGAATAAACGAACAGAAAGACTAACTAATCTAAAAGAATACGAGATCACTTCAATAGGTACCAATAAAAAAATTAGAGGAAGTGGTAGCCCCGAAGGTAAGAATAATTCTAATAAATGGGTAATGCCTTTTTCAAAAAGCATTGTACCTATAACTACGAAAAATACCGTAAATGCGATGAAAAAAGTATTCATTAAATTACTGGTAATTGTGGTAGAAAAAGGAATCATACCTACGGAATTTGCAACAAAAATAAATCCAAAAATAGCATTTGTTTTTCAAAAAAGTTCTTGAAAATTTTGAACTTCTTTTTCAGAACGTAACCCTAAAGAGTTTGCAAATAAATCTAAACTGAAGTTATAAAAGGCATTTGAAAGGTAATCTAAATCTCCTTTTGGGAATAAAGTAAGATTAGATAAAGAACCACTAGATAATAAAAAAAAAAATAATAAGATTAGAAAAAAACCTCAGACGTCTTTATTAAAAAAAAATTCTAAAAAAAAAGTTTCTAGAAGTTGAGGTTGTACGCTAAAATCATTACCGCTAACTTCTAAAATTTCTGTATAGAATAAGAAGCTCTCTCCTAAAAAAGTGAAGGTAATTAATATAATGAAGAGGATAATCACTTCGTAAAAAGTAGAAGCATCTGCAACTATATCTCTAGAGTTAGTGAATTGAAAAAAAAAAATAAAGCCTAAAAAAATCAATAAAGATAGGAAAAAGCTGTTCCCAGAAACGAACCAAATTAAATCTGAAGTAAAACTTGTTCCGAGATTATCACTTACATTTCATAATCATGTGGGGTTATTAAATAAAAATAAATCCTCATTTAAAGAGAAAGCTTGTACATTTCAAGATGCTATTTTAAAACCTTCAAAAGGACTAAAAAAAGACATCGATTATATTATGAAATGTTTCCTAAAACAAATAAAGCATCTTGTACCACTAATTTTTTAAAATTCAAATCAACTTGCGCTTGTTCTTGTAAATAATTAGAACTAGTAACAACTCCTTGATAGTTTTGTCTTAAGTAAGAACGGAAAGAATCTTTTAAAGAATGTAAAGAAGAAACTTCTCTTCCATCTAAAAGTCCAGAAATTCCTAAATAAACAAATACTATTTGTGAAGAAACCTCTAAAGGAACATACTGGCCTTGTTTTAATAATTCTACTAGACGAGCTCCTCTACTTAATTGACGTTTAGTTTCTGCATCTAAACTCGCACCAAATTTGGCGAATTCCATAACTTCACGGTATTGAGCAAGCTCTAATTTTAGAGTACCCGCAATTTGTTTCATTGGTTTGTATTGTGCTGCAGAACCAACACGACTTACAGATAAACCTACATTAATAGCAGGACGGATTCCTTGATTGAATAATTCAGTTTCTAAGAAAATTTGACCATCCGTAATAGAAATAACGTTTGTAGGAATATAAGCAGAAACATCATTAGCCATAGTTTCAATGATAGGTAATGCAGTTAAAGAACCACCTCCTACTTGATCAGACATTTGAGCCGCTCTTTCTAATAAACGAGAATGTAAATAGAAAACATCTCCTGGATACGCTTCACGTCCTGGAGGACGACGTAATAAAAGAGACATTTGACGGTAAGCTACTGCTTGTTTAGATAAATCGTCGTAAATGATAAGTGCGTTAGATCCTGAATCTCTGAATAGTTCTCCTACGGTACATCCTGTGTAAGGAGCTAAAAATTGAATAGGAGCTGAATCTGAAGAGATAGAAGCAACTATAATAGAATAGCTTAATGCGCTAAATACTGCGGATCTATTAGCACTTACGTTTCTTTCAAATAAAGAACGAGGTTTACGTAAAAGTTTAGCAATACGTGCGATAGTAGACTGTTTTTGACCAATTCCTACGTAAATACAATAACAAGGTTTTGTAGGTAATAAAGCGTTAACTTTTTTAGACTTGTTAGATAATAAAGAATTTCTTAAAGTCTCATTTAAAAATGATTGATTCAAAATAGTATCTACTCCTACAGCAGTTTTACCAACTTGACGATCTCCAATAATTAGTTCACGTTGACCTAATCCAATAGGAACCATTGCATCAACACAATTTAATCCTGTTAATAAAGGTTTGTTAACACTTTTACGTACAATGATACCAGGAGCTTGAATTTCTACGGGTCTAGAATATCCTGTAACAATTTTTCCGATGTAATAATTTCTAAATAAAGAATCTTTAGGAGATTTGTTTAACTCTACAGGACGTGTAGGATCATCTAAAATGTTTCCTAAAGGATCTATAACACGTCCTAATAAACCTATTCCTACGTTAATAGAAACAATGTTTCCTCTAGGGCGTACTCTATCTCCAACTTTAACGAAACGCTCATCTCCGAAAATAATAACAGAAATGTAGTCGTATTGGATACCAACAACCATTCCTTCTACAATAAAATTACTATTAGATTTAGCTCTTAAAGATTTTAAACGAGAAGGTGATGGAATAAAAGAAACTAATTCACTAAAACGTATATTTCCTAAACGGGTTACGAAAGCAACACCATCTTTAACTTTTTCAACTTCTCCTAATAAAACAGGTTGAATCTTTGCTGCTTTTTGATCAACTTGTGCCGTATATTTTCTTTTACGACGTACTACAATTTTTTTTTTTTTTGTTTTTTTCGCTTGGTCTTTATTCTTAATAATGTCTAATTGTGTATTGTTTATAATTTTTTTCATTTTACTTTTTTAAAATACTTGTTGACTGATCAACTAATAAATCAACGTATACCGTAAATTCGTCTTTTTCATAATTTAATAAAAGGCGAGAACGCGTAAAAAAGTCGTGTAAAAATCACTGACTGTTTAAACGCAAAAAGTTTTCCGAAACATAGTAATCTGAATGTAAACTTAACAAAACAACAGCAATTACAAAGAAATATTCAGTAAACAATTCTTTATCTAACTGAGGCATACAATATTTATCTTATGGGTTTATAAAATCATTACATTTTTGAACTACAACGTTCAGATGATACTTTATTCGTTGGCCACTTTTTTGATTCATTAAAATCATATTCAGTCAATTGTTCAAAATATTCTTCATGGGTATTTAACAATCGAATTTTAAAGGTCACTTACAAATCAAATAACTTAAAGAAAGGGCGAATAAAGGGACTTGAACCCTTGACTTTCAGAATCACAACCTGACACTCTAACCGAACTGAGTTATACTCGCCTAAGTACTTTAATTGCGAGAAAAACGGGACTTGAACCCGCAACCCCTAGATCGACAATCTAGTGCTCTACCATTGAGCTATTTCCTCTTATTTTTGGGTACATTGGGATTCGAACCCAAGACCAATGGATTAAAAGTCCACTGCTCTACCGAACTGAGCTATATACCCTTCAATTTGATAATGCTTATCAGTCTAAAGCTCCTTTGACTATTTCATAAGCAAATCCTAAAGCTAAAATTCCTAAGAAAAAGATCATTAGTCAAAAGGTCTGTGTTCCCAAATAGAAAAAGTTAACCAACCAAGGCATTAGAAAGACAACCTCTATATCGAAAATGATAAAAAGGATTGCTACTATATAAAACTTGATATCCACTTTGTTACGAGCATCTTGAAAAGGTTCAAAGCCACACTCATAGGCAGTGGTCTTTTCATAATAAGGGTCGTGAGTAGCTAATAATAAAGAAACTATAAATAGGATAATACTTAAAACAAAACTAAAACAAATAAAAACAAATATACGTTCATACATTTCACTATATACTAAATTCTGGAAAAAAAACATCTTTGAGATTTTTATTAGGTCTAAGTAGACTTGAACTACTGACTTTTCGCTTATCAAGCGAACACTCTAACCAACTGAGTTATAAACCTTATTAAAATTATTTAACTTTTCAAGAGGGACGGGACTTGAACCCATAACCGATGATTTTGAAGACCACTGTTCTGCCAATTGAACTACCCTCCTAATATTTTTTTACGAATAAAAAAAGCCCTAAGATAGAATCTTATTCTAAAAAAACACCTCGTAAAGTGGTTATTTATCAAGAGTAAAATTTGCTGGCATCTACATTAATTAAAATGTAAATAGAATTAATAAAACTACCATCATTGCAAGTAAAGCGATTGCTTCAACTAAAGCAAAACCAATAATAGCAAGTCTGAATAATTCATCTTTTTCGTTTGGATTACGTGCAGTACCTAGAACTAAAGCTCCAAATACTGTACCAATTCCTACACCTGCTCCTGATAAACCGATTGTAGCCGCTCCGGCTCCGATTAATTTAGCTGCTGTAACTAACATTATTTTATTCAAAAATATTAACGTGATTGTTCATATAAGGCGTAGCTTCATTTTCTAAATAAACAATAGCAATTTAATCAATTGTTTAAACTAATAATCAATTGTAATTCTTAGGTTTTAGCGGAAAGAGTCCCTTCATATTGTAAAAAATCTTGTGGTGCATTACTATTATATAGAATCTTTAATTACAGTCCCAAACGTTGGTAAAAACTTAAAAAACTGTAAAAATAGCTGTTAGTAGCTCCTCCGTATAGGGAAGCTTCCAAGTTAGGAGTGCTTATTACAAAACTTCTAAAAGTCACAAAGTCAAACTCTAAAAAAGTGGGTAATAAGAGCAAAGGTTTGTTTCTAATGTTGAAGAATTTTTTTTTTCTTAAACGGCGTATTTTATTTAATTTCAAAAGTTTAGAGCGCATTTTATATTTTAGTCGAACAGTAGAATTTCTGTTTCAACGTTGATGGTATTGCACCAAATCTTTATAGCGTCTCAATGTATTAATTTTAAATAAAAAAATACTACTTTTTTTATAAGGGTCTAAAAAGTTAGAATCTATAGAATTTTTTCTATTTCCTCTAATTTTGATGAAATCCAATTGTTTACTGTTTTTTGTGAGTAAATCTTTAAAATATAAAGAGTTACGTTTTTGGTTCTCTTCGCGAATTTTTAGATTACGAACAATAAAACTATTTTTAGGGCCCTTTGAATCTACTAAAATCTTTAAAAGATTATGAGTATTAGATTCCAATAAAAAGAATTTTTCAAAAAAAGATACGTTTAGAAATTTTTTTTGGAGCTCGTTAAAGAAAGAATCTTTTAACATCGTATTTTCGTACTGCGATCATACCTTAGAATTAAAGTTACCTCTTTCATATCGAAAGTTTTTAAAAAATACGTTATTTGGCCTTTTGACGTCTTGAAGTTTTTGTCACTTAGTTAAGTTAATATCACAAAACCTCTTTTTTTGCTTTCTCAGTCAACGGCTATTAGATTGTTTTTGACCCAATTTATAATTTTTTCTTCGTTTTCTTGAGCGTTTAACAAAATTTTGTGTTTTCCTGAACGGTTTATCCAATAAGCTTTTTAAAAAGATTATTTTGTTTTCGTCTCCATTTTTAAAATTCTCTTCTTTTTTATTTTTAGCGAAAGATTTATTAAAAGCTTGACGTTTAAAAAGATTTCTATTAGAAATTCTTTTAATTTTTAGTCTGAATTTCAATCAAAATCTTTTATCCGAATTTTTTTTTTTATATAAAATACGAGAAGTTTCACGTAAAGTGCCTGATAATACTTCTATAACTCTACTCAATTCATCTATTTTACGGTTTATTAAATATAAAGATTCTAAGAAGTAAAGTTTTTTATCTCTTCTTATATTTGAATTCAATAAGCCTTTTATTAATCTCGAGATTTTTCGGGTCTTAACAAAGAATTTGGTAAAATTGAAAGATTTTAGTTTGAGATTTTTAGCTTTAATAATATAATGAACCATAGAATTCTTTAAAGAAGTGATTTGAGATTTTAAAAAAAGTAAGTGAGAGTTTTTATTAGAACTTTTCAAAGTAAAATTAACCTTTACCTTGAGAACTTTCAGAAGCTCTTTAAAATAATTGAACTTGGCTAAAACATTACCCATACCACTATTTTGTGAAGGATAAATTAAAGCGTATTTGTTAGCTTTTTTTTTGTAAGATTTACTTAGAACGTAAGCTTCCTCGTAATTAAAGTTGAGCAAGCTTCAATTTTTTGAAAAAAATGAGCTCGCTGACAGCTTTTGCAAAACTTTACGAGTATAAAACCTACTTGTAACATTTCTTAAATCTGAAAATTTGCGGTTTTTTGTAAAGAGGTAAAGGGGTTTATAAGAATTAGTGTCTTCTACTAAAAATCTATTAAACTTCTTTTGAGAATTCTTAGTTAGAATTTCCTCTTTTAAAGTTGAGGATTGAGTATGGTTTCAAAATCTTGACTTTCAAGGTTTTCTATATCTTTTAAAGTTTTTAAGAATGGAATGTTTTCTTAAACGAGTTTTAATCTTTTTATTAAGGATACTTTTTGATAAAAAACGGCTATTGAGAGATTTTAAAAGTCTTTGGTTTATATGTAATTTCTTGGCGTTACGCGTCAGCATCACGTTAATGATTTGCTTATCAATACCTTGAAGTCATCTAAAAGGTTTGTATTTATGATTCAAATTGGACTGTTTTTTTCCTGCTATAAAAGGCGACTTGACCAATTTACTTTTTGTGTTTATAGAAATATGGTGGTTTAAAAAACCTTTATACTCTAAAAAATCTTTTTTTATACCTGATCTTTTATTAAAAAAAAAGAAAGTATCTACTTCTTTCGACAAGGTAGAAGAAAGAGGGTAATCAGACTTTAACACGTTTATGGAATTGGATAGTGCTAAACTTACAAATTGTTTCTGACTAAAATTAATATTTTTTTGTTTGAAGAAAGTATTTGTATGATCAATACTATTGTCGTTTAGGAAATTCTCTAGTAAAAAGCTCTCATGGAAAGCCTTCGCTATAGAAAAATATAGATAATTTAACTGGTCTAAAAATAAAGATTTTATTTTTTTGGAATGTATAGAGTTTTTCCCTTTACTATTATACTTCTCGAAAAAACCGTTAAACTGCAATCTACTTTCTTTTTCTTTGTAAACTTTATGAAACATTTTAGATAAGAAACTCGTAGAGAATAACTTAGTGAATAAGAGATAAGAACCTTCTTTGGACTCGAAGTTGATGCCCTCGTAAAAAGAATGTCCATCAAACGTCGTTGAATTAAGAATTAAAAAACTCTTATATAAAGAATCCTTTAAACTATTTTGATTTTTTAAGTAAATGGAAGGGTTTAAAAAAGCCTTTAAGACATGAAAGAAATTTATGAGGCTTTTAGAACTTACGACGAATGAATTTTTAAAGTGAATCAATGTATTCATTTTTTGTACAAAAAATCGAGAATAGAAACTTTTTCAAAACCAAGTGTAAGACAATGTTTCTTTAGTTGTACTGTTTACCAAAATTTTCATTAATTTTATATAATTAAAAAGTTTAGATAATGGAACAAATATTTTTGAAAAATTTAAAGAGATTTTTCTATAATTTAATCAAAATTTCAAAAAAAAAAAACTAAAAGAAGACTTTACGGAGAAAAATTGTATAAATAAGACTTCTATTAGATTTTTTAAATTAAAATTAAAACGTAAAAAAGGTAATAAGTTTTTTAATCAAAAATTCATCTTTGTTTTTAAAGAATTTTCTGTGAAACTGTTAAAGAGTTTGTTGTCGCTTTTTAATAAAGAAAAATTTTTAGTGTGGTTCAAATTGTAATCTTTAAATAGGTTGAGTCTGGTTTGTGGTAGAAAAGTATCTTTTGTGCCCGCGTTTTCTTTTTTCTTTAATAAAAAAGGTCCAGTAAAGTATATAGCGCTCAATTTAATAAACTTTTTATCATACTTTAATTTAGAAGAGGAAATTTTTAGGTATAATAAAAAATTTTCGTAGGCTGCTTTGTTTTCAGTCTTTCCTCAATTTTGTTTACTTTTTTTAGTAAAAGGATGAAAATAATTTTTGTAAAAAAAAATTAAGCTGTTAAAAGAGTACGATTTATTGTTGCTTAAAGAAGAGTTTTTATTAAGATATTCAATCAACAATAGATTAAGTAATTTGCTTTTCGAAAAAGGTAGCTTATTGTTCGACCTGCTTAAAGCAGTCAATAAGTTAAAATACTTGGTAGTAATGAGGTTTCTTCTTTTCGAAAATGATATGCTATTCAAGAACCAAAAAGTATTGTTGAATACTCTTTTTGAATGGTTCACTAAAGTGGGAGTAATATTATTATTAATTTTGTTGTCTAAAAAGAATGTTCAATTGTTTTCAAGAGTGGAAAATAAATTAGTATTTAAGGATTTTTTATCAAGGTTCTGAATATTAAGATTTTTTTTGTAGTACTCTCTAAAAACTAATAACCTTGTTTTTTTCCTTTGTAAATTGAGCTCTTTAAAACGGTGTCAACGCTTTCAAAGCTGTTCTGTAAATCTTGAAGAAAAAAAGTTTCATTGCAAAGAATTCTCAAAACTAATTAAATCTCCTATAGATACTCTTGTGCCAGGTTCTTTTATTAAATGATAATTTACTAAAATCCCTGTGTTTTTAATGAACATGTTAGATAGGAAAATCGTAGGAAGTAATTTCATACGAAAACAGAGTACATCTAAACGTGTTTCGAAAAGTCTAAAAAAATTTAGTACTTTATACTGTCTACTCTTATTATAATATTCTTTGAATCAGATTTTAATTTTCGATTCATCAAATTTTCTATAAAAACTTAAAAAGTTTTTTTTACGGTCTAAACCAACTTTATACAAATTGTTCTGACGAAATACTCTTAATTTTCGTCTTTTTTTGGAAGAAAAATTGTAAAATTTTAATCCGAAACGATAACGAAGTTTGTATCATCTAAGACTGTGGATACCTCTAAGTCTTCTTCCGAGGTCTCCTTTTTTTCATCTTAGAAATTTTAAAACACGTCTGTCGTGAAAAAAGCGTAATCTGTTTAATCGTGAGACAAAAGTCTTGTCTTGTGCGTTGTATACGGACTTTAAATGTGGTTTATATCAATTACTCATATTTTAAAATAGAAACTATACCACTAAAATCTTTAGCTTTTTAAAAATTAAACGGTAGAATAGTTCGTTTTCTTCACGAGAGCTTAATAAAAAGCTTTGTTCGATCAAATTTAAAAAGAATTCTATAAGTAAGAATGAATCATCGTTACCAAAAATAGGTAAACTAGCGTATCGTAGATCTTTATTGGAATCTACTAAACCTAAAGAAATAATGCGTAATAGACGAGCTTCATGTAACAAGGTTTCATCTATATTTAAGGCTAAAAGAAAATCAGGGAAAGTTGGTTGATTTCCTTTAAACACTCTTCCACTTAATTTTTTCATTAAAGAGTATTTACTCTTAGGTATGTGTTTCTTTTTTATAAGATTATCAAATACCAATAAAGAAAAATTTCATAAATTAGATCAATTAGATAACAACCCTCCAGATCAACTAGAACCTATATAACCTAGATAATTAGAGTATTTCTGATCTTTTATGTGTGAGCGTCATTCTAAAAGCGTTTTTATTCACTCATTGGGTATAAGCTTATTAGTAGATAATATTATGAATTTTTGTCTGTATAAGAAAGCTCGTGTTAAAATTTGAGAAGCGCGTTCTCAAGACCATAAGATATAAAAGAAATTTAAAATTGCAGTACCTTGTTGAGTACCTAATGTAAACGAATTCATTGTTTTATTTAAGATTTTTTGTTGGTGACCTATATGTGCTCTTAACGAAAGAAATTTTTCTAATTTGATTTGTTTTAATGACATAATATTTATTATAGATTACTTTTTTTACCTTCTTTTCGTTTAACAGATTCAGTTAAATAACGTAAACCTTTTCCTTTGTAAGGCTCTACAGGGCGGAACTTTTTTATTTTGTTTACGAAATTCTTTAAAATTTGTTTATCTATGAAAGAGAAAGTATAAATGGAAGAACGATCATTTAACCTTTTACATTTAATACCTTGCTTGCCAGGAAATAGAATATCATGACTAAAACCAAACTTAAGGGCTAATACCTTATGATGGTCTAAAGAATCTATTCTATAACCTACTCCTACTACTTTAATTTTTAAACTATAACCAAAATTTGTATTCAATAAAAATTCTTCTAATTTTTTTTGGATACGCGACCTTTGATTACTTAGCCTTTTTTCGAAAAAAAAATAGTGTAAGCGTGTCGTAGAGATAAAAGTTACTTTGTTGTTAAATGTGAAATATAAAAAACCGTAAATCCCTTGAAAACCTATTCAATTAGAACTTAAATGATTAATAACTGATTTATTATTCTTAATATTAACCAAAAACATTTAAACGATTATCGAAATTAATTTTCCTCCACAGTTATATAGTCGCGCCTGCTGATCTGTAATCAAACCTTTTGAAGTGGAAAGAATAAAAAGTCCTTCTCCCTTTTGCTTTTTTCATAAAGCTTGAATACTGACGTTAGTTGCTAAAAGATTACTTCCTACAAAATTAATGTTGCGAATGATGTTTTTACCATTTTCGTCGAATCTAAATTCTATAGAAATTCCTAAAACATTGTCTTTTTTGCATATTTGGAAACCTTTTATAAATCCTTCTTTTAATAATATCTGAAGAAACTCTTGGCAATATTTTGAAGGGGCTATTTTAACAAAAACTTTTTTTATTGAAGACTTCTTGCTTAATCTTATTGCTGTGATTAATTCGTTTAATAAAATCATAATAATTATCAAGTGCTTAAGCGTATACCGGGTAATAGCCCTTGTGTGGCTAATTTCCTAAACATCAAACGAGAAGTTTTAGTTAAACGAAAATTCCCCCTAGAACGTTGCGTAATCAAACATCTGTTTTTAACTCTAGTCAAGGATGACCACCTACTTCTTTGAGTTAATAATAATGATAATTTATGACGGTATTTGTAAGAAATCTTTTGGTCTTCAACTAAAAATCTTAATACTTTATTTTTAAATTCATTATGTTGTGCGTATAAACGTAGATTTCGATCTCTATATAAACGACTTTTCATAATAATAAAAACGGAATGGAGACAATCGGATTCGAACCGATGACCAAGTACATGCAAAGCACCTATTCTACCAACTGAACTATGTCCCCTTAAAATAAAGCTATGAGCAGAATCGAACTGCTTTTCTAAAATTTGCAATTTTATACATTACCTATATGTTACATAGCCGTAAAACTTTTAAAACTTTAAAATAAATAAGAATTCAAATAGTAAAAACTTTGTTCTACTACGATGACAAATAAAAATAATAAGAAGCTAGACAGAAATAAGAAAAATAACCTTAAGAAAGATCATGATTCTTCTACTTTTAAAGTGTTTAATAAAGAAGTGCTAAAATTCTCAAAATTCGCTATTTTTAGTAAACGTAAGTAATAATAAAAACTTGCTACGGTAATCAACAAACTTATAAATAAGATAAAAAATTCTTGTGAAAGAGCCAATAAATTAAGGATATCAAATTTAATATAGAATCCCGCTAAAGGAGGAATACCACTCATAGAAAAAGTTATTACAATAAATACGAGTAAAAAGAGACTATTATTCTTTACAGGCTTTAATAAATTAGACAAAAACTCTATTTTCTGAGTATTAAAAGTGATCAAGTATCAGAGTAAAAAAGTCGATACTAAATAAATGACTAAATACATGATTAAACTTAGTTCACTCTTTATAGAAGAAAAAAAGGTGAAAGTGAATAAAAGAAATGCTACATGTCCTATAGAACTATAAATAAAGAATTTTTTAAGTAGCTTTTGGTCAAAAGCGCCCAAAAATCCGAACAATAAAGATAAGAGGCCACTCATAAGGAAAAGCTGAGCTATAATATTACCATACAAATAAAAAATGTTTAGAAATAATTGGAAGAAATACAATGAAAAAATAAACGTGAATAAAGTCATTAAAACTACTAAAGAAGCTGTAGGCATTCTTGTATAAATAGTAGGTGCTCAAATATGAAATGGAGCCCCTTTTATTTTGTATAATAATGTTCCTATGAGGAAACCTATTATAATTAGAATTGTACCATATATGCTAAAATCAAATTGCTCTACATTAAAATCCTCAATTGAGAACGATTCAAAAAAAGATAAGCTAGCACCCTGATTAGAATCGCCATAGCTATCAATACCCATACCATTCATCTTGATACCGTTTCTGAATTCTAAGAAAGGCTTTGTACCTTCGGGTTTATTAAACCAAGAGCCTTCTAGGTAAGTAGGTTCAAAAAATCTAGGATCAGTTATTTTACTCAAAGGACGTCCATAAACCGAACAAGTTACGAAATACTCTCAAGAAACTATAATGTCTTGAGTTTCGTCTTTTAACACTCTGAGATTGAACTCCATTACTTTCTCTTTCACCTCGTTAGGAACTAAGATATTTTCTTCAAATTCAATATATAACATCTGATTTTTACGGGTTTGCAAAATAGAATTACAGAGTTCTTCAACGATCTCTTCTTTTGAAGGTAAAATTTCACAATTCTCATAAGAAGCTAAAATTTTTGCTCATACAGTGTCTCAATTATCTATAGGGTTTTCCTCAAATTTTCATCTTTTTGGTAAAAAAGGGTGGTCTTTCACTGTTTTAATTACATCAGAATATAAATCCAAAAAATCGACGTTGCCTTTAGAAAGTCTTTCTTTTTCTTTGAAGCCTTTAATAAAAATCTCTTTTAATATCTCAGACTCTTTCGCAGCTATTTCTAGAGCGATATCTTCGGGGATTCCCGTGAGAGCTTCGTATTTAGTCTCGATAAAAGTTCCTCCTACCTTAGGAGAGTTTATTGTTGCCATATTTATAGGATTGTAAAAAGAACCCTTACCTACAGGTAAATCTCCTCCGCCTCCGAAATCGTTTAAAGTTAAAACATTATTAAGGTCTTTTGGTGATAAGTAACTAAAGTCATTAAGATCCATTTTATAATCTTCTAGGACTTTTGGATAAAAAAGATTTACTAGAAAAAAAGATAAAAGTATTCCTTTTAAGCTATAAAAAATATTAAGAAACGGATTTCTTATAGATTTTAACATTGAATTATTGATTCCAAAAAATAAACTTCAAGCCACAACTTCTTCTTTTGAAGTATCTAAAAAATTGTGGTCTACTAAAAAAGATTCCAAACCGTTGTTGTTGTTTACTAAAAAATAGTCTTTTAAAAACTCTAAGTTTGCTAAAAATAAATTGGTAAATACTGCGGTACCAAATTGATTGTACACTAATAAAAAAGCTAACATTAAAAAAACAGAAGAAATACTTCCTAAAATTAAATACTGTATTCCTACAGATGAAGCGATTTTAGTGTCTTTCTCAAAACCTGCTAGAATATAAGCGCTAAAACTTAAGCCTTCTATTACCAAAAACAATTCTAACATGTTATTAGATTTAAATATAAAGAAACCTAAAACAAATATAAATAATATCAAAGTTGAAAACTCCATTTTTTGATTCAATTTAGAAAAAAAGATTTGTCAAAAGTAAATACAAGTAAATAATAAAATAAAACTTAATAAAAAAATTAATAGACTGTGGTTATCTTGTAATATGCTGTCAAAATTAAATAAAGTCAAATCTATAATGATCAAAGTAAATAAAAATAACATTAGGCAAATAGAATTTAGACTTGAGCTTTTTAACTCAAAAAAGAAACTAAATAAGATAAATAGGAAAACTAAAAAAATTCATTTTATATCTCAAAAATATACTCAGATGAAACTCATATCTTAATTAACCTGTGCCTAGTGAACCGTCATTAGAATAACCATGCCCTCTCATAAGAAGAGCAACGCTTACAGGGCCGTATTTTATATATTCAAATACAGCACTATACATAACTTCTAAAAAACCTATTACGGGAAATTCTTTTCTCAAAGGATGACCTTTAAATCCGTAATCAGATAATATTCTACGTAAATCTGGATGATTGAAAAACATGATTCCAAACATGTCTCAATTCTCTCTTTCGGCTCAATTAGAGCTTGAAAAAATCAAAAAAATTGAAGGTACTCATTCTACGTCTTCAAATAGAGTAGAGATGGAAAAGCGATTTACGTAATAATGACTAAGTAGCGGATAATATAAAAATGATCGCGCATTTAATGCAGGAAAGTCAGCTCCTGCAATATCAACAAGACTCTCGAAACGACATACACTTAAAGCAGAAACAACTGCGATCATAGGGTAAATAAGCCCTGAAAAAGTATAAGCGGAGAAACCTTCGACTCCAGATAAGCTAAAAGATAAACTAGGAAAAAATTTTGCTAGTTGTAAAAATATGAAGCTTTCTAAAGTCTTTAAGGTAATATATAAATTATGAAAACTTGATTTTCATATTATATTTTTAGGAAGATGTTCCATTGTAATAGTGTATTTATTTAAATGTTCTAATGTTAAATTCATAAATGCCTAAAGGAGGAATTGAACCACCGACACAAAGATTTTCAGTCTTCTGCTCTACCACTGAGCTATTCAAGCTATATTGAGGAAGGTAGGATTCGAACCTACGTAGAATAACTTCAATAGATTTACAGTCTATCGCTTTTAACCACTCAGCCACTGCCTCTTAAGTACATCCTATAGGACTTGAACCTATAACCTACAACTTAGAAGGCTGCTGCTCTTCCAATTGAGCTAAGGATGCTTCACTATACTTTACTCTTCAGGTTGGACTTGAACCAACGACCTAATGGTTAACAGCCATCCGCTCTACCACTGAGCTACTAAAGAAAAAAAACATTCGGGATAGTGCGATTCGAACACACGACCTTTTGTTCCCAAAACAAATGCGCTACCACTGCGCTATATCCCGGTAAAACTTAAATATAAACTACTTTTAGACTGATTTTACTCATATGACTTGAATTATTTAGCGTTCTTATTCATTTTATCAAATAACTTGAGTTCAATAATTTTCGGTTGCAAAAACTAATCTCAATGAATTCTTTATAAGAAATTTTTTCAAAATGTTGCTGTGCTATTTTGTTCACGTGAGGAGAAGTTAATAGAGCTAAACGCTTTATTTTCTTTGCACCGATAGTGTATTTGATGTCAATATCTTTTGCATCGAAAAGTTTGCTTGATGAATTTTTGAAAGATTCTTTAATTTTTTGAATAATTTCTTTGGAATAACTTTCAATAGTAATGATAACTTTTATATGACTTGTGATTTTAAACATAATAGGGAATAAAGGTTTATTTTTATCTTCTAATGAGACATTATGAGATTCATTATTCAATGCGTTTAAGATCAAGAAATTATTGGGTTTAAAATCAAAAGAAGCTTCTCTACCGGTGGAATATAACAAAAAGTTAAAAACTTTTTCAAATTTTTGAGCTTTTAGTTTTAAACTCATGTTAAAAAGAACGCTATCGAATTTTGACGCGAATTTTTTAAATAATAGTTTTTGTCGGCCTTTTGTGAAAGAAGCTTGAGCTTTGTTTACTAAAAAAGAGTTCAAAGTAGAGTTCTTTTCTCTCATAAAAGGAAAAGGTTGAAAATTTTCTTTAAAATTCATAGTTAAATAAGAGCGCCCTCCCTTAATAGTACTTTTTAGGTTGAACTTAAGGTTCGTATTATAAGATGCCAATCTCCCTTTGATTAATTCACTATAAACTTTATTGTAGCGATGAGCCTTTAAAGAACGTGATTTTTTTTGTGAAATATAAAAATTCTTATACTTAGAAATCTTTCTCATGTCAAAATGAGTATCCACGTGTTTTATAGGTTTTTTTTTTGTAAACTTAAAAGAAGATTCGTTGTTATAATATGAAGCTTCATCAAAAGGAGAACTTTTTAATAAATCGAGAATTCTTAACCTATTGAAACTGTGGGAGCTATTTCATTTAGCGCTCTCGAATAGAAGATGTATCATAGGAAATAATTGATTAATTTTCGTTGAAAATAACTTTGCGTCGTTATGTAACTTTTTATGCTGTTTTTTTTTGCTTTTTAAAGGATATTTAGACTTTCCGTCTACGCTTATAGTGGAAAAATTTTCTTTATTTTTAAAAAGTATTAGTAAATTCTTCTTTAAGCCTATTTGATAAAGCGTACCTTTGTTAGATCTGATAGAAGAAAGATAGTTTATAGTAGACAAAGGTTTATCTAGAATATTAAAATTATAATCTCGATTAACATTTAGTCTTCTCTTAAAAAAACTGGTAAAAGGTAGATCTAGTTGCCTCACGTATGAAGAAGATAATAAATGTTTTTTATAACCCCAAAAAAAACTGTTTGTAAAAGAAAAATTATAAATCACTCCATCATTCTTAATATTTCAAGAAGGCTTTTGCTCTTCTTTTAATAGACTCTTTGATAAAAACCAGTGTATGAAACGTGGCTTTGTCTTTGAAAGAGAATTTAATGTTTCTAGTCCTTTATACTGATTATTATTTTTTTTATTTAAAAAATGAGTACCACTATGAGATGAAGACTCCAGTAAAAATTTTTCTGATAAAAGAGTTTGTGTTAAAAAAGATTTTCGGTGAATGTTATCAACAATTCTTTTATTATGAACGTTAACGTTTTTTTTTCTATTTAGAAAGGAAATTTTACGTCTTTCATTTCTGAAAGTTCTCGCAGCCTTACTGAACTTGTTTCATTTTGTTACGTTTTCTTTGGTACGATTTTTTTGTACTGAAGTAAGTCCCAATCTATTAGAAGTTAAAGTTAAAAAATGATATTGAAAAGTCTGCTTAAAATTACGTGTTAACTTCTTTGATAAAAATTCTTTAAAAAAATTAAAAATATATTTTTGCTCTAGGTTAGTGTTTAAACTTTGGCGTGCGTAATGTGGTTTTTTACTTCTACGTTTTTTAAAGATACGATATTTTTCAGCATAAATTAAAGGAAAAGCGTATTTTGTGAAAAAAAGTTCGATGTGTTTATCCATTCAATATTCGGGATATTTTTTTGAGAAATAAGTGTAAGAAGAATAGATCTTACTTTCCAATTTTTTAGATTTTCCTGAACGAATCAAAAAAGAACTAATAAGTTTTTTAAATCCGGATCTGGAAATATTTCTTCTATTAGGGGAAACGTTAATATTACTCTTCAAACTTAAGAAATCAATGTCTAAAGATTTTTTAAAGTTTAAATCAGCTTTATACAAGCTAAATATATGATATGATTTCTGTTTTTTATATAAAAAAATACTATTTTTATTTTTGTTTCTAATACTTGATTTTGATACAGAATGATTAAGAAAATTTTGACTGTAATGGTTTATCATTTTAAATTTTTTGATTTTTCATAATAATTTTGCTATTCAAGCCTAATCTTTTCTGAACTTGTTCTAGACCTTTAAGTGCAAGTTTTGAATCTAAGGTAGTAATCTCAAATAAAAGGTCTCCGGGTTTTACTTGACCTTCTCAAAAGACTACGTTACCTTTACCCTTACCCATACGTACCTCTAAAGGTTTTTTTGTTTTAGGAATCATAGGGTAAATACGTAATCATATTTTTCCTTTTCGTTGAAGCGAGAAAGTTAATATTTTTTTCAAAGCGTTTAAACGTAAATGAGATATTTTACCATACTCAAGAACTTGTAAGCCAATGTTTCCATAAATCAAATTAGAATCTTTGATTAATTTTTTAAAACTTAAATATTTCGAAAAGTTTTTTTTGTACTTTTTACGAGGTGGAAAGTGTTTCATTAATTTTATTTTTGTTTAAAATATCAGTAACTTGTAAACGTATCATAATACGTTTGATGATAATTAGAACCATATCAAACTCAAAATCTTATACCAAAAACCCCTTTTTTTACTAAACCATGAGTGGAAGCATATTCGATATCTTTGTTTTTTCGTTGAAAAGGAATGTTACCACTTGTGAAAATCAAAGATTTTGTACGGTTTCATCTATCAAAACGTCCTTTAAATTGGATGCGTAACCCTTTGATTTTAATTAGGCTACCTCCTAAGTTACTTATAAGGCGTATAAGAAATCTCAAAAAGGGTATTTGTCTTTTAGTTTTTGCTAAACTGCGCATTTGGAAGTCTATAAAGCGTAATAAAGGTAAAAAACTTCTAGTAACTAGAGCTATTAACACTAGTAAGACAAAATCTCTTAAGAAAGGCCCTCGGCGTTTCCCTCGCCTTTCTATTAAAAAAGGTTCCTTTAATAGTTTTTGGTACTGTCTATTAGAATTAATTTTTTCTAGTCGTATCTTTTGAGCAAGAAATTTTAGGCCGTAAAATCGCGTAGAAGAAAAAGACTCACTCCCTATCAAACGAGATTTAAATTTTAGAAAACTTAAATCATTTATAAAAAAAACGTTGATACGTGAGTTTAAAATAAATTCCATTGATTTCTGTAGATGTTCGAGCGAAAAGTACCATTGTTCATTAACAAAATTGAATTTGGTCTCTAATCACTTCGAATATTTGTCAAAAGAACTAGTTTTTTTTTTTGAGGAAATATTCCCCTTACTGCGTTCCAAACTCTCTTTTTTTAATTCGTCTATTAACTCTAAAACTTGTGCTTTTGACAATTTAGATAAAGTATTATAAATATGATAACTCATCTTCTCTAAAAATATACGTAATACCCTATTTTTAAAATTTGACAAAGAAAAGTTAGTAACTTCTTTGTTTTCAAATTGTTTTAATAAAGGCTCCACTAATAAATCTCATAGAGAAGACTGTTCTTCTAGATTTAAGCGCTTAAATTTACGTTTAATGGCAACCTCTCGAATAACTACTAGTTTTTTATCTATGGAAGCTTCTTTTTGGAGCTTTCTCTTTTTAAAATTGTTAGTTAAACTTTTTTCTTTAGCACCTCCTAGCTCTTGAATAACAATAGGTAAGGAGCTAAAATTAAGTGATGAAGACTTTAATTTTCACAAAAGAAACAAGTCTTTTTTAATAAAAGGGGTTTTTTCTCTTTTTAAGAATGAATAGTGAATAGACTTTTTACTTGGAGATAAAGATAAAGAAGGTTTTAATAAAATTTCTTCCTTAACACTACAAAGTAAAAAATTATCTAGTAAATGGAACGCCTTTAAATAAAAATTCATCCTATAAGCTAAATCGCTTAACTCGAAAACTCCTTCTTTTTTTAATTTAAGAATTTCAAAAGCTAAAATTAAATGGTAGTTTTTTTGTAAAAAAATAGACAAAATTTTTTTTAGACTAATACCTAAAGAAATATTCAAAGGGCTTCGTACGAATAAGAAAGAAATTTGACTTTCTAAGCCGATACTCAAAGAATTTTCTACTATTGAAGAGTTTAATTGAAAAAGACTAGAATTATTTCTATTTTTTAATAAAACAGGTTTAAATTTTTTAATAGGATCTATCTTTCTCCGTGTAAAAGAGCTTAAATATAAAGTTTTAAAAGGTACTTCTCTATTTGTATTATTTTTTTTCAAAATTTTTCCTATTTTTTTTTGGTTTAATAAATGTTTTTTACTATAGAAAGGTTTTCTTTTACTTAACTCAGCTAAAACTTTATACTTTTTTCGAAAAGATACTTTATTTTTTATAAAGTTGGAACTCTTTAAATATTTTTGTTCAAACTTTCAAAGAATACGTACCGACTGAAATTTTGATGAACCTTTTTTTTTTTTCCTTTGTTTTTTGACTTCACTAGTTTCTTCTTCGCGTAGATTATAAAAATGTACTAAAATAGTAAACTTTTCAGTCCCTTGATTTAAAACTAACGTATT